>ERZ842401.2459-NODE-2459-length-24768-cov-6.317161_pt1 | contig 24768 bp, 22 predicted proteins | sample MGYA00521270_ERZ842401 | MGnify/ENA primary metagenome ERZ842401 (study PRJEB31892, sample SAMEA3878208) | bioreactor metagenome | biome: Moose rumen | place: Sweden | collected 2011-10 | study: EMG produced TPA metagenomics assembly of the PRJEB12797 data set... | reverse complement strand
GCAGTTGGGAGTTGGGAGTTTGCAGTTGGGAGTTTGCAGTTTGCAGTTTGCAGTTTGCAGTTGGGAGTTGGCAGTTGGGAGTTTGCAGTTGGGAGTTTGCAGTTGGGAGTTAAGGAGACGCAAAAGTTTTGCGTCTCTCTTTTTATTGCTATTATGATGATTTGTGGGGGGGAGGAGATAAAAAAGGCTTGCGCCGTATGGTACAAGCCTTTGGTTATATATAGAACTACTTCTACGGATTATTCCGTAACTCAATAATATTCTTTAATGTTTTATTTATAGTAAACGTCATTAAAATTTTCTTTTAAATGAGCATAATTTTTTAATTTGTTCGTTTGGTGTGGACCATTTGCCAAACGCATTGTCAACCGTCTATTCCAGTTCCGCTTTGTTTTTGAATAATACATTGTGGGTGTTTTCGCGCCTTGTTATTCGCCACACTTGCTCTATCGGGTTAAGGTCGGGCGAGTATGGCGGGAGTTTAATGAAAGTCATTTTCTCTCGAATGTCGGCATATTCGGCATTGCCCTCCTCCTCTATCATCCGGATGGCTTTTTTGCGCCAAGGGGTATTGTCCATTATCAAGGCGAACTTTTTCCCGTCGCTTAATGTGTTGGTTTCAACGTACATTCTGAGACACTCGGTTGTGGTTTCATAATTGAAAGTGTCGGGTTTTGCAACGAACAGTTCCCCTGTGTCGGGTCGGACGAAGCCGCTGTACGAAACCTCGTCTCTGCCATGCAGCGACTTCACTTTAGGAGCACTCCCCTTTTTGCACCAACTCGACGTTATCGTTGTCTGCACCTGAAAATGGACTTCGTCCTGATATACAGGCACCAAGGAGTCGTCACCCTCTATGTCCGCTCTTTTTGGGGAACGCTTTCCTTTCGACGGACTATTCATCACCCTTGCTTGGGTATGTCCCCGGACGAAGCCTTGAATAGCCCAGCTTGCGAAACAGCCGCTGACACTGCCTTACGCCAAGGGCGACACCGAACTTGCGCTTTATCACCTCGGATAGTGAAGGCCCGTCCCACACCCTAACGCCGTACTTTGCCGGCGCCGACTGTATCATTTCGTCTATCATCTCGATTTGGTGAGGGTTCAGTTTGGACGGCGCTCCGGTTCTTGGCTTGTCCCTCAACGATTCAAATCCGAGTTCATCAGCCTTTTTCACCCAGCCCGACAAAGATCTTCCTGTCATGCCAAACCACCCGGCTGCCACACTGGGAGCCACACCGGAGAGGACTGCATTTACCGCCGCAACCCTATTGTAATATCTGGAATCGATTGAGGATTCCATTATGGCTCTCCCTTTAACTCTCAGAGTTTCAACATTATTCTTGAATATCTTGTGCCTCATGATGTTTTATTTTGAGTGCAAAGATACTCAAAAAAAATCCAAATTACAAATAATTATTCAGAAATTTATTATGACGTTTACTATAACTTCTTGCTGCCATACGCTTTTTCGCAAAAAAAATCGTATCTTTGCATTTTCATCAAACACAATACACATTATGGCCGACGACAAAAAAATCATTTTCTCCATGGTAGGTGTGGGCAAGCTGTACCCTCCTCAAAAACAAGTGCTTAAAAACATATACCTCTCGTTCTACTACGGTGCCAAGATAGGCATCATCGGCTTGAACGGTTCGGGTAAATCATCGCTTCTGAAAATAATAGCAGGGGTGGACTCCAGCTATCAGGGGCAGGTGGTTTTTGCTCCTGGATACTCCGTTGGCTACCTCGAACAGGAACCCAAGCTCGATGACAATAAAACGGTGAAGGAAGTGGTGCAGGAGGCCGTGCAGGAAACTGTGGACCTGCTCAAAGAATACGAAGAGATAAACCTCAAATTTGCCGAACCCATGAGCGACGACGAAATGGCCAAACTCATCGAACGGCAGGGAGAAGTTACCGAACTCCTCGACCAGCACGACGCATGGGAGCTCGACAGCCGCCTCGAACGCGCCATGGACGCACTGCGCTGCCCCGATGAAGACGCCCCCGTGCGAAACCTCTCAGGCGGCGAACGCCGACGCGTGGCACTCTGCCGTCTGCTACTGCAGGAACCTGACATTCTGCTCCTCGACGAACCCACCAACCACCTCGACGCCGAAAGCATCGACTGGCTCGAACAGCACCTCCGGCAGTACAAAGGCACCGTAATTGCCGTTACACACGACCGCTATTTCCTCGACAACGTGGCAGGTTGGATTTTGGAACTGGACCGCGGCGAAGGCATCCCGTGGCAGGGCAACTACTCGTCGTGGCTCGACCAAAAAACCAAACGTCTGGCCATGGAGGAAAAACAAGAAAGCCGCCGCCGCAAAACCCTTGAGCGCGAGCTGGAATGGGTGCGCATGGCACCAAAAGCGCGTCATGCCAAAGGCAAAGCACGTCTGGCATCCTACGAACGCATGATGAGCGAAGACACCAAAGAAAAAGAGTCCAACCTCGAAATATTTATCCCTAACGGACCACGGCTGGGCAACAAAGTGCTTGAAGTAGAAGGGGTTTCGAAAGCCTACGGCGACAGGCTGCTGTACGAAAACCTCACTTTCAACCTGCCACCGGCCGGCATAGTGGGCGTTATCGGACCAAACGGATGCGGAAAAACAACGCTCTTCCGCCTGATAATGGGGCTGGAAAAACCCGACACCGGAACCTTCACCGTGGGCGAAACAGTGAAGATAGGGTATGTGGACCAGCAACACGTGAACATCGACCCCGAAAAAAGCGTGTGGGAGGTGGTGAGCGAAGGCAACGAACATCTGCAGATAGGCGGCCGACTTGTGAACTCGCGTGCCTACCTATCCAAATTCAATTTCGGCGGCACCGACCAGCAGAAAAAGGCTGGCGTGCTCTCCGGCGGCGAACGCAACCGACTGCACCTTGCACTTACGCTGAAAAGCGAGGCCAACGTGCTGCTCCTCGACGAACCCACCAACGACATCGACGTGAACACCCTGCGCGCCTTGGAAGAGGGTCTCGAAAACTTCGCCGGATGCGCCGTGGTCATCAGCCACGACCGCTGGTTCCTCGACCGCATTTGCACCCATATACTTGCTTTCGAGGGCGACTCGCAGGTGTATTTCTTCGAAGGCTCCTACAGCGAGTACGAAGAAAACCGACGCAAACGCCTCGGCGACGACACACCGCACCGCATACGCTACAAAAAACTGCAAAAATAACTCAACAACATGAAACGCATCTTTATCACATTTTTACTCATTGCTCTAAGTATCACAACATTAACGGCTCAAAGCCTGACCAACGCACAGATAAAAACTTTTGTGGAGAGCAACCTGAAAGCCTTCCCCGAAAGCACTTTGCAGGATTTGTACAAAAGCTTTTTCCAATCGGTGTTCGGGCCGGAACACCTTGTAACCGATTCCGCCAAGGTGTTGGGCTACATCAACCACGAGCTGCAGCAAGAATTCAACACCAGCTACCCCGAGGCACAATATCTGGGTGTGGACAGCACTTTTGTGCGGGTCAACCTTTCGGTGATAAAAAACGGTACTGTGCCCAAGCAGGTGCTGGCCGGCTGTTTCATGCGCTCGTCGCAATACAAGAGCGGCATCGGCATCGAGAGCTTCCGCGCACAGTGGAGGCAGGTGGCAAGCCATATCGCCGCCAATGGCATAAGGCTCAACAATTTCCGCAACGACTCGCTGTATATCGAAAACATGCTTTCGCAAGGACGCTACGTGTGGGTGCACTCGCCGCAGTACAAGGCCGTCTACAAACCGCACTACCGCATTGTAAGCACCGCCATATACAACGCCGAGCTCCTGCCGTTGATAAATCCGAAAACTGGCCGCCGCACAAAAAAATAACGACCCACAACCACCAGCGCCCCATAAAATATTTAATGTTTAAAATTTCCTTAATTCTTAACTCCTAACTCAGAATTTCCAACTCGCCTTCCCGTACACCGATTTCCGGACAAACGCACCCTGCAGCACGCCCCTGAGCACGAGATACACCATAAACGCCGCCCACAAAATATTGTTTTTCAACACAATATCCGTTTCGGAAACAGTAATTATGTGTGGCAGTCCGTAATAAACGCCAAAGAAAGCGGCGGTGGCCACAAACATGGAGTTACGCATTGTGCGCGAGGCTGTTGCGCCAACAAAAATACCGTCGAACAAGAATGCCGCGAACCCGCACACCGGCACCAGCAGTATCCAGAACAGATAATCCTGCACACCGGCAACAAGCGCTTTGTCGCTTGTAAACACCAGCAGAAAATAATCGCCGAAAGCGGCATACAGTACCGTAAACGCCACCGTAAGTGCCAAGCCCCATACCAGCAGGTAGCGCACGGCCTTTTGCAGGAGCGGTTTGTTGCGTTCGCCGATATATCGTCCCACCAGCGCCTCGCCGGCGTAGGCAAAACCGTCCATTATGTACGAAAAAAGGGTGAAAAACTGTAGCAGCAGGGCATCGATTTCCAGTATTTGGTCGCTGATTTTGGCCGATGCCGAAGTGATGAAGGTAAACACCGCACACAGGCACACGGTACGGAGGAAAATGTCGCCGTTCACCTTGAAAAAGCCGAGCATCTGCCTCGGCTGCAGGCTGCCACGTATGTCGATATGCTCGCGGAACAGATTGCCGTATTTATACCACCCGATGGCAAAGCCGAGCAGCAGGCCCGAATACTGCGCTATCACCGTCCCAAGCGCCACTCCGGCGATGTCCCATTTTAGCGCCAGCACAAAAACAAGGCTGCAAACAATGTTCACCACGTTGATGAAAATGGCCATCCACATTGGTGCTTTGGAGTTCTGCATGCCTATAAACCAGCCTTTTATGGCGTAGAGCCCCAACGTGGCGGGGGCAGCCCAAATCCTTACGGAGAAATAAATCATGGCCAGCCGCAAAATATCACCGCTACAGTTGAGAATCCAGCAGGCAAACCGTCCCACCGGGCGCTGGAAGACAAGCAGCAGCAGGGCAATGACTATGGCAATGGCCAAAGCCCTGACAAAGATACGCACCGCCTCGGCAAAATTGCGCGCACCGTAGGCCTGTGCCGTGAATCCGCTGGTGCCCATGCGCAGAAAACCGAAATTCCAGTAAATGAGATTGAAAATGGAAGTGCCTATGGTGATGGCCCCTATGTGGATGCTGCTGAGGTGCCCCACAATGGCCATATCCACTATGCCCAAGAGTGGCACAGTGATGTTGGTGATGATGTTGGGCAACGCCAAACGCAGTATGTTCCGGTTCATACTCTATTGTTAATTTGTCTTGCAACAATCGCACTTATAGGCATTTGCGCTACTTGTACCTATTGTTTCTCCGTCTGCAAAGGTACGTTTTTTTTTCAATAAAAACGAGAGCCAATTTTCGGTAAAAGACAAGTGTGCCGCTTGGCTACTTCTTATTTCTCGCATATAGTGCCGAAAACGATGAATCTCTGGCAATTAATCAAGTACCTCTTCGCAATAGAAATCTTGCGAACAAAGCCTAATCTTTCAGAAGTCAGAGCTCATAATTAGAATTATTTGCACTTCTGGCTGCATATTGATTTTGAAAATCTGTTTGTTTGATTTGCATAATTAGTGTTCGAAAAAAAATGTATATTTGTGGTGCAATTTAAATATCATATACCCACACAACTATCTAACAACAAATCGATTATGAGAAACCGCACCATAAAATCCATCGTTTTGGCCCTGTCTATCGTCATCGGCACTGCCGCTGTTTCGGCGCAGAGCGCCAAAGTTTACCATTTCAAAGTGGACGAGGAGATTGCCAAACCCGCCGCCATGCGCGTGGAAAAAGCTTTGGCCGAAGCCAACGAAAAGCACTGCGACGTGGTGATAATGCAGCTCAACACCTTTGGCGGCGAACTGGAGTCGGCCGACAAGATACGCACCATGCTGCTGCAGTGCCAATTACCCGTGTGGGTGTATATCGACAACAACGCCGCTTCGGCAGGTGCCTTGATATCAATAGCTTGCGAACGTATCTACATGCACTCGGGCTCCAGCATCGGCGCCGCCACCGTGGTGGACCAAACCGGCGAGGTGCAGCCCGACAAATACCAGAGCTACATGCGCTCGCTTATGCGCACCACTGCCGAGGCACGCCACCGCCGCCCCGACATTGCCGAAGCAATGGTGGACCCCGACATCGAAGTGGAGGGCATCTCCGAAAAGGGCAAAGTGCTGACTTTCACCACAGAAGAGGCTATCGCCAACGGCTACTGCGAGGCCCGGACCGAAAGTCTGAAAGAAGTGCTCGAACATGCTGGCATCGACGACTACACCATCGTTGAACAACGATACTCGTTTATAGAAAAAGTGGTGGGATTCCTTGTCAACCCCGTGGTGAGCGGACTGCTGATAATGCTTATTGTGGGCGGGCTGTATTTCGAGCTGCAGTCGCCGGGCATAGGATTGCCGCTCATCGTAGCAGCCTCGGCCACAGTGCTTTACTTCGCCCCTCTGTTTCTGGAGGGCCTCGCCGCCAACTGGGAGATAGTGGTTTTCGTGATAGGCGTGATACTGCTGATATTGGAGATTTTCGTCATTCCCGGCTTCGGTTTTGCCGGCATCAGCGGCATTGTGTGCGTGGTGGCGGGACTTACGCTGAGCCTTGTGGGCAACATAGGGTTCGACTTTTCGGGCATCTCCGCCGGACATTTCCTCGGCAAGCTGTTTGTTGTTATAATTGCCGTTACCGCCGCCCTACCCCTTTCCATCTGGCTGAGCCGCAAGCTGTTCGAAGGCCGCACTTTCGGTCCCAAGCTGGCGCTGAACGAGGTACAGAACGCCTCCGACGGCTACACCGTGAGCAATGCCGAAACAGCCTCGATGGTGGGCAAAACGGGCGTGGCAATAACCATCCTGCGTCCTTCGGGCAAAGTGGAGATAGACGGACATGCCTACGATGCCGTGGCTACAATGTCGTTTGCCGAAAAAGGCGCCACGGTAAAAGTTACGGGCTACGAAAACGGCACACTGATGGTGGAGGTAATTAGGAGTTAGGAATTCGGAGTTGGGAGTTGGGAGTTTGGAGTTGGGAGTTTGCAGTTGGGAGTTTGCAGTTGGGAGTTGGGAGTTGGGAGTTGGGAGTTGGGAGTTGGGAGTTAAATAGGTAATAGGTAATAGTTAATAGTTCAAAATCATAAATCGCAAATCGCAACTTAGTTTCTTAGTTTCTTAACCAATTCACAGTCCACTGTTCAAAGTCCACCGCTCACAGATCACAGATGACAACGTCACTTCTTAGTTTTTTAACCAGTTCACAGATCACTTCTTTCTTCACAAAAAAAATCGTATCTTTGCACTAAAATGCAGAATTATGCGTTTTTAATATTTCAATGAATATTAGACCGATAACCGACAATGAACAAAAATAACGGAACCAAAATTGCAGTGCTTGGGCTCTCGGCCCTTGCCGCCGCCTGTGGCACCACCGACAAAACAGTCTCCAACCCCGCCCCCGACAACGACGGAGCCACCCTCTCCGAAGCCAAACCCGCCACCGAGGCCACCCTGCACAAACGTCTGAAAGCCCTCACCGAAGTGCGCTACGACACATCCGAACTGATGATGGCAATGTGCTACTCAATGGCCGCACCCATTCAGGAAAACTACATCTGTCCCGTGTGCGGCGACTCCACAATGTCCACATCGTACCAAAACGGCAATGTGCACAGCATACGCAAAGTGGTGGAGAGCATCAAAAACCTTGGCTACGACGCCATTCTCGACGAACGGCAATTCTGCCAACACTGCTCCGGAAAAAAAACAGACTATCCGTCGCTGCTGTTCAAAATTCGTTTCTCGCCCGACCAAGAATACCACACCGAATATTCCAACCTTGAGGACGACTACCGCTATGTACTTGAATTTCTGCAATCTTCCGACAAAAAAGATTTCGTAAAATACGTGAACAACAACATCCATACTGCACAAAAAGCCATCGAATCCATCAAAAAAATGACCGGTTTAACCATTAAATAACTTCTCCTCGAACCATGCGCAGACACATTCTTTTATTGCTGCTTATCGCCTGTGTGGCAACAGGTTATTCTCAAACCAAAGACAAGGACAAAAACTCCACCGAGTTTATGAAAATGGGGCAGACCATGAACCGTATATCCGAGTTTTATGTAGATGAGCCCCCAATGCAGAAAATCAATGAAAAGGCAATAAGCACCATGCTTTCCGAGCTCGACCCACACTCAGTTTTCATCTCCGCCAAGGAGGTGCAGCGCGCCAACGAGGGGCTTGAAGGCAAGTTCTACGGCATCGGCGTTATGTTTCAGATACTCAAGGATTCCGTGCACGTGGTGGAAGTGATACGTGGCGGCCCCGCCGAAAAAGTGGGCATACTGCCTGGAGACATCTTCGTCAAGGTCAATGACAACCTCTTTGTCGGCGACAGCGTTACCAACAGCTTGGTAATGAAACGTTTCCGTGGCGACAAGGGCACCAAAGTTACCTTCGACATCAAGCGGCAGGGACACAAAAACTTGCTGCATTTCAACGTTGTCCGCGATGTGATTCCGCTCACCAGCATCGACACCTATTTCATGATCGACAAAAACACCGGATACATGCGCCTCGACCGCTTTGCGCGCACCACCATGAGCGAATTCCGCAAAGCCATCGGCGAGCTCAAGGCCCAAGGCATGACGCAGCTTATTTTCGACCTGCGCGGCAACGGCGGCGGGTTCCTCGACGTGGCCATAGCTCTCGCCGACGAGTTCCTGCCCGCCGGCAAGAATATTGTGGGCACCAAAGGACGCGACGCCAACAGCATAAATTATGCAAAATCCACCTCGCGAGGCGATTTCGAGACCGGACGCCTTGTGATACTCATCGACGAATACTCCGCCTCGGCAAGTGAGATTGTTACCGGTGCCGTTCAGGACTGGGACCGCGGCCTGGTGATTGGTCGCCGAAGCTTTGGCAAAGGCTTGGTGCAACGCATGTTCGACCTCGCCGACGGATCGCAGATACGACTTACCATCGCCCGCTACTACACCCCCTCCGGACGCTGCATTCAAAAACCATACAAAGACGGCCTCGAAGCCTACTACCGCGACATATCCAACCGCTATAGCCACAAGGAGATGATTTCGGCCGACTCCATATCGCTGCCCGACTCGGTGAAATACTACACCGGCGCCGGACGCGTGGTTTATGGTGGCGGCGGCATCATCCCGGACATCTTTATCCCCGTGGACACCACACGCATGTCCGACTATTGGATAAACATCAACGGCAAAGGCTTGATAAACCGTTTCGCCCTCGAATGGACCGAACGCAACCGCAACAACGTGCTGGCAAAATATCCTCGATATGCCGATTTCAAAGCCATTTATCCAACTTTAGGCGTTGAACAGGAGTTCGACAAGTTTGTGAAAGACAACGGTGTGGAAAAATCCACCGTGCGTGGCGAATGGGCAGCCGCTTGGATAAACGACCATCTGCGCAAACGTATCAACGACACCATAACCCCAATAAAAGACGCTGAATACCAGCAATATGTGAAAACGCTCCTCAACGACCCGGCCCTTATAGACGAAGTGATGAAAAAAGCCGCCGACGAGGACAAGAAAGCCAAAGTGGTTACCGAAAAATCGGACAAATATATTAAATCCATCGTCAAAGCCTTGATAGTTAGAAACTTGTACGGAGTGCGCTACTATTACGAATCGTATCGCGAAGTGGACGACGCCTACGAGACCGCCGTAAAACTTATTGGCGACGACAAACTGTACAAAAAACTGAAACTACAAATGAAATAACACACCCAATTGCAGCCATTACAATGCAATTGCAGACAATATAAATAAGTGATAACTAACAATTTAAAATCTTGGAAACAAAGGTAAACATAACATCCGAAATTGGAAAGCTTAATGCGGTGATACTGCACCGTCCGGGCGTGGAAATAGAACGGATGACACCAGAAAACATACACGCAGCCCTTTACAGCGACCTGCTCAACAAACGCATTGTGGATGCCGAATACGCCAATTTCTGTGGCGTGTTCGAAAAAATGGCAACCACCTATTACGTTACCGACCTGCTGAAAAAGCTGCTCGAAAACGACTATCTGCGTACCGACATCGTTACCCGCTCGTGCCGCTTCGACGGTTGCGAGTACCTTATCGACGAACTGCTGCAGCACACCAACGACCAGCTTGCCGACGAGTTGATAACCGGTTTCGCCTACCGCAAGGGCAAGGACCCCGACATCTACGAAACCGAACGATACATTCTGAAACCGCTCTACAACCTGTTTTTCACCCGCGACGCATCGTCGGCCATCTACAGCCAAGTGCTGATACACCCTATGTCGTACCGTGTGCGCAAACGCGAAACCCTGATTTTCGACGCCATCTTCAAACACCTGTTCCGCTGCGAAACCATTCACCCTCAGGAACATATATCCACCGCCGGCACCGAGGGCGGCGACACTCTCATAGCACGGCACGACACCCTTTGCATTGGCACCGGCTCGCGCACCAACAAAAACGGAATCAACTTTTTGGTGGAGAAATTCCGCAAGGAACGCCCGCATTTCAACATTTTGGTGCAGGAACTGCCACAAACTCCCGAATCGTTCATCCACCTCGACATGGTGTTCACTTTCCTCGACAAGCACTGCTGCATGACCTACCGCCCTATAATAACCGAAAACCGCGGCGGACTGCACACCTACCATATCAAAATGGACAACGGCAAGGTGGAATACATCGAAAAGCCAAATTTCCTTCGCGGATTGGAGGACTTGGGGTTCGACATGCGTCCCGTTTCGTGCGGCGGCGACGACCCGTGGAACCAACAGCGCGAACAGTGGCACAGCGGTGCCAACTTCTTTGCTCTCGACGAAGGCAAAATAATTGGCTACCAACGCAACTGGAACACCATCGAAGCTCTGAACAAAGCCGGTTTCGACGTGGTGGACGCCACCGATGTGGTTTCCGGCAAGGACCACCCCGACAAACATCAGCGCTGCGTGGTTACCTTTGCCGCCAGCGAACTGCCGCGTGGCTGCGGCGGCGCACGCTGTATGACAATGCCCGTAAACCGCAACGAAGTGGAATGGAGTTGATGCAATTCGGAATTAAGAGTTAGTGGTTAGGAGTTAATAGTTCAAAATCACAAATCGCAAATCACAACTTAGTTCTTAGTTTCTTAACCAATTCACAGTTTACCGTTCACAGCATTCTCAAACTACAATTAAACCCCAAGTTGCATAATTGCGAAAAAAAACGTATCTTTGCAAACTCAAAATCATTTTTGAAATCAAACGTTTTACGATAGAAAAAACAACTAAAAACCCTGATAAATGAAAAAATACCATTTGGTTAACAACGTGATTGGCTGGGTGATAGGTATAATAGCTTGTGCCGTTTACCTGCTTACAGCCGAACCCACCGCCAGCTGGTGGGACTGTGGAGAATACATAGCTACCGCCGACAAACTTCAGGTGGGACACCCTCCGGGAGCACCCACTTTCCAAGTCATAGGCCGCCTGTTCACCATGCTCATGCCCAACAATCCGGCTTTTGCCATCAACGCAATGTCGGCCATCTGCAGCGGGCTCAGCATCATGTTCCTTTTCTGGACCATCACCCTGTTTGGCAAAAAGATAGCCGGCCTCAAGCCCAACGAAATCAGCATCAAGGACAGCCGCGTGTGGGCAGTGTTTGCCAGTGGTATCGTAGGTTCGCTGGCCTACTGCTTTTCCGACACCTTCTGGTTCTCGGCAGTGGAAGGCGAGGTTTACGCCATGTCGTCGTTCTTCACGGCAGTGGTGTTCTGGGCTGTGCTCAAATGGGAGGAGCAGGCCGACCAACCGCACGCCCTGCGCTGGCTCATTCTTATCTCGTTCCTTATCGGCACAGCCATAGGAGTGCACTTGCTGAACCTGCTTGCCATACCAGCTGTGGTGTATGTGTACTATTTCAAACGCTGGGAGAAAACCACCCTTAAAGGCTTCATCCTTTCGGGCGTCATCTCCGTGGTGCTGCTGGCCCTTATCCTTTTCCTGATAATACCTTACATAGTGAACTGGGCCGGCGCCATCGAGGTGTACTTCGTAAACTCGCTCGGCATGCCGTTCAACGTAGGCACCGTGTTCTATTTCTTGGTGCTGTTCGGACTAATCGTTTTCGGCATCTGGTACACCTACAAGAAAAACAAACCCGTTTGGAACTCCGTAATTCTGTCGCTGCTTTTCCTGCTGATAGGTTATTCTACTTTTATGATACTGGTGATACGTTCCAACGCCAACACTCCCATCAACGAGAATGCCCCCAAGGATGCTGTGGCACTGCGCGCTTACCTCGGTCGTGAACAATACGGCTCCACACCGGTGTTCTACGGACAGTATTTCACAGCCAATCCTATTGGAACAAAGGAGGGATACACAAAATATGTGAAAAGCACCGATGAAAATGGCAAGGACTGCTACGTGCCAGCAACCAAGAGCTACGAATACAAATACGACCCCGAAGGCTGCGGCGTATTCCCACGCATGTACAGCAACGACGGACGGTTGAAACATCAGGAATACTACAAACGCTGGTCGGGAACACCCGGCAACCGCAAACCCACTATGGGCGAAAATCTTACATATTTCTTCCGCTATCAGGTGCATTACATGTACTGGCGCTATTTCATGTGGAATTTCGTTGGCCGACAAAACGACATACAGGGTCATTATTTCAACGACGACGGTACTCGCGACTACCTGAACGGCAACTGGATTTCGGGCATCAAGTTCATCGACGAGGCCCGACTGGGACCGCAGAGCAACATGCCCGACCACATGGCCAACAACAAAGCACGCAACACCTACTATTTCCTGCCACTGTTGCTCGGCATTTGCGGAATAGTGTTCCAGTATATGCGCAACAAAAAGGACTTGTTCATCGTGTTCCTGCTTTTCTTCATGACAGGCCTGGCCATTGTCATTTACCTTAACCAGCCTCCGCGCCAGCCGCGTGAACGTGACTACGCCTACGCTGGATCGTTCTACGCCTTTGCCATCTGGATAGGACTTGGTGTGATGGCCATCGCCGAATGGCTCACCAAACTGAAACTGAACCACAAAATTTCCACCATCGTTACGTTTGTGGCAACGCTACTGCTCGTTCCTTGCATCATGGCTAAAGAGAACTGGGACGACCACGACCGCTCGCAGAAATATGCAGCCCGCGACTTTGCAAACAACTACCTCAACGCTGTGGGCAAAAACGGAATTCTTATAACCTACGGCGACAACGACACCTTCCCGCTGTGGTACACGCAGGAAGTGGAAGGTACCCGCACCGACGTGCGCATACTCAACTTCACCCTTGCCGGAATGCACTGGTATATCGAACAGTTGTACAACACCCTGTACGAATCCCAAAACCTGCCGCTTACCCTGTCGAAAGACTTCTATGGCCTTGGCCACGACCAAACCGTGCTCGTAGCAAACACTACAAACTACATAGAGGTCAGCGATCTGCTCGAAGTCGTAAACAAAAATCCGAACAGGTTTATGATAGAAACCCAAACTGGCGACAAAGTGCTTAAACTGCCTACCAACCGTTTCAAAATAACTCTCGACAAACCCGACCTTGTGAAACGCGGAGTAATCACCCAAGCTTGCGCCGATACCATACCCGATGAAATTCGCTGGGAGATTAAGGAACAATACCTGTATCGCCACCAACTTATGATACTCGACCTTGTAGGCACCAACAAGTTCAAACGCGACATCTGCATGCTCAACCCCGACTACCAAGTGCGCAGCGTGCTTCCTTTCGTAACCAAGTACAACGAACAGGAAGGCACAGTGTTCCGCCTGATGCCCTATGCCGTTTCCAACGAACGCAGCGTAAACCTCGACTTTTCGTACAACTACTTTATGGAAGGCGAAAAATCGGGCACCATGAAATGGGGCAACCTCAGCAATCCCGACGTGTATGTGGATCCTGTGAGCCAGAACATGTGCGTGGTTCAGCGTCAGCAATGGGCACTGCTTGCACAGCAATTCCTCGACGAGGGTGTACGCACTGTAACATACCGTGCGCCCGGTCAGCCCGACAAAACGGTAACAGAAGTGTTGGATAGTTCTAAAATACAGAAAGCCAAGAATTTGCTCGCCTTGTCGGAAAAATATTTCCCAAAAGAACAATTCCCGCGCGACCGTTTCACCACTTTCTTCATCGACATCTATGCACAAGCGGACGACACAGCTATGGCAAAGCAGTATTTGGACGACATTGCCGATTACTACACTCAGGAACTTAAATATTTCGGACAGTTCAAAGGCGAAAAAGCCAAAGGTGTGTATAGCGAAATGCAAAGCGACGTACAGATGCTGTTTGCTCTGCACGAATTAGCGGCCACTCGACTTAACGACAAAAAACGAGCCGACAAGATTGAGAGCATTTACCAACCATATCTCATGATGTTCGGATATCAATACTGACAAATGATGAATAATTTGGTATTATAATCTTTTGGGGGCATGTGTAACAACAGCCCCCAAAATTTTTTTTTGAACAGATGGCAATGGCAAGAACCATAGAGGCACCCCCACCCCGCCGCAGACATCCAAAATGGCCTGTGGTAACACTTCTGCTTGTGCTCGCTGCCACACTCACAGCCATTTTTGTTATTAGCCGGCTGCAATCGCACAAAACTGCCAATACCCATACACCAACCCAAAGCACCTACGACTCACTTCTTGCAAACCCCAACGCCATCTGCTACACACACAATCCAAATTACAAACCGCCCAAGCTGATTCGGAACCAATATTCAGCCGTGTTCAACGACGAAAACGACATACAGCTGGAATCCGCTCAACGCAATGGTATCGAAGATCTGGCCAAACGTGGGGCAAATTACGAAAAATATGGACTTGTGCCCTTACGAGAAAATCGCTATTATACCGTTTCGGAACTTAAATATTCAGTGCCCTATCTTGTGCCCGAAGCCCGCGTGATGCTTAACACCATCGGCAAGTGTTTTCAGGACGTATTGGCCGAAAAATATCCAAATTCCAAATATAAGATAGTAGTTACCAGTGTTTTGCGAACAAATGAGGACGTAGAAAAACTTGTCCGCCGAAACCGCTGGGCCACCGAAAACTCGTGCCACAAACACGGCACCACTGTGGATATATCATACCACAAGTACGTAAAAATGTCCGGACCCGACGTTACCGACTACGAGATGAAGGAGTTCCTTGCCAAAGCCCTCGCCGAGCTGCGCGATGCAGGCCTTTGCTACGTGAAATACGAGCGCCGAAATTGTTTTCATATCACACTCAACCAAATGAACGTTGATGGCGTAACAGTGGACAATTCCAACAAGGCTGACGATAAGGAAACGGACATTATTTCGAAAAAAGACGCCAAACCGACAAAAACATACAAGAACAAAGACGCTGAGCGGCTGCACCAGCGCGACGAAGAACTTAGACAATCGAAAACTGAAAAGACGAAGCGAGGCAAAAAGAAATACCAAAGCCCATCTCCAATGATTTAACTACTTAAACAACTGCATTTTATGAAAACAATTGCCATACATACACTGGGTTGCAAACTTAACTTTTCCGAAAGCTCCGACATGGTGCGCCAATTTGTGGCCAATGACTATCAAGTTGTTGATTTCAAAGGTTTTGCCGATGTTTATGTGATAAACACATGCACTGTAACCTCCATTGCCGAAAAAAAATGCCGCACCGCCATACACCACGCCGTAAACACCAACCCCGACGCAGTGGTGGCTGTTGTAGGATGTTTTTCGCAAGTCAATGCTCACGAAATCAGCAAAATAGAAGGTGTGGACATAATACTTGGCAATGCCGACAAACACCTGCTTCACCGACGGGTGGAGCAGTTCCTAAAAACAGGAAAACCGCAGCTGACCGTCGAACCAATGGGCAACGACGACGCTTTTGCCCCTTCATTCTCCACCGGCGACCGCACCCGCTCGTTTTTCAAAGTGCAGGACGGCTGCGACTATTTCTGCACCTACTGCGAAATACCCTTTGCCCGAGGCCGCAGCCGCAGCTCCACCATTGCCGAAACTGTGAACATGGCACACCAAATTGCCGCAACGGGAGTGAAGGAAATAGTGCTTACAGGCGTGAATACAGGCGAATTCGGGAAAAACACAGGAGAAAATTTCTTCCAGCTAATCAAGGAGTTGGACAAGGTTGAGGAAGTGCTGCGCTACCGAATTTCGTCGATAGAACCAAACCTTATCACCAACGAGATAATAGATTTTATTGCCCAGTCGCGAGCTTTTCTGCCACACTTCCACATACCACTGCAGGCGGGCAGCAACACAGTGCTGCAGCTTATGAGACGCCGCTACACAACAGAGCTTTACGTACAGCGCCTACAAAAAATAAAATCGGTGATGCCCGACGCCTGCATCGCCGCCGATGTGATAGTGGGGTTCAACGGCGAAACCGACGAGGAGTTCGGCAAAGCCTGCCGGTTCATCGAATCGCTGCCAATATCGTACCTGCATGTGTTCACCTACTCCGAGAGGCCGGGCACCCGAGCTTTGGCCATGGGCGGAAAAGTGCCTATAACCGTCAGACGCGAGCGGAGCAAGACATTGCACCAGATTTCCGACCGCAAAAGAATCGGTTTTTACAAAAGCAACTACGGCACCCAGCACAGCGTTTTGTGGGAAAGCGACGTTCACAACGGATTTATGATGGGATTTACCGACAACTACATACGTGTGCGCACCCCCTTCGACGAAAGCAAAGTGAACACAGTGGAAACCATTTTGGTAAGCGAAGAAAACGTGGAACTGTAGCCCGAAGTTATTGCAAAAGGAAAAATAAACACCCTACTCTACATTTCGCGAACCAGTTCCCGAAAAATCAAAACTTTCAGGGGATACATTCCCGAAAAGTTGCATAAAAAACATTGTTAATTTTTTTGTAATTGTCATCCACACATCTCGGATCACCAACTCGGACGATGTATTGCATCGCCCCTACAATTCCTAACTCATAACTCCCATCTTCCAACTAAAAAACAGCTCCCGCCCAACTGCCAACTGCTAATTACCAGTCCACCAGCGCCACACCGTATGTCCATTCGAGGAACTGAGCGTGGGCGGCGTGTGCTTTTATCGAGGCACCAATGTACTGATGTTTGGTGATGTTGTAATAAACACCAATCCTTTCGTAAAATGGCAGGGCGAAATCGCACCCGCGCCATGCGTAATAACCCACTGCCCCGCGCAGCGAAAACCTTCCCCAGTAGGCCTCCAAAAGACCATAACCGGAAACGGCGTAGTTGTTTTCGGGCAAGTTGGGCTCGTGGGCCTGCTCCAGCGAGGCGTCATACATCAGGTCCACACCGGCTCCGTAGGCAAAACAAGGGTGGAACTTGCGGCGATAGCCTACCGACATGCTGGTGGAAAAATAATGCTCCCACGACTTGCGCGATGAGTTGTACACTGGCGAAAAGTTAATGAACACGCTATTTTTCCGCTCCAAGCCCGACGTTGCCACAAGCGTTGCCGGAGGCTGCATATCCTGCGGCGAGTATGGGTGGAAATTCACTTTCGCGCCAAGCTCCAGCTGGGCAATGTTCACCCCCTTGTTGGGCAACTGTATGGTGCCGTTCGACGAATGGGTAAAATTTATCGACGAATACATGGTGAGCTTGTCGGTAACGTGCCAGTTGGCCGTCAAGCCGAGATTTATCAGTGCGTTGAGGTGCGAACCGATGAACATATTTTGCGGATTGCCCACCGAATCGTAAGTTTTTTCGAGATACGAAAGTCCGAAAGCGAACATAAAGCCGAAATCCCAGTGGCGCGTGCGGGCAAACGGCTGTTCGATGTATGCGGCAAGTGAGGCCCGGTTGCCCACCACGCTGTTGTCGATGCGGTCGAAGCCGATTTTAAGGCCGAAGTAGGGATTTTTCAGGTAGTTTTTCCAATACTGCGGCCCTACCATACGTCCGCCAATGCCGATATTGACGGTGTACACGGCAGTGTTGCCCAGCACCGGACTGTCGCCGGGGTCGTTGGGGATGACCATCCCCCCCTGCAGGTCGAAAGTCCAGAACCCGAATTTTGAAAAACGGCTCTGGGCAAAAGCCTTTCCGGGCAAAACCGCAGCAAAAAGCAGCGTTGCCAACGCAAAAACCGTTACCGCACGTCGTTCCAACATAGTTTTACCCGAAAAGGAATGTTTACCACTTTTTGTCAGTCTTTCGACATGTGCACCTGGACCTGCGGGAAGGCTATCTCCAGACCTTCTTTCTGGAAAGTGGTGTAAACCTGTTCGTTGAGGTTGAAAAACACTTCCCAGTAGTCCTCCTGCTTAACCCATGCCCACAGACAGATGTTCACGGAGCTGTCGGCCATGGCTTTGCACACCACTTTGGTAGGTTTTATGTCGCCAATCACCTTGGGTTCGGCTTTGGCCAAATCGAACATCAGCTGGCGCGCGCGTTCCACCGACTGGCCGTAGCATATACCCACGTTGATGTCCACGCGGCGGTACTGCTCGCGGGTGTAGTTTACCAGCGACTTGGTGGCAAGGTCGGTGTTGGGCAGTATCACGCACTGGTTGTCGAAGGTGGTGAGTATGGTGTTGAAGATGCGTATCTCCTTAACATAACCTTCATAACCGCTGGTAGAGATGTAGTCGCCCACTTTGAACGGTTTCATTATCAATATGATAACGCCGCCCGCGAAATTTTGCAGCGTACCCTGCAGAGCCATGCCCACAGCAAGACCGGCGGCTCCCAGTATGGCTATAAACGAGGTGGCTTTGATGCCGATGATATCCATCACCATGATGATGAGAAGCACTTTCAGCAGCACATCAACAAACGACGACAGAAAACCTGTGAGCGACTTGTCGACATTGCGCTTGTCCATCATCTTCACGATGGCGTTTTTCAGGCGTTTCACCAATTTCAGACCTATCCACAGTATAAACAGGGCTCCGGCCAGTTTCAGCAAAAAAGGTATTCCGCCTTCTATCAGGGTCTTGAAAATGGTGCCGAGGAAATTGAACACATCGCCCACCGAGTCGATGTTTTGGGCCTGTTCCTTTATGGCGTTTTTTGTTGAATCTACCACAGAATCGCCTTTAGTTTGAAGGTTTACCACATTTTCTATTACCTGTGCTGTGATCACATCGTTTTGGTCTAAAAAAAGCATACTCATTCCAATTTAGTGTTATACATTAAATATTTATTTTTTCATACAAAACATAAAGTATGTCAGGATATACTACGCTAACACGGTCAATGTCTTCCAAACGATATCGGTCTCCGCATTCGCTTATAAAAAACAGTTTGTTGTCATCAATAATCAAATGATAGAAACGAACTTATACGACACTTGACATCTCGTTTTTTTCAACTACGAAAGCATACGCATTATCCAAATCTTCATCGAAGTGTATTTCCCGATTCGGGAGTAACGACACTATTTTTATTATTTCGTGCAAGCATCTTTGAGCGAATTCGCTACACCTACCTTGATATTCTATTATCTCCTTTTTCCCTATATATTTCATTATTATTTAGTTTCTCTCCAATTATTCATTATCAAAATCATTCCACATAATCGCATTATTTTTCAAATAAGAATACCTTAATAACTTATAATAAAAAACATTAGTCAAATTATAAATTGAAAAAATGGATCATTACCCTATAACAGTAATATAACTTGTCCTTTTGATAACGTCTACTTTTTTTTGGAAAGAAAGGATTTTATTTTGGGAGGGATTGAAAAAATATTGATGTACAGGTGTCTCAACAAAATTTTTCACAATAAAAAGGCAATATTTGTCAGTCAGACGTTGGGACATAATAAATTCTTTTTCTGTCATCATAATGCTACCATTCCTCTCACTAATACCTTTAACTTCAATATAATAATTTCCGAATTCAGAAGTCAACCTAAAATCAAATCCACAACCATAGTTGGTAAGATCTGTCAGTTCGCAATCTTTAAAAAAATCAATAGTCTGGTAATTGTCCACAAAATATTCTTCTGCTGCCTTTCCTGTAAAAACACGTTTGGAGAATGGTGAGCTTCCAACAAAATCTTCAATCGGAGATAAATCTGACGTATCCACATTATTATCTATTAAAAAATCATTTATCAAAAGACTCATCTCTATCAATGATAAGCCTTTTGCAATATCGAATATTCTTTTGCAATAATCTCGTATTGAACGACTATAACGGCCTTTTCTGGAATTCGGAAAAAGTGGGTCAAACTCGTCTCTATAATTTTTAATTGAAGCGGGTTTGATTTTTATAGCTAATCCAAAAATATTGTAAGCTTCTTCAAATGTGGTAAATCCAAAACAATCTAATGCTTCTCTGTCAAATTTTGAAAGAAACAACCCGATAAATATAGCTTTGTCTCTATTATCTCCAATGAAAGTCTCAAACATGGCATATAATACGAATAGATAGAAACGACCTATGACCACAGGTATAAATCTGTCATTGGGTCATAGGCCGTATCTATCATCCCAACTTTAGCAGAGTTCGTGAATTACCAGTCCCGAACGCAGTTTAGGCTCGAACCAAGTGGTTTTGGGGGGCATGATGTTGCCGGTGTCGGCAATATCGATAATCTGTTTCATGGAAACGGGATACAGTGCGAAAGCAACTTTCATCTCGCCGTTGTCCACGCGACGTTTCAGCTCACCCAGTCCGCGGATGCCGCCAACGAAATCGATACGTTTGTCGGTACGCAGGTCTTTGATACCCAGAACTTTGTCCAGAACGAGGTTGCTCAGTATGGTAACGTCGAGCACTCCGATGGGGTCGTTGTCGTTGTAGGTGCCGGGCTTGGCGGTGAGGCTGTACCATACGCCTTCGAAATACATGGAGAAGTTGTGGAGTTTGTTGGGTTTGTACTCTTGGCTGCATTCGCAATGGCATGGCAGTTCGCATTCGCACTTGCCACCGTCCTTGGTGCAGTCGCATTTGCATTCGATGTCAAAATTTTCCTGCAACTTGGCGAAGAACTCCTTGCCGCTCAGGCCGTTGAGGTCTTTCACCACGCGGTTGTAATCGATAACGTTGAGCTGGTTGTCGGGGAAAATCACGGTCATAAAGTAATTGTACTCCTCTTTGCCGGTGTGGCAGGGGTTCTGTTCTTTCTTTTCCTGTCCCACAAGGGCGGCGGCGGCGCTGCGGTGGTGGCCGTCGGCGATGTACATGGCGGGAACCTGCTTGTCGAAGATGTCAACCAGTTCGGCGATGGTGGCTTTGTCGTCGATAACCCAGAAACGGTGACCGAAGCCGTCTTCCTTGGCTATGAAGTCGTAGATAGGTTTCTGCGCTGTGATACCGGCCACAATCTCGTCGATACGGGCAATGGCGGGATAGGCGAAGAACACAGGTTCCACGTTGGCGTTGGTGATGCGCACGTGTTTCATGCGGTCTTCCTCCTTGTCCTTGCGTGTAAGCTCGTGTTTTTTGATGACTTTGTTCACGTAATCCTCGCTGTAGGCGCAGGCCACAATGCCGTACTGCCATTTGGCGTCGGGGGCGGTGGGGTTCATGCTCTGGGCGTAGATGTAGAGTTTCTCCTCTTCGTCCTTCACCAGCCAGCCGAGGTCTTTGAAAAGGTTGTAGTTTTTCACCACCTGAAGATAAACTTCGGGGGAGTGTTCGTCGGTGCCTTTGGGGAGGTCAATCTCGGCTTTGGTTACATGAAGCAGGCTGTAGGGGTTGCCTTCGCACTCTTTGCGTGCTTCTTCGGAGTTCAGTACGTCGTAGGGACGTGAGGCCAGTTTTTCGACTATGTCGACGGGCGGGCGAAAGCCCTTGAAAGGTTTTATAATGCTCATGTTATTTTAAATTAGTATGTTTATTGTTATCTCTTATTTTTTTATTGTCTTTGAAATAATGACATTCTTTTTTTTCGGTAAAAAGATATTTTGAACCATCAGGCACAACGATAACATCACCTTTTCTCAAATCAAGAACTTCAACTATACGTTTCAATTTCACATTAGAACAGTCATTTTCAACATGATATTCAGTATGATATTTTCTATAATAAAAAAGAAATAAAAATTTTGGTATAACATTTTTTTCTTCCGTCTTGAAAGGCATATCACAATGGAATGTACCATAGGGTTCAATTCCATATTTCCATACCGGTAAAAACGGTATTTCTTCGGGTTTCTTGAATGTAAGTCCTCCCGATTCTTTGATTTTTGCCGAAACCGTAAAACCACCGTAATATATACACATAAAAACAAATATAACCTTTATCGTTTATTTTTTTTACCCAATACTTCCTTAAACATATTGCGATAGCACTAATGAAAAAAAATTATAAATTTCGGGGTAATAATTATTTTTCTGTCTTCCCTTTGCTGAAAAAAACACTTCTGCGACACGTTTGCCTCCAAGAACAGAAATAAGGTCGCGATAATCGTCCGACGTGCCGTCGTTCAAAATACGCTCAACAAGCAGGGCGCCACTGATGTCATGCTTTTTATCCTCCGGAGTGTACCAAAAGAGGGAGCTGGTATTATGAATAAGCTGCTGACGGGTCATATCTCTAATCTTGATTTTGTATTTTAATTTCTGATTTGTTTATTTTGCGTAGTAAAAGATATCGAAACTGCGTTGCAATTTGACTATGTCTGTCTGGTAGATGTTGTCGCCGTAGTAACAGTCGGCAAGCACTTCGTATAGGCGACAAAACTCACCGAGGTCGTGCTTGCCGCGCTGTGCGTCGATGGTGAGGGAAAGCAGTTCCAAAGCCCTGTCGGCGGCTCGGTGGCATTGCTCCTCGTTGCCCTTGATCTTCCATCGGTTGGCACGCGACACTTCGCTGCCGATGTTCAGCATCTGCTCGGCCAATGACATCTCCGCCCAACGCCCTGCGGCCAATCCCGTATGTTGAAACTCGCTCATAGTATCAGTCTGTTTACCGTGTCAACAATTTGCTTCCTTATGGCAGCGTCCCGCACGTCACGGCTGCGGTTGCCTTGATAGGGGCGTATATTAATCAACGAGTCGAACTCGATGAAATCGTCGCCCTCCATCTCGGGATAGAGGTTGATGCCCCACAAGTCGGCCTGCGTGGACCCCTGCGACAGCAATTCCTTCTCAATGTCGGCATGGAGTTCGGCGTCAAGGCCGAGGATTCCCTGCTTCACATCGACGACAGCCTTTATCATGTCGCCGAAATAGCCCGGCAGCATGTCGTTCAATTCGCTGTGTGTTATCGGTTGAGATATTATTTTCATCGAAAGGCTTGCTTTTTTCAGTTTGCAAAGTTACAATTTTTTCCGGACATGGCAAAATCTTTTTTTCAGAGCCAACTTCGATGAAAAAAGCCGCCGTCCGTTTTTGCTCGGAGGGCGGCTGTTGGGTGTGTTGTGCAACGGGGCTATTCCCTCACTCTTTCCAAAGCCCAGTGGTCGCGTTGTGGCGGTTGATCCATGCTCATGTTGTTGCCGTCGCAGCCGTAGTCGGTCTCGAAACTGGACACAACGCCGTCGCCGGTGAAACTCATGTGGCCACGCCAAAAGCGTATGCCATCGTCCACCTCTTCGCGGAAGGTGTAGGTGCCCTGAAGAGTGATGTCGCCGTGAGGCACTTCGTATTCGGGCCAGTCCCATGTTACGTGGTAAGTCAGGGTTTTGCCCGCGCCGAAAATGAGCAATCCCTCCCATGTTCCGTCGGAGTTGGTCCTTTTAAGGTGGAATTTAAGGTTGCTCAACGGGGTGGCGTCAGGATTGGCGGGAGTTGTGCTGCTCGAACTGCTGTTACTGTTGTCCTTGTTGCAAGACGCCATGCCTAAGGCTATCATGGCGACCATAAGCAAAGTGAAAATCTTTTTCATGATAGATAAAATAATTGATAATTAGTAAATTGACTGCTTAATAAAATACCTAACTAAAGGTCGCGTCTCTCCGAGACGCTGTTTTTGGATGTGTATGTTTTTACCCCCACACTGCGTTTTGGGGTTCTCCGCTTTGCTATCGAAACAGAAACTATCTGTTTCTTCATGTGGGGTTATTGAGATTATGTGTCTCCGACACATTTTGGGTAAGGTATTTAGTAATCATTATTAGTAATTAGTAATTGGACGGTTGCCGATTTTTATAGTTATGTATTGTACATGTACAATGTACATTGTACATTGTAAAAACTATCGTTTCGTCATGTGATAGGTGGTGCCTTGGAAAGTGAACTCCATCTGGTTGCCGCTGATGGTGAAGGTGGCGGTTCCCATAGGCTGGTCGTTGTTCTGGTCTTTCAAGGTAGCGGTGCCGGAGGCTGTGGCCTCGTCGTAGGTGTAGGAGCCGTAGCCGGAGATGTTGTTGGCGGGCTCGCTCATGTGGTTGTTGTCCCAATAGAAACAGTAGTGGTTTTTCTCAAATTGGATATCCACATCCCTGTAGGGGTCAATCATAAGCTCGTCGCCTTCCAGCTGATGCCACGAAGTCTCTGTCAGTGCGTCGGTCTCGGCAATGGGGTCGGGGTCGGGATTTGTGGATGGCGTGCTGCTGCCGCCATTTTCGGTCTTGTCGCCGCCACAGGCTGTCATTGCTACGGCTACCATAGCCACAGCAATCAATGAAAATACTTTTTTCATGATAAATAGTTTTTAAAAAATGAAACATAATAAGCCTTTGGACAACGACCAGTGCCATGCCCAAAACGCTTGGATTTTTTTGCAGAAAATAACGGAAATGCCCCGTCTAAGTCAAATCCACTTTTGCGGGGGG
>ERZ842401.2458-NODE-2458-length-24771-cov-3.866605_pt1 | contig 24771 bp, 18 predicted proteins | sample MGYA00521270_ERZ842401 | MGnify/ENA primary metagenome ERZ842401 (study PRJEB31892, sample SAMEA3878208) | bioreactor metagenome | biome: Moose rumen | place: Sweden | collected 2011-10 | study: EMG produced TPA metagenomics assembly of the PRJEB12797 data set... | reverse complement strand
CCAATCCCCAAATTTTATTTAAATATTATTTCTCTTATATTATAATTAAACTTTAAAAATATTTATAACAAAAAAATGCTGAAATTTGAATTTTCAGAAAATTATAAACCTGGATTATTATTAGGTTTATATAATTTAGAACAAGTATTTATAAACTCATTAAAATCAACATTAAATGCTCAATACAAAAATAACATAAATTATTTCCAAATAACAAATGAAACATTGAAAAAGCCCAAAATGAAAAGAATAAAAGATTCAAATTATGACGATATCGGAATGATATCATTAACTTGGTTAGAAAAATTCGAATACACTTTACCAGGTTTAATAATTCAAATGTCTGATATAACAGATTCAATTTAAAAATTTTATAACGAATTATTTTTCGTTTAAATATAATAATATTTTTTTTGTTAATGATATGCTTTATCATGAAAATAAAAATATTATTAAACAAATTGGGAAATTAATTATTGAAAATATTTTTGGTTTTTATAATTTTAAAATTAACAATTATTTGAATAAATATAATTCCCAGAGAAACAATGAACAAAAAGAATATGCGATTAAATATTTAATAAAAACATTTTTATTAGCCAAAGTTTCAAATATTATTATGAATAACAAAAATGTAAATTATTATGATTATATTAATAATGCTTATAATATATTAATTAAATTAGATAAACAATCTTATATGTTTTGCAATAATAATTTAAAAGCAAAATATTTAGAAATAAAGAATTTAGCAGATTTTTTATTAAATGAAATTATGAGTGATAAAAATATTAATAAAAATATTTTTAATTTAATAATAAATCATATATATAATTTTGATTTTAAAAATTTTTTTATTAATAAAACTAAAGATAATAAAAATATTAATACAATTAATGATTTCCAACAATATAAAGATATTAATTTTATTAATTATAAATGGAAATTATTATGGCTAAAAAATTTATTAGAAATAAACAAAACTAATAATATTAATAATATAGATAAAAATAATATATTTAATTATAATATATTAAATAATTATTATCACGTTTATATTTTATTAAAAAATAATTCAAATTTTACACAAGATATATGCTCAAAAATAAATAAAGAAATAGTTACAAAAAAAATTAAGCCTAAATATTTTGAGAAAGTACCTAAATTGTATGAAATGGATGGAGATAATATTACAGGCTTATTAAGTGATGATGAAAATTTGGGAATATATATATCAGATTTAATTATGAATGATAAAAATTTATTAAATCCTGAGTATATATTAAAAGAAATTAAAGAATTTTTCACCAATAATAAATTGAGTTATTACGATTTTTATATTATTAATAAATATTGCAAAGATAATGAATATAATGAAGATTTTAATAATATTTTAATATCAATATTAAATACAAATAGTAATAATTTATTTAAATTTCCAAAAGTATATTCGCATATATCCAATAAAATTAATAAAATAATTTTAGATTTAAAATCTGAAAAAAATGAAAATGAATATACACAACTTTATTATAAAATTATTGAACATCTTTTATTATATTCATCAATATCATCAAAAGAACTTTCAGATGAACAGGTTATTAAATTAAATAATGTATTATCAAGTGATAATATAATAGAAGGAAAGAATGCTATACTAGAAGCAAAGGCATCTAACCGTAGCATAAAGAAGCTTTATGTCCTTAAAGGAATGAAGGACGAGAGAATCAACAAGCTTATTGATGATGTCAAGAAATCCAATGCTATCATAAAGTATCTTGAAAAAGAAGAATTGGATAGTCTATCTCAAACAAGATCGAACCAAGGGTTAGTTGCTGAAGTTGAAGATTATAGATATGTAGAAATTGATGACATCATAGATTTTGCGAAAAGTAAAGGTGAAGATCCATTTATAGTTCTTCTTGATGAGATACAGGACCCGCATAACTTTGGGGCAATCATAAGGTCGGTAGATGCTATAGGTGCTCATGGCATTATAGTAAAAAATAGAAATCAAGCCATGGTTACATCCATTACTGTATCTGCATCCGCTGGAGCTGCGAATCATGTGAAGATAGCGAAGGTTAATAATATAAGTAAGACCATAGAAGAACTTAAAACTAAAGGCTTCTGGTTTGCTTGTGCAGATATGGAAGGTAGCGACATAGATAAGAACAACTATGATGGACCATTTGGATTAGTTCTTGGTAACGAAGGTGAAGGGGTATCAAGACTTGTAAAAGAGAAATGTGATTTTGCAGTGTCTATCCCTATGAAAGGCCATGTAGATTCGCTTAATGTATCAGTAGCGGCAGGCATATTGATATATGAGATAGCAAAATTGAGAACCCATTAAAAAGTGGATATTAAAAGATAAAATATATGAAAAGTGTGATCAAAAAAATTAGTTTGTTTATGGCACTTATATTAGTGCCTATAGAACTTGCAGCTTGTAGTAATGGCAAGCAGGTTATAGACTATGGCGTAGAGGCTGTGGCGAGTGATCAAAATGAAGATATAGATTTTTCGTTTGAAAAAGATATTGATACTAAACCAAAGTCTAATATAGAGACAAAAAAAGATAGAGATTATAAGTATGCTGAGAAGTTGAAAGAAACCATCCTTCTACGAGACAAGGAAGAAAGGAAGATAAAAGGCATCTTTTTACCGGCATATGTAGCGGGCAATGAAGAAAAATTTCAAGTTGTCTTAGAAAATATAAAAAAATCTTGTATCAATGCTATAGTCGTAGATGTGAAAGATGAAGTGGGAAGAATAACATTTGCGATGGATAATGATTATGTTAGATCCAAGAGAACAATAGAACCACAGATTGCTGACATAGAAGCATTTGTAAGAGTATGCAAGGAAAATGATATCTATCTTATAGCAAGAGTTACATCCTTCCTTGATAATTATCTTACAAAGCTTGATAGTTCAGTAGCCCTTCATCGTGAAGACGGTAAGTATTATAGAGATAATATAGGATATTATTGGCTTAATCCTTATAGAGAAGATGTGCAGAGATATCTAATTGAGATAGGAAAGGGCTGCGCAAAAGCAGGCTTTGATGAAGTTCAATATGATTATTTTAGATTTTCTGCTGATTCTGGCATGCGGAAAGTTAAGTTCACTGAAGAAGAAACTCAAGGAAAGAGTAAGATAGAAACTATAACAGAGATAGCACAAAGGATATATCAAGAACTTATACCTGAAAATGTATTTGTGTCTATAGATGTATTTGGTGCTATCATGAATTCGTATAGAGATCAAAATTCTATCGGTCAAGAATATGTGACTTTGCTTAAAAATGTAGATTATCTATGCCCGATGTTATATCCTTCCCATTATGCGAATAAAACTTTTGGATTGGATATACCAGATTTTCATCCTTATGAAACCATCAAGAATGCTCTGAAGACTTCTACCAATACTATCAATAAAACTTATGATGAACTTGCGCATTATGGTAAGGTCAGACCATGGTTACAAGGCTTCTCTGCAACTTATCTTGAAGAGTATATAGTGTATGACCCAGAACAGTATAAAGCACAGATCAAAGCTTGCGAGGAAGAGGGCTATGATGAGTGGCTCTTCTGGCAACCAGGTGGTGTATATAAATGGGACGCATTTTATGATTAGAAGAAATGTCTGACTTCAATATAGAAAAAGAATTAACAAAACTTCCAACTTCTCCAGGCGTTTATCTTATGCATAAAGCTGATGGAGAAGTTATTTATGTGGGGAAGGCTAAAAATCTAAAGAATCGAGTAAAGCAATATTTTTCAAGTTCTTACAAAAAGACAACTAAGATAGAACAGATGGTCATGAACATAGATTACTTTGAATATATAGTAGTAGATAATGAACTTGAGAGCCTTATCTTAGAATCGAATCTTATAAAAGAATATAGACCAAGATACAATACGCTTCTTAAAGACGATAAAAATTATCCATATATAAAACTTACTGTTGATGAGGACTATCCAAGAGTATTTATGGTGCATAGAAAATCTAAAGATAAGGCACTTTATTTTGGGCCATATATGTCAGGTGGTATAGTTAAGGAAGCGCTTGATTATATAAAAGAGAACTATAAATTAAGGCTTTGTAAGATGGACTTATCAAAACCAAGGAAATCCGCGACAAAAACCTGCCTATACTATCATCTTGATATGTGTAGTGCCCCTTGCGTTAATAGAGATAAGAGTGAATATTGGAAGGAGGTCAATGAAATAAAGGACTTCCTTGGCGGTAATATAAAAGATATAGTGAAAGAACTTGAAAAGAAGATGACGGAGTGTTCTGCAGAAGAAAGGTATGAAGAAGCTGCCTTATATCGCGATAAAATAAGCATAATAAACGAGATAACAGAGAAGCAAAAGATTGATAGTCGAGAGGAATTTGACAAGGACATTATAGGGATGTATCGTGACCGTGGTATAGCGGTTATACAGATTTTCGAAGTGAGAGATGGCAATATAATAGATAGAAACAGCAATATACTCAATATAGATGATTGCGATACAGATTCTGAGATTATATCAAGCTTTATAAAACAGTATTATAATGAGACATTTTTCTTGCCAAAAGAGATATGGATACCATGTGATATAGAAGAAAGGGAACTTTTTGATGAGTGGCTATCTAGGGATAAAATAAAGTGTAAGATTGTCGTGCCAAAACGGGGGGAGAAAGATAAATTAGTAAAACTCGCCTCTCTCAATGCGAAAATCCAATACGATCAAAGGGTTGCAAAATATATAAGAGAAGAGAAGGAATTACAGGTAGCTTATGATGATTTAAAGAAGATGACAGGGCTTGACAGTATAACGAGGCTTGAATCTTTTGACATATCCAATACCAGTGGAGTTTTAAATGTCGCTTCTATGGTAGTATGGGAAGGCAAGGGCTTTAAGAAAAATGATTATAGGAAATTTAGATTAAGAACTGTAGATGGACCGGATGATTATGCATCTATGAGAGAAGTGCTTGTAAGAAGAATCGAAAGATTCGTTAAAGATGACATAAAGTTTAATAATCTTCCATCAATCTTCTTAATTGATGGTGGCAGAGGTCAAGTCCATGTTGCAGAAGAAGTGTTGAAAGAATATAATCTAGATGTACCCGTCATGGGTATGGTGAAGGATGATGATCATAATACTAGAGGACTAGTATATAATGATATCGAGATTGATTTGAGAGATTACAAAGAATTATTTAAACTGATAACAAAGATGCAAGATGAGACACATCGTTTTGCTATAGAGTATCATAGGTCTCTTAGAAGTAAAGAGATGGTGGCACATGATGTGGAAAAGAAAAAAAGGAAAAAGGAAAAGAATGTATAAGCGAAACGAAACAAAAAAAATAAAAGTAGGAAATAAGAGCATAGGTCATTCCAATAATGTAGTCATACAGTCTATGTGTAATACTAAAACAAGTGATGTGAAGAGTACTGTAAGACAGATTAAAGCCTTGGAGGAGGCAGGTTGTGAGATAGTGAGAGTGAGTATCCCAGATGAGAAGAGTGCTATCGCCATAGAGAAGATAAAGAATGAAATTAATATACCTCTTGTAGCGGATATTCATTTTGACTATAAGCTTGCACTTATGGCAGTAGATAGGGGCATAGATAAGATAAGAATAAATCCTGGCAACATAGGGTCTATAGATAACATAAAAAAAGTTGCTGATGTATGTAAGAAGAAGCATATCCCTATTAGGATAGGTGTGAACAGCGGTTCTCTAAGCAAGAAGATACTTGAAAAGTATAATGGAAAGGTTACTGCATCAGGACTTTATGAATCGGCGAGAGAAAATATAAGATTACTTGAGAAGTGTGGGTTTAACGACATAGTTGTATCCATAAAAGCTTCTGATATAGAAAGGACAGTTGAAGCATGTGAAAAGTATGCAAGCCATTATAGATATCCTATGCATCTTGGCATCACAGAATCAGGTAGTGTAAAATCAGGTAATATAAAATCATCTGTTGGACTCGGGATCTTATTGCACGAAGGTCTAGGAGATACTATAAGAGTGAGTCTTACTGGCAACCCTGTGAATGAGATATATACAGCAAGAAAGATACTCCAAAGTCTAGATATATATAAATCTGGTTTTGATATAGTGTCATGTCCAACTTGTGCAAGAACTAATATTGATCTTGATAGCATAGTGGATATCATTGAAGAAAAATTGATGGATGATAAACTTCTAAAAAGATTAAAAGGAAGAAAGTATAAAGTTGCTATCATGGGTTGTATCGTCAACGGACCAGGTGAAGCAAAAGAAGCTGATATAGGTATAGCGGGTGGCGATAAGGAAACCATAATTTTTAAAAAAGGAAAAATATTAAAGAAGATAAAGGATAAAGAAATTGTAAAAAACTTGTTAAAGATGATAGAAGCAGATTTAAAATGATGAAACCGAAACTTATAATTGTAGCAGGACCGACAGCTGTTGGAAAAACTGAATACGCTATAGAACTTGCCAAAAAGATTGATGGTGAGATAGTATCTCTTGACTCAGTTCAAGTATATAAGGGGCTTGATATAGGTTCTGCAAAACCTGATAAGGAGCAAAGAAAAGAAGTTCCTCACTATATGATCGATGAAGTAGAGCCAACAGTTAATTTGAATGTGAAAAATTATAAGGACATGGCAGTTAAGTATATAGATATGATTATAGGTAAAGGTAAGATCCCTATACTAGTTGGTGGAAGTGGATTCTATATTAATGCAGTTCTTTATGACACAGATTTTCTGTATGAGGATGAAGGGGAGGCCTTAAAGATAAGGAAGAAACTCGAGAAGGATTTTAAAGAAAAAGGAGCAGACTATCTATATGACATGCTCGGACAGATTGACAAAGAGTCTCTAAGCATAATCCCAAAAGAGAATGTAAGAAGGGTTATAAGGGCTATAGAGTTCTATAGACTTCATGGTATACCTATATCAGAGCACAACGAGAAGGAGAAGAAACGAGAGAGTAGATTTGACTATACTTTCTATGTACTAGATGTAGATAGGAAAGAACTTTATAATAGGATCAATGAGAGAGTAGATAAGATGATATGTGAAGGCCTTCTCGTTGAGGTAAAGAGGCTCATTAATCAAGGCCTGTCAAAGGACTTAAACTCTATGAATAGCATAGGATATAAGGAATTATATGATTTCTGTGAAGAGAGAGAAGCAGTAGATGATATAGATAAGCTTTCGGTAGAAGATAAGGGAGAATTAAAAGCACTTATAGAACTTATAAAACAGCATTCAAGAAATTATGCTAAGAGACAACTCACATGGTTTCGTGCCCAAAAAAATATTATCTGGGTACAAAAATAATTTTTGAAATTTTCAATTTTACGTTTTAAAATTTTTAAAAAATTTTTAAAAAATTATTAAAAAAATTTATTTGTAAAAACACTCATTTTTGTTGACAAAAATCGATTTCTTTACTATAATACAAGTATAAGATTTCTTGGGAGGAATTTATGAATAATAACACTTATAATTTGTCTGAGTTAGACAAGGCATTTGCTATAATAAGTGCAGGTATCTCTGCAGAAGGTAAAACAAAGACTCCTGCAAAAAAGAAATCAAATACGTCACCCGTAGCGAAAGCTACTAAGAAATCTGTAGCAAAGAAATCTGCTACAACCAATAAAAAAGAAAAGAAGGTAAAGAAAATGGGAGTATTAAAGAAAGCTGTTAAGAAAGCTGTTAAGAAAGCTGTAGCTAAGAAAGTAGCTAAGAAAGCAGCTAAGAAAGTTGTTAAGAAGGCAGTTGCTAAGAAAGCAGTAGCTAAGAAAGCTGTTAAGAAAGCAGTTAAGAAATCAGTTAAGAAGGCAGCTCCTAAGAAAGCAGTTAAGAAAGCAGTTAAGAAAGCAGCTAAGAAGAGATAATTCTTCTAAGTAATTAAGCAAGGCCTTGGCCTTGCTTTTTTGTTTGATTAGATTATGTATGATGATATAAAAAAAGAATACTTAGATCATGTAAAGGAAATTCTTAAATACGATTATGATAGATATATAAAATCTCTTGATGAAAAAGAGACACATGGATTTATATTAAATAAAAAAAAATTAGCGCATTCTAGTGTCGATGTAGATTATGTTTTGGATATATTTAAAGGTAAGATACTACTAGAAGACGAAGGGTATCATTATATAGTATATGATAAAGATGAATTAACTAGATGTGGTATTAGACTAGGGCGACACCCACTACATCATGCAGGTCTTTTCTATATGCAAGAGCCAAGCGCTGCAAAAGTGGTGCATGAAGCTCATATAGAAAAATCTGACGTAGTGCTTGACCTGTGTGCAAGCCCAGGTGGTAAAAGTATAATGTCTCTATGCAGTATTGATAAGAACGAGGGTGGTTTTCTTATATCCAATGAAGTAGATTATAAAAGAGCGAAAGTTCTTAAATCAAATATAGAGAGAATGGGTTTTGATAATGTTATAGTGACTTGCAATACCCCAGCAGAGTTAAATTATAAATTTACAAATTATTTTGATAAGATAATAGTTGATGCACCTTGCAGTGGCGAAGGCATGATGAGAAAAAGCATGGAAGCAAGACGACAGTGGTCAAAGAGCTTGGTATCTTCCATGGCGGCGACTCAAAAAAAGTTAATAGATGCGGCATATAATATGCTAAAAAAAGGAGGCTCTATCATATATAGCACCTGTACTTTTTCAAGAGAAGAAGATGAAGAAGTGGTTGAGTATACTCTTGATAGGCATAATGATCTGACATTGGAGAAGGAAGAAAAGCTATATCCATTTAATTATCCTGGAGAAGGCCAATTCTATGCTGTGCTTCATAAAGCTGGGGAAGATATTGGTAGACAGAGAATGCCAACTATTGATGAGATGGGTGATCTAAATGTTTTGCAGTATAAGGTTGATAAGTGTGAAGATAGGCATGGCATAATTATTCCAACACATGCATCTACACATGTTGATGACATACACTTTGATAATGTATATGAGCTTAATGAAGAGGAAGTATATGATTATCTACATGGAGATGCGATCAAAAGTAAGATTGATATAAAGAATGGATATTATAAGATGACATATAAAAAATTAGGACTGGGATTAGCGAAAGCAGTTGGCAACATTCTTAAGAATCATTATCCTAAAGGTCTTAGAAATCTGTAAAAAAAATACTGGCTTTTGCCAGTATTTTTTTCGCGTCCTTGGGCGGAGTCGAACCGCCGGCATTCCGCTTAGGAGGCGGACCCTCTATCCTACTGAGGTACAAGGACTTATCTTCTGAATCTTCTTCTTAGTCTAAAGAATAATTTCTGTATAGGCATATTAGAATTGGTGAGCACTTTGACATATAAGAACATATAGAATGCAATTATCAAAGCAAAGATTATGATAATTGTAATGAGAGATATAAGAGTGCCTGATATAATAAGATTACCAGAATTGTTCCTATATATCAAGGAATTATTGGTAGTATTAGAGTCGTTTTGCGTATTGGTATTAGCATCAGCACTATCATCATTTTGTTGAGAGGTGAAGTCAAGGTTGCTAGTAAAGATAGCTTCAGGTGCATCAAGATTTTTTCCTTCTATACTACATTGACCTATAAAAGTATCATCAAGATAGTAGTGGATAGTGCCAATTGCATATTTGTTATACGCATCTTCGACTTGATAACTGATTTTTGAGGTTATATTACAAAGATTTATACCATTTGGAATAGTGACATGTGATTCATCATCACAAGTTATATTTAGAGTTTCAACTAGATCAACATCATCTATAGAGATATTGCTCAAATTATCATTAAATCGTGTGTCGACGTCTTTAATCTTAAGTGATTGATAATTATCAAAGTAGAAGTCAAATAATGATTTTATCTCAGAGTATCTTGTTTTATCATTATTTGCACCCAGCAAGACACAGATTAGATTCATATCGTGTTTTCTTGCACTAGCAGCTATATTATAGCCTGCAAGTTTTGTGTGGCCGGTTTTAGCTGAAGTTATGCCACTATAATAGTAGACACTGCCTGGAACTACTATACTACTAGTATTTAATACCTGGTTGTTGGAATTTTCAGGATCTTTGAATCTTCTTATAGGGGCATGCCTATATGAGACAGAAGATGCTATCTGCATATATATAGGATACGACATAGCATACTTTAATATCTTAGCCATATCGGATGCAGTAGTATATTGGTCATCATCGTGTAAGCCTGATGGGTTGACAAAATGAGTGTCCTTGCAACCGAGAGTTTCTGCTCTTTCGTTCATAAGAAGGACGAAATCTTTGACTGAGCCTGCTACATGTTCTGCAAGAGCATTGGCAACATCGTTGGCTGAAGCTAGTAGAAGAGAGTAGAGGCAGTCCTTTACTGATAGTTGGTCTCCAGCTGTTGCACCTACAGTGGTTGAAGTTCTATCAATATCTTGCGTAATAGCGTTGTAAGAAAAGTTGACCATATCATCATATGTACCATTGGCGTTTTCTAGGACTATTATTGCAGTCATGATTTTAGCAAGAGAGGCAGGGTAGAGTCTAACATCAGAATTATGATCATACAAAATTATAGAGGAGTTTAAGTCCATCACTATTGCTGCTTTTGAAGTAATCTCTCCGTTATAGTAAGGGAAAACGATATTTTCAGCATTGGAGCAGATCGCAAGGGTAGAAAATATGTGTATGGCAATAAGAAAACATGCCACTATTTTTTTAAAGCGATTATGCTTCATATATTAAGAAAGTTATTGTGGTTGTAAATTGATCTTTGACAGTTTTGATCTCGAAAGTTCCGTTCATTGAACTTATAAGATTGTCTGCTATAGAAAGGCCGAGTCCAAAACCTTCTGTGCTTCTTGATTTATTACCTCTTACGAATCGATTCTTAAGAGTGTCTGTGTCAACTTCGAGTTTTTCTTTTTGTATATTTTTCATTATGATTTTGATTTTGCTCTTAGTTGATTTTAATTCTATATATACTCTTGAATTTTCAAGTGCATATTTATATATATTAGAAAAGAGATTCTGAAATACTCTATAGAGCTGTGAACTATCAGCAGATATGAAAGTACTCTTAGCATTATTTTCATACACGATTTTGAGCCCTTTCTCTGCTAGTCTATCACTGAATTCTGCGGATAATTGATTGATGAAAGCATTGAGATCAATTTTCTGCATATCAAGATCTATGTTTCCAGAAGAGATCTTACTATCAAAGATAAGATCATTGATTAGTTCATTGAGCCTATTAGACTTGTTGATGAGAGCGTTAGAATACTCTATAAGGTTCTCTTTAGAATCCTTTTGTGGATGCTTTATCTCTTCGGTTATGATTTCAGCATAGTTAAGAATAGATGTGAGTGGAGTTTTTATATCGTGTGTGACGTTGGTTATAAGAGTAGTCCTCATATCGTTGGAACGAGCTTCTGCCTCTATGGCCTTATTGAATTCTCTATATAAGTAAAGTATATATATAGTAAAACTTAAAGTTGCAACAAATATAAAGAATGCCAATGCGAGAATCTTTACATCATTGGTAACAGAAAATAGATGCACTAGGTATATAGATATTGCTATGAATGAAAGCACAGGAATGAGTGTGCCGACAAAAAGCGTCCTTGGGTTTATTGTGTAGTCATTTCTATCAACATTTTCCTTAATTGCCTTGACAGAAGAAAGAGTCAGAGAGTCATCTGCATATTTTGATGCAAAAACTTGGGCTATTAGAAGAGTAGGGATGTAAGCTGCGAGCACATAGAAATAATAACGGGCTGCAGTAAAGTTATATGGCATCAAAGGTAAGGTGGTAGATGTAATCTTACCTGCTATATGGATGAGCACCACTAATGCAAATATATAAACGAATATATATACTTCTGTATGAATCTGGGTGAGAATGGATTTGTTTTCTTCGACATTCTTTTTGAGCCTAAGAATGAGCATGAGGTTGATAGCTAGGGTTATTATGAAAAGTATGCTTGAAAGTATAGTTAAAGTAAGAAGAGTGGCACATCTATTCTTAGTATCAGTATAATTAACAAAAGATGCTCTAAAGTTATCGCTAGCTGGGTAAGAGTTATCTATAGTGTAGTACACTTCGAAGTTCATATCAGGATGTGGATTTATAGATTTGATGTTATTAAGTTCTTGAGAAGTGATAGAATTGATGCTCGAACTAACTATATTCTCTTTGCTTGATATATAGATGAAGATAGGGGAGTCCAAGATATCACTTTTGCTTAAGTCGGTATTCTTGTAAGTTAGATCCTTTTCACTTAAGTCATCTTGAAAGTTCACTATATATTTAAAATTGGTTAGACTACCTGTGAGGTCTCTATCAGCTTTGTGATATGCAGAAAGAGTCTCCATAAACTCTGTGAGAAAGTCCTCTTCGGTCTGAGCACCAGTTCTCACTGTTGATGGATATAATTTTAACATGAAGTTATACAAGTTGCTTCTTGAAAAAGGTATAGTTGTGCTATCCTCATTTCTGATTACATTATAATCAGTGTCAATCATAAGACCATGTTTTTTTGCTTCGTCAAGACAATCGTTGATGGTCCATTTTTTGATACCGTTTTCTTTGTCGAGAGATTCTGCTACGAGTGCATCATAATTAAGCCTGTTGTTGCTTTCAAAGGATTTTTTTAGATTGATGAGCGTAAATGTCTCGTCTATCCTCTCGTGAAGCATCTGGCTAAATTCTTCAGTACTCTCAAAAGAACGAGATGACATAATAGCATTGATGTCTTTATGAGAGAATTCAATCTGAATCATAGAGAGTGTAAATATTGCTATTATTGCAGCAATTATATTTACGAAAGTTGTCAAAAATCGCATCATGGTTATACTGCCTCCATTTTATATCCTATACCCCATACAACTTTTATGTACTTCGGGTCTTTGGTATTTTCTTCAATCTTTTCTCTTATATGTCTTATGTGGACAGCGATGGTATTTTCTATGTTGTATGCTTCGTTATCTTCCCATACTTCTTTGTATATATCATTAGATGATAAAACTTTGCCAGCGTTCTTCATAAAGAAGGATAGAATTTTATATTCTATAGGAGTTAGTTTTACTTCTTTCTTGTTAAGGGTGACAACTTTGGCATTATTATCAAGTTTAAGAGAACCTATGGTATATTGTCCCTTAGCATTCTCTACTGTAGTGATATTGCTTCTCTTGAGAATTGCTTTGATTCTTGATATAAGTTCTTCTTTGGCAAAAGGCTTAGTCATATAATCATCAGCACCGATATCAAGGCCGGTAACCTTATCATTGATTTCTGACTTGGCACTTAAAAAGATAATAGGTATAGAACTTGTCTCTCTAATTCGTGAGACTACGGTTAGTCCATCTTCCCCTGGCATCATGATATCCATGATTATAAGATCAATATGATTTTTCTGGAGACAACTCAATGCTTCCTTGCCGTTATAACATTTGAATACTTTGTAGCCAGCATGTTTAAGGAATATGGCAGTTGTCTCCGTTATATCAAAGTCATCATCACATATGAGTATCTTCTGATCAGTCATATTTATACACCCTCCGTTATAGAATTTTTATCGTCTAAGATCCTAAAACCAATTATAAATCTTTCTCGCCACCATTCGTCAAGATCCCTATGTACTACTTTACCATTACTTGCGGATGCGTCGATAATGGTATCATTTTCAGTGACGATGCCCATGTGACCATTAACTACGATAAGATCTCCTGGAATTAGATCTTCAAATTTCTCTATACGTTCAAATTGAGTACAGAATCTCCAGTTATAAGTTGTCATATAATTGACATTGACACCAACTTGATTAAGGCACCAATATACAAAACCAGAGCAATCAAAAGTATCAGGGCCATGTGCTCCCCACACATATTTTGAACCAAGTTTAAGCATGGCAGTCCTTATGAGATCTTCAACATTGCCAATTTCTTGAGTAGCAGCAAGCTTTTTTCTTATCTCATCAGTATCAAGGATATATTGTGAAGGGTTGTTGATAGGGCCATCAGTTGAAGGCTTTGCTTCTGCATTATTAAGTGCGAGATAGGTCGCTGAATCCACAGAACCTGTTATAGGTAGGTCATTATTTTTTTGGAAGTAAGCGACAGCTTGAGCTGTGTACGCGCCGAAGTAACCGTTTACAATATTGCGTTCGAGATATTTTAGTTCTGCAAGTCTCGTCTGTATAACTCTAACTGTCTGATTGTTATTTCCAAGGAAGATAGAAAAAGGCTTTGCGAACTTGGAATCTAGAGAAAGTTTGGTTGAAGGTCCTATGTAACCGTTAGCAATTTGAGAGTTGTTGTGCTGGTATGTGCGGACAGCAACTTTAAAAAGATATCTATAGACACCATCACAATCATAATAATAGTAGCCGAGATCTTTTAACCTTTGTTGGTATCTTCTTATAACATCTATGCTTGATGATTCATTGATAGTGTATGCCACTACATGTTCATTATACATGTAGTTATAGGTTGTGAGATCGATGATTCCAGTAGGTGCAAGTCCGTTTCTTAGTTGCATATCTTTTACAGCTCTTTCTGTCTTTGCACCAAAATAACCATTGACATCGTCTTCATATGTGAGATAGCATAGTTCATATAATTGCTGTTGCAGAAGTCTTATATCCTCACCCTCATAGTGTCTCATTGCAAAGTATGATGGAGCGTTGTTGCTCATAAGGACACTATATACATCGGGACTACATAGGCCATCTTCTTTGAGACCAAGCTGTCTTTCAAAACTTTTTATAGCGTCGGTTGTAGTGCTACCATAATAAGAAGTAGGTTTATCTTCAGTCATATAACCAAGAGCCATGAGCCTTGATTGTATATCTGTTACTATTCGATGTTCTACACCTTCTTTTAGAGGTGCTGGAAGTATGGTATTTACATCATATTTTGGTATATCATCAAGACTTAGCACAAAATCTGTGCCGAGACTAGATATAGGTATAGTTACATCACCATCGTTTGTATGAGAATAATATATAGTGTTTTTGCATGAAAAAAGTGACAAACAAAAAACAATATTGCAAAAAACAATGCAATTTTTCAAGAAAAATCTCATATTATGATTATACAACACTTGAGCCGTTTTTTCAATAAAACCGCATGTATAATGGGACTTTCACTTGTATTTTATTCAAAAATCCACTATACTACTTATGGTATGTATTATGCATTAATTGACATTGATATAGTAAGTAGTCTAAAGCAACTTTTCAGTGTGTTTAGTACACTGAGCCGTTTAGAGTTAGCTTCGTGTATAATAGAGATTTTGATTATTGCATTCGTAGTTTACACAGTGCTTATGTGGATTAGAAATACGAGAGCATGGGTTTTGCTTAGAGGATTGGTTGTTATAGGGATATTTATCCTTATTGCAATGCTTTGTAGATTTAATGTAATACTTGCCATTTTGCGTAGTATATCTTACATAGCAGTTTTTGGCTTGATCATTATATTCCAAGATGATATTAGAAGTGGTCTTGAACACCTAGGACGTCAAAGGGTGTTTTCAAAAATCTTACCTAACTTTAATAAATTAACTAAAAAGATAAGTGAAGATAGCATACAAGAGATAGTTGATGCTTCTTTTGCAATGGCCAAGGTCAAGACAGGAGCTCTCATAGTTCTAGAGCAGGACTTTACTTTGGAAGAATATGAGAGAACAGGCATCGCGATCAATGGTGAAGTGACAAGACAACTTCTTATCAATATATTTGAAAAGAACACGCCGCTTCACGACGGAGCAGTTCTGATAGTTGGTGATACCATAAAAGCGGCGACATGTTACCTTCCGCTCTCACATAACAATAATATATCTAAAGATCTGGGAACAAGACATAGAGCTGCACTTGGTGTATCTGAAGTCACAGATGCTCTTACTATCGTTGTATCGGAAGAGACTGGCAATGTATCACTTTGCGTGAGAGGCAGAATAATGATAATGCATGATGAAAAGGAATTGCTTAAGACACTTTTTGATTTAATATACGGACAAGAAGATAATAATGAAAAAACTAACTGAAAATTTTTCAATTAAACTTTTAAGTCTTGGCATAGCATTCATACTTTGGATTTTTATAACAAACTTAATTAATCCAATGGTGAGTGGTTTTGTTAACGTGCCAATAACATTAGAGAATGAGAATTATATTCTTGAACAAAATAAAACTTATGTAGTTAAGGATTCAAGAGTCGTCAAGGTCAATTATCTTGTAAAGTCTAATGAACAGACTCGTGTAAGGCAAAGCGATTTTAAAGTTACTGTGGATCTAAAAGACCTGGATGTAACAACTAATCTGCCTATACATGTAACGGCCCTAAACGATATCGATAATTTTATAAGTAATTATTCGGCAGAACCAGATCACCTTCATGTTGAGCTTGATGATGTGTCGAGAAATGAATATGTAGTTGGATATGAGATAAAAGGTGATGCTGGAGCTGGACATAGTGTTGGCAATGTCATACTTAGCCCTAGTGTAGTGTATATAACAGGAAGCAATGCGGCGATTGATAGCATAGGTAATATAAGTATAGAGATACCACTAACTGATCAAGAAGAGATTTTCTCAGGAGTCGCTAAGGTTAGAGTATATGATAAAGGGGGCAATGCACTTTCAACTGCAGGCCTTGCATTAAGTGCAGAGGAGATTAGTTATACTGTTGTACTTAATTCTCGCGCCAATATAGTGCTTAATGCAGTAGTTGAGGGCAATGTAAAACCTGGATATACCTATGCTGGTGCTCAGGTTGTGCCATCTAATATAATGATTAATGGCCCAAAAAGTGCAGTGCAAAATATGTATATGCAAGACCTTCCTACAATCAATATAGATGAACTTGATGAGAATACAGAATATACCTTTAAGACATCTGAGATATTGCCAAAGGGTATCACAAGTAGTACTGATATTATAAAAGTAATCATAACGATAAATGAGAGTCCAATGCCTTCGCCTATGCGTGATGGTGGATTTGGGCCTCGCCGTGAGAATGAGAATATCGGTGAGAGTGGATCCAATGTCATAAGTATGCCGACAACGACGGCACAAAGAGAAGAGTACGAGTCTGTGGAAGGCGAGATAGTAGAAAGTAGCAATGTGATAGACATAACAGAAAGTGCAGTTGGTAGCGGAACAGAGTAGTATGCTAATCATATATACAATCATATATACTTTAAGCATGGTACTTTATTATTTTAGATATAACATTATAGCAAGTGGATTGATGATAGCCCTTGCTATATTTTTATATGTCATAGATTTTAGAAAAGAAAAAAGACTTATTACCATAAAAGGACTTTTTGCGCTTGGTTTTATAGGAGGCTTTGGAGTATCACTACTTAAACTTAGTGCTCTCTCAATGGAATATAGCATAAAGACATTCCTAGTAATATATGTATCATATTTTTCTATGTATCTTGGTTCATATTTTTCTAAAGATAAGAAATTATCGTTATTTAATTATAAAGGGATGTATGACTCAAAAGAGATGCCTTATAGTCAGAAGGAAAAGATACTGATATGCTTTTTTATAATTACCTTTTTAGCTTTTGTTATCGAAGTGATCAAACTTAAATTCGTTCCTCTTATGACCATAGCGACACCACATGCTTATTCAACTTTCCATGTGTACATGCTTCACTATATTACATCGCTTTATGTATTTATACCATCGATTGCAATATGTAATTACCATCATGAAAAAAGCAAGAGATCAAGAGTAGCCGTTCTATTATCTTATATGTATGTTGTCTTGTTGTCAGCCTTGATGTTATCGAGGGGTCAACTGATAACGAGTATAGTTTTGTCGGTCTTTGTTATACTTATTTTAAATGGTAAAGATATTTTTGAAATATTTAATAGCAGAAGGAATCGATTGGCCGTTATCATAGTTGTAGTGATATTATCTATATTATATGTATTTATAACGGTGCATAGGGCACACGATGTTGCATATCTTAAAGGTATATTTGAGATGAAAGACAGTAATATGCCAATCTATATTGCTCAACCTTATATGTATGTGGCACATAATTATGAGAATCTTAATTACATGATTAATAATCTGAAGCATCACACTTTTGGAAGGATGACATTAGTTCCGCTTTTCACGCTTACTTTTATGAAAAAGCTATTTCCGTTTGCGATAGGAGCGCCTAATCTTGTAATAAAAGAGGAACTATCAACTAAGACATTGATCTACGATAGTTATTATGATTTTGGAATAGTTGGGGTTATGATTTTCTGTTTTATTATAGGTTATATAGGATCTATATTAGAAAATTATGTATATATGATAGAAGATAACAAAGGAAGTATCAAAGGAAGTTATTTTGCCGCACTTTTTTCACTTCTTTGTTATTACATGTTATTTTCGTTTATGCAATCATATTTTAGTTTGACTGATACGTGGTTTAATATTATAGTGTTACTTATTGTATGCTTTATAGAGATTAGCGTTTCAGTTGTAAAAAAACGCAATAAATAGTATAATTAATTAGTTAAGGGAACCTTAAAGAAGTTTTTATATGAATCAAGAACTCAAAAATCTACAGCAGAAGTATGCAATCAACCTTTTTGATTGGATGAATTTTGAGTGCATTGATGGTAAAGATGAATCAAAAAGCAAGATTCTTGTCATTGGTGATGTAGATGATAATTTTATATTCCCTCTTGCAAGCCGAGTTGGCCACCTATCTATAGTATTAGAGACTGAAGAGATGGAGAAGACAGTGGGCTACTTAAGCCTGCCATCTAATGTAAGCATATATAAAGAGTTCATAGATGTTGATGTGAGAGCCTTGGGCGATAGACTTGCAGGGAAAAAATTTGATTATGTACTTATACCTTCACTTAGTAAAAAAATAGGCAGCCTAGTTGGAGAGAAACTTGAAGACATAATAAAGTTTATATCATCAGGCTATCTTGAAGATAAAGGAAGAGTTTTAATTGCCTTTGATAACAAAACTTCTTTTGACACTATAGCAGGCGCGAAAGTAGAAGAAGAGCTTTTAACTTTTTCACATAAGGATATAGAGACTTTAGAGAAAAAGATTAAAGTAGAATATCCACTTTCAAAGCTTAAAGTTTATTACCCTATGCCAGAGTATAAATTTCCTCTTAGGGTCTACAGCGATAGATATCTACCAAAACTTGAAGATGAAAATGCAATGACTAGGAATCTTATAGCTATTGGCAAGTTCAAAGAGTATTGCAATTCATATATATTATATTTTGATTGCGTAAGTGAAAATCTTGATGAAGGTAAATACGAGACTATATATGCAAAATATAATGTCAACCGAACTAAGAAATTCGCACTTAGAACTAGTATAATTGAAAATAGTGCTGGAGTAAAAAAGGTTATAAAGAAGGCTGTATATGCAGATGCCAATGATCAAGTTAGGCAGATGGTAGAAAGCACAGACCTGATTAAAAACAAATCTATCATAACCCTAAAACCTATAGAATATGTAAGTAGCAAAGAAGCTATTGATGGAAAGGCTTATGCTGTATATTCATTTATAGATGGAGAGATACTTACCGATGTGATACTTGATAGAATTAAAAAAGGTGAGAAAGAAAAAGAAGTAATTACTGAATACATGTATAAACTTATAGGTAAGTTTAGTGGCTTGCTTCAAAATTATAATCTTGATTGCACTTTCCAAAATGTAATAGTTTCTAATAATAAGCTCTATGTCATAGATAGCGAATGGGTATCAGATGATACCACAGAAGTTGATTTTTTGAGATTTAGAATATTAAAATATTTTTGGAAGTCAAGCAAACAGTATCTTTCATATAGCACTTTTAGGGATATGGTTCGAGATTTTGATATAAGCTATATGGATGCTGAGAGATATGAAGAAGCTGAAAATGAATTTCAATCAAGAGTACATGAAAATATCAATAACCTTGATGTAGTAAAGTACGATGAGATCAATCCAGGTTATGCAAAGTTATATTATGTGAAGACAGAACTTGAGAGAGTTAGAGAGCAGTTAGAGAGAATCACCGGTGAGAATAATCTTGTAGATTATCAAACCAATAAGCAAAATGAGATTATAAGACTTACTAATGTTCATGTATTTAATCTAGAGAAGATTATCAAGAATCTTCAAGATCAAGTTGGTGCTCTCGCAGACAGGAACAAGGTTCTTTTGAAAAGAGAAGGTGTACTATATAAGATTGCGAGAAAACTAAAAAAATTCACAGAGAAATTTTTGCCACCAGAGACAGCACGCAATAAGATCGTAAAGTATGTATACAGAACTTTGAGACATCCGTTTAAGATGCTTAAGACTTATTTCACTGTCGAAGGAAGAAATCGTATAGTTGGAGATTTCATGATAGGGGATGCATATTTTGAATGTGGAAAGGTAGACCTGCCTAAGTGTGATAATCCTAAAGTGTCTATCATAATCCCTTGTTATAATCAGATCAGATATACATATAAATGTCTGTATTCTATAGTACACACAACTGATCATACTAAGATTCCATATGAAGTTATAGTTGCAGATGATGTGTCAACTGACACTACGAGAAACATATCAAAGTATGTAGACAATGTTGTGGTCAATAGAAACGAGATTAATCTTGGTTTCTTAAAGAACTGCAATGCAGCAGCAAAACTTGCAAAAGGCGAGTACATATATTTTCTCAATAATGATACTGAACTTTATGATAATGCTATAGATGCACTTGTTAGACTTTTAGATGAGAACTCATCTATAGGTATGGTTGGATCAAAACTTTTATTTGCCGATGGCATACTTCAAGAAGCTGGTGGCATCATATGGAGTGATGGCTCAGGCACTAATTATGGAAGGGGAGATGACCCAGAAGACTTTAAGTATAATTATGTAAGAGAAGTTGATTATATATCTGGTGCATCAATTATGATAAGAAAAAATCTTTGGAACATAATTGGTGGTTTTGATGAGAGATATACACCGGCTTATTGCGAAGACTCGGATCTTGCTTTTGAAGTGAGAAAGTATGGATATAAGGTTGTGTATCAACCTGCTTCAGTAGTTACTCATTTTGAAGGAGTAAGCAATGGCACTGATGAAAATGATACTAGTAGCATCAAATCATATCAGACGGTTAATGTAGAGAAATTAAAAGAGAAATGGAAAGAAGAACTGACAGAGCAGTCAGTTAAAAGCGAAGTACCTGATTTCTTTAGAGCAAGAGAACGGTCTCAAAATAGAAAGGCGATACTTTTCATAGATCATTATGTACCAACTTGGGATAAAGACGCAGGTTCTAAGACAGTATATTCATACATGATGCTTTTTAAAGAGAAGGGTTATAGCGTAAAATTCATGGGTGATAATTTCATGCTCAATTCACCTTATGGCGAAGCGCTAGAACAGGCTGGTATAGAGATAATACATGGCAATGATATACAAGCAAACTTATGGCAATACTTGAGTGACAACAAGAGAAATTTCGATTTTGTATTTTTAAATCGTCCTCATATAGCTATAAAGTACATAGATTTCATACGACAAAATATGTATGCCAAGATAATATATTACGGACATGATCTCCACTATATGAGACTTCAGAGAGAATTCAATCTTATGGGAGAAGAAAGGATACTTGATGAATTTAGATACTATAGAAGCATAGAGTATTCGTTACTTTATAAGGCTGACATAAGTTATTATCCTTCATACAAAGAGATAGAAGAGATTAAGAAAATTGATGATAGTCTTAGAGTGAAAGCAATCAATGCTTATATGTTTGATGAGAAAGAGATAGTATATAGAGATTTTAGTGTGACGAAGGATATCCTTTTTGTAGGAGGTTTCTCTCATGACCCTAATGTTGATGCTATAAAATGGTTACATGAGAGTATCATGCCAAGAGTAAGGGCGAGAAATAAGGACATCAATGTAGTGGTTGTCGGGTCTAATCCGACTGAAGAGATAGTTAATATATGTAACGAAGGAGGATATGTATTAAAGGGATTTGTATCTGATGAGGAATTGATAGAACTTTATAAAAATACAAGGATAGTTATAGCGCCACTTAGATTTGGAGCAGGTATAAAAGGAAAGATTATAGAAGCTATGGCTAATGGTGCAGCTATCATAACTACAAATTGCGGTGCTGAAGGCATAGTCGATGCATCGTATTTTATGAAGATAACTGATGACGCAGCAGATTTCGCAGGTGACATACTTAAACTATATGATGATTTTGATGAATTAAAGAATCTATCATTAGAGACTCAGAAAGTCATCAATAGGAAATTTACTACTGATGCAGCGTGGAATATAATAAAGGAAGATTTCGCATAATGCAAGCAATTATACTTTGTGGTGGAAAAGGAACAAGACTTAGAGATGTTATAGGGGAGAGACAGAAGACTATGACAGCGTTTGAAGATACCCCTTTTCTTGTTGATGTAATCAATTATCTTAAGTCATATAGGATTACCAATGTCATCTTTGCGACAGGATATAAGAGTGACGAAGTGAGAGCATACTTTGGAGATAAGTATTTCTATGGCGTGGAAGTAAACTATTCTGAAGAAGAAGTGCCACTTGGAACAGGCGGTGCTATTCGAAAAGCTTTACCTAAGATAAAATATGATTATGTATATGTGTTAAATGGAGATACTCTTTTTAAGGCAGACTTATACAAATTAAAAGAGAGCTTTTTAAGATTAGATGCGAGCATGAGTATAGCTTGTAAAACTATAGAAGATAAAAGTAGATACGGCACTATAAGGCTTGATTATAGCGGAGAAAGAACTAATGGTAATAAAGAAGATGGCATACTTATATCATTCGATGAAAAAGTAAAAAGTCGCGGCAAACATGCGGATGAGACATATATTAATGGTGGCATATACATATTGAAAAAAAGTCTTATTGAATCGATAGAACCAGATAGAGAAGTGTCATTAGAAAAAGAACTTATGCCACAATGGATAAAGGAAGGAAAGATTATAGGTGGTGTAGTTAGCGATGGAGATTTTATAGATATAGGTACACCTGAAAGCCTTAATGAATATAAAAAGATGAAAGAAAATATTGAAATGGCGTATGAACAATAAAGGGAAATTAAAAACATATCTTATGGTTGCTCTTATGGCAGCTATCATATCAGTTGTATCACCTTTTTCAATCGTCATTCCTATAAGTCCTGTGCCTATAACACTTGCTACTTTTGCTATATATCTTACTGTATACTTACTTGGATGTAAGTATGGAACTATCAGTACTATAATTTATGTATTGCTTGGATTTATTGGTGCTCCTGTGTTCACTGGTTTTACTGGAGGCGTTGCTAAGGTTCTTGGACCTACAGGCGGGTACATAATAGGATATATATTTCTTGCACTTATTGAAGGATTAATCATAGGCGATAGATATGAGAGTGCATTTTTTAGTTTTCTTGGAATGATAGTTGGAACGGTTGTTTTATATGCTTTTGGTACTGTGTGGCTTGCAATCGCTATGCACATGACAATTAGTGAAGCGTTATTTGCAGCAGTGCTTCCTTTCATACCAGGAGATATCGTTAAGATGATCTTAGCTTATGTATCAGGTAAGAAGATAAAGACATTACTTATTAAAGCAGGTATTATATAGTATATATGGAGATGTTAAAACAAAAAATTTTGTTTTCAAAAACTAAAAAATAAATTTAATTTATTTTTAATTTAAATGGCAGAAATAAATATAGAAGATTTAATTTATGAAAGAAGAGAAGTAGGAAAGACAATTACATCGTAAATAAAAAATATAATAAATATAAATTAATTTCTCATTATAATCTAGTTCAAAAATATTATATATCTGGAGTTTTATATTAGATGGTAAACAGAGAAAAATAGAATTTTGGGATTCAAAAATAAGTGGTAAAAAGAGATTAACAGCAGATAGTAAAGAATTATTAAATGATAAAATTAAAAGTGATGATTTTTCTTATTCATTCAAAATAGATCGTCATTTTTTCACTATATTAAAAATAAAAGAAAATTTCGAATTAAAAGTTGACAATTTACCTTTCATTGAAATAATGAATGATGAACGTTGTGGTAAATTAGAAAAAATGAGGGAAATACTGAAAAAGAAACAAAAAGAAAAAGAGAAAGAAAATTATAAAAATCAAAAAATGAATAAAAAACAAGAAAATGATTTTGAATATGAAAATGATAATAATGATAATGTTAATAATAATTTCGATTATGATGATGAATATGAATTCGAAGATGAAAAAAGAAATAATAATAAAAATAAAGTTAATATTAATTTTAAAAATCAAAATTTAGATGATGATGATAATGATATTATAGATGATATAGATATTGAAGCTATTAAAAATAATTTACAACATAGTCAACAAAATCAAATATATAATCAAAAAAACGATAATTATAATAATGGAGATAATAATATAAATGTATTTAACAATAATAATCAATTTAGTAATACCAAAAGTATTAATAATTATAATAATTTTAATCGAAATAATAATCAACTTCTTGAAGATATATTTAATAATCAAAATTATAATAACAATAATAATAATAATTTCAATAATATTAATGATAACTTCAATAATAATAATGATAATAATCCATATCCATCATTTAATCAAATCAATTCTTATAATAATATAAATAATAATAGTAATAGTAATAAAAATTATAATAATAATTCAAATAATAATAATATGGATTTATTAGAACTTTTTGGAAGTGATGATAAT
>ERZ842401.2457-NODE-2457-length-24771-cov-7.523062_pt1 | contig 24771 bp, 22 predicted proteins | sample MGYA00521270_ERZ842401 | MGnify/ENA primary metagenome ERZ842401 (study PRJEB31892, sample SAMEA3878208) | bioreactor metagenome | biome: Moose rumen | place: Sweden | collected 2011-10 | study: EMG produced TPA metagenomics assembly of the PRJEB12797 data set... | reverse complement strand
ATTTCTCAGCGATGGGTCCCTCGGGAATCTTGGAATCGATGGGCTGAGCGTTGATTTTGGTTTCTTCCATTTGTGTTACAAATTTTAAAGGGTTAATACTCAGCGATTAGAGGGCAAAGAACCAGGTGAAGTAGCAAGCCTCTACAGCAAACAGGATAAACACGATGCTTGCCCACCACTTGGAGATGCACTGCCAGCGGGTAATCCACTTGTCGTTGGCGGTGCCCAGTGTCTGGAAAGCGCTCCAGAAGCCGTGGCTGATGTGGAACCACAGCGCAGCAAAGCCGATGAGATAAACGGGCAATACCCACAAGTGACTGAAGGTAGCCTGCAGATAGAAAGTACCGTTCATCACATGCTCGCCCATGAGTTCGGGCAACTGCATCTTGGCCCAGAACTGCACCAGGTGCAGGATGAGGAAACAGCACACGATGAGACCGAGCACAAGCATGTTTTGGGAAGCCCATTCGACCTCCTTGGGCTTGCTGGTCACAGCATAGCGGTTGTTGCCGCGGGCCTTGCGGTTCTGGAACGTGAGGATGAACGCGAAAATGATGTGAATCGCAAATCCGCCAGCCAGAATCAGGGTGCCCAGCACGGCATACCAGTTAGCACCGAGAAACTCACAGATGGCATCATAGGCCTCAAAGGAAATGAGAGCCACCGCGTTCATCAGCGCATGGAATGTGACGAATAGGACAAGGAAAAGGCCGGTTACCGACATTATCACCTTGCGTCCTACAGATGAATTAGTTAACCACATAGAAGATTGTTGTTTTTTAGTTATTAATTGAGTTGATTGTTTTTAATCTTTTTCAAATATCCTGCAAAGATAATGATTTATTTTGATTTTCATCTCATTATCCAGCCGGTTGTTGCCATTAGTCGTTGAGGATGAGCATGGCGTCGCCATAGGCACCAAAGCGGTACTTCTCCTCGATGGCAACCTCGTAGGCATTCATCGTCTGCTCATAGCCGCCAAACGATGCCTGAGCCATCAACATGATGGAGTAAGGCATGTGGAAGTTGGTCACCAGCGCATCGCATGTTGTGCACTCATAGGGCGGGAACAAGAACTTGTTGGACCAGCCGCCAAAGGGCTTGATGTGGCCGTTCATGCCCACACAGGTCTCGAAGGCGCGGAGCACCGACGTGCCGATGGCGCAGACCTTGTTGCCCCCGTCGCGCAGGGTGTTGACCTTCTGGGCCAATTGAGCGCTCACGTCCATCTCCTCACTGTCCATGCGATGCTTGGAGAGATCCTCGACATCGATGTCGCGGTAGCTGCCCAGGCTGATGTGCATGGTGAGGAAATCACGGTCGATGTCATAAATCTCCATGCGGCGCATCAGCTCACGTGAGAAGTGCAGACCAGCTGCAGGCACCACGACAGCACCCTCCTTGCTGGCGAAGATGGTCTGGTAACGCTCGGCATCCTCGGGCTCGGGGTCACGGTTGATGTAATAGGGCAGCGGCGTGTTGCCCAGGTTGTAGAGGTCCTTCTTGAACTGGTCGTGGTCGCCGTCATAGAGGAAGCGCAACGTGCGTCCGCGCGATGTGGTATTGTCGATGACCTCGGCGACCATCGTGTCATCAAGCCCGAAGTAGAGCTTGTTGCCGATGCGTATCTTGCGTGCCGGCTCGACGAGGACGTCCCACAGCTTGTTGTTGGGGTTGAGCTCACGCAAGAGGAACACCTCGATGCGTGCACCCGTCTTCTCCTTGTTGCCGAAGAGCTTGGCTGGGAACACCTGCGTGTCGTTAAACACAAACAGGTCATGGGGCTTGAAATACTCAAGTATCTCCTTAAACACACGGTGCTCAATTTCATTGCTCTGCTTGTGGAGCACCATCAGACGTGACTCGTCCCTCACGGGAGCGGGATGTGAGGCGATGAGTTCCTCGGGCATCCGGGTGTTGAATTCTGAAAGTTTCATTGTTACTACTTTTTTAGTTAGCCTCGCCTTATTGGCCTCACGCTAAGCCTCCAAGGCGCTAAGTTTTTATTCTCGTTTTCTCGTTTTTCTTCACTTGATTTGGGAGGTGCGACGCGGTGGGGCGTCACATTTCCTTTCCTGCTTGCGGGCGGCGTGCTCGGCCTTCATGCGTGCAGCACGCTCACGGTTCTCGATGCGCTCACGCTCCAGCCGCTCGGCGGCAGCCTGCTCGGGAGAGACATAGGTCTCGCCGTCGAGGCGCTCCACCAGTTGCTCGAGGGTGAGGCACTTGTCGATGGTGACATCGCCCACGCGTGTGCGGCGCAGGGCCGTCAGGTGCGCTCCACTGCCCAATGCCACCCCGATGTCACGCGCGAGCGCGCGGATGTAGGTTCCCTTGCTGCACACGACACGGATTTGCAGGGAGGGCTCGTCGGGCAGTCCGCAATGCAGCACCTCGATCTCGTCGATGACGAGCGTCTTGGGACGGATTTCGACATCCTGGCCCTTGCGAGCCAGTTTGTATGCGGGTTTGCCGTCGATCTTGCACGCCGAGAACGAGGGCGGCACCTGTTCGATGCTTCCCGTGAACTGCTCGTGCAGCACACGGTCGATGAGGGGACGGTCGATGTGTCGCCACTCGTAGGTAGCATCGACCTGGGTCTCGAGGTCAAAGCTGGGTGTGGTGGCCCCCAGCTGCAGGTCAGCGATATACTCCTTGATGCCTGCCTGCAACTCGTCGATGCGCTTGGTGGCGTGGCCGGTGCACAGCAGCAGCACTCCAGTAGCCAGCGGGTCGAGTGTGCCGGCGTGGCCCACCTTGACCTGACGGGTGCCCAGGTGGGTGCGCAGGACGGCGCGCACCTTCTTGACAGCGGCAAAGGAGGTCATCCTGAGCGGCTTGTCGATGCAGAATATTTCGCCTTCAATCGGGTTAAGCATTGTTTTCTGTCAGTCTTGGAATGATTGTGATCCCTCGCAGGGGATTCCCCTTTAGTCGACCATCTGGAGCGATTGCCCGCTCAGCAACATGGCCAGGATGATAACACCCACAATGATGCGGTACCAACCAAAGGCTTTAAAGCCATACTTGGTCAGGTAACTCACAAACCACTTCATCGCGAGCAGTGCTACGATAAAAGCGACCACACAGCCCACAATCAGGACCATGATATTTTGGTTAGTCGCCCACTCGGCATTGTCCTTGAACAGGTCCACGAGGTCCAGCAGTGTGGCGCCGGCCATCGTGGGCACAGCCAGGAAGAACGAGAACTCAGCAGCCTTGCGGCGCGTGAGTGCCTGGGACATACCTCCCACAATGGTTGCCATGCTGCGGCTCACGCCGGGTATCACCGATATGCACTGGAACAGACCTATCTTGAAAGCCTTGCGTTCATCCAGTTCCACCGCCTCGCTGCCCTTGTTGAAGATGCGGTCGCAGAAGAGCATGAACACACCTCCTGCCACCAGCATGATGGCGACCACCATGACGCTGTCGAGCAGCCAGTCGAGCAGGCCCGACTTCTTGGCGGCCAGGCCGATGATGACAGCGGGCAGGACACCCACCACCAGCAGCCAGTAGAAGTACCACTTGTGCTTGAAGCGCTGCCATGACGATGCCCCAACGGGTGCCGGCGTGTTGTCAAGACGGAAAAACCGTTTCCAGTACAACACCACAACCGACAGGATGGCTCCAAACTGGATGATGAAGGTGAACGCATGCACAAAGGCATCCCCCTGAGGCACACCCAGCAGGTTCTGGGCTATAATCATGTGGCCGGTCGACGAAACGGGAAGGAACTCGGTGAGTCCCTCCACAATGGCAATGATGATTGCTTGCAGCAGATCCATGCAGTTAACGGTTTATTATTTTTCGTAGTCTGCAGGATCGTCGGCCGACGGCTTGTCCTTCTTGCGGTAGATGATGGCAAATGCCATGAGCACAAAGCCCAGGAAGGCAATGATGGGGCCCACCGTGACGCGGCTGCTCTCGAACAGGTCCTTATTGAACGTGTCGCCCACATTGGCGCTGCCCGTCATCAGCCCGAAACCGATGATGATGAGCAACAGGCAAATCGCCATGAGGATGAAGTTGATCTTGGTCAACGGATAGGACACTTTGCCATCCGTCTTTTTCTCGACTTGAGTTTTCTTTTCTTTTGTTGCCATATAATATTTTAGTTTTGTGGGTTGCAGGCAGATGCACGCAAGAGCGCATAACTCTGCAATTTGGTGCAAAATTACAACATCGGGGGCCGCTTGTCAATAGTTTTGGCCCTAATTTTTCCTAATTTCGTTCAAGAAAGCCTGCAATCTGCCTGAGGAACACAAGAAATCATCCGAACCAAATTATTTGAATTGAATTATTGGTGCCCGCCCTCAGTTGTAGGGCCTCGCCTTGGCGTGGCCGTTTCCATCAGATTTTGCCCTGAATCCGGGTCACTTGCAAAAGGCTGTGTTATTGCATGGAATGTCATGGGTTTGGCATGGTTGATTGCCGAATGGGATCACGGCGGCAGATCCGCCGCCCACGGGACATGCCGCAACTGGTTGAGGGTGGGTCGGAAGTGTTAATGAATTGTTAACGTCGTGGGATAACTTGCTGGTGGTGATGGCCGTGAACAGCTGATGCTGGGAGAGTACGTTGATGGTGAGGAGCTTGGCGAAATGGTGCGCTCGGCAGGTTTCACGTCCAGTGAGGTAGGTGACGTGGTGCTGGCGCAGGTAGGGCTGGCCATTGATGGAGACCAGTGGCTTGACTGTGAACTGACTGAGGTCGGTGTGGGAGGTGAACTGGCATGTTTTCCAGGCCTCGTCGTAGCCCTGGGCGTTGTTCTGGCGATAATAGTTGATTTCCATGGTGTTGTGTTGTGTTATCGGAGCCGTGCCGAACAACGGCACAGCGGACCGTCGAAGCAGCCGTGGTGCAAAGGTAGTGAATTATCGTGCTTTTGTCAAGAGGTTGAGGGACAAGTTATCCTTCGAAGGTCTGTGCGACAATTTTGAGGCTGTCGATGATGTCGATGTGCTGCGGGCACTGCGCCTCGCACTGTCCGCACTCGATGCAGTCGCTGGCCTTGCCACGGTTCTTGGACAGCAGGTCGTAGTAGAGTTTGGAACTGCCTTGACCAGGGAACTGCTGCAAGGTGTTGTACACGTTGAAGTACTCGGGGATGGCAATCTGCTGCAGGCACCCGTCGGTGCAATAGTGACAGGCAGTGCAGGGGATGGCGATGGAGTCGCGTATCACCTGTGTGGCTTGTGCGATGATGGCCTGTTCCTCGTCGTTAAGAGGCTGGAAATCCTGCATGTAGGAGGTATTGTCGAGCAGCTGCTCCATGTTGCTCATGCCGCTCAGCACTGTCATCACGCCCGGTAGCGAGGCACAGAAGCGGATGGCCCATGATGCGGGCGATGCATCAGGGTTGTAGTCCTTGAACAGTCGGTCAATGGCCTCAGGCACACGTGCGAGCGATCCTCCCTTGACGGGCTCCATGACAATGACAGGCTTGCCATGCTTGACGCACAGTTCATAGCATGTGCGGGACTCGATGGCGGGGCTGTCCCAGTCCAGGTAGTTGATCTGCAACTGCACATACTCCACCTCGGGGTGCTGCTCAAGGATCTGTGCGAGCAGGCGGGAGTCGTCGTGGTAGGAGAAACCGATGTGTCGGATGCGTCCCTCGGCCTTCTTGCGCACGAGAAACTTCCAGCCACCCAAGCGCTCCATTGTCTCGACACGCTCGTGGTTGAGGGCATGCAGCCAGTAATAATCAAAATAGTCGACACCGCACTTTTCCAGTTGTTCATTAAAAACGCGCTCCAGGTCACCTTCCTCCTTGACGGCCCACACCGGCATTTTGCTGGTCACTGAGAAGGCCTCGCGCGGGTAGCGCTTCACCACGGCCTCACGAAATGCTGTCTCGCTCGCACCGCCATGATAGGGGTAGGCGGTGTCAAAGTAGGTGAATCCGCGTTCGATGTAGGCATCGGCCATCTCTTTAAACTTCTCGATGTCGATGCTCGTCTGGTCATCGGGGTTGACCAGCGGCAGACGCATCAGTCCAAATCCTAACTTTCTCATTGCTGTTAATATTTTACATTGAATTATTTTGCACCCTTCTTCCTGTTGCACTCTTTACATAGCATCTGACAATTCTCGGCGGTCGTAACGCCCCCTTCGGCCCACGGTGTGATATGGTCACCCTCCATTTCCTCCAATTCAAAATGATCGCCACAGTGGGCACAAATGCCCTGTTGCCGCTCATAGGCTTCGCGCTTCTGCTTCTTGTCAAATGTGCGAAACGACAAGTCTCGCAGGTCGCCGCTGAGAACGTAGCTATAGATACCTGGTTTCTTCATTATCTCGTCATCCTCCATCAAACTGTGGATGCGCCGTTCCAGTTGGTCAGTATCATAAATTTTGTCATGGTAATTGTCATATAACAATCCCCAATCTAAGCCTTTCATCTCCTTGCGGTACTTGATGAATGTAGAGCGCACCCATGTTATGACGGCCGAGAAGTAAGCCCACAACTGGTTAGCATTGGCATCGTCCTTGTGCTTAGACATATATTCGCTGGTTTCCTTAATACCTTCTCGACGGGCAGCCCAGCGAAGTACAGTTGCTAAATAAGCTTGTTCGCGGGCAACTCCGTTCAGCATGTCTGCTGCTATTTTATATGCAGGGCAGCCGTCCTTAGAGAAATAGCGACGAGCATCGGAAACAAACGGACCGACATATACGGCATTTAACAATTCCTGCTCAAGCAGTCTCTCACCAGCAATGTTAATTACACGGAACCAGTCGAGTTTATCTTTGTCAGTCCCAGTGCAGTAGTAAACTGTCAGCTCATAATCCAAGAATGCTTTCTGCTCCTCGGCGGTAAGCGAGCTGAAGAAGAGCACTCCCCGCTCTGGATCGCAAATATTGAACTCGTGATGTCGGAATTCACAGATGGAGAGTGTGCGTTGTTGACCGTCAATCATCTCAAATTCATTATCTCCCACGACGCTCCAATACATGATATTGAGTGGGTAGCCTTTCAGAATGGTGTTCACCACAGCCTGCTTCTGCTTGAGGTCATAGCGGAACTCCCGCTGATATGGAGGTCGGATATCAAGTCTGCCGCCATATCCACGCACACCGTGGTCTGGGTCGTTCACATAACCATCTATCAGGTTGCGAACGGTGATGGAATGTTGTTCTATCTTCATTGTTGTTGCTGTTTATCATCAGTTTGTACAAAACCAATGGATTTGCGCTTACGAGGACGGTCGTGTTGTAACTCAGCAAGCGCTGTGCTGATGGCGTCGAGTTGAGCGCGGGTGTCCTCATTGATTTCGTTCTGGTCAGCCAAGATCTCGTTCATCTCGTCGCGAACGGCCTGAATTTCACGCCGCAGTTCAGCATTGCTGTCGGGTAATGGCTGCATAGCCAAGTGACGTAACATGACAAATGCACGCATGATCTCGCGATTCACATTGATAGCCGTTTCAGACTGGAGAACGCTACTGAGCATCGCCACGCCTAATTCAGTAAAAGCATTCGGGGGGTAACGGGTTCCACCTCTTCTCCCGTTTGAGGTCGCAAATTGCGACCTCAAACGGGGAAAATCATCCGTCACACCCGTTTCGAGAGGAATTTTTGAGGTCGGTAATTGCGACATCAAAAGAATTTGCTGCGTCTCGTCCTTGGTAAGGCGAAACATAAAATCATCGCCCTCAAAACGTTTTCTGTTCCTTTTTACTGCTTCGTTAAGACGTTTTGTCTCCACCCCATATAGTGCAGCCAAGTCGCGGTCCAGCATCACCTTTAGACCACGGATTTCATATATGCAGTGTTGTATTTTTACAATCTCGTTCATGATACATTCATTTCTTGCGGATGAGGATTCTGGGATAAGTCTGTATGTACAGTTTGTCGTCAACTTTATAGTAGGTCTTGCCAATTGGCGGTGAGGGGACTTCAAGCACCGCTCCATCATTGAGTTTCGTTACACGGCTCTCCTTGCCGTTCTTGTCCACCTGGATTTGTTCGCCATAGGTCTTTGTTGCCATGCCAAACCAAGTCTTGGTGATACCCAGTATCTCGAACTGGTCGGGGTTATATTTGTCAAGGAAAGTCACAGGCACACCCATCAATCCATCATAATCACATGGGATTTCTTCAGTCTTATCAACATTAATAGCATCGAAATTATCATATTTGGTATAATTTTGTGGACTATAATTCTTATAAAGAATCAAGTCCTCGTGACGTTCTTTAAAATCAAGGTTTGTAAACCAGCGAACCCCTTTTACACGAATAAACCTATTGCCATTTTCATCTATGCCACAACCAGCCGCATTGAGCTCATAATTATCGGGAACTAAGAACTTACGATCGCCGCTATGAATACTCTGCCCCATCCACATTTTATTATGCATGATAAGAGGAAAAATCTCTTTGGTAGTATTTACATTAACATTTCCGATTATCAGGAATTTCTTGTCATACTCCATCAGCTGTGCCACATATTCACGGAAGAGGGAAAATGGCGGATTGGTGACAACAATGTCGGCTTGCTTTAGCAATTCAATACATTCTGGAGACCGAAAGTCCCCGTCGCCTTTTAGCGGATGGATGCCGATTTCTTCGGGGTCGGGAATGTTGTTGCCATTCTTGTCACCATCATAAATCAGATAGATAGCTTGGTCGCATTTGTTTTGGCTGAACAGATCCCGTTCTTGGCTCTTGTAGCAGGTGGTAATCAGCCGCTTCAATCCAAGGAATTCGAAATTATAGGCAAAATAGGTAAAGAAATTAGAGATTCGAGGATCATCACAGTTGCAAAGCACTGTTTTTCCCTTGAAGTGCTCCCTGTAATGCCGTAATTCGTTGTTAATGTCCTCGAGTTGGGTATAGAACTCATCTTTCTTGGCCGCTTTGGCCGCATTAAGATTCTTGTTGGCCATGAAATTATGTTGTTTTGACTGCTGATTTGTTGAAATTGAGGTCGGTGAAACGTTGCACGCCATGCAGGTAGTGAGCTGTAATGATGTTGACACGCTCCTCGGGCAGCTGCTTGAGCAGGTTGACCGCGGGCTGGGAAGTGTAGCTCGCCCGCATGGCACGGTAGTCACGATGGGCGCGGATGATGGCCCACGCGTCGCCAAAGTGGAACTTAGCCAATGCCATACCAAAGGCCAGCGTGTCCATCAATCGGCGCACAAAAAGCAGCCGCTTGCCCTCCTTGACAGGTAGGTTCTTGTGCAAGAGCAACAAGTTGTTTCGGAAGTTGAGATAGGTTTTGCGGGGGTTACCTTGCGGCAGGCTACCGCCTCCCAGATGATAGACAAGACTCGAAGGAACCATCATCAACTCGTTGCCTGCCAGGCGTATGCGCCAGCACAGGTCAATTTCCTCCATGTGGGCAAAGAAGTCCTTGTCCAAGCCACCCACATCCTTGTATAACTGGCTGCGCACCATCAGGCATGCACCCGTTGCCCAGAAGACGCTGCGTGGTTCCCCGTCATACTGGCCGTGGTCGTCCTCGACGCACTCAAAGATGCGTCCGCGGCAATAGGGATAACCATGGCAATCGATATATCCGCCCGCGGCACCAGCATACTCAAACATCGGCTTATCGTCCTCGCGGTCATGCAACAGCTTGGGCATCACGGCGCCCACGTCGGGGTGAGCCTCCATGTAGTCCAGCAGGGGATTGAGCCACCCCTTGGGCGTGCGCACGTCACTGTTGAGTAGCACCGTGTAGGGGTACATCGTCTGCCCGATGGCGCGGTTGTATCCTTCGGCAAATCCATAATTCTTGTCGAGTTTCAGCACCTGTACTTCAGGAAACTCCTGCCGCAGCACCTGCATGCTGTCGTCGGTGCTGCCGTTGTCCGCGACGATGACGTCAGCGATCTCCTGGTCAGTCCCGGCAATCACCGTGGGCAGGTATCGGCGCAGCAGTGCGGCACCATTCCAGTTCAATATGATAACAGCAACCTGTTTCATTAATTGATGACTATTAACTGTTAACTATTTCAGCATCAACGCTCAGGTCGTCGTTGAGCGACAGCAGTTTCACGTTCACAATCCGGTTGGCAAGAGTCATATCGGGATCGATGTTCACACGGATGTAGTTGTCGGTGAAACCGTGCATCTTGCCCTTGCCGTGGCCATGTTCAAGCAACACGGGCCGCACGGTACCCAGGTAGCGTCCCGTGAAGTCGGACTGCTTGTGATCGCTCAATTCTATCATGCGAGCCGCGCGCTCCTGCTTGTCCTGCTGTGAGACAATGTAGGGGATGCGCAGTGCCATTGTGCCGGGACGCTCACTGTAGGGGAACACGTGCAGGTGCTGCACGTTGAGTCCCGCGATAAAGTCATAACTCTCCTTGAACAATTCATGGGTCTCGCCCCGGGTACCCACCATCACGTCGACCCCGATAAAGCAGTCGGGCATCAACTGGCGGCAGCGTTCAACCTTGTCGGCAAACAGTTGCCGGTCGTAATGGCGGTGCATGAGTTGGAGCACCGCGTCGCTGCCACTTTGCAACGGGATATGGAAATGCGGCATGAAGGCCCTGGAATGAGCACAAAAGTCGATGATCTCGTCGGTGAGCAGGTCGGGCTCAATCGACGAGATGCGGTAACGCTCGATGCCCTCAATGTCGTCAAGAGCCTGGAGCAAGTCAAGGAAATGCTCACCCGTGTTCTTGCCGAAGTCACCGATGTTCACCCCCGTGATGACGATTTCCTTGCCCCCCTCGGCAGCCACCTGGCGCGCCTGCTCGGTGAGTTGAGCGATGGTGCCGCTGCGGCTGCGCCCTCGGGCGGCAGGAATGGTGCAGTAGGTGCACCAGTAGTCACAGCCGTCCTGCACCTTGAGCCAGTAACGGGTGCGGTCGCCCCGGTCACACGATGGCGAGAATGAGCGGATGTCGAGGGACGGCGTCACCGCCAACTGCTGCTGGCGGTCGTTGAACCACTGCAGCACATAGCGGGCGATGTCGCCCTTGTGTTCGCTGCCCAGCACGATGTCCACACCCTCAATCTCGGCGATTTCCTTGCCCTTGAGTTGGGCATAACACCCCGTGACCACCATCAGCGCGTCGGGATACTGGCGGATGAGGTGGCGGATGTGTTGGCGACACTTGCTGTCGGCCAATGCGGTCACGCTACAGGTGTTCACCACGCACACGTCGGGTATCTCACCCTCGCTGGCGGGCACGATGCCGTGCTCGGCGAGCAATGACTGCATCGTCGCCGTCTCCGAGAAGTTAAGTTTACAACCCAGCGTCTCGAGTTTTACCCGATGTAGTGGCTGTGGGTTCATGCGTTATCTCTTGCGTCCTGGTTTGCGTGCCTTGCCCGAACGTCCCGACTTCTTGGTCTTGCCCATGCGGGCTTCCTTAGCCTGTCGACGCGTGCTGTTGCCACGGTTGCCGCGCTGCTGACGGCGCGAGGCACTGCCGCCCTCGTGCTGCATGCGCTGGCGTTCTTCACGTGACAGTCGGCCGCTGGTGCTGCGGCTGTTCTGCTCGGTGATGGGTTCACGGTCGATGCGGTGGCTGTCGGCGGGGTTCTCGTCATCAACAAGGACAAAGTCGAGTTGTTTCTTGATCAGGTCAGCGCGGGCAACCTGGATGGTGATGGGATCGCCCAGACGGAACACCTTGCCGCGACGGCGGCCGCGGATGCAGTAGTTCTTCTCGTCGAACTCATAGAAGTCGTCATCCAGCCCGCGGATGCCCACCAGACCCTCGCAATGGGTCTCATCAAGTTCGACATACAGGCCCCACTCGGTCACGCCCGAGATGTGTCCCGTGAACACGCCGCCCAGGCGCTGACCCATAAACTCGACCTCCTTGTACTTGATCGAGGCGCGCTCGGCATTGGCGGCGAGTTGCTCCTGGGCACTCATGTGCTTGCACTGATCCTCGAGTTTCACGGGGTCGACGCTCTTCTCGCCCGCGGCATACTTGTCCAGCAGGCGGTGCACCGTCAGGTCGGGATAGCGACGGATGGGTGAAGTGAAGTGGGTGTAGTAGTCAAATGCCAGGCCATAGTGGCCGATGTTGGTCGCGCTGTACACGGCCTTGGCCATCGAACGGATGGCCAGGATGGCAAGCATCTCCTCCTCGGGACGGCCCTTAGCCTGCTCGAGCATCTTGTTGATGGACTTGTTGATGTCGCGGCCCGACCCCTTGGTGCGCACCTTGTAGCCAAAGTGAGCCGCGATGTCGGCGAAGTTCTGCAGTTTGTCCAGGTCGGGCTGGTCGTGGATGCGGTAAACAAACGCCTTGGCAGTCTTGTTTTTGGGCACCTTGCCGATGTGCTCGGCCACCTTGCAGTTGGCCAGCAGCATGAATTCCTCGATGAGTTTGTTGGCGTCCTGGGCCTCGTGAACATGCACGGCGGTGGGCTTGCCTTCCTCGTCAATGTCAAACTTGATCTCCTCGCGGTTAAACGACACCGAGCCTCCCTCTTCAAAGCGGCGCTTGCGCAACTGCTTAGCCATCTCGTTGAGCACGGCGAGTTCCTCGGCCAGGTCGCCCTTGCCTGTCTCGAGGATGTGCTGTGCCTCCTCATAGGAGAAGCGCCTGTCGCTGTTGGTCACCGTGTGGCAGATCTTGTATTTCTTCACCCGAGCCTCGGCATCCATCTCCATGACCACCGAGTGGGTGAGTTTGTCCTCGTGGGGCCGCAGCGAGCAGATGAAGTTACACAGTTTCTCGGGCAGCATGGGGATGGTGCGGTCCACCAGGTAGACCGACGTGGCGCGCTCATAGGCCTCCTTGTCGATGATCGACCCAGGGGTGACATAGTGGCTCACGTCGGCGATGTGAACGCCGATTTCCCAATTGCCGTTCTTGAGCCGCTGGATTGACAGAGCGTCGTCAAAGTCCTTGGCATCGGCCGGGTCGATGGTGAACGTGGTCACGTCGCGCATGTCGCGGCGGCGGGCAATCTCCTCGGGCGTGATGCCGGGCTCAAGGGCCTCGGCGGCCTGCGTGACGTTCTCGGGATACTTGTAGGGTAACCCAAACTCAGCCAGGATGGCGTGGATCTCGGCATTATTCTCGCCCGCAACGCCGAGCACGTCAACCACCTCGCCGATGGGCGAGTTGGCTTCCTCGGGCCATTCCACAATCTTGGCAACCACCTTGTCGCCGGTTTGGCCTCCCTTGAGTTTGTCAAGCGGGATGAAGATGTCGGTGGCCAGGAACTTGCTGTCGGTGGCCAGTTGGGCGAAGTACTTGAGCACTTGCAGCGTGCCCACAAACACCTGCTCCTTGCGTTCCAGGATCTTCACCACCTCGGCCTCGGGCTCCAGCCCGTGACGGGCGGCGCGGATGTGCACCAGCACGCGGTCACCGTTCAGGGCATGCATCGAGTTGCGCTCGGCCACCATGATGGGCTGTCCGTCGTCGGTAGCGGTGTCCACACTGTTCTTGCCGTTGCTGCGGCGGATGAAGATGCCCTCGGCAACCGACGAGCGGTTCATCGCCTTGTAGCTGCCGGGACCCACCTGTGCCAGGAAACCGTCCACCGCCAGTTGGTCCAGGATCTCGACGATGAGGGTGCGCCGCTTGGGCGTGTTAGCACCCACTGCAGCCGACACCTGCCTGTAGTTATAGGTCCCCTCGCCCTGCTCATTAAAGAAGTTGATGACCCTGTCGTGGTACTCACGACGCTCTTGTTTCAACGTTTGTAATCCGCTTCGTTTTGCCATATCTATTGCTATTGTTGTCTGGATGGGTTGTTTAAACTACAAAGATAGCTTTTTTTATCGACAACAAGCGGCTGCAACGCGATGTTTTTGTATTTTTTATGAAATCCCCATAATTTTGCGGCCCTGTGAGCGTTGTAACACAAAAAATGTTCCTAACTTTGCAAGTCCAACCAACAAGAATAGAGACGACAATGACAAAACGGTTTTTCATAACGATTTTCGCTATCTGTGCCGTGGCCTTGAGCACACTGGCCGACGAGGGCTCCATGGCCGAGGCCACATTCCAGACCAAGACCCACGACTTCGGCACCATCAAGGAGGCTGGCGGCCCCGTGAGCTGCACCTTTGAGTTCACCAACACCGGCGACAAGCCGCTGCTCATCATCGATGCCAGCGCGGCGTGCGGCTGCACCCGTCCCGAGTTCCCCACCAAGCCCATCAAGCCTGGCAAGAAGGGGAAAATCAAGGTGACTTTTAGCCCCATCGGGCGCCCCGGTGCCTTCAAGAAAACCGTGAAAGTCAAGACCAACGGCAAGGAGCGCACCACCGTGCTGCGCATCGAGGGCACCGTTGTCCCCAAGAAGTAAGTGATCCGCCTGCTGCACATAGTGTTGCTGATTGTTGCCGTGGCCCTCAACGCCATGGCGCAGCCTCAGGCGACCCTTCTTGAGCGGCAGCACGACTTTGGAGTGATACTTGAGGAGAACGGCAAGGTCACATGCCAGATGCATGTCGTGAACACCGGCACCGAACCCTTGGTCATCATTAAGGCGACGGCTGGCTGCGGCTGCACTGCTGTGGACTTTCCCGAGACGCCCATCGCCCCCGGCGACACCACCGCCGTTAGCATCACCTACAACCCGTCGGGGCGACCCGGCCAGTTCACCAAGCAGGTGCTGCTGCAGACCAACACCATTCCCCGGCGCAACACCCTCGAGATCAGCGGCAACGTGATTCCCACCTCCGCGACCCTTGACCAGCAATATCCGCTACAGGCCGGTCCGCTGCGCATCAGTCAGGCCGATATCCCCTTCGGCGAACTCGTTAAGGGCACGAGCAAGACACAGTTCCTGAGTTGCTACAACGCCTCGACCGACACCCTGCTCGTGCATGTGCATGGTGACAAGCCCCACCTCCATCCCGCCCTGGTGCCCGACACCGTGATGCCGGCACGGGTGACGGCTCTCACCGTCCACTACCTTGCAGGTCATGCTCCCCAATGGGGGTTCAACACCGACACGCTCACGCTCACGGTGCAGCCGCTCAACAGCAAGTCTCTTGTGGACTCGGCCCACATCCAAGTGATGGCGCAGGTGCTGGAGGATTTTTCACATCTCACCGACAAGCAGCGCCAGAATGCACCGGTGGTTGACGTGGATTGCGGGGAACGTCTCGACTTCGGCACCATCAAGGGCACGAAGCCCGTGACCTGCACGATGACCGTCTCCAACAAGGGCAAAGACATGCTTATCATCCGCCGCGTCTGGGCTCCTGACGGCGAGGGGGTCACCGCAACGGCCTCTAAACTTGAACTCAAGCGCGGCAAGTCGGCCACTGTCGCGGTCACCGTGGACCCCTCACGGGTGAACGGCGACATCCTGAACGTGCCGCTCACCCTGATGACCAACGACCCCGACAGGCCTCGCCTCACCGTGAGGCTCGTGGGTTTCATCGACAAGTAACAACATCACTATATCACCAACATGGCAGACAACAAGAAGAAAAGAATCATACAGCACACCGAGGAGTGCCCCAGCATGCATCACCCCGAGAACGATGACCAGTTCGCCGGACTGCAGGTGAACAGCGGCGTGGAGCAGCCACCCATCGTCAATCCCTACCTCAAGCGCAAGCGCAAACCGCAGTTGACGCCCGCCGAGTATGTCGAGGGCATCCGCAACGGCAACCGCGCTGTGCTGGGCCAGGCGGTAACCCTGGTCGAGAGCCGCAACGCCGAGCACCAGATCATCGCGCAAGAGGTCATCGAGAAGTGCTTGCCCTACACGGGCAACTCGCGCCGCATCGGCATCACGGGTGTGCCGGGAGCCGGCAAGAGCACCTCGATAGACGCATTCGGCATGCACGTCGTCAACCAGGGCCACAAACTCGCCGTGCTGGCCATTGACCCCAGCAGTGAGCGTTCCAAGGGCTCCATCCTGGGTGACAAGACGCGCATGGAGCGCCTGGCCATCCAGCCCGATGTATTCATCCGCCCTTCCCCCTCGGCAGGGTCGCTGGGCGGTGTGGCGCGCAAGACGCGCGAGACCATCGTGCTGTGCGAGGCCGCGGGCTATGACACCATCTTCGTCGAGACCGTGGGTGTTGGCCAGAGCGAGATTGCTGTCCACTCGATGGTGGACTACTTCCTGCTCATACAACTCGCGGGTACCGGCGATGAGTTGCAGGGCATCAAGCGCGGCATCATGGAGATGGCCGACGGCATCGTCATCAACAAGTGTGACGGCGACAATGTGGAGCGCGCCAACCTGGCCGCAGCACAGTTCCGCAATGCGCTGCACCTCTATCCCCTGCCCCCCAGCGGTTTCCTGCCCGAGGTCATCACCTACTCGGGCTACTACGACTTGAACATCGACGGCGTGTGGGACATGATTGACCGCTACTTCAACCACGTCAAGGCCAGCGGCTACTTCGACGAGAAGCGCCACGAGCAGGAGCGCTACTGGATGCGCGAGACCATCAACGAGCAGTTGCTGGCACGCTTCTACTTTGACCCCGAGATCGAGCGACTGCTCACCATCAAGGAAGATACAGTGCTCGCCGGCAAGCAGACCTCGTTTGTCGCTGCCAGCGACGTGCTCAACTTCTACTACAGCAAGATTGTCCAACACCTGCAAAACAATCAATAATGAAAAAGTTTTTCCTCATCCTCTCGCTGGCGGCAGTGACCCTATTGTGCTGCCAGTGCACCACCTCCAAGGAGTTGCGCAAGGCCCAGAAAGGCGCCAAGTCGATCCCCTTCACCGTGTTGCAGAACTACTATGTGCGCAACGATGTGCCCGCCGTGACGCCGCAGCACCTGGTGCTTGACAATCAGCAGGACTTTGACGGTTTCTTCGGTCCCGCTGCCCTGATGGGCGGCATGCCCACCGACATCAACTGGAAGACGCAGTATGTCATCGCCATCATCCTGCCCGAGACCAACCGCACCACCAACTTCATCCCCAAGGATGTGAAGCAGAGCCCCGGCAACGTGATCTACTACTACCAGTTGAACCGCGGCCGCAAGACAAGTTACCGTCAGGTGCCGTTCTCGGCAATCGCGTTGAGCCGTGCTGTGGACCCGCAGCAGCTGCAGGTATTCTTTATTGAGAAGTGAGGTCATGGAAGGAAACTATTGCTACCGCTATCCCCACCCTGCCGTGACGACCGACTGCGTTGTGTTCGGCTACGACGGACTGCGACTGAATGTGCTCCTCATCGAGCGCGGCGGTGAGCCCTACAAGGGTTGCTGGGCGTTCCCCGGCGGCTTCCTCAACATCGACGAGGACGCGCCCGACGGCGCACGCCGCGAACTGCTTGAAGAGACCGGTCTTCAAGTAGAGAACATCGAGCAGCTGGGTGCCTTTGCCACCCCCGACCGTGACCCGCGCGAACGTGTCATCTCGATTGCCTACTTCACCCTCACACGCGTCCAGGACGTGACTGGCGGCGACGATGCCCGCGTTGCCCGATGGTTCCCCATCAACGAGTTGCCTGAACTGGCCTTTGACCACCGTCAGATGTTTGAGCAAGCGCTGCAGCGCCTCTCGGACTGCCTCAAACTCAAGACGGGCAACTTCTACAGCGGCGGGGACTTCTCCTACGAGGAAATCGACATGATCTACTACTTTGCCACCCTCTCCCAGCGATAACCACGCTATAGTTACTATAGTTAATATAGCCTTGTATTTAATTGTTAAAAATTGTAAATTAATTACTGATTGCTGCTGTTTTTCTAAAAATATGTTAAATATTGGTTGATTTGTGCTCAAAAATTATGTTATAAAACATATTTGTCTTTATATTTGCATCGGTTTTTCATGGTAATAGTTTTTAAGGTTAGGAAAAACCAAGTGCCGTGAGGCAGTTGATTTTTCAAGAATGTTTTAAGGTTTATGTTAATGGTATTAGAAGGTTAATTAGTTAAGCAATCCCCGACGTGAGTCGAGGATTTTCTTTTTTATTTGTAGGTAAAAATGATTACCTTTGCGAATTGTAACTACTCATTAATAATACACATGACTATGAGAAAGACGATTTTTCTTGCCGTAGCGGCAGTTGTGATAACAGCTATGAGCGCCTGTGGTTTTAGCGATGGTGCCAAAGGCAAACCCAGCGGCAATGAGGGTGCGACAGACACCACCCAATGCCGTTTCAGCAATATCAGGGAGGCTTGCCGCATGCAATATGTCGACACCGATGGAGACACCTGCTATATCGACAACACGGTGAGTATCCTGTGGCCCGAAATCATCAATGGCAAGCCCTGCGACACACTGCAAGTGGCGTTGCGTGCCGAGCTTGTTGATAGCACTGGCATCAACACGATTGATCAAGTGGTCAAATGCCTGCTCGAAAGCAACTACCCCGATGGCCCAGAGAAATCCACCCTAAAGGCCGTCACTGCCATTACAGGCGACGAGCCACGCATTTCGTCCAACAATGTCCGCCTACAGTTAAAGGAGTTGGGCGAGCGGTTGCTCACCTACCACATTTACTATGACAGCTATGCCGCAGGTGGTGCTCACGGCATCTATGCCAACCGCTATGTGACTTATGACCTCAAGCTCGACAAAGTCGTGACCTTCGAGGACATCATTGCAGACACCACCCTGCTGCGCACCGCAATCCTCCGGTCCATCAAGCGGGAATATGACTATGACAAAGACGACCTCTTCATCCCGGACAGCGGGCTGCTGCCACTGCCCGGCGACTTCTGCATCGACGGAGGTGTGCTGCATGCCGTCTATCAGGTCTATGACATCGCCAGTTATGCCCAGGGCGCAATCGACGCCCCCATCTACCCATATCAACTCAAACCCGAGGAGATGAAGCGGCTCTTCACGCCCTATGGCCTGGAACTGATTGACTACAGCGATTAAAAAACATTCCAGCGTAATTATCTATTTTTCAACTAATTATATTAACGAGTGCGATTTTTTTGAAAAATTTTTGGAAAAATCCTTTGTCAGTTCAGAAATCCGCTGTACCTTTGCAGTCGCTTTGAAAAAGAAATGATTCAAGGCATTCACATGATGGTGTGTTAGTTCAGTTGGTTAGAATACCTGCCTGTCACGCAGGGGGTCGCGTGTTCGAGTCACGTACACACCGCAGTGGAGAGAGGATTTGGGTGACCATGCTTCGGCTGGTTGCCCATTCTTTTTTTATTATAGGTCTTATGGGTCTTATGGGACCTATAAGTCCTATAAGTCCTATAAGTCCCATAAGTCCTATAAGTCCCATAAGTCCTATAGGACCAATTGGCCGGGAAAAGGGTTTTACAGGGGTTTGATGCTCACGGCGAAGCCGCCGCCGGGTGCGCTGTGGAGTTTGAGCAGGGTCTTGGCGTTCACTTTTTTCTTGGTGATGACGTATGATTGCGGGTTGTTGCGGTAGTCAGCATTCTTGCCGTCGGCATAGATGGTGGCCTCGTAGTTGCGGCCCTTGTCCAGGAAGTCGAGCCTGATGGCGCTGTCGTGGGCGTTCATGCCCGTGACGCTGCCCATGAACCAGGCGTCGCTGTTCTTGTCCTTGCGGGCAATGGTGACAAGTTCCATGGGTTCGGCCTCGAGGTAAACCGAGCGTTCCCACTCCACTGGCACGTCCTTGATGAACTGGAAGGCATCCATGAAGCGGGCGTAGTTCTCGGGCAGGTCGGCGGCCATCTGCAAGGGGCTGTAGAGCGTTACATAGAGCGCCAACTGGCCGCAGATGGTGGACAGGCAATGCGAGGGGTTATCGGGCGAGAATTTGGAGATGTCCATCTCCACGATGCCCGGCGTGTAGTCCATGGGGCCGCCCTGCAGGCGCGTGAAGGGCAGGATGGCCGTGTGGCCGGGTCGGGTGCCGGCGAAGGCCTGGTACTCGGTTCCCAGCGCGCTCTCGTTGCCGATGAGGTTGGGCCAAGTGCGGCACAGGCCCGTGGGCCGCACCGCCTCATGGGCGTTGACCATGATGTGGTGCTTAGCAGCCTGCTCGACACAATACTGGTAGTGGTTCACCATCCACTGGCCGTAGTGGTGCTCACCGCGGGGGATGATGTTGCCCACATAGCCCGTCTTGACCGAGTTGTAGCCATATTTCTCCATCAACTGATAGGCCTGCTCGAGGTGCCGCTCATAGTTGCGCACACTCGATGATGTCTCGTGGTGCATCATCAGGCGCATGCCCTTGCTGTGGGCATACTCGTTGAGCATCTTGATGTCAAAGTCGGGATAGGGGGTCAGGAAGTCGAACACATAGTCCTTGCTGTTGCCGAACCAGTCCTCCCAGCCCTCGTTCCAGCCCTCGATGAGCAACTGGTCAAAGCCGTTGGCGGCGGCAAAGTCGATGTAGCGCTTCACGTTCTCGTTGTTGGCACCATGGCGGCCGTTGGGCTTCACCTTGCTGTAGTCGGTCACGCCCAACTGCACCGAGGGCAGTTCGTCGGTGTAGTTCCACGAGTTGCGTCCGGCAATCATTTCCCACCACACGCCCATGTACTTCACCGGCTTGATCCACGAAGTGTCCTCGATCTTGCACGGCTCGTTGAGGTTGAGGATGAGGCGCGAAGCCAGCACCTTGCGGGCATCGTCGACAATCATGATGGTGCGCCAGGGCGTGCGGCAGGGTGTCTGCATATAGCCCTTGTTGCCCTGAGCATCGGGCGTGAGCCACGACTGGAACACCATGCGCGTGTCGTCCAGGTTGAGGTGCATGCAGGGATAGTCCACCAGGGCTGCCTCATGCAGGTTGATATATATGCCGTCGTCGGTCTTGAGCTGCAGGGCCGTCTGCACGCCAGTGTCGCTGAACTGCGTCTGCGAGGCGTTGGGGGTGATCTGGTCACGGAACAGGCCGCGAATCTCGCTCAGACGCGAGCGGGTGTACTGATATTCCTGCGTGTCATAATCGCCACCTATCCACCAGGCCGTGATGTCGCCCGGCATGGCAAACTCGGTCAACTCCTCCTTGATGACAAAATAGGTGAGGTTGGGCTGCTGTGGGAACTCATAGCGGAAACCCACACCGTCGTCATAGACACGGAAACGCACCACGATGTAGCGGTCAAATGCCGCCTGGTTGAAAGTCACAGCCATCTCGTTATAGTGGTTGCGGATGCCGGTCTCCTCTCCCCACACCGGCTGCCATGTCTCGTCGTGGGAAGTATAGCGCGCCGTGAGCATCGAGAAACCGTCATAGAGCGAGTTCTGGTCCACCGCCTGCTTGTTGTCAAAGTTGTTGAAGTCACCACCCGCCTTGGCGCTGACAAGCTCCAGGCCCAAGCGGCTCTCAGGGATCACCTGCTTGCCGTTGAACACGACATTATAGACCGGCACACCGTCCTTGACATCCACATTGACCACGATGTTGCCATCGGGCGACTGGGCGGTCTCGACACGAGCCTCCAACGACATGGGCACCAACAAAGCAACAAGGCATATCGCGAGTGATAAATATCTCATTTTCATAGACTTATATTTATTTTGGTTAATAATCACACTTTTTGATTGTGCTAAGTTAGTAAAAAATGCCCATTCCTCCACCACACCATGCCACTAAAAAATCCAGCCAACGACACCCACGGCTATTCGTTTTCTGTCGGCGGATTTTGCGGATTAAAAAAATTGGCATCCGCGCCCAGTTTTTTTACATATAATTATCGCCAATTATCCATGAATAAAATTAATAAACAACTACACGGCAATTACATGTAAAAAAACAGAGTGCGGATGCCAATCCCGTTAATCCGCCGACAAGAAAGTCCGGGTTGTGTTGAAGTATTGCGGGGGTGCAGTTTTAGAACATGAAGCCGAGGGTCACCATCATGGGCTTGTTTTGCCGCATCTTGTAACTGCCCGAGCTTGACATGTCAAGGAAACCCTTGGACATCGTGAACGTGGCCTGCACTGCCTTGAAGCGCAGACCGCCGCCGAACTCGTAGGAGGCATTGAAACGTTTCCAGTCAGGGCTGTCTTCGGTTTCATAGATATTGCTGGCCTCGTAGCCCACCTCATTGGAGCCGTCAAATTTCAACTTCATCGAGTTGGCCACGCCAAAGTCGGCCCCGGCACCGCCGAAGGCAAAGATCTGGAAATCCCCGAGCCGCAATCGGTAGCACAGGTGCAACGGCATGTAGAGCGCATGCTCCATCAGCTCACCATACACATTATATCCATCCACCTGCATTGTCCTGCTCTTGGAGTAATAGAACTCATAGAAGAGTCCTGTGTTCAGTCCCAAGCCAAATCGGGCATAGGGCTCAAAGCGGATGCCAGCCTGCACGCCGTGTATCAGCTTGGAATCTTCCCAAAACCCCATTTTCTCGCGGTCCACGTCGTCAGAAGCTTCCCACTGCTTCTGCACATAGCCGAAAGAGAAACCCCAGAAACGCTTGTGCCACTCATAGTTGTAGTCATAGGAACTATTAGATGAAGACGTTGACGTGCCACTACCATAGCTCGATGACGACGACGAACTGCCATAACTCGAGGAAGAAGAACTGCTCGAAGATGAACTGGAGGTGGGAGGCTTTTGTGCTTGAGTTGATGAAGATGTGGAAGTTGTGGATGTAGAACTTGTGGAAGAATTATCAACTTCTTTGTAGTGCGCGACATACTCAGCCTGTTGCGTAACTTTTAAAGTATAGGCTGTATCGGTGCTTACCGTTTGACCGTTAAGTGTCCATCTGTCAAATATGTATTCGTCGTAGTCGTCGAGATAGTAGTAGTCGTAGTCGTCGTAGTAGTCTATATACTTTTTATTGGCCGTAATCGTTACATAGTCGCCGATGTCATTAACCACCTTAGAAATCTCGACATTGCCAATAGATTCCCTTGCTTTTTTTACTGTAACTCTTGAAAAAACAGCATAGATTTCTTGAACTGAACTCGGCACGTTCTTTGCGGCAGTGATGGAATCTGAATATGACACGCCTGCAGGAAACTGTTGAGGACTGCCTTTAGTCCAATAATCATCAAGTGAGTTGGAGATTGTTCCCTCGGCTTCTGCTTTAGTAAATCCCACTAAGTTGTACCCTGCATTTGGTTTTGCGTAAAGATACACCCCATCTTTACTCACCCCTTTAAAGGATTTGTATTGACTGTACCATTGATGATTTACCTCTAAATCATCTGATACATAGACGAGACCCTTCCCTGACGGGTAAGGCCTGATTTGAGCATTGACTGCGCTATAATCGGATGCACGCACTGTAAATGATAATGATGCCAGCAAACAGGATAGTAGCATCAATAGTTTAAACTGATAGTTCTTTCTCATTTTGTTTGGGTTTTTAAGTGATTATTGATTGAAATTGTGATACATCTCAGAAGAAAGCACACTACCGGCAGGCACATCACCAGATTAGTTTGAGGCAATAGGGGACTAATCAGCAAAAAAGCCGTGAGCAGCAGTGAGTATACACCATAGACACGCTTGTACCATGGGCTGCGACGACAGGCAAGCCACAACATCGCTGGCAAGGGATTGTAGGGAATCACATACCAATTCCAGGTTGTAGCAGGCAAACCGGAAAACAACAGCAATGACACAAGGTAACATCCCACAATGGTTTGTGCTGTTAACAGGATACCATCGAGGGCTTTCACGATTAGGCTCGAATCCTTGATCTTTCTCATCAGTTGCAAAGCGCTGACACATGTTGTGAAAAGCAGGAGGAATCCAAAAGTCAAGATCGGTGAAGGGTAATGAGACTGCTGCTTGGCAAATGGTCCGATAACCTGACGTAGTTCATCCTTGATTATGGGCCGCTCATGGCCCTCGCCATCAACGAGGAAGGCATTGCGCCATGCCTGATAGTGGTAAACGGGAGTGATGCGGTAATCAACGTCACTCATCTGGTCGCCTTGAGTGCCCATGGTGAAGTTCCAGAACAGAGCCGACCATGGAGACTGGGTTGACATGCTATTGACAACGGTGCGGTGGGTGCCCGTCAAGGCCTGAGGCAAGTCCCTGTACTGCAATTCCACCCCCTCGTCGAGTGCCATTTTAATGACGTGAATGCACTCGGATGTGCAATTGCAATTCATGTAATCAAATTGATAGACCATGCCATCGTCAACATAATCGTCTATCACCTTCCACAGGTTCTGCTTCTCAACAGGCGATAAATTGAGAACAAACTCTTGAATGCCCCTCTTCTGAGAACTGAATTTATGGATATAGGATTGATAGTCAATAGCCGAGAAACCTGCTTGTGAGGTTGTCAAGAATGACAGCTGTGAAACTATAGCAGGATTCACCTCGAATGAGAAGCAATAGTCCAGTCCAGCCGATGGGCACTGCAGCCTGATGGCTTCGTGACCATGAATGGAATAAAAGGCCGATGCAGGTTCCACACACAGCACACTGGCCGTGATAAAGGTGCTGTCGGATGCTGCAATTTGTAGATCTTGGTTTGTCATTCCCACATAATATTAAATTGGTGAGTTATTTCTTGAAGGCCGTGGGGCAGGAGTATAAAAAAAAACGTGGACCAAATACTCGATCTACGCTTCTGGAGGCATCGCCAAACACCTTGCTATCATAAATGAGTAAAAGTCCACGCCATTAAGCGTGAACATCAACTTCATCATCTTGATAGCTTCTTTAAAATTGGCGATTTTCCAGAAAGCAAGAATCAAAGTTAACGTTTTTAGCGTTATGTCTTATTCTCGATTATCTCACATAGGCAATGATGTTTTAAAGGGTGAATTGTGATTATATCTGTGCAAAAATAGAAAGAAATTCTCACAAGGGCAACTAATAATGATATAAAATCAACATCAAGGGATAGATTTCTCATATTAAAGCAAAATATGTGGGAATATTTTTGAGGTAATGAAAAAATTACCTAACTTTCCTCTATAAAAGTAGAACAAATTGCCCCGCAAATGCAGTAAAATCGG
>ERZ842401.2456-NODE-2456-length-24785-cov-17.590740_pt1 | contig 24785 bp, 15 predicted proteins | sample MGYA00521270_ERZ842401 | MGnify/ENA primary metagenome ERZ842401 (study PRJEB31892, sample SAMEA3878208) | bioreactor metagenome | biome: Moose rumen | place: Sweden | collected 2011-10 | study: EMG produced TPA metagenomics assembly of the PRJEB12797 data set... | reverse complement strand
ATTAGAATCCCAACTGTACTCCAAATGTGAATGAAGCAGTATGTGGATAGTTCCATGCTGTATTCTCAGGATCAGAACATGTCAGTGAACTTGACTTGATAGTCCAGAGATTGTCACCAGAGAGATAAATGCGAGCCTTTGACAGCAACAGCTTCTTGGCAAGCGATGCAGGGAAGGTGTAACCCAACTGCAGGGTGCGGAGCTTAGCGTAAGAACCATTCTCCACGAAGTATGAAGACAAACGACCTTCGTCAGCACCATTAGATGTTGTCAGTGCTGGGATGTCAGATGATGGATTAGCCGGTGTCCAAGCGTTAATCAGACGCTCACCCTTGTTTGAACCAGCATCGGTGATGCTCCAGAAGTCTGTCTGGTATTTCTGGTTGTTGATGACATCAACACCGGATACTCCCTGCCAGAACATTGTGAAGTCGATATCCTTGTAAGCGAGGTTAACATTGATACCATAAGAGAAATTAGGTACTGGATTGAATACCCATGTGCGGTCCTTCTCATTGATTCTGCCGTCACCATTGAGGTCAGCATACTTCAGACCACCAACGCGGGCACCAGCCTGTCCATGAGCGAGAACCTCCTCACGTGACTGATACAGTCCCTCTACAACATAACCGATGAGTGAACCATAGGCCTTCTCGTCCTGAGCCAGGTTGTGGTAGTCGTTATGCTCGTAAGAGTTCTTTGAGTTCTCAGGAAGATATGTCACCTTTGAACGATAGAAGTCAACATTACCTGTGATATCATAAGCAAGTCCGTACTCTGTCGTATGGCGATAGCCCAAGTTGAGCTCCATACCCCAGTTCTTCAGTGTTGGGCCGTTAATCCATGTCTGACCACCCTCACCGATAGCACCAAGGAACGCAGGCTGTACGAGCATGTCCTTTGTCTCCTTGAAGAATACGTCGTAAGAACCATAGAATGCGCCATTGAAGAGAGAGAAGTCGGTGCCGAAGTTCAACTGTGAAGAAGACTCCCACTTCAGATCTTCATTTGATGACTGAACCTTTCTGTAACCAGAAGGCAGTGTGCCAGAGCCCTGCAGATTGAGGTCATAGGCTGTTGAAGTGTCACGGCCAGAACCGTAGTCAGCTGCGTAAAGTCCGTAGTGAGCAGTATTTGAGTTCATGCCCTGATTACCTGTTACACCATAGCTTGTACGGATCTTCCAGTCGCGGAGCCAGTCGGCATTGATATGCTTTGAGAGACGATAACCGAGAGATACAGATGGGAAGGTACCATACTGGTTGTTCTTACCGAAACGGCTTGAACCATCGTAACGCAATGTGAATGAAGCCAACAGCTGGTCGTTCCAGTTATAGTCGATCTTACCGAAGTAAGACATCAGCTTATAAGCATCGCCGGCACCTGTTACTGTCTGTATGCCTGTACCTGCATTCGGCCACATATAATCATAGGTCTCGAGAGGATAGTCTGTACGACGAGCAGAGAAGTCGATACCATTGTCCTGATGGGTCTCAATACCAAGAAGTACATTCAGATTATGATCCTTTACGATATCGAAGTTGTACTGCAGAGTGTTAGACCAAGTCCACTTGGTGCTATGAGTCTGAGACATTGTACTTGCGTTGGTGCTGTTTCTTACAACGTCAGAATCCCAAGTATGCTGCAGGCTACGGATGTAGCTGTTGGTATAGTCGATACCGAAGTTTGAACGGAAGAGCAGACCCTCAATAGGAGTGATGTCTACAAATGTATTGGCAAAGATACGCCACTTCTTCAGACGGTTATCCTGATTGTGATACAGTTCACGAAGAGGGTTCTGGCGGTCACTCATACCACCTACTGGACCTGAGAATGTAACACCGTCGCTCTCATATACAGGCAGTGTAGGTGCAATCTTCAGAGCGTTTTCCAGAGGAGCGCAGTCAACATTGTTTGAATAAGAGAAAGAAGCATTCTCACCTACGCTGATGATCTTATTCAGCTTATAAACACTATTGAAACGAGCTGAGAAGTTCTCGAAGTCAGTATACTTCAATACACCAAGAGCCTTCTTGTAACCAGCAGAGAAGAGTGACGAACCCTTGTCTGTAGCCTTTGAGAAAGATATATCGTAATTTTGTGTGATACCAGTACGGCCGATCTCATCCACCCAGTCGGTATCGCTGAAGATCATGGTCTTCTTGGCATTCATATAGCCGTCGTAATAACCGCCTACTGTATAAGACTCCATTGTACCTGTTGCCGGGTTGTATACAGAGATTGGTGTACCACCAGCAGCATCGAGTGCCAAGCCATAGTTATGAGCATAGTCAACGGGGTTCTTTCCATCGTTGAGAGCAGCCTGTACAAGAGCTGTAGCATACTGCTGAGTATTGAGCAGTTTCATCTTCTGGGTCATCCAAGAAACTGAGAGCGAAGCATTGAAATCAATGTTAACCTTGCCGCCCATCTTTCCTTTCTTGGTTGTGATAACGATGACACCATTTGCAGCACGTGATCCGTAAATAGAAGCAGAGGCTGCATCCTTCAACACTTGCATCGACTCGATATCAGATGCATTCAGGCTGTTGAGAGAGCCGCTGTAAGGCATTCCGTCCACAATATAAAGAGGTGCGGTGCTTGATCCACCCATACTGCCGATACCACGAATCTGTACATTAGCCTCACCAGAAGGAGAACCGTTAGAAGTGATAGTCATGCCAGGAACCTTACCCTGCAATGAAGCCATTGGGTCAGTATTGCTCGACTTGAAATCCTTGGTCTCAACAACACCTACAGAACCAGTCAAATCGGCTTTACGCTGAACCTGATAACCAGTAACCACCACTTCACTCAGAGTCTGAGCATCGTCTTTCAATGTTACCTTCATGCCGTTCTGGGCTGACATTTCCTGTGTCTCATAGCCGATATAGGAGATAACGAGTATCTTTCCTGCCTCGACCTTAATCTTAAAGTTACCGTCGAAATCGGTGATTGTTCCGTTCGAGGTTCCTTTCTCCATTACTGTGGCTCCGATGACCGTCTCGCCTGTGGCATCGACTACAGTACCACTAATCTCCGTCTGCGCGTACATTATAGTACTTGTCAGAAGAGCTAACAAACTTAGAAAAAGTTTCTTTAGTTGTTCCATTGTTGACATTTTAAATTGATTAGTACTCTTGTGAATTAAATTTTCTGCTGCAAAAGTACTAAGGCATAAGGATAAGGGATATAAAATATCGTTCATTACACCCCAAAATTGTTACATGTAACATTTTTGCGATGAAATGAACGATTTTTGCTAATCTTCCGCTGGGTGTTTAGCTTTGATTCAGGTCTGAAGGGCTTACTCCGAACTCATCCTTGAAACATTTTGTGAAGTAGCTGGGGGCAGTGAATCCTACCTCATAGGCCACCTCTGAGATGTTCTTGTCTGTTGTCAGAAGGAGCTGATAGGCACGGTTCAGACGGGCAGTACGTAACAACTCGTTGGGTGAAGAGCCTGAGATAGCCTTTACCTTACGATAGAGCTGCACACGACTGAGATTCATCGCCTCCGCAAGGTCATCGACAGTGATGTCACTATTGGAAAGACGGGCCTCAACAACATCCTTGAACCTAACAATGAACAAAGGCTCCTTCTTTATTTCTGCATCATCATCCGTCTCTTCTTTCTCAGAAGAATCCTCAGTTTCTTTTTCATCGGAAGACTCCTGTGGGGCTTCTTCACTATTATGATGTTCTGCCACTTCTGAGACATCCATATTCCAGAGATTGCTGACCATACGCTCGCGCTGGGCACTTACCTTACCACGATGGTAAAGATAGAATAGTACCAACACCAGAATCACCAAGGCGAGTAATATCAGTGCCATGAGGGTGATGGTACGCTGTGTAGCAAGCTGCTCAAGATATCCTTTGGCCTTCTCCTGAAGCTTGTCCAGATTCTGAGCCTGACGGAGCACCTCATCGCTTTCAAGCAAGAGCACATTGGCATTATCATGGGTCACAATAGCAGAGGTGAGAACCGTCTCACGCTGATATTCTTTGCCATCAAGGATATCAAGAGCCAGTTTCAATAGGTGGTCCCCCCGAGTGGGATAGATATATGACGCTTCGAGCAGAGAGTCGCGTACCTGTTGGATACCACCATTCTCACCTGGCAGTCCGTCGATACCGCAAAACATCGGCAACGGGTTAACACCCCTTTCTATGAATGCCCTACGGGCTCCTATGGCAGAACGGTCATTATGGGCAAACACGAGGTCTATGTCATCAAGGCTACCTTTATAGTTCTTTACTTCCTCGTAGGCTTTTTCTTCTGTCCAGTCGCCCTGAAGGGTTATAGGCACCTCGATGAAACTGTTATTGATGGCATCCCTGAATCCTCTGTGACGATCATCAGCGGGCGAAGAGCCTTTAAGACCCAAGAGCTCCAAGACCTGACCTTTGCCACTCATGCGGATAACGATGTAACCTCCCATCTGATGCCCCATCTCATAGTTGTCGGCACTTACGAAGGCTGTGTATTTCTGAGAGTCGGTCTTACGTTCAAAAACGATAACAGGAATACCCTTGTCGAAGGCGCGATTGATGGCAGGAGTAACAGAGGCTCTCTGGTTTGGAGCGACGATAAGCAGATCTATACCACTATCCACCAGACTGTCTATCTGCTGTATCTGGCGCTGGGAATCATCTTTGGCTGCAGTAAAACGGAGCTCAACTCCCTCATGAAAGTTGGCCTCCATCTGCATCTCTGAATTCTGCCAGCTGCGCCAGATATCCTCAGAGCACTGGGATACACCTATGATGTACTCACGTTTCTTCTCGGAGCATGCCATCATAACCAGGCATAGTCCTAAAACCATAAGTCTATAAAAAAATCGCCTTTTCATCGTTAGAGTTGATTAGTATCGGCTACAAAGATACTAAAAAAATCTAAATACTCCTATTTTTTTAGCAAAAAAATAAAGACCCGAGCCTAATTTCTTGGCTCAGGTCTTCACCTTATTTATATATATAGCGATTAGTTAGTCGCAAATCAGATTCTCACCTGTCATGTCTGAAGGCTGCTCAAGTCCCATGATATGGAGAATTGAGGGAGCCACGTCAGCCAGACGACCGTCCTTAACTGTAGCCGAATTATTGTTGGTTACGTAGATGAAAGGAACGGGGTTCAGTGAGTGAGCGGTATTGGGCGTACCATCGGGGTTGATGGCGTTGTCGGCATTTCCGTGATCGGCAATGATGATAGCCTCGTAGTCGTTGGCCTTAGCAGCCTCGATGACCTCACGAACGCAGTTGTCAACAGCCCAGACTGCCTTGGCAATAGCATTGTAGACACCAGTGTGACCTACCATATCACCGTTGGCGAAGTTAACTACGATGAAATCGTACTCCTGAGTGTTGATGGCACCGACCAGCTTGTCCTTTACCTCGTAGGCACTCATCTCTGGCTTCAGGTCGTAGGTTGCCACCTTTGGAGAAGGTACCAGGATACGATCCTCACCCTCGTATGGAGCCTCGCGACCACCATTGAAGAAGAATGTCACGTGAGCATATTTCTCTGTCTCAGCTGTGTGCAGCTGCTTCTTGCCATGCTTTGAGAGATACTCACCCAGTGTGTCCTCAACGTTCTCCTTGGGGAACAGGATGTGAACACCCTTGAAGTTAGCATCGTATGGAGTCATGCAGTAGTACTGCAGGTTAGGAATGGTCTTCATTCCCTGCTCCGGCATATCCTCCTGAGTCAGAGCGATAGTCATCTCCTTGGCACGGTCGTTACGGAAGTTGATGAAGATAACCACATCGCCCTCCTCGATACAACCATTAACGCTGGCGTTGTGGATAGGCTTGATGAACTCATCCGTCACACCCTCGTCGTAGCTCTCCTGCATGGCCTGAACCATATCAGTAGCCTGTTTACCTGTGCCGTTAACAATCAGGTCGTAACCTTCTTTTACGCGCTCCCAACGCTTATCGCGGTCCATCGCATAGAAACGACCAACGATTGAAGCGATAGCAGCATCGTTATCGGCACAAACCTTTGTAATCTGCTCGATAAAACCCTTACCGCTCTTGGGGTCAGTATCACGACCGTCCATATAGCAATGTACGAACACCTGGTTCTTCAGACCGTAAGCCTTACCAATCTCAATGAGCTTAAACAGGTGATCAAGGCTTGAGTGTACACCTCCGTCAGAAGTAAGACCCATCAGGTGCAGCTTCTTATTGTTCTCCTTAGCGTATGTGTAAGCAGCCTTCACCTGAGGATTCTCCATGATAGAGCCATCCTTGCAGGCACGGTTAATCTTCACCAGGTCCTGATAAACAATACGACCAGCACCGATATTGAGGTGTCCCACCTCGGAGTTACCCATCTGTCCATCGGGCAGACCAACGTCCTCACCAGAGGCCTGGAGCTGAGAGTGAGCCGAAGTGGCTGTCAACAAATCGAGATACGGGGTTGGCGTGTTGAAGATCACGTCACCCTTACCATGCTTACCGATTCCCCATCCATCGAGAATCATGAGTAATGCTTTCTTTGCCATAACTTTTTGTATTTTTGACGTTATTTTCTTTTCAGGCTGCAAAGTTACGAATTTTTTTTGTATCTTTGCACTCTGAATTCTATTATTTTTCAAACATGGTGAAGAGAATTAGCAAGAGATTGTTGTTTATTACGATATTACTTGGCATTTTGACAACTGGAGATGCCCAACAGGCCTATCAGGTTATCAAAGATAATCCTGATATTGCAGCCAGCAACTACTATGCATATCCGATGCCAACGAAAAAGCTTACCCCTGCACCTGCAGGCAAGCGCCCATTCTATATCAGCCATTATGGCCGTCATGGGTCACGTTACTTGGATAATCGTAAGGGCTATGATATACCTTATGGTTATTTGCATAAAGGTGATTCGTTAGGCAAACTGACGCCATTGGGCAAGGAGATGTTGCAACGTATGGCTGATATAATCGAAGATGCTGAAGGCTATTGGGGCACTCTTTCTCTGCTTGGGCAGATACAGCATCGAGACATAGCTCGCCGTATGGTAGAGCGTTTTCCTGAGGTTTTTGAGGGGAATGTTGTTATGGATGCCCATAGTACTATTGTCAACAGGTGTATCATGTCAATGGCAGCAGCTCTGACACAGTTGGCGGCCATGAATCCGCAGTTGGAGATTCGCATGGATGCATCGCAGCACGATATGTACTACATGAATCATCAGGATAAGCAGTTGCGCGACTCCATGATGACTAAGAGGGCCAAGGCTGCTTATGAAGCTTTTATTAAGAATATCAAACACAATCCTCGTGTCACCAACCTGCTATTTAATGACACAGCCTATATCCGCGAAAACGTAAGTGACTATTGGTTACCCTACTATCTTCTAAAGACTGGTCTGATGCAGCAGAACACCAAACAGCAAGGTGGCCCGCTTGTTGCCATGTTTACGAATAAAGAGATACACCAATTCTGGCAAAACGAGAACGCCTGGTGGTATATAATGTACGGACCATCTCTGCTCAATGGCGGTTGTCAGCCTTATACGCAGCGCTATCTGTTGCGTCGTATCATTGCCGATGCCGACAGTTGTCTGAAATTGGAGCATCCTGGTGCAACTTTACGTTATGGCCATGAGACGGTGCTCCTGCCATTGGTTTGTCTGTTAGATCTTAATGGATATGGTTTCCAGACGATGAATCTCAATGAGGTAGAGCCTAATGGATGGTGGGCTTGTAGGGTGTTTCCTATGGGGGCTAACCTACAGTTTATCTTCTACCGCAAGAATCTGAAAGACAAAGATATTCTCTTTAAGGTTTTGTTGAATGAGGAAGAGGCGACATTGCCTTTGCCCACAACGACACCGCCTTATTACCGCTGGCAGGATTTCCGTGAATTCTATCTTAAGAAACTTGATGCCTACGGCAGAATGGATTAGCACTCTTCAAATTCTAAACTGAGTTGTCCATCGCCCAAGAGATTATAACTCTTGCGGTGATAAGGCGTGATGCCGAATTGTTTGATGGCCTCACGATGTTTCTTAGTAGGATAACCCTTGTTTGAGAGCCAGTCGTATTGCGGATATTCCGTGGCTAGTTCATTCATATAGTCATCACGATAGGTCTTGGCAAGAATGCTGGCTGCAGCAATGGCGAGGTATTTGCCATCGCCTTTCACGATGGTGGTATGAGGTAAATCCTTATATTTCTTGAAACGGTTGCCGTCCACAATTACAGCCTCAGGGCGCACTTTGAGCTGATCCAGTGCCCTATGCATAGCTAAGATAGAGGCATTGAGGATATTTATCTTATCGATTTCCTCTGGGGTAACGATACCAACAGCCCAGGCAACAGCATCGCGTTCAATTATCTCACGAAGCTGATAGCGTTTCTTTTCAGTTAGTTGTTTGGAATCGTTTAAAAGTTCGTTCTGATAATCTTCTGGCAATATCACAGCTGCAGCATATACACTGCCAGCCAAGCATCCGCGTCCTGCCTCATCACAACCGGCTTCTATCTTCCCCTCGTAATAATGACTTAATAACATAACACTTTCTATTATTTCCTAAACAGCAATAATGACAGCAGAAATCCCACAATAAAGATTGTGGAGGTACCCAATACGATGGCAAGATAACTATGGAGATGAACGCCCGGCAACTGCCACATATCAGCAAGCGATATCCATGCTATAACCATCACTCCAACAACACAGCCTATAAAAGCTGCTACACAACTGATTCTCCTACGGACACACCCTAAGAGGAAAAGACCTAACATGCCTCCAGAGAAAATACTGGACAGCGTCCACCACGCATCTATGATACTCTCTACACTAAGCATTGCAAGAGCCACAACGGCTCCCAATACTCCCACTACGACACTGCTGATACGCAGAACCATAAGATTATTCCGTTCTACAGCCCCTCTGAAGAATGGTTTAAAATAGTCTGCCAATATGATAGTGGCTGCTGAAGTGACACTCGTAGAGACTGTGCTCATGCCGGCAGCAAAGATAGAGGCTATGAGTAATCCTCGCAAACCAATAGGCAGGCTGTTCACAATGAAATAGGGAAAAACATAATCGGGTTTCTGTGTAATCTCATCGGGTAAGTATGCCACACCTGCAGCATAATAGCTATATAGTGTGGTTCCTATAAGAAAGAAAAGTGCAGAAACAGGTATTATAAGGTAACCCCCGAAGAGTGCGGAGAACTTGGCCTCCTTATCATTTTTGGCAGCATGATAACGTTGCACGTAGTTCTGGTCGATGCCATAATTCTGTAGATTGATAAAGACACCATAGACAAGGCAAACCCAAAAAGTGCTTGTGGTCAAATCAGAGGTGAAAGCTCCCAATGAGAATTTATTCCCTTCAGTCGAATGGATGGCCAGTTCGAAAGACTGCATCGGCCCCCCAGGCATCGAAAACATCAAGATGACCAAACAGAGCAGAGCCCCACCAATAAGAATCATTCCCTGAATAGCATCAGCCCATATCACAGCCCTCAAGCCACCCATCATCGAGTAGATAATGACACCTATCGATGTGAGGATGATGACGGCATGGAGGTTCCAGCCCATCAGGATATACATAGGCACAGCCAATAAGTAGAGGATAGAGCCCATGCGGGCTATCTGTGTCAGCAGGTAGCAGGCGGAGGCATATATCCGAGCCCATGCTCCAAACCTTTCTTCAAGGAAAGTATAGGCCGATACTGAGCCTCCATGACGATAGAACGGAACGAAATATTTGGCAGCGAAGTAGGAGGCGATGGGTATAGATAGCGAAAACGCAAAGGCGTTCCAGTTAGAAGCAAAAGCTTTTCCTGGATAGCCTATATAGGAGATACTACTGACATAAGTAGCAAATATCGACATTCCCACCACCCAACCGGGAATGGAATGGCTGGCCGAAGTAAACTCATCGGCTGAGGAACCTTTTTTAAAAAAAGAACAGCCGAATACCACCACGCCAAGCGTGAACACGAGGAAGATAACAAAATCTATGACGTGCATAAAACAATCAGAACATCTGAGCAACTCTCCTGATGCCAGCCACAAGGGTGTCTATTTCCTCTTTTGTATTATAGAGGGCAAATGAAGCACGGACGGTACCAGAGATACCCAGACGATCCATAAGGGGCTGGGCACAATGATGACCCGTGCGAACAGCAATACCCAGACGATCGAGCAGCGTTCCCATATCCAAGTGATGGATATTGCCGACGTTGAAGCTAACGACGGCGTCTTTAGAGACCTCCCCTAACCCCTCCTGTAGGAGGGGGACTTGGGGACCGTAGATGTGCATATCGGGTATTGTCATTAGCTGTTCCATACAATAGCGAGTAAGTTCCTGCTCATGCTGCTGTATGGCTTCAAAACCGATGGAATCGATATATTCTATCGCTTTGGCGAGTCCGTGAGTGGCCACATAGTCAGGTGTTCCAGCCTCGAACTTAAACGGCAGGCGCTCGAAGGTGGTATTCTCCCAAGTCACCTTATCTATCATCTCTCCGCCACCCTGATAAGGCGGCAGCTTCTCGAGCCACTCCTCCTTGCCATATAACACACCTATGCCAGTAGGCCCGTACATCTTATGTCCGCTGAAGGCAAAGAAGTCACAATCCATCGCCTGCACATCGACTTTGAAGTGTGGCGCGCTCTGGGCTCCATCAACCAATACTGGGATGCCATGATCATGAGCAATTTTCACGATTTCATCGACAGGATTCACCGTACCCAGTACATTGCTGACATGAGCCACGCTAATTAATTTTGTTCGATGAGTGATAAATCCCTCCAATCCGCCGGATTCCCCGCCCCTATCAGGGGAGGGGTTAGGGGTGGGGTGAATCATTAATGTCCCATCATCTTTTATAGGAATATGCTTCACAATAATACCCCTTTTCATCGCCTGAAGCTGCCAACTGACTATATTCGAGTGATGCTCCATCTCAGTAACAATCACCTCGTCTCCTTCCTGCATCTGGCTCTCGCAGAAAGAGCTCGCCACCAGATTGATTGCCTCTGTCGTACCTCTTGTAAAGACTATCTCCTCTATCTTCTTGGCATTGATGAACTCACGCACTTTCTCCCGTGCCGCCTCATGCAGATCAGTAGCCTGCTGTGAGAGATAATGTACCCCACGATGCACATTTGCATTCACATTGAGATACTCGTCGCGCATCGCATCGGGTACACACAACGGCTTCTGCGTGGTAGCCGCATTATCGAGGTAAACCAACGGCTTACCATATACCTCCCTCGAAAGAATGGGGAAATCTTCTCTTATCTTATTGATATCGTACATACCTTTTTTGTTTTGGGTGCAAAGATACATATTTTTTGGGGAAAGTAACAAACTTATTAGTAAGAAAGTTATCGCCATTGGCATATTGGGTGTTTATTAACCAAGGGTTGTTATGCTCTACCCTAACACTAAACGCCCTTTAGTGTTAGGGTAGAGGGGCTTTAGTGTTAGGGTATAGCATCAAAAGGTGATTCCTGCTGATATTAGGGATTAGAGTAGAAATCTATTGTTAATTCAATTTCGTTTTCATCGTTATGCAACAGGGTATCATGATAGTTCCGTTCAGGGCCATATTCACCCTCATCTTCATGAAAGTCCATAGTAAATTCAGATATTTCCACGCCTTCCTTCTCTGTCCCTTTGAAGCTTATAAACCAATTTCTATTATTACGGCTATCTATCGAATAAATAGGAATATTGGTAGCTTTTACACTCAGCTTTTCATAACTTGTCCCTGCATCATAATTCTCGGTATATACTAGATTCTTGATGACTTTAGAATCTTTTCCCTCTGGCAAATCGAAGGATATAGAATAGTAATATGTACGACGCCCATCGACCTTTGTCCCATGAGCCTCGTAATGAATGTTATCTTCATCTGGCTTGCGGCTTGTGTCGTATTCTATGTCAAAGTTAGGGCTCCACCCTCCGTATGATGAGAATTCTGTGTAAGTTGAATATCCTATATCAAGATCGCCATAATCGCGGGAAGAGTATTTATGTATTCTTGACCTATATACTGCACGCTTAACATCGAAATACCCCTCTTGACGAATCACGATTGTTGCAGTTCTGGTAGAACCATCTTTCAAAGTGGCAGTTGCAGTCAAGGTTGCATAACGCTCTCTTGTGGTATAGTTTGCGTTTGTCATAACAATAATCTTATCGCCTTTAAAAGTGCTAAAATCTCCAGAAACGAAATTCTGCTCTGATGCAAATTCTATTTTTTGGACATCAGGTGTATTGACCCAAAGAGTATCCCATTTCTGTTTGGACGAAGCTTCTATACTATATGCTGTCAGTTCCAGGTCGCCACCACCCTGAGGAACGGGCTGGCCTTCCTTCTGGGTAACTGGTATGCTGAACTTTACTGTCTTTTTATTTAACGCAGTGCCTTCGACATAGACCATACCGCCACGCTGCTGTTCGGTAGTATTCTTCTCCATCGTTACGGTAATGGTCTTACCCTCAAGAGTTGCTTTAATATCTTCGGAATTAGTGCTCACCTTAAGGCCTGTAACATTGGTTTTGCCGATGGTGACAGTCTTCGTACCGCCCTTTTCGCTGAACTCCAGTTTGTCGGGTGTCAGCTCCATGAAGGATTCATACTGGACAACGACAATGCTGTCTTCGACTAATGTCTCACCATTCTGCGATTTACCGATAAGGCGGATAACTCCCCGACGATCTTTCACATCTTTAGGCAGGTCAGTCCAATAGACGGTGAGCTGGTTCCTGTGAGCCAGCCAGGAAGGTTCCTCCAACCAGTCGCCTTCTGTCCTCACCTCAACATTCTCCATGTTGGGTATCACCTCTATCTCCTGATAACCCAAATCCTTGCCTACGAAAATTTCCCGTTGGGCAATGTCGATACGTGCTGGATCGAGTTTAAACTCATACTTCTTGTAAGACAGCAATTTTTGCCCCATCAAGCTGACAATCGGATAGGCAGTAAGGCTCCTGTATTCATCTTTGGCTGGGTCAAGATTGAACACGCAGTCGTAAGCATTCTTTTTGTCTCGATACGTCCAGCCTGCATCCTCATTCTTCGGGGATACCCAATAAAAGGCACAGAGACTGTCTTTTACCACTTTCTGATCGGCATCAAGCACGGCGAATCCGACGTATTGACCCAGGAACACGGGACGGCCTTCGGTTGTAGAAGAGAGCAGCAGGCGGTAGGGGCGGATAGGCTCCTCCTGATCCTGAGCAACATTGATACTCAAAAAATTGGGCACCAGTCCGCTACTGATGGGTTCCCAGAATTTAACCTCGGGAGTGTATTCTGCAGTCCAACTGCTCAAATTAAGTCCCGCAACGAATTTCAGGTATGCCGACACAGAAACGCTTCCCTCGTTGAGTTCCTTATAGAAGGGTATTGTCTCTATCGGGTCGATGGGAATAGATGGCACAATAGGGCCTGCGTATTCCAGTTTAGTGCCTACGTCGAGTCCCAGCGTAGCCTTAAAGCCCAACGAGTCTTTCTTTGTCCATGCCTGTACGAACTTGGGAGTCTTCTCGATAGGAATTTTGAATTTCGCTTCTGCCTTGGCAAAGGCTCCGAGACCTACCGAATATTGTCCCATGAACTTGAAATCAAGTTCGGTAGTATCCTTATCGCAGTAAGAACTCCAACGGAAGAAGGGGTTGCATATAGGGGGTACCATATTGATATCGTCTTCTTCGAGCGTCATGTTGACACGTGTTTTCTGCGATTTCGAATTCTTAAGAGTCAAAGAAAGGGCGGTGGCCTGTGCCTCGAGGAAAAGGCCCAAACCGAGCTCCACTTTCAACGGACCTTTTTTATATGTATGCGTGGGAGAGGGCAAAAACGGGACCTCCAGACGACCTGACAAGCCTCCGGTAATCGCCAAAGCACTCTCTGTCTCTGTGTCGAAGAAAGTTTCCTGATAGTAACGAAATCCTGTGAATGGTGTAATAGTCAGGAAAGCACGCATTCTCATCTTAGTGTTGACACTGACTGACAAGGAGCCTTGGACCTCACCGTTTAACTCCACGTAGGAGTTATCGGGCAGCAGAGCTTGCGAGTTTTTTAAGGAGATGGTCTCGCTGACAGGGGGAATGACTATCTCATCTTCAGGAACCTGAATGTCGACACCATCCAATGGTCCGCGTCTTCTGGCTTGAACAGGCTGCATGCCAGGCGAAGCACCTGCCATCTTGACGTACAGTTGCTCGTAAATATCGGTTAGTGCCAGAGCAGAGGTCATCACCGTAATGCCGTCGCTGCCCTCTGTGACAGCTGTCACCAATCCACCAAAGCCATCAGGAATAAACCGGCTCTCGTCTTCGATAAGCAATTTGTCGCCCACCTTTGGGATGAGTGCCGCTGGGGTGTTCGTAGCCAGACGAATCCAATAGACGGAATCGGAGGCAACGATATAGTCGGCTATCGACTTGTCAGGACAGAACACATCAGCCTTGACCTTTGTTTCGGGAGTGGTGAAGGCCACGGAGTCGATGGCTGACACAGGGATGCGGAACACGCTGTCGAGCGCATGGATTTCCTGCACCACATAGTCGTCATGCTCAACACCAAGCGTATCAATCCTTGAATACTCTATATGATCGATATCGCCAAAGAAGAAAGCACTGAACTTTCCGTCGTTGCGGAAAATATAGAGAGCGTCCTGTGTCTGCTGGGCACTCACGGGTAGCATACTGGACACTGCCAGCATGGCCACAAGGATGGTTAGGTATCGCTTCATGGCTTCGTAATTTTATAGGTTATGTTGCCTGCTTTTACCAAATAAAGCCCCGAGGGCAGTTCAGAGAGATTAAGGCGGTAGGTGCCTGTGTGCTGAGGAGTTAATTGATTAAGCAGCTTGCCATCGAGCGAATAGATACTCACCATATTACCAGCCTTAATCTCACTAATAACCAACACGTCGTCTTCGAATGAGACACCCGTTTTGCGGTCGACAGTCTCATTGATTCCGGAGGTGTCTTTTAAAGCATAAGTGAACCGCAACACATCAGCAAGTGGGAATGTTGTGTCACCGCTCTGAGAGGCCACCTTAAGGTCTGTACCTTCAAATGTAACCTGAGGCTTGTCCTTCAAGAAAAAAGCTGTCTCAGAGCCGTCTTTCAGCTTTACAATAAGTGTTTCCACTTGTTCGGCATACATACCGATGCTGAAAGCCGTTAATAATGTGATAAGAAGTAATCTTTGTCTCATAAGCGAAAATATTGATTAATTTTCCGCAAAGATAGAAGAAATACCTATAAAAGGACTCTCAAATCGTCAAAACCGACTAACAATTGATAAAATGTTAGTCTTTCTGACTGGCAATCCAATCCTTGGGAGTCATGCCGGTAAAGGATTTGAAGTTGCGATAGAACGACTGTTCGCTGGAGAAGCCTGCTGACAGATATAATGATGTCACCTTAGTATCGGGCTGGCTGCGAAGCACCCGCTTGGCGTACTCAATACGGTAGCCGTTGACAAACTGCGAGAAAGAGTCGCCCGTATGCGAGTTGATGCAGTCGGACACATAGCTGCGGTTAAGTCCGAGTGCCGAGGCTATGTCTTCGAGTTTCAGCTCGCTGTTGAGATAGAGCTGTTGCTGTTCCATCAGTTGTCTGATGCGATCCATCAGTTCATCGTTGGAAGAATCACGAACAACAGGGGGCGGGAGCACGGCGGCCCTCAGAATCAGGAGGCCTATCAACAGACCAATGAGCACTATGGCGGACAATAGCAGCCACAGCCAAAGACTGCTGTCCTGACTGGCTACAGCATCCCTAGAATTCACATGGAACAGATAGGCAGCCCGTGAGGGCGTGAAATTATTAACACCCGTCAGGCCACCAGCTATCGCGAGGTCGCCTTCATCGGTGACAACTGGCGGATAGTCAGGCAAAACGGGTAGCATATCTGTATAGTAAAGCGTCAGCGGGGCGGGCTTGCCGGAAAGGGCCTTGGCATAATCGATGCAGAGGAAATAGAGGGGGCTCTCCCGCTCAGGCGTTGTCCTAAAGTAATTGGCACAACCCATCATATAGGCACGTCCAGCCTTGCGGTCAACCACGATATGTCCCTGATAAAAGATATCGTTCCCCTTGCACTGCATGGGGACAGGGCCGTCGGTAGGTAGCAGCGAGAACGTACTGTTTCTGACCTTAGCAATAGCTATCTGTCCGCTTTTGTACTGCACAGGCATCAGGTAGGTGTATTCGCCCTTCGACGCATCGCCTATAAAACTCTCAGCATCGCGATGGGACTGAACGGTCAGCGGAAGCCATGACTCCAAGAGGGGGATGCGGACGGTATCACCCTTTAGGCGGTCGATGGCTGCACTGAAGACTGTATCGCCCTTGGTGCCGCAAAAGCCTACCATCAGCGCATCGTCGTTGCTGATTTGGAAGATGTGAGGCGAACTACGCTGGTCGGTCACATCTTTGATATATGTAAAGCGCTTCTTGCCGTCAAAAACCTCGATTCCATCGTCGTGATACCAGTTACCGCTGATAACGACCTGTCCGTTGTCCAGTTCCAGTGCAGAAGCTATAGCGCGTTTCCGATCCATGCTTCCAAAACCCTCGAAGGTATGGGTCTTGGGGTCGTAAAGCTCAGCGAGGAAAGTCTGTCCGATGCCGATGGGTTGTTCGCAGCCGCCAAGTAGAAGCACTTTTCCATTCTTAAGCACTACAGAGGTGCCGAAGTCGTGGTTATAAACCATATCCATCAGATGCCACTCGCCATCCTTGTAATATTCTGCTGTTGGCGTTGGCACAAAACCATTGGTATGTCCACCAGCCACAGTCAGCTCGCCATCGACAAAGAACAGAGCATGACCCGCACGGGAAATGTTCAAATCAGGCAGGCGCTCAACGTCTATCTTCACCTCCGGACACTGGCCCTTAGTGGAGAGAGGCAAGAGGAAAGTGGTGAGAAGAAGACAGAAAAAAGTCCGTGTCGTCTGCGTCATCTGTGGTCTGTTTTACCTTTTTACTTTTTTTCCTTTTTACTTTTATTTGCAGAGCTTGCAGCCTGCGCATTTATTGAGCTCGCCTCGGAAACGCTTCTCCACAAGATGGTGAAGGCGGTCGCGGAGGGGTTCGAGTTGCATCTTGTCGATGACCTCGTTGATAAAGGCATTCTGTAGCAGCAGTTTAGCCTCGTTGAGAGAAATGCCTCGCTGACGCATATAGAAGAGAGCGGCATCGTTGAGCTGACCAACGGTAGAGCCATGAGCACACTTCACGTCATCAGCATAGATTTCGAGCATTGGCTGTGTATACATGCGGGCCTCTTTAGTTGCTGTCAGATTCTGATTGGTCATCTGCGAAGAAGTCTTCTGAGCACCATGCTCTACCAGGACACGACCAGCGAATGCACCTGTTGCCTTATCATCAAGGACATACTTATACAATTCGTTAGAGGTGCAATGAGGCACTTTGTGAGTAATTAATGTATTGTTGTCCACATGCTGTTTCTTGTCGGCAATAACACAACCATAGCACTGGCAGTCGGCTCCCTCGCCAGAGAATGTGAGATCGAGCTTGTTACGGGTGATGCCATTGTGCAGGGTGATGACATTATGGTTTACACGACTATCACGCTGCTGGTCTATATAGACATTGCTTACTCGAACATTCTTAGCATGCGTCTCCTCAAGACAATAAAGGTCGAGCGAGGCATTATCGCCTACATAAGCTTCAATGACCTGAGTAGCTAGAAAGTTACGATCATCAGCTGCATGGTCGCAGAAGAGCATCTTTAACTCTGCTCCCTCTTCGAGAATAATGAGCACTCGACGGTTTACCATCAGATCAGAGACAACACGCTGGGCACTCTGAGGTGTGGCCTTCAGGATATTGATGACCTGAATGGCACGATCTACCTTTACGTTCTTTGGCACATATACCAGCATACCATCTTGTACCAACATTGTATTGAGGGCAGTAATGGCATCCTCGCTGGTCTTGGCCAGTTTAGAGTAGTATCTGGTTACCAGCTCTGGGTTATCACGCAGGGAACCGATAATAACACCCTCTGGTAAGTGGCCTTTGGGCTTATTGTCGTTATAGAAAGAATCATTAACGACAAAATAGAGACTTGTGCTCAGATTTGGCACATCACAACGGAAAGCCTGATAAGGATCTACAGGTATTTGAAGGCGATTGAGGTTAAGGCCATAATCAGGCTCGAATAGTTTCTGAATATCAGTATATTTATATCTCTCCACCTTTTTTGACGGGAAGCCTAGTCTCTTAAAGTCCTCAAAAGCCTTATCCCTCACGGCATTCAGCGCCTCAGGGGCATGACTCCTAATCATGCCTGCAGCCTGCTCGTAAAGTTCTATATATTGCTGCTCACTGCTCATTCTTCTCCGATTTCTTCCTTTATCCAATCATAGCCGTGCTCCTGGATCTGCTTGGCAAGTTCAGGTCCGCCTGTCTTGACGATACGACCTTTATATAATACGTGCACGAACTGTGGACGGATCATCTCCAACAGACGGTCATAGTGAGTGATGACGATACAAGACGTCTCTGGTGTCTGGAGTTTATTCACTCCCTCAGCTACAATACGCATAGCATCAACATCAAGGCCAGAGTCAGTCTCGTCGAGAATGCTAAGCTTCGGTTCCAGCATAGCCATCTGGAATATCTCGTTTCGCTTCTTCTCACCACCACTGAAACCCTCATTCACTGAGCGGTTAGCCAACTTTGGGTCGAGCTCCACAATCTTTCGTTTCTCACGCTGAAGTTTCAAGAACTCTGCAGCATTCATAGGTTCTAATCCCTGATATTTACGCTTCTCGTTGATGGCGGCCTTCATGAAGTTGGTCATCGACACACCAGGAATCTCTACAGGATACTGGAAAGAAAGGAACAAGCCCTCATGGGCACGGTCCTCAGGTTTCATCTCCAACAGGTTTTTGCCATTGAAGTAAGCTTCTCCTTCAGTAACCTCATAGAGTGGATTGCCAACTAGCACAGCACTCAGGGTTGACTTACCAGATCCGTTAGGACCCATGATAGCATGGGTCTCGCCATCATTAATCATGAGGTCGATACCTTTTAATATCTCTTTATCGCCAATTTTGGCGTGTAAGTTCTTTACTATTAACATTCTTTTTCTTTTTACATCGAACTACAGGAAAGCATAACGGCAGATGAATAGGATAGCCAAGAGAATGGTACCCCAGTTCATATTGTCCCGTTCATCCTTATCTTTTAATGTGCCTGACAGCAGGTGTATCAGCACATAAGAAACAACACCCATGAGGATACCATCAGATATGCTATATGTAAGTGGCATGAGCACAATACATACAAAACAAGGTATAGCCGTTACATAATTAGAGAAATCAACCTTGCGAATGTCGTGCATCATCATCACGCCCACCAGAATCAGTGCTGCAGCTGTGGCCTGTGCAGGAATAGCAAGGAACAAGGGTGCGAAGAGCAGTGCCACAGCAAAGCAGATAGCTGTGGTAAGACTGGTCACGCCAGAACGTCCACCAACATTTACACCAGAGGCACTTTCGACGTAGGTTGTTACGGTTGATGTACCAAGCATTGCTCCTACAGTCGTTCCGATAGCATCGGCCATAAACGCCTGATTCAAGTTCTTAACGTTGCCATTATCATCAACCATACCAGCACGGTTAGATACACCGATAAGGGTTCCGATGGTATCGAACATATCAATAAACAAGAATGTAAGCACAACCACAACCATATCAACGGTGAATATATTATGCCACTCAAACTGCATAAATATTGGGCTGATAGATGGTGGAACAGACATGATACCGGAATAATTGGTAATGCCCAAGGGGATACCAACGATGGTTGTTGCCAGGATACCGATAAGCAATGCACCAGTAACGCCTCTTACCAAGAGTGCGGCTGTAAGCAGGATACCAAAAATACTTAGCAACACAGCGGGATTGTGCAAATCACCCAATGTTATGAATGTAGATTCTGATGAGGTTACGATACCAGCACCCTTCAATCCTACAAAGGCGATAAAGAGTCCGATACCAGGACTAATGGCCCGTCGCATCACCAAAGGTATGGCGTTGACAATATACTGGCGCAAACCAGTAATGGTCAACAATATGAATATGAGTCCTTCAATCATGACTGCCGTTAGTGCAAACTGCCACGAATAGCCCATAGTGAGCACCACAGTGAATGCAAAGAAGGCATTCAGTCCCATACCTGGAGCCAAAGCAAAAGGCAACTTGGCATATATAGCCATCACCAGGGTGGCTACTACAGCCGAGATACATGTTGTGGTGAACACGGCACCTGCATCCATACCAGTAGCAGAGAGAATGCTGGGGTTGACGGCTAAGATGTAAGCCATCGTCAGAAAAGTAGTTATGCCACCTATCACTTCTTTGCGAAGAGTCATCTTGGTGGAATCAAATCCAAATAGTTTCTCTAACATCATGTTTATTGTTTATCCTACAGTTCCTTCTAATGATACACTCAAAAGTTTCTGGGCCTCGACGGCAAACTCCATAGGCAGCTTCTGAATGACTTCCTTCGCATAGCCGTTAACGATAAGTCCTACAGCCTGCTCTGTGGGTATGCCACGCTGGTTGCAGTAGAATAGCTGATCTTCGGAAATCTTCGAGGTAGTCGCCTCGTGCTCAAATATTGCCGTATCGTTGTGAACATCCATATAAGGGAAGGTATGCGCACCACAATCTGAACCTAAAAGCAGCGAGTCACACGATGAGTAGTTACGTGCATTATCAGCCGTAGCTGCAGCACGAACAAGACCGCGATAAGAGTTCTGAGAATGACCGGCAGAGATACCCTTCGAGATGATAGTACTCTTGGTGTTCTTACCGATATGAATCATCTTGGTGCCAGTATCAGCCTCCTGATAATTATTCGTTACAGCCACCGAATAGAATTCTGCCTGTGAGTTATCACCCCTTAGAATACACGAGGGGTATTTCCACGTGATGGCAGAGCCCGTCTCCACCTGTGTCCAGGAGAGTTTGGAATCAACACCACGCAGATCGCCACGCTTTGTTACCAGATTCAGTACACCACCCTTACCGTTCTCATCGCCTGGATACCAATTCTGGACGGTGGAGTATTTAACCTCAGCACGATTCATGACGATAATCTCAACGATGGCAGCATGCAACTGGTTTTCATCACGCATCGGGGCTGTACAACCTTCAAGATATGAAACATAGGCATCATCATCTGCTATGATCAATGTACGTTCAAACTGTCCCGTATTCCTTGCATTGATACGAAAATATGAGCTAAGCTCCATCGGACAGCGAACACCCTTAGGTATATACACGAACGAGCCGTCGCTGAACACAGCAGAGTTCAATGCAGCAAAGAAATTATCCTTGTAAGGCACAACCGTACCAAGATACTGGCGCACCAAGTCACCATGCTCCTTGATAGCCTCACCGATAGAACAGAAGATAACTCCTTTTTCACGCAGTTTCTCCTTAAACGTGGTCTTTACAGAGACACTATCCATGATGGCATCAACAGCTGTATTGCCACTTAAAGCCAGTCTCTCCTCAAGAGGTATTCCCAACTTATCGAAAGTCTTTTCAAGCTGAGGGTCAATCTTTCCATCACCAGCCGGTTTCTTTGCCATGGGGTCTGCATAGTACGAGATTCCCTGATAGTCAATCTCCGGCACATGCACATGCCCCCATTTGGGCTCTTTCTGTTCTTTCCAATAACGGAAAGCCTTTAAGCGGAACTCGAGCATCCACTCGGGTTCCCCTTTTTTAGCAGAGATGAGCCGAACGATGTCCTCGTTCAGCCCTTTCTCAATAATCTCAGTATGTACATCCGTCGTAAAACCGAACTCATACTTCTGTTCAGCCACCTGACGGACAAACTCATTCTTCTGTTCTGACATTCTTACAGTTTCTGTTCTACCTCGATCTCAGTGAAGGTCTCGATGATATCACCTACCTGGATATCGTTGAAGTTAACCAATGAGATACCGCACTCCAAGCCTGTTGCCACTTCCTTGGCGTCATCCTTATAACGCTTCAGGGCATCAATAGGAGCGGTATGGATTACGATACCATCGCGGATGACACGAGCCTTATCCTTGTTGTGCACCTTACCATCGGTAACCAGACCACCGGCAACAGTACCAACCTTTGATATCTTGAACACTTGCTTAACCTCAATCTCACCAGAGATAATCTCCTTCTTCACCTTATCAAGCATTCCCTGCATGGTTTGCTTTACATCGTCGATAGCATCATAGATGATAGAGTATGTATTAATCTCAACACCCTCACGGTCAGCAGCACGGCGGGCATCAGCAGAAGGACGTACCTGGAAACCGATGATAATAGCCTCTGAAGCTGAAGCCAACATGACATCATTCTCAGATATCTGACCTACAGCCTTCGAGATAACATTCACCTGAACCTTTTCTGTTGAGAGTTTTATGAACGAATCAGACAATGCCTCGATAGATCCATCGGTATCACCCTTAACGATGATGTTAAGCTCATGGAACTCACCCAAGGCGATACGATGAGAGAGTTCATCAAGTCCAAGTTTGGTAGTGGTACGCAGACTCTGTTCACGCTGCAACTGAATACGCTTGTTGGCAATCTCACGTGCCTCCTGTTCTGTTTCCATCACATGGAAAGAGTCACCAGCGGTAGGAGCACCATTAAGACCCAGGATGATTGCCGGCTCAGCTGGTCCTGCCTCATCAATACGCTGGTTACGCTCATTGAACATAGCCTTTACCCTACCCCATGCAGTACCAGCGATAACAACATCACCGATCTTCAAAGTACCATTAGATACAAGCACAGTAGAAACATATCCGCGTCCCTTGTCAAGAGAGCTCTCGATGATTGAACCAGTTGCCTTACGGTTTGGATTAGCCTTCAGATCAAGCATCTCAGCTTCGAGCAACACCTTCTCCAGCAGTTCATCAACACCAATACCCTTCTTGGCACTGATCTCCTGACACTGGTATTTTCCACCCCACTCCTCAACAAGCAGGTTCATATTTGCCAGATCCTCACGGATCTTATCAGGATTAGCTCCTGGCTTGTCGATCTTATTGATGGCAAACACCATTGGTACGTTGGCAGCCTGAGCATGAGCAATAGCCTCCTTAGTTGTTGGCATCACAGAGTCATCAGCAGCAACGATGATGATAGCTATATCCGTTACCTGAGCACCACGGGCACGCATAGCGGTAAATGCCTCGTGACCAGGGGTATCAAGGAACGTAATCTGACGACCGTCCTTCAGTTGTACATTATATGCACCGATATGCTGTGTGATACCACCAGCCTCACCGGCAATAACATTTGTATTACGGATATGGTCAAGCAGAGAAGTCTTACCATGGTCTACATGTCCCATCACCGTTACAATAGGAGCACGTGTTACGAGATCGTTCTCGTCATCCTCCTCTTCGGTGATAGCGTTCTGTACCTCAGCACTAACATATTCCGTGGTGAAACCAAACTCCTCGGCAACGATATTGATAGTCTCAGCATCGAGGCGCTGATTGATAGATACCATGATACCGATGCTCATACAGGTACCGATAACCTGGTTTACGCCTACGTTCATCATCGTAGCGAGTTCTGACACAGTCACAAACTCTGTCAGCTTCAATATCTTGCTCTCTGCTGCCTCTGCAGCCATCTCCTCATTCATGCGCTCAGCAACAGCATCACGCTTTTCACGACGATATTTGGCACCTTTCTTATTCTGGTTCTTTGAGGTAAGACGAGCAAGGGTCTCCTTTACCTGACGTGCCACGGCCTCATCATCAACCTCAAGGGGTTTTACAGGGCGATTCTTCTTGTTCTTCTTGCCACTCTGCTGACCATTGTTGCTGTCCTGGAAGTTCTGGTTGCCACCCTTGTTCTTTTTGTTCTTGCTGTTATTCTGTCCCTTGTCCTGACTGGCTGCGGCTTCGATATCCACGCGCTCCTTACCTCCACGGATACGCTCGCGCTTCTTCTTCTCACCATTGCCGCTATGCATCTGAGACTGCTTCTCCTCACGCTCCTTGCGTCGCTCCTCCTTGGACTTTTTCTTAGGACGAGTGCTCTGATTAAGCGAGTCAAGGTCAATCTTACCTACAACATTCAGGTTTGGCGCAGACTTCTGTTCTGTCTTCAGTTTAAAGACCTCAGTAGACTTCTCTTCCTTTATCTCAACAGACTCTGGAGCTTCAGGAGCAACAGGAACTACCGGAGTTTCTGCCTTTACCTCAACTATAGGCTCAGGTTTTGGCTCAGTTTTTACCTCTGCCATAACCTCTACCTTTGGCTCCGGATTTGGTTCAGGCATAACCTCTGGCTCTGGCTCTGGTTTTGGCTTTGACTCTACTTCAACCTTGAGCTCTGGCTCAGAGTGCACCTCCTTGCTTTTTACCTCTTCCTTCTTCTTTCCATTAAGGCTGTCAAGGTCGATTTTACCCAGGGGCTTATACTCCTGACGGAGTTCTTCCTTAATTTCCACCTTTGGCTCAAACACCTCTGGTTTCGGCTTGGGCTTGTCCTTCTTTTCCTTTTTGGGGAAGATCATATTGGCCTGGGTCTTGACATCCTTGTCACGTTTGAACTCCTTGACGAGGGCCTCATACTGCTCGTCAGAGATTTTGGTGTTGACATTGGCGTCGTCTTTTATCTCACCCAGACTCCTCTTGTTCTTCAGATATTCGATAGCCGTCTGAAGACCTATATTCAGTTCTGTTAATACCTTATTTAATCTGACTCCCATCTATTCAAATGATAATTGATAAATGATAA
>ERZ842401.2455-NODE-2455-length-24787-cov-10.151625_pt1 | contig 24787 bp, 14 predicted proteins | sample MGYA00521270_ERZ842401 | MGnify/ENA primary metagenome ERZ842401 (study PRJEB31892, sample SAMEA3878208) | bioreactor metagenome | biome: Moose rumen | place: Sweden | collected 2011-10 | study: EMG produced TPA metagenomics assembly of the PRJEB12797 data set... | reverse complement strand
CTTTTTTGAACGGTTTTTAGCGTTTAGACTGGGTGGATATGCTCCGTTTTATACAGCTGGTGCCAAATGACCACGCGAATAACCAGAATTGCGATAATCGTTGTCATCGGCCTGCCTACCACAATCAGGGTCTTGGAAAAAGCGTAATCCTTTCCTCGACCAAGGTCCATTGGTTTCATCAGCAGTAAGTTCATAAGCAACCCAATTGGCTGTAAGGTTTTTGCTGTTATACGAAACGGTGTATGCAAAGTGCTGGATTACCTGACCATCTTTACTACTATTGGGCAATTCATATGCTAACGGATTTAGGCTGGCATTATAAATCTGCTGCACACGGCAAGCATTACAAAGAAACAACGGAAGCAAAAGCACCCCTGCACTTAACAAAAAGAATAAACATGTATGATAATTTCTCTTCATTTGCTCTTAGAAGTACACCACCATGAATATGCCGAGCCTCTTATTCCCAGCAGAATAATCCCAATTAAAGAAGCGATAGCCATCCAAATAGTATCTATAATACAACCCCCAATCAAAATGTTTGTGATTGAATCCTATCTGCGGCTCAATGGCGATTGAGGGAACGGCTTGCCAATCAAGAAAGTCCTCTATCTTGTTGATATGTTTGAAATAATCAGAGATATCGTTCACATCAAATCCGAACTCTGCCGAGCAACCAACATAAAAAGCCCTATTACTATACTTGGCTGGCATATTGAACTTTACATTAACTGGGAAAACAAGCCTTCTATGGATGGTGTAATAATCGACCTCTTCCAAAGAATAGTAATAACTTGAATATGTGACAGATTTCCCCCAATAGTTTTGGTAATCCGCCCCAATAGTAAAATTGACAACATCATTATAACGGCCAAAGCGCAGCCTCAAACCGGTCCCCAATGAACATGTTGATGGATAAGCTGATGAATTATTAGAACTTAAATCAAGACTTGGATCTATGTCTGCCGTCACGATATTCCATCCCAAAGTAGCCCTATCTTTCCACCATGTTTTCCGCTTCCATTTCCGCATATCCCTTCTATTTTCCCTTTGACGTTTCTTTACATCGCTGATATATTGCTTAACCGTTGATTTGGTATCATCATCCTTTGCATAACTCAAAGCCACATCCATATCCTGCTGTGACGAACTAATTGTCAGCCTTTGTGCTTTGACAACCGCTATACGATTTGAAACAGGGTTATAGTATGGGCTATCTAATGTCAATCGTTTTAGGAAATTCTGCAAATCAGTCAAATTCGTGCTTCCCTTTAATCTGTCGTATGTCGCTTCAAGCACAAGCTCATCATAGTTTTTTTTATGTGAACCAGTTAGTGTACGATACGTATTTGCCTTCTCATAATAGGACAATGCAAGCGTCCTAGAATTTTGATTGTAATACTTCTCGGCTTTTAGCAAGTTCAACTCATATTCGGCTTCCTTAGAATGAACTGATTGAGGATATCCTTCCAAAAACGACTCCAGTTTTGGAATAGATTTGCTGTTATGGCTGCCTTCCCAGGCCTCTTCTGCTTCAATCCTATTTATTGCAGCCTGAGCATCATTCTTATAACCAAGTATCGTTGAAGAAGATAGATAACTCTGATAGGCGGCTTTGGTATCTGTTTTCCTAGCCTCATCCCATAATTCGAAATCCTCAATACAGCTTTCCGCATGACTAACATACTCGCTCTTGGGATACTGAGCAATAAAATCCTGAAGTGCCTTTACGGTTCCAGCATCAATGGCCCGCTCCAACGCAGCTCTTTCAGCCGCTCTTTGTTGTTCAATAAATTCTTTGCATTCTTGCAGCAGCCTCTGTGCTTCAGCATGTTCCTCATCCAATTCAAGCACTCTCTCCAGCTTTTTCTTGGCAGAAACATAATCACCTTTTTCCATGAAATGTTTTGCTTGCCTCATATTGGCTGCTATCTCCGTTTTCTTATCTGGAGAAACCTCTGTCCAATTATGCTTTTTGTCTACAGAAGCAGTAGGGGCTGCCCTTATTGTAGGAACAAAAAGCATTACCAACAATTGTAGTATAATTATCTTTTTCATTAGTGCTTTGATAATTAAAAATACAGAGTCCATTGATAACCTATCATCGTATTGACTTTACCCTTACTCGAAATGCCGTATGATTTAGACATACTTCTCACATGAATAGCAAAATCGCCTAAAAAACCAGAAAAGCCAATTTGAGGTTCGAAAGCCATACATGGTGATGTAGTTGTTGCAATATTCGGGTACAATACCACACCAAGCCCCAAATAAAAAAACTCGCTTAAGTTTAATCTAACACTCGCTGGAATAGCCAATTTTGTTACAAGATCAGTTTCTGTAGAAGTATATGAATAAGAATGCCCATAATAATTATCATAATGCTCTTCTTTATATGACACCATGAAAAGTTGGAAATCCGTGCCAACAAAAAAATTAAACCTTTGATCCGATTGTCCGAATTTCACACGAAGCCCCGTTTCTAGTTCTAATACGTCTTTGCCAAAATAAAGATCACAGATATTCCAACCCCATGAGGTTTTCCCTTTCCATCTCTGTCTTCTCTCGGCCTGCCTTTGTTGAGTTCTTTGGTCTCTTTGCCTTGTTTTTATGTTATCTATTGACTGTTTCACAGAGGCACGAATGGTTTCATCCTTCGCATATTTCAACGCCTCTTTAAAATCCTGTTCGGTAGATAATATTGTTAGGTTATTGGCCAACACTATCGCCAATCTGTTTGAAATCGAGTCATAATATGGACTATCCGTGGATGTCCGTGACAAGAAATCTATTAGGTCAAAAACACTGCTACTCCTTTTTACCTGCTCATAACGCTCTTCTGTCTTCAGCTCTCGAAAATGCTTCGCATATTCACCTGATAATATGTGTGTTTTATTTGCATCTTCATAGAACTTCAAAGCGGTGCTATGAGGACCACTTTCATAGTACCTCTCCGCTTTGATCAGATTCAGCTCGTATTTGGCTTCATTCTCGAATGGGGTTTCTGCATACTCCTCGATAAACTCTTCAAGTTTTTCAAGTGTCATATTCTTTTTGCATGTTTCCCAAGCAGCCTCGGCGTCAATTGTTTTTATTGCCAGCACGGCTTCTTTCTTATACCCTTGCACGGTTGATGACGAAAGGTATTCATAGTAGGCTTCCTTGGTACCTATCTGTCGAGCTGCCGTCCACAAATGAAAATCTTGCAAATACTTTTCTGCCTGCTCGTTGTAAAAGCCCTCTGGATGATTATCAATAAAGCTGCGCAATGCTTGCTCCGTACCAGCTTTTACCGCATTATTCAACTCCTCCAATTCTGCCGCCCTTTGTGTTTCAATCATTTGCTCACATTGTGCCAACAATGTTTTAGCCTCCGCATGATCTTTATCCAGTTCAAGGACTCTCTCCAGTTTTCGCTTCGCTGCAACATAATCCCCCTTTTCCATCAAATGCCTTGCTTGTCTCATATTGGCGGCAATCTCAATTCTCTTATCCGGTGATACAGAGGTTGTAGCAGCTGTCTCATTCGTGCCATTTGCACAAACAGCAGGAACGAAAGCTAGAAAAAGAAATAGTATTAGTATTGTTCGCTTCATCTTCAATTCTTTTTAGGCTCAAGCTTCTGAACCAGCTTCAGCAATTCAGATTTTACATCCCCCTTCTGTTCAACAACCGACCGAAATTCATCAATTACATCATCAAGATAGATAATTGATTTATAAGGCGGCCTGTCTTTCCCCACATAACATTCATGATAATAAGGCAATTCCTTTAATTCATTAAGCCATTTTTCTTTAGGTGCAGTAACAAGCCCACCATCTCCCAACTTTTCTTGTCGTTTTTCGACATAGTCAATACACCCCTGAATAAAGACGATTAGCTGCTGGTTGTATTGCCCATATTGGTTTAACAATGGTTGATAGGTATTCCTATACTCCTCAAACTTGTCACTCATTTGCCCTAATCCAGCAAACACATTTACCGTACTCAAAGCATCAGCAATCAATGCTGGATTATACCTGCGCTCCAAAGGATAAAGAAGACATTGCTTATATAAAACGGCATCTTTTGACAAAACCGCCTGCTTTATAGTCTCGTAATCCTTATTAGCCTTCTCTATAGCTTTATTTGCTTCAGCGACCTCTTTTTCCAATTTTGCAATTCTATCATTCTGCTGAGCGATGTCCGCTTGCATGGCGGTGCTATCCTCTTTTAATCGAATAATTGTCTTCTCTTTTGAAGCCAACTGCAAAGTTTGCTCTGAAATTCTATTCCACAACTCATCCTGGATTGAAGAAGTCTTATCCTCAACCTTTTGCACAACGGTGTCATTGCTTTGTCCCCAAAGGCTAATTGTCAAACATGTTGTAATTATAAAAATAACACTCTTTTTCATCGTACTGCTTTATTAGTCATAACATTCCAAGGCTTCCTCATCGGCTTGAACCAACTTCGTTTTCTCTCTTGTTAGTTTATCAATTTTACCAAACGCTTTCTCATACTCATCAATTGAGCTAATTACCTGTTGATAAGCCTCATACCACTGAGCATAGTCAGAATAGTTACATTTCCGAGTGATAATTCCATCCCCTCGACCAACAATCCTATTAGCAAAGCCGTCTTTCGCAGTATTCGGAACGTTATTCAAATCCGCCGATAGTTTTTTATTATTCGTCAAAGGATCATGTTTGTACTTCTTGGCATTAGAGATAGCCTTATTCACTGCATCTACACTTCCACATTGAGAAGCGCTACTGACAACACCAAGTGCCTCATGATACTCTTTTACGGTCTTTACTATCTGGTCCAAATCACTTTTCACTTGTGTCCCACCTTCAGCAATGCCGTATGCAAGCAAAATGTTCGCTTCATCCCTGAGTGCGTCAGCTACTTGCAATGTCCAGGACTGTTGGTTGAAATAAGTTATACCATGCGCTGTAAAGATGGGTGCATATTCATAGAACCCAATCCTCTTACATTTCATGATATTTTCGTCAGACAGAGCCTTTGTACTATCATTGAGCCACACAAATGATTCCGTGTTGATTTCGCCCATCAATTGACAGAAAGAAGCCTTAGCCTCCTCAAACGGCTTATCTTTAATCTCTTTGTTGACCTGTTGCTCAATATACTTCACAAAGCTTTGAGGTTCTATTTTTTCAACCTCCGCGTTATCTATCTTTTTCGTGAAATAGAAGAGCAGTCCCACGATAGCTATCGCGGTAAGAAATATGATGCCTATTTTTATGGATTGTTTCATTATCTATTAGTCTGATTTGGGTCGTTCTGTTGGTGTATTTGTATTTTGTCCCGATGAATTAGTCGAAGACGTAGCAGAAGATTTCGTTACTTCCTCCTTTGGTTTGCTTGACTGGCTTTTGTTTACAATCATATTAATACTTGTTAAAAGCTCATCTAGATTTATAGAACCGCTTTTGCTTAATCTTTTCATTTCATCCGAAGCCTCTCTCAATAATGATTGGTTTCCTGTTTGACGCAGCCTTACCAATCCATCAACAATCATCTTGATCGTATTGTTTGTTTTATCAACATTACCGAGTAGGGCATCATATTGCATAATTACCTCTTCAATCCGCCCATTCGAAATGTTGTCAAATAATTCTTGGTATTCTTTTGTCCGAATATTATCTTTAGTCCACAATTTTTTTTCTCGAACTAAATAATCAATATCCTGCTGAACATAAAACGCCATTGAATCAATCGTTTTCACTTCTTGTTCACCCACTTCTTTTTCTTCGCCCTCTGTTAATACTGGTGCTTGTCCGCCCTTGTTATTTTCATACACGACTTCGTTTTTTGTTCCAAACGGCCATGGTTTTTCACCATTCCGGAATAATGATATCGCTGCATATATGCCATAGCCCAACAGAAGAAGGGTTAACAATACTATGAGCAAATGTAACCACCAATCTTTAAAGAAATTCCCAATTCGCTTACCAATGGGCAAATCCTTATCCCCATTCACAAACTGATGTTTACTATCATTTTTTATTCTATGTGCTCTAAAATAAACGACACCCGCATAGTCATCAATGTCAGAATCATAGTCACTCCACTTAGCATTCACTTCAGATGGATTCATGGTTTCAATGGTTTCAAACGTCCTGTCATTCATTCTGAATACCACTTTATACTTCTTGGGTTCCAAAATCAATACTATAGGGCTCTCCGTTTCATCTGTCAAATTCACTTTAACTGGTTCATATTGATTATCAGCGGGATCAACTCTCACAATAGCTTCTTGTGTGATTTTTTCTGGAAGAATCACCTTTTTACCGGCAATGGTTATTTCCTTATTTTGTCTCGTATAATTATCGAGAGCGAAACCATCAATTCGATTACTCCTTTCGTCTTTACATATAATTTCAACGACTCTATTATGAACCAACCCTAAATCTTTACCTGACCTAATATACATAGAATCACCTTCCACATATGCAAAGTCTGTTGTTTCTCCTCCTTTTATATGTTTCTCAAATGGTTCTAAACCCTGTTTAGTATAAACAAGTTTAAGTTCCTCACCCTCCATGATTTCTACTTTTCCTGAAGGTGAAGAACAATCTTCGGGATAATGAAGAGTATAGATTCTCCTCAGTGGAATTGTCTCATCAATGCATTCAATTGGCATTCCGCCTGAGTTTTCTTTTGGCGCAAAGAAAATGCGAGAGTACTTTTCATACCCTTGTTGTGGCAAAAATGAAATACACTCGGACAATTCCTCAATTGAACTGTATGTTCTATAAGCAGATTTGTGGTTCAGAGTCGGTAATGCAGATTCAACCAAGGCACATGGGACCAATTCAAACTCTTGATCCTCATTTAATAATTTTTTCTCTGTTTCTTCATCGTTCCATGTTTTTTGAATAATGAAGAAATCCACGAAACCATTCAACAGTTCGACAGCTTTTTTCCCTGATTTTGGTCTATTCTCACCAATACAAATTGAGACCATGATGGGGTCTTCTCTTAAATCATGCGGGTTCCGTATTATTTTCGAGATCCACCATCCCTCGCTCGTACAAAAGCAACAATAACACTCTTGTATTCCTGGAGCCAGTTCCTCCCTAAGATCTGATACGTACTTGCTCCATCCTGAATACAACGAATAATTAGGTGTGAAGTACGAATAATGGTGTTCTGCTCCTCTACTATCTGACGAGCCAAATACGTCTATTATTTTAATGTTATTTTCCATGATGTTTAAGTTATGATTTCAACCATTTAAACAATCTACTTTTTTCAGCATGTGTCTTAAAAATCAATTTGTTCAATACCTCATCAGTATTATCGGCATTAAACCGTCCAAGTTTTTTTGCGAAAACAGAACCTATCGAAAAAGGTATTATCTCAAAGTCTTGAACACCCGCATTATCACATATTTCGATAATGTTTTGATAAAAATCCGGCATTTTTTCTTTTACGTATTTATCCGCAAACTCTCTCCGTTTCTCAGTCGCACATGGCATCAAGTCACATTTCGTAACCAAGACATAAACTCCCACTGTGTTTTTCTCAATCACCTTTTTCTCATTCAGATATGCAATAGTTGTATTCAGAAAGTCAGACATATAGATATCGTTGTCCTCCCATGTTTTTCGTTCTTCCCCGTAAGCAACGATAAAAAAATGAATCTTGTTGTTTCCGGTGTCTTTATCGCCATAAGCCGATTCTTTATCTCCTAAATATGAAAGCGTTCTTTCCAATGCGTCCTGCTTGTCAGCAGCAAAAGTTCCATATGTTCTTGGATCATTCAGTTTATAGAACAAAGATTTAAACAATTCTCCAGCAAGATCTATTATATTCATCTTGTGAATCTTTTTTTCAGCATCCCTCAGCCCTATTACCATTTGTTGTATAGATGTTGTAGGCGTACCAGTAGGAAACTTACAAATTCCATCCGAAACAAAAATATTGCTAAGTTGTTTCATGTATTTTGTTCCACTTCCCGTACCTTTTGTGGTTGAATATTCTTTTAAAATTGCATATTTCTTCGCAGCACTTAAGATAGCACCCATCGCACACGTTTTGCCACTTTCGGGCGTACCCCAAAAATACACTTCTGTAATACCATCCACAAGACGTTCAGGAGGGGTTTCCGTATCGAGTCGTTTGGGGCTTTCGTATTTTTCAATTTCTATTCTCTCTTCTTCATCATATAATCCTTCTCCTACTATATCCGACCATTTTATTATCTTATTACCCACCATGGTTTGAATAGTCTTAGGATCATATGCGTTACGGTCCGCCCTTATATCAGCAACAATTTTATCCCTTCCCGCATTTGAATTTAAAGCATTTTGAGCTAACTGGGCATGTTTACCAGTAGGATGCTTTTGAAGATATTGCTGATATGCGCCACTATTATTTGCTGCTTCAGCAACAAACCAATCATTTTCTTCAAGTAGATCTTCTATTGCACATCTTACATCTAAAACATGTTCTCCTGGATGACTTGCTTTATAATCCTCATAACCTTCTATCGTATTAAGCCTTTTCGCTTCAAGCCATGGCAAATCTCTCAGCAGTACATCACAATCAGTGAGATACTTGCCTTCCGAGAACGTACTCTTATATTGGATTAATGTGGATTCACACAAATTACTTTGAATTGATTGCCACATTCGTTCATCTAACTCTTCAATCCTAAACTGGCAATCAGAAGAATGCCTGCCATTAGGGAAGAGCTTTAGATAATTCGAATAAGCTTGTGGCGTTTTCGCGTTTTGTGAATTCTCCCACTCTCTTTCATCATAGGCATCTAAAAAGCTTTCTATTTCAAGAATCTTTGCTTCTAAAGCCAGTTCTTTTAATCTGGCATCAACATCCTCTTTTGCGACTTCTCCCTTAATGATATGGTTGGCAAGGTCTTTAGATGGAATGGAAGCTGCACTTTTTAATATTCTTTCTCTTTTTTCTTCACTTGTAAGACTTGACATGCTGAATCGATTAGATTTGTTGAATTATTATTGAATTGTTATTTCTTTATTCTACATTTTGCTTAATGAAAAGATTACCCTCGTTGCTTCCTTTTTTCTTTTTCTTTTTACCTCCAGCCGCAGCCAAATCCCCTTCGGTAAGGAAATAAGGAAGTAACATGATGCCAAAACAAGCGATAGCAATTATAATAGCCCAAATTGAAGGAATCTGGAATTTTGTATAAGTTTCGGTCAATTCATTCAACTTGCTTTTGAATTGAGTGTATTCAAAGCTTCGCGGCTCCTCACCTTTATATTGAATTGAAGACAACTCTTGATAGTTTTCCAACCATCCATTTACTTGTTGATCAACCGTGTTTATATTAGCAGGTGTTAAGGGATTTAATATTTTCACCTCTTTAGCATTTGTTATCCATTTCTGCCGCTCGGCAACCACCACAGCCGTAGAATCGGGCATCAACTTCATCCGCAAACTCTTCGTCAACGCCTCAATCTTCTCTTCATCAGTATCTCCAGTGGCTCCAGCAACACACTCTGAATACTCTGTAGGACTGATGTCTTTACCCATAACCATCAAATTCAGATTATCCTGATAATTTGCAAGGCGTTGGTCTACATAATTGCTATAGGCTTCATCCATGGCAATAGCTGCTTCACAGGCTTCGTTGACTTTCTCCGATATATCCTCCTTATCATGACGAACACGTAAAAAATTGGTAAAAGGAACTGCTGAAAGCAGAAACGAAACCAAAATAATGAATCCGCAAAAGATTTGACCAAATGTGCCTTTGTTTTTCCATCGGGTTTCTTTTGCCTTACACATAATAATGACACATAACAAAACCACCGCTATTAGTCCGGCTGTCATTAGTAAGGGAGTTGAAAGATTTCCTTCCTTCCAATAAACCAATCCCAAAAACGTGATGTAAGCAAACGCCAACAACACCACGATGGAAAAAACAAGTGAAAAACTAAACTTCTTATTCATTGTGATTTTTATTGATTTCCAATTTCTTTCAATTCATTATTGATTTCATCAAGCTGTTTTTGTAGCAAATCCCTTTGCTGTATCAGCTCGGTTTTCCTACTTTGGCCACTTGAAGACATACCCGAACCTGTGCCAGGATTAGTCGTTCTATTACTGCCTCTATTAGAAGGTTGACTCACATTCCCCCTGCCTCTTCCAGAATTAGATGGCGAGGTGCCGTCTCCTAAGGTAAACGAACACAATACAGCCTTCCCGTCAGCCATCGACAGGGTGCCTTCGTATTCTTCCGTTTTATCTCCATAAACAACCTTTAGCTTATACGGCGAAGAGGTTTTGTTGGCTTCATGCTGCTTATACATCCAGCCCAAAACATAATAGGTGCCAAATGGCGCTTTACCCACCGGCCAATAGATATTCTCAATAGGTGTTTTGCTATCACCTGGATTCACATTCATGTCTATCTCCAACAAGCCTCCGCTGGGAACACGTTTGTTTTTGAACCACACCACATTCTCGTATGGATCCACGCAAGCTACATCCAAATCATTGTAGTCATTCCAGCTGAGCAACACCTGAACATCTCCTGTCGATGGCGTTTCTGGCCTACTGTCGCAATCCTCAAAATCACCGGCTTGCACTTTCTTTAAGGCTTTGTCAATCCGTACACAATTGCCGATTTTCCCATTGATAGGCTCGCCAGTACCCTGTAACACGCAAATAACTTGTTCGGCCGTCAAGTCCTCTTTGATACTCTTCATCAAAGCGACAGCTCCAGTTACAATTGGCGCTGCCATACTTGTCCCGTCCATTGACATATACCCCTTCTTCCCATAAGTGCTATAAATACCTACTCCTGGTGCAGAAACCGTTGAGTACAATCCATAATTGCTAAAACCTGCCTTTGCTAATTCAGCATTGTTTTGATCCACCGCCGAGACCACGACAAAGTTTCGTGGCCTATTCACAGGGTTTACTCCTGCTAAAATATTGTCATTGCCTGCCGCTATGACGATAATAGCATTATGTTTATTTGAAATTTTCATCACCTCATTCCAAAGCATTTCCTCTTCTTTGAAATAATGGTCTTGCAATTCTTGTTGCACATTCTCTGGTATTCCTGGATAGAATTCTAATCCCAACGACAAGTTGATAACATCTGCACCCTGATAAAGGGCATACAACACTCCATCCAAGACAGAAGTAGTGGTCATCATACCATTTCGATCTGCAACTTGCACTGGCATAAACGCACATTTCGGCGCTATGCCGCACAACCCTTTTCCATTGTCCATCAATGCTAAAGCAGTACCTGCAACATGAGTGCCATGGTCAATGGATTGTGCATAAACCTTATTGTCATGCGTCCAAACATTGTATGGCATTACAACTTTATTATTAAACTCAGGGTGATTGATACTGAATCCGTTGTCCACAATGGCCACAGTCAAACGCTCACTACCCTGCGTAATATCCCATGCTTCTTTCGCATGAATAGCATCCAAATACCAAGCGTGTTCGGAATTAGAAATCTCTGGATCATTTGGAGTATATCCCCCAATGAAAAGCGATTCGTCAAACACATACAAATCGTATTCAGGCGCAAACCTTGAAGGTATCTCCGCCTTCAAGCTTTCTCTCTCTTCAGAGGGAACCCTCACTTGCATACGCTTTACTACATCATCGTAATACACAATCTGATATTTGTCTTCTGGATACTGAGCCTTAAAGTCTCTTGCCAAGTCCATTATGGACTTCTCTTCGTTTTCCATTAGGATGTTCAATAAATCACCGACAATGGCCTGCCTGCCAGGTTGTCTAATAATGTTGCTTGTGTCAAGTGGCGGAAGAACTCCCATATTAGGTGGTAGAATACCATCATATCCACCAGGTGTTTCAACAGAATTGTATGGGTCGCCTGGATTATAGATTCCACCTGCTCCATCAGGCACATCGCCTATCCATGGCTTACTACCTATTGGATACGGGATGCCACCTCCATTCAATCCTCTACCATGTCGAGTACATCCCGAATGGTTTGTTGGAAACCCAATTGGTCTTGAACATCCAGTACAATTCCTAAACAAAAGCGAAAGAAGGAACAGTAATAATAGTGCAAGCAACAGCCACAATAGCCATTTCAAGCATCCTTTGCCAGCGAACAAGCCTGTCAGCCAAAGCCAGAATCTTTTGTACCACGGTATATGTTTCTCATATTGGGCTACAAAGGTTTTATCTCCATCAACCCGCCAATTCTCAGGCGCAACATCCCATCCCAAAAACTTATATCCTTTTTTAGGCTTGACCAAAGGAATCTCTTCATTGCCAAGTATATCTCCCTCGTTTTTCAGCAATGAATCCGTGCCTTCAATTACGCCGTCTTCACCTGCATCAAAACGAATGTGACATCCTACTGGCGTCGGAGGCACAACAACTTTATCTTTTTCGAACACGGCACGGAACCCCATGTCATCATTTATTGTTGTTCCTGTCGGCGCACATGGTTCCCATTTTTTGAAATGGAATCCTTCTTCAGGTATTGGCATCGGAACATCTGCTTGCTCCAGAACCGCTCCTTCTTTCTTATAAACCACATCACTACCATCATAGTGCCCGCCTTCCCCTATTTTGAAATCTACACAATAGTCATCACTACGCTTACAAATAGCATAGTAGGTCAAATCTCCATTCACAGCTTTACCTTGTGGGGCTTCGGGTTGCCATTCCACAAACGCATAATGTTTGTCTGGAACAATATTGGGAATGTCATTCTGTCCCTGAAGTACGTGGCCATGCTTTCTTAGAAAATGGTCTTTACCGACAATCTTGCCATTACCTTGCACAATATATCGCACAGAATGAACCCTATGCTCTCTAACATCATCCGTGATAACAGTTTCAAGATTTCGTCCAGCTCTCATACCCATACCCCACACACCGAAGGTTACTTTGCCATCGTAACAGTAAATAACTTTGTCTATATAAGGGCTGTCGAGATACTTCAATACGCAATTTACAAACTGGCTTTCCTGTGCCCCCACATTGGAAATACCTTTAATCAGTGCCAACGCCTGCTCTTTGAGCATTGCGTATTGTGGATATTCATCCGGACTATGTTCTTTTATATAATCCAAAGAATCAGGCTCTTCATGAGGTTGGGGAATGTACCAATCGACAGTACCTTTAGAAACATTTTCCACAGGTTGAGCCAATAAGACATCAATATCTGACTGTGGCAGATGTTTTATGAACACCCTACGTATTTCTTCATATCGTTGGTAAAACGGTGTCCCGCTTATCAGCTCTAAATTGAAATCGTTGATTTTCGACTGACAAATCCTAACCTTCCCCTTGACCTGTGTCATATTCCTAATCCTTTCTATTGATAGCGTCTAAAATGGTTTTCAATTCGGCATTGGCCTTGATATCATAATCGGGCAACTCGCTAGCAAAGATATAGCCGATACGAAGCTGTTGTTCCCATCGCCACAACCTGCGGTATTGTGGGAATCTTGCCAAGAACTCACGGTCCTTCGTTCCAAAAGTGCCGCTTCGCAACAGCTCTTTTTGTTTATATAAATCACCCAAAATGCTAAGAGTTGTCGGAGGCTCAATTTCAGACAAAGTAGATTCGTCTATATTAAGTCTCAACTCCTTGTTCTTCTTTATGATTTTCTGCTTCTGATCATCATCCATATAGTCATAACCAAACGTGCTGACAAAAGCATTAAACTGCATAGACAAGTAATCCGATATAATGCCAATAGCAGTTGAACTGTTCAACTGCTCTAGATATTCGCTAACTTTTCCAACTAGTGTTTTTCTTACATCCAACAATTTATAAACAGACCACATGGATGACATCATAGATCCAATTGATGGCATTTGCTCAGCAAAACTATCATTGCAGCGTTTCATCAGCACTTTGTCATGCCACAAGCTTTCAACGGATTCCACAAGTTTGTCTGCGCGTCCCGCCATCATCTGGCTTTGCGACAAAAGCTTATCTATATCGACATGCTCCGCTTGAAGAATCTGCTTGCATTCTTCCTCATCGTCAACACCCAAATAGTCGCACAGCCTTTCGATGTTCTCTTCTCTTGACACATTGGTGTCCAACCCAGCCCCCATGAACATTTGCGATTCTTCATTACTCATGGGCAAAGCCTGCTCTTGACCAATGATCTGAGTATGCAACAATTCAAAGATCTCTGACTCTGAAATCATCATATTATCCATCAGACGGCCAAAACCATACGAATCCTTTCCAAGGAATCTATCGAGTTGCATACAAGCCATGCCCGATTGACGTTTGGCGATTCTAAGTTGTTCGTCTCCCGTCTCAGGATGATACCTTATTTCCAAAATAGCAAGCAAGCTCTTAATAATTGCATTCAGATCCGTCAAGAACTTTTCTTCACGGGCTTGGGCAATATTAACTGCCATGCTGTTCAGGTTAGTAATAATCCTCGATGTTCCATCTTGGGCACAAGAAGCTGCGCAATCCCATGCCTCCGTTGGATTGGCGAAATGAAGCTTTACAAATTCGTTCATAATGAACGAACGTCTTAAATCATCGAAAAAGTTCGGATACCTTTCTGGCCTAACTGGATTCTCAGTTTCAGGGTTTCCATTAGACGGGTCATAACCAGAATATATCGACTTAGAATACTTGAAATCACGAAGCATATAAATGTTTTGGAAAGGCTTGGTGGAAACACTCCAAGTGTTAAACCAATGCTTTTCATCACCTTCTGCTTTCAACACTTCTTTTTGCAACACAGTCTTGAAACGCCTATCCCAGCGTTCGTTCAATCTATCCCTGTCGCCTTCCTTCTCATCATGATATTCAAGATCCTTATTAAACCAAGTGCCAATTATAAACAACGGTGAGATAGACGATTTTTCCATATACTTTTCGCGGCTAATAGCATCATCGCCTATATTCCTAACCCATGCATCAAGCAAGCTCCCCATAGTACTTTCAGCGCTCATGTTATTATTATGGCAAAACAGCAGGGTGCTAATTCGCTTCGAAGCAGAATATTTGTTGAATAAATAGGCAACCTTTCCACGGCGCAATACTGTTGACAGATTTTTGCCTTCATCCAACTGACTTTGCTTCAACTGTTCAGGTCTTCTTGCTCCTGGAAAATCCAAAATATCCAAGTCTTTGAGGAACGGCCTTGATTCTGCCAATTCGTTTGAAAGAACGAAACTCAGTTCTGCAATTAAGGAACTAAGAAAAGACTTTTCTATTTTGACCGCATTGCCTTCTGGTGAAAGCCTAACCTCTGTATATGGCTCATATTCACTTCCAGCAGCATCCGGCTCACCATACATCTCGTCCAATCGAGCAACATCAAGCAAGGTGCCTTTACGTTTCAACACAGAGTCAAATCTTGCATAAACGGTCGAAGCAAATTGGAGTTTGGTATAAGTAACCAACATGTCTTTCCAAAGCTTGCAAATATGCTCTTCTTTGTTCCATAAAAGCTCTATAATATCTACAATTTGATTGTCACTCAAATCCGTAAGATTCATTATCAAAAAGCCAAACAAATCGCTCTTCAGAACATCATTACACTTCTTTTGAATCGTAGAATGATTGAGATAATCAAGTATGTCCAAAACATCATCCTCTCCGAGAATCGTTCCTTTATCCATCGGTTTTTCAGGCACGATGTTGTGAAGTATTTCATTGATTTCCGAAGTCTGTTTGATGGTCTCATGCGAATAATCGATTTGATTGTAGTAAGCCTCGCAAAGCATCAATACAATGTCTGGAACAGAGAGCAGTTGTACACGCAAATAACCTTTAGGAGCATTGCTGGTGTTTCTGATTGTAAACCTAGTTATCACGCCAGTGGCTTCGATGGTGGAATTAGGTGAACTAGGATTTATCTCACTTATGAAATTATACGATTGCTCTCCATCAGTGACTGCAAAAGGATGGCTGGGAGTAGAAAGCATAGCACTAACCAGATAAGACTTCCCCATTTGGCTTTCTCCGAATGCCGCCGTTGAACATGGCTCACTAACTGCATATTGTATTCTCTTCAATTCTCTTCTTATGTCGATCAGCTTCCGTTTATAGTCCAACTGCTCTGCTTCAGGGATATGCTTGCCCCATTCCAGTGCCTGATTGACGGCAGCAATCTTGTTTGAAATATATTTTGTATCCATATTCTGTCTGAATTATCTGTTAGCCTTAATGTTAATATTGAATGCTCCCGAATCAAGCCAGTAGCAATCGGGGTCGTTGAGACTTTGGATCGTGAGTGCAAAATCAGTAGTCGATGCACTTTCATTTCCTTCTCCTTCAACTGATGAAATCCTCAATGATTCCTTGTTTTCTTCAAAATCGTCACGTTCAAGGACAAATTTTAAAGGGCACTTTGACATCAGTTTATCCCTATATTCTTTAAGCAAGAATTGCTTTTCCGCATCCGTTAATACATGATTGACATCTCTCACCAACTTTTCCATTATCCGGTTGATGTCTAACTCAAGTACATAAAACGGTCTAACAGGATACAATGGTAAGTCGTATTGTTTACAACCAATATACACTGGCAAGGAATTTGCCACAAACTCGCCCTCACTTTCAGCTGGTGTAATAAAGCACTTGTTTTTACTGACATGCTCATCTTTTACGACGAAATAATCCGTTGTGGGTTTCAATACAGCACCAAGCTCAGAAAGATCTAGTGAAAATCCGTTAAGTCCTCCTGCATTAGAAGCAAGATGACCTATCATTGCTCCTACTGGTACAACACTCTTTGAATTTGTCAAATAGCCAAATTCATCAGCAAACGGATACCATCTTCCAATTCTATGCTTGTTTAAAACAATAAGTCTGTTAGGATCAACTGCGAAATACTTCAGGAAAATATCTTTGATAGGACGCAGCGACGTTGGCCGTCCTGACAGAATCACCAAGTCGCATCCCAGAGCATACATGATGCTGGCCACATTCTCCAACAAATCATTCATCGAGTGTTCTATGATACTCGACATGACATTCCCGTCAAAAACCCAGCGTATTTCTTTAAGCTCAAATCCAAAATGTTCCTTGAATTTGTCTTGCACCAATTCACTTGGCATATTGTTGGCAAAAATATCTTCAAAAGAGATTTCTCTGTATTGAACGTCCTTACTCAGCAAATCCAAGAAACAGTTCATGACCGGGACACATACTTGCAAATTAAAGTCTCTTCTCAAAAGACTATCCTTGAATGAAAGACTAGCACGATCCGAACCAAAGAACTGATACAACATTCTTCTAATCTCCGCTTCTTCTTTACCTCTCACCGTCAATTCATGTTCGATAATGCCATGCTTTCCTTGCAACAGGACATTTTCGATCAAGACTTTCATCATGTCATCACCTGCATAATCAAAACTATCCCAGAACAATGGCATTGGCTTCAATCTAGATGGATTATCTTCATTAAAGTCATAACGACAAACCATAATATCACTGGTACCGGCACCAATGTCAAAAGATCCTATTACTAGTGAATCCGTAGGCTTTCCTTTCTCATCTTCGCGCTTCTTACCATAAAGGCTGAAAAACTCTTGGCTGTTGCTCAAATAGGTTTCGGTGTATTCTCCATACAAATAAACAAATTGTGAGCATGTAGCCTCATCGAATATCCATTGCGGATTATCTGTGTTTTTCTTCAGCTCAGGTATCACCTTAACATCCATTGCCATTGAGGTGCTGTCTATATTGCCATTGAATTTGTTCAAAACATACAATGCTTCCTTAAGGCTATTATGAAGCGAAAGCTGCTCTTCCTTTGACATGGCTGGAGGACAAGTCAATATCACTTTGTCTATTTTGCGAGGTGTACTTATTTTACCATGGAACTCTCTGTACTCATAGCTGTTGATTTGAACTTGAGCTTGGGTGATAATTTCCATAAAAGCCAGCGTCATCAAGGTCCTTCTCGAATAGTGAAGCCCTGCGCCCAACCCTTCTTCATCGATACTACCGTCATCATTGAAGTAGTTATTGATGCCGTCAATCAGAGGCATCTCGTTTCTACCATTGGCCTTCACCTTGACGCATCTCCATTCCTCTTGCCTGGCTTTATAATCCCATAAATAACGTTTTGGGCTTGAATAGGTCGACAAGATTTCATCGCCTTCTGCAACTCCAACAGTTTCGTGTGTTAGATAATCAGCCTCAGCTCCCAATCTCACCAAGCTCGGCCACACGAATTGGGTGCTACCCACCATCGTGTTCTCTCCAAACGAAACCTTTTGGAAAGCAACACGCATATCAAATGATTCCTGAGTCCTATTAAGCTCACCATCACTCGTAATTGGGAAAGTAAAGTTCTGAAGACGTAACGGTTTAACCTTTGTGAAATCGCCATCCTCAAACAGCACCGCCGCCGTCCTTGAATTGCCGATGTCAATGATCATTTCTTCATCAATATGTTTGACACCTCTGTCTCGCATCAGCCTTACAGTAGGCAACACATTGCTCTTCGAAATGTAATAAACCAAAAGCAAATATGTAGCTAGAAAACTATACTTATACTTGTTGCCGTCTTTATTAGGATCCAGCTTTATATCGTCCAAATCCGTAACACCATGAACAATATTCATCAAATAAGACCTCACCCATGAATTTCTACCTGAACAAAAATCCAGCAAACTTAATGCCTTCCCGGTTAACTTATAATTCTTTTCCTTTTCAGAATCCCTGAAAAATGGACATTCCACATACGCATCAGACTCTTCATAGATGGCTCTAGTATCAAAAGCGAGCAACACATCCGCCGAGATGACATCATTGTTGTCTTTGCTACGGGGAATCAGTTTACAACGCACCCAGTTGTAAGGTCCGTTATTGAAATTACCCACCGTATCTAACTCAAAATATGGCAAAGGAAGCCATCGATTAAGCAAGGACTCTATTTTGCTGAATTTATTGGAAAGCTGCATCGAAAACAGCTCCCCTACCTCTTCGTCAAAATCGCCTTCATGTAAGACCTCCAGATTAGGAACGGCAAGTACTTCTTTCTCTGTTACGGTAAGCTTACCATCTTCATCCAAGAAACCACATTTTTCCAAATCAGCCATCCTAACCACCTTATTGCTTTCTTTAAGAAGATAAGCAAACTCCAAATTGGTTTGGATTTCTTCCTCATCATACCATTCATGAAAAAGCTGCTTGGTTTGCGACTTCAAATCAATATCCAGTTTGCAGTTATAAAACTGAATTCCTGAATTTGCTACAAGTGAAAGATTATTCATTACTTTTACCTATTTATATACATGTTATGATAATCGTTATCTTCTTTCTCTCATTTCCCCCTCACCCTTATCACCCTCTTCTCGTTGTCAATCTCGATCTTGCCCAACCGGCCCAACACGCTTTGGCCGAGGAGGAGCGGGGCGTTCTGGCTCTTCACCACCGAGGCGCGGACGTTGGTGAGTTCGAGGTCGCCTATCTTCACCGATTTCAGGTTGATGACGGTGCCTTCGCTCACGTTGCCGTCGGCGGTGAGGTAGTTTTGCTTTCCGACAACATCGAGAGGGGAGAGGTACTTGTTTTTCAGCATGAAGGTGGCCTCCACCATCGACATGGTCACGTCGCTGGCGCCGGTGTCGAACACGAAATGCAGCGGCAAGCCGTTGATGCTGCACTGCACCTCTGTGACGCCATGTGTCTTGGTGAAAGGTATCTCCACCTCGATGTCATCCCTCATCGGCGGGGTGGCTTCCCCTGTCGGTTGCACCTTTGCCCGGTATTCGGCCACCATGTCCTTGAAGGCCTGCGTGTCGCGTATGTTGTCGAGGTCGTCGTCAAGCCCGATGTGTGCGAAGCTGTTATAGCCTTTCTCGAAAGCCGTCTTCAGGTAGCCCAAGGCCTTGTCGGTCTCGCCCATCAACGAATAGAGGCAGGCGTTGTAGTAAACGCCGTTATTGTCGGGGAACGAGTCGATGATGCGTTGGTTGTACTCGACGGCTTTTGCTCTTTCTCCTAACGCCAAATAAGCATATTGCGCACACGAGCCCATCGAAGGAACCGTGTCTTTCGCCACGACGCTCCTATAATCGCCCATGGCGTTTTTCACCAAACCCTTCTTCGTGTACATGTCGCCACGGCCAGAATACGAATAGAAATAATCGGGGTTGAGTAATATGGCTGTGGAATAGTCCTCGATGGCCTCATCTGTCATGTTGAGATTGTCTTCGAAGAACCCCTTCCGATAATGGAAATAGTAATATTCGGGCGCTTCGGCAATGCAAACATCCATGTCGGCGAGAGCCTCGTCCGTTAATCCGGCGTCGTATTCGTAGTTGGCCTTATACATCTTATAGATTGTCTTTTCCGGCTCCATTTGGATGGCCTGGCCGATATGGTCAATGGCTTGTGCGTAGTCGCCCAACTCAGCGTAACATGAAGCAATTCTGTTATGTACAAGTCCAAAGCTGTTGAGCTCGTTGGACTTTTTGTAACAATCAATGGCCTTGCCGAAGTTTTCGGTTTCTTCATAGACAATGCCCGAACAGTAAGGCCAATAATAGTTGTTGGGTTCTTTCAATTGTTGGATTCTAAGTTTGGAAGTCATGGTTGTTGAGGCTGAATCGGCCATGATGGTGCCTAAAAGGTAAAACGCCTTATCGTTCCCATCGATGCCCAATGCCGTGATGATGTCGTCAGCGGCCTTGTCGTATTGGTCAAGGGCTGCGTATGCTTCAGCCCTGAAAGAATAGCATTGCGAATAGTCTTTGCCATACAGCTTCACAACATGGTCAAACTGTTTGATGGCATCTTCATATTTCTTCTGCGCATTGGCGTTGCGACCTTTCCCCATGTAACCTTGGCTATCGTTGGGATCCAATTCAATCATTTTGTCATAGTCCTTGTCAGACAGGTCATATTTCCCAATTTGGTAGTACAAATCAGCCCTGTCATCATAACAGCGCGAATCATCCGGGCAGAGCCTTATGGCTTTTGTGTAGTTTGCGGCGGCTTCGTCATAATCCTGCAAGTCGGTATAAATGTCGCCTCTGATACGACAAACCATGCAAAGATATTCTTTGTCTTTGGAAGGAATGTTTTTCTGAGCCTTTTCAAGCATGGAGAGAGCGTCGCCATACATTTCGTTGTCGTACAAGATATATCCCATCCAAGCAAAGGCATAGCCATTCTTCGGATTGTCTCGCGTCTCCTTCTCGAAATAATCATAGGCATCGGCCTCTTTGCCTTCACGCAGACACTCAAACCCTCTATTATAATAATAGGTGTCTGGCCGTTTCACGTTTTGTGCAAATAGTTGCACCCCCAATAATACTGTGATAAGTGTTGCTAAAATTCTCGTTTTCATATCTTTAGATGCTTTTGTTTTAATTTGTCTTGTTTTTCGTTTTTCCACAAAAAGTTAAGCGCGAACTTCTTAGTCTTTCATCGGCGCTTAAGGATTTCTGGACTACCTGTACTAACCAACTATATACCGAACAAAGCTCACGCTTACACGCGAGCATCTTGCTTTGTTCTTGGTCAGTACGTCTTAAAAGTGTCCAGTTTTTAAGCGCCAAGATTAGCTCAATGCTATGTCTTATATGTAATTCTCGCTATTTACTTCTATGTGCTTTCTTGTTTTGCGTTACTATTCCGTTAATTGCCTGCAAAAATAGACAAAATTTCCACTTTCCAAATGGGTTTTGGCAAAAAAAGTTGTAACGAGCCAAGGGCATAGCAACTCAATACAAGAACCCTAACACCCACAGGGGCAGCTTGGCGCTGGCGTAATGAAAAACTGTTGCCTTTAGCAACACTTTTTCATAAAAACGCGTTTTTTGAAAAAAGGTGGCCTAATATTATAGAATTTTGAACTATAGTTTCAAATAATTTCATACTTTTGCAAAGTATAATTCAAAATATTGCCATGAAAAAGAATGTCATCAAAGCAATTATCAAGGAAAAACAGCTGGAAATCAGTCGGTTGAAGTTGATTCGCCGTCCTTTTTCTTACGAAGACAATCTGTGCTATTTGAATGTAGGCATCCATCGGGCGGGGAAGTCCTATTTGTTGTATCAGGACATTTTGGATCGTGTTGCATCCGGGCAAATCACCATCGAGGATTGTCTGTTCATCAATTTTGAGGACGAGCGTCTTGCTGATGTGAAGGCCGAAGAGTTGAACATGCTCATCGAGTGTTATCAAGAGTTGTATGGACTCAAAAAACCTTGGGTCTATTTGGATGAGATTCAGAACATTGTGGGTTGGGAAAAATTCGTTCGCCGACTTGCAGATGCCAAATACCGCATTATGGTGACGGGCAGCAACGCCAAAATGCTCAGCAGCCAGATTGCCACAACCTTGGGCGGCCGGTTCGTCATCCGCGAGGTGCTTCCTTTCTCATGGCGCGAATACCTTTCCTATTGTGGCGTTTCCCCAGGCCAAGACTGGGAATACGACCCGGAAACACGGTTGCAAGTCCGCCGTCTGTTCGACGATTACTTTTATTTCGGCGGTTTTGCAGAGGCATTTGGTTTGGTGGGCAAGCGAGAGTGGCTCAACAGCTTGTACCAGAAAATCCTGATGGGCGACATCATCACCCGCAATGGCATCCGCAACGAGCGTCAACTTCGCCTTCTGACCCGAAAGGTGGCCGACAATGTGATGCAAGCCACGGCCATTTCGCGTTTCGGCAACATCATCAAATCGACGGGAGAGACCATTAGTACGCCCACCATCAAGGACTATCTACAATACATGGAGGAAAGCTATCTCATTTTTTCGTTCCCGAACTATGCCTCGCCGGTTTCCGAGCAAGAAACGCTACGAAAACGCTATTTTATGGACAATGGCCTTTTGAACCTTTTCATGTTTGAGGGCGAGACCAAGCTGCTGGAGAATCTTGTCGCGCTGCATTTGCGAAGGAATTATTGGAATCCCGACGAGCCTGCGATGTTCTACTACAAGCATGGAAACGTGGATCTGGATTTCTACATTCCCGAAGTAAAGATGGCAGTTCAAGCGTCATACAGTATCCAAGAAAACGAAACACGTATCCGCGAGGTGAATGCCTTGGTGGACTTCAACAAGGTCTTCAGGCTGAAAAAAGCTGTCATCGTGACATACGACGAGGAAGAAACCATCGAAAAGGACGGCCTGACAATTGAAGTGATTCCCATTTGGAAGTGGCTGTTGTGATGACCCTCTCAAAATGCCTAATTCAACTCACAATGGCAACTTTTGGTGTTAGACTTAGGTTTAAGTTCCCTGTAAAAATTGGCAATATTTCCACTTTCCAAATGGGTTTTGGCAAAAAAAGTTGAAAGTGCCAAGGTCGTAGCAACTCAATACAGAAACCCCAGCATCCAAAGGGGCAGCTTCGCGCCAACGGGCGACTCTATGTCGTCGGCGAAGACGTAGGAATCGGGCAAATCGGTTATTTGGTTGAAGCCTTTGTCCTTGCCTCCGATTTCGAAATGGTATTTTTCGTCCACTTTGAAGTCGCCTTTGTCTTTGCCGTATTCAACAAGATGATTTTCTGAAAGATGAGTTATGGCAAAAGTCTCCCGCGCCGTCCCAATCTCGACTGCCGAAGGCGTTAGGGCGTAGAGCAAGTTCGTGTTTTCGAGATACACTTTGTCGGGTTTGGTGAGTTTGCCGATGCTCTTTTTTTCGGAATAGAGCAGATTCAAGATGTTGGCATCGCCCAAGTTCTTCAAATAGCCGACTACGGTGTCCCTCCCGATTTCGATGGCGGCGGCCAATCGGTTGGCATTCACTTCGTAAGGCACACTCTCGGCAATCACCGAGATCAATGCCTTTATTTTTCTTATATAGGCCACATCGACCTTGCACAGCAGGGGTAATTCGGTCTCGACAACATAATTGACGACCTGCTCGATTTTAGTGTAATAGTCGTTTTCGCCATCCAAAAAGAAAGGGTAATAGCCATAGCGGAGATATTTCTTGAACAGTTCCACGGGCTTGCATTTTGCGGAAACGGCCTCCCACAAGGCAAAAGGTCGGTTGAGGACATCCTCCAACTTGCAAACGGGGAACGAAATGCCTTCGTAGAAACCCAAAGCCTCGCGGAACGACAGCCCCGACATCGTGTATTTGACGCAGCGGCGCGACAAGTCGGCGTCGCCAGCCATCAGGCTAAGCAGCGACGAACCGCTGATGGCCACTTTCAGTTCAGGGTATAGGTCGTAAATCTCCTTGACTTCGCGACTCCAGCCTTTGTATTTGTGGATTTCGTCGATGAAAAGCCGCTCGCCGCCGTTCATCACGAATTCTCCGGCGAGGTCAACAAGGCTTCGTCTTGAGAAATCGATGGTGTCAGCCGAACAGTAGAGCACTTTTCGGTCGCCATGTTCGTAGTTCAGTTTGATGAATTGCTTGAGCAGCGTGGATTTCCCCACGCCTTTGGCCCCTTGGATGGACAGCAGTTGCGTGTCCCAATGGATTTGGTTCATCATCTCCCTGACGAAGTGGAGCGAGGTGTTGGCTATCAGCCTGTCGTGTTTTGAAAATAGTGTTTCCATGGCAAAATCCTTTCTTATCCGGCTGCAAAAATAATAAATTGTTGCCTACAACCAACACTTTTCATCAAAAAATGTTGCCTGTAACCAACACTTTTCCGTAAATACTGCTGCCTATAGGCAACACTTTTTCGGGATTGGCAAGAACAATCCATCAATACTGTAATTTGTTTTCATTGACAATCAATAAAATACAACCAGATTCAAAAATAGTTTGAATATTTAATTAGTTTATATTGTAAACTTGTTTATCTTTGCAGCGTCAATTGATAGGAACAAAAATGTATTAACTTAAAATTCAAACATCATGGAAAA
>ERZ842401.2454-NODE-2454-length-24794-cov-9.329682_pt1 | contig 24794 bp, 24 predicted proteins | sample MGYA00521270_ERZ842401 | MGnify/ENA primary metagenome ERZ842401 (study PRJEB31892, sample SAMEA3878208) | bioreactor metagenome | biome: Moose rumen | place: Sweden | collected 2011-10 | study: EMG produced TPA metagenomics assembly of the PRJEB12797 data set... | reverse complement strand
TTATTTCTCACGCATAACCCAGACGCTTCAAGGCAGTATTATTTTTTCGCCAGCCCGGTAAAACTTTTGCCCAGAGTTCGAGATACACAGGAAGTCCCGTAATTTCTTCGAGACTTTTACGCGATAATTCCCCGATTTTCTTTATCATTCTTCCGTCTGAGCCGATTAAAATTTTCTTCTGGCCTTCAGTTTCAGTAATCAATGACGCGCGAATGTATAATTTTTTCCTGTCAGGATATTCTTCCGGACTTTTGTACTCCTCGATTTCGACGGCCACGCAATGAGGGACTTCATCACGAAGGAGCATCAAGATTTTTTCACGTATAATCTCGCTGGCCATGAATTTTTCGGTCGTGTCCATGAGAATATCAGGGTCATAAAGAGGCTCACCATTGGGAATATGCCGCATGATTTCGTTCATGAGTTTGTCAAGGCCTCGTTTGAGTTTTGCTGAGACGGCAATTTTCGCGGTGAACTTGTGAAGATTATCATAAAGTGAGAAGGCCAATTCCGGATTTGAACGATCTGACTTGCTGGCAACGAGAATAACCGGAACGTTCGGAAGCATTACGGAAATCTCAAAATCATCCTGAGCAAGTTTACGAGTTCCCGCGTCAATCAGCCATAAGACAACGTCAGAATCTTCAAGAGCTCCGGCGATTGCGTCATTGAGAAAAATTCCGAGTTTGTCGCGCGAATTATTAATCCTGTAAAGTCCGGGAGTGTCAGTGAAAATTATCTGGGCCTCGTTGTCGTTGTAAATGCAGCGTATAGAGTTTCTCGTCGTCTGAGGTTTGGGCGAGATTATCAGCGCGTGAGTTCGTAACAGAGCGTTAATCAGTGAAGATTTCCCGACGTTCGGACGGCCTATAAGCGTAACTGTTCCTGTTTTCATGATTTAATCCGGATCGAGCGTGAAATTGTGAGGCAGTAACTTTTTCAGCTCGTAAATTTTCGCGCCGTCTTTCGATGCCATTACGACGAACATATTAGTATTAAATTCCATCAGGGCCTGACGACAAGCTCCGCACGGAGGACAAGCAATTTTCATGTAATCATCTTTATCCTCGTGTGAACCAGCTACGGCGATTGCTAGGGGATTACGTTTTCCCTGAGAGACCATGATAACAACGCCTGCACGTTCGGCACAAATTGTTACACCATATGAGGCATTTTCGACGTTGCATGATTGGATGACTTCATCGTTTGCGAATAACATTGCGGCACCGACATGAAAGCGCGAATAAGGGACGTAAGCTCGTCTTGCGGCTTCACGGGCCATATTGAGGAGGTCATCAGGAGAAATTTTTTCTGAAGGCCAGTTATCTTTTGCTGACATGAAAATTATTTTACCTGCCTTAAATTTATAATATTAATGAACAAAGCAATATTTTACACTAAATATCATGATAAAATTATGCATTCACAACTTAAAGGGGATATTTATAATGTATCAAGTCAGGCCGAAATTTATTACACATACTCAGCTTGAAAGTCTTTGATGTAAATATTTATGTGTCAATTCAGCTTGTTAAAAAGTTTTGTGATAAATAAATTCTGTTATTGTAAAGGAGAAAACTTGTTATGCGTAAAATTTTAGCATTGTTCATGATAATTATGCTTTCTTGCAGTCCCGCCGAATGTGCCAAAGCAAAGAAATCTTCACGTCCCAAAACTCAAACTCAAGCTCAAGCTCAGCCTTCAGGATTTTACTCACTCTCCGGAACTTGGTCAGTTGCTGACTCACTAGGAATAGCGACGGACCCAAGACAGCCTGGAGTTGATATTGAGATTATTGCGGAGAAATTTACATTGACAATTGAGGAAATAAAATTTTACGAGAGTTCCGGCGAAGGTACAGCGAATATAATTTACAAATGCACGATCGTCGACACTCGCGGGAATATTCTCAACCAAAGGACTTGGGAATATGCTCTTCCTTATGACGTTAAGCGTGAAAGCTCTGACACATGGACATTCACGAGCGAATATCTCAACGGTGAGGACAAAATTACGGTAAAGTTAAAGAGTGCGAAGACTGCGGAGATAAGATTTGAGGGAATGAATTTTGACGAGACTTACCCGGAAGATAAATACACGTTTGATGTAACTTGTGAGGCTGTGAAGAAGTAAATAATAAATATCCCCCTGCCGGTTTCAATGACAAGGGGATTGAAATTTTACAGGCTCTTGATTTTTTCGCTGACTTTTTCGGCGTGTAATAATGCCTTCTCCTTCATTTTGAGCCGTGAGAAAATCCATGAACAAAAACGTCTTCCATTTCAGGCATAATTGACCTCACAATGAAAGAATTATGCTTGATTATATCATCTGTTTATGAATGCCTCGCGCCATGTATCACCTGGCTTAAAATATAATATATCAGCACTGTCGATCTCAGCAGGAGTTTTAGCGTTATACTTTTCATCGTTCGAGATAATTACGGGACATTCTCCGTCATGATAATTTATGTCATATTCTGAAGGGGATTTAGCATAATGAAGCGTCCTGAAATATTCCGGCTTTATTCCCATTAAGAGGCTTATAACTTCGTCGAAAGCAACAGGATTTTCTCCAAGTGCGATTATCCCGTTTTGTTTGGGTTCTGGACTGAGAGGGCCGTTGTGTTCGCCTGAAATTATCATGTCTGCAATCACTATATATTTTCTCTGTTTCTCGTTATGAAGTCTGCCGTTGACATCACCGTAAAATATGCACCTGTTTATATCAACTATGCTTTTGCAGATTGTGTTATTTCCGTACCAGCTCCCGTCGCCTGAAGGCTTGTTGAATGTAATAATCTGGAGAATGCGTAAAATCTTCGTGCTCTTAGAGAATAACCAGGCAAGTTTAGGCATCCTCCAGTTTTGAGCTATAAAATTCTTGATGTCAATCACGCAATTTTCACACCATGCCAAAAACGAAGCGTCTTGATATTGATCTCCATTATGAGACGGCGAGCCATTTGTATGATGAGGAACACACTCTTTGCGGGAAATCATTCCGATTGAATTTTTCAGGGCAATTGTAACTCCGGCTTTCCTGTGAGTTTTAGGCTTAGGGAGGCTTATAATTACGTCGGCTTCAAGTACATCACGCGATATAGAATAAACGTGCCTTGAAGAATTGTGATAGTTTTTCAAGATGGACGGATCATAATTAGTTATTCTCAGCCTGTTTAGTTTACTCGTATCACATCCGGCAAACATGCTCGAGTCTCCCAAGTCTATATCAACTCCCGGTGAGTTCATGTTCTCCGTGTAATAATGAACGCCTCTTTTCACGCACGAATAAATCCCGCGTAAGTCCCTCAATTCAATAATGACATTCCCAGTTCTGCCAAGATAAGAATCTACCAGAGCTTTATAGCCGCTGGTTATTATAAATTCATCAAAATTACATTCTTGAACTGGAGCATCAGCGATAATTATTTTCCCTTCACCTCGAAGAGCTTTCAATACGTAATCTATAACAGGAGCAGTAACTTCTGACTGAGTATAAAGGCATTTAGTCCCCCCCCCATGTAAGTGGTTTTGCTGAGTTACCATGTTGGGCTTAAGCAAAACTTTATCGCCGGGCTTTATGAATTTTCCCAAAGGGTTCCAGTCAGATTGGCCGTAATGTTCCGCGTCGTATCCTGCAAGATGAAAAGCCATACTGACCATTTCATAAGCATCAGCATAGTCAGCATATTCACGTTTAATTATGACTATTTCGTTATCTTTCATGATGTTAAAGCCTTATCATATCTCCGGCAGCTTTATTATTCTCCTGGCTCAACCATTTACTGAAACCGCCTGCAGGAGTAAAAGTCATTTCGCCAAATTTTATATGCCCTTGAACGTAATATAAATCAACTCGCACATACTTGAAGCCCTCGCTTAATATTCCTGCAATCTTCAGAAGATCATCAAGAAAGTCCGGCTTCTCCGGAGTAATTTCATATTGAGCGTAAGTATGATACATCAAGTCGTTACGTTCCCATTCAGACGAGAAAAATGCTTCGTAAGCAGTATGTTTCACTAGGTCTCTGCTGCCGATAACCTGAATTATTCCGGGTTTCCCGTCAAAGCAATGTATCTTATAATCGACTAAATCACCGTCGGACTGCTCAATAAATTCTTCGGCGATTATCTTTCTGGGAATATTGAAGTATTGAGGCTCATAGCCATGTAAGCCGTAAGTCTGTATTAACCATCTGTGCATTTTCTTTATAGCTTGAGGAATATCCAACTTTGACTTATCTCGTACAGCTAAATTCATTCCGCTTCCGTGATTAGCTTTCAGACAGAAACTATCCGGCAAATCTGCAAAATTAATCTCGTAGGGATTATCATATACTCCAAGCAGAGGCACAAGATATTCGCGGCCAATTTTTGAGCTGACCCATTCGCGAACGAGATATTTATCTGAAAGCGGGCATTTTATTTTCTGGTTGTCAAAGATTTTCAGCCATTGGATTTTCTGGTTATAATTCTCTGGAGCTTCGAGATTTAATTTTTCCCCCGTGTGGGCATAATAAAGTTCGCTGACATAATTTTTCAGTTTCTCTGTGCTGAAAGAACGTACATGCTCAAGATTAAGCTCACTGCATTTCTTCAAAGCATAACCGGAACGCGTAACCTTTTGCAGAATATGTAATAAAAGATAATCAACGCCGAAATACTTTACTTCTCGGAATAATTTTGCAGGAAGTCTCTTAAACATTGCGAGGCCTCCATATTTGTACCGGGATTAGTTGATTTTGACTTGATAGAAAGTTTTTGTGAAAAGTATGATTGTTATGACGGGTTAAAAGAGCAAAAAGATTACGACAAACGACAAACGACAAACGATTTTACTGATTTTCATTGATGATGTCAAGTCCTTTCATGATAAATTTTGTGAATTATAGCATAAAAAATTAACCCCTCCGCTTAATTATTCAGAGGGGCCAATGCTTAATATTTCAATGTCGGCTTATTCTGGAGAACCGCGCTCCCGTTTTTCGCAAATCCAATACTCATCACAGTAATATATTTCTCCAGGAATTGCGTAATCTCCGTTTCTGTCATCTTTAAGTCAAGTCTCAGCAATGCACGGTTAATCACTGAGAATAAATTTAGCTTGTTCAAGTGATTTTCTTCAATCTCGTGTATAACTTCCTGCAAAACTACTTCAGTCTTAAGCTCAACATTTCCCGACATGAAGAACTCATCAATATAGAAAAATGGAATGTCATTATTTTGCAGTCTTTGATAATATGCCTGAGAACAATTATCATATTCGAGCATAACAAGAAATTTCACCTCCGGAGTTAACTCGATTAACGGCCAGAAGTCGCAATCGCTCGAAATTATCACGGCTGAGTCAATCGGGTTTCCTTCAGCTTGGGCTTGAGCAATTTCACGGTAAAATTTTATCGTCATCGCTACGTCAACCGCAGATTTCTCATCTTTAACCCTGTCAGTCATGTAATATTCAAGTGGCAATTTCTCGTTGCGTCTTAATGCTCGCCACTGTGATGAAGTATGTTCGTCGTCAACCAGCAAAATCTTCGTGATCTTATCGATTAATCCGCGAGCGTCTAAGTCCTTCATTATGCCTATAACTTTGCACGGGTCAGCATTCTCACAGTCAATCGCAACAAAAACACGTCCGGCTTGAGCAAAAAATTCTTTCGGGTCATTCATCGCCGCGTCTCCTGCGTCCGTAACTTTGCTCATGTCGTAAAATCTATCGTGATTGTGTTCGTATAATAACGGGAGAAATTTAGCGTCATCACGTAAAATATTTCCGTCGCCCTCGTCAGGATACCAATTAATATATGCTTGATATGGGAATAAGTCCCGGAACTCGTTGTAAATTCTCGCAGCTTCTTTATTTCCGTCTACTGTGTTGCCCTTGTTAATGAAAAATAAATTCTTGATATATATCCATTTAATCCAGTCAGGCATAAATTTTTGGCAATTTGGAACGTGAGGTAATAAGTAATTATGAACGTCAACAATATACTCTTCAAGTCTTCGTTTAGCCCGGACAAATAAAATTCCGTCGCGTTCAAGGGATTGCAAAGATTCTTGAGGGACTAAATCAGGGATTGCGTCAATATTCTTAATGTCTGAGTTCATTTCTGTGAAGATTGCCCTAAAATTTCGCTGAATTTTCGTTCTGAGTATGCATAAGTGTCGGACTATTCGAGCTTCTTTATCCTGGTTGAGTGTGTCATAAACGCTTCGGTAAAAATGAGGGTTCATGTTCTCAGGTATTCCAATTCCAAAATATTTGTTGTCAATGCCTATTAAATATGCAACTCTTGAGACTATATCCCGTTTTGATCTCGGGGCGGCTTCTGGAGGCAATTTCTGGGAATTTTGCGGCAAGTTCTCAGAAAAATTTTGCAGTGATGCCCGCTTGTCTTCGTCGAGCATACTTGCTATAGATATTAAATCAGTCATAGTTTTATTAACAACTCCTTTAGTAATTATATTTTACAATGAACACGAACGCTTGAAGTTGGGACATGAGACTTTTAGCGGAAAATCTCATGCCTTAATTCGACACGTCTTACAGCTCATTTTCAACGTACATAAATTTATAACCGGCCAATTTTTACAGAGATCGCCAGCTCTTAAAGCCTCTTCCTACAACTTCAGCGGCATCCACGATTGAGACAAAAGCATGTTCATCCTTCTCCTTAAGAAAACGTTTGAGGTAAACAACCTGTCTCGGTTCAAGCAGAGTAATCAAGACTGGACGAGTTTGGCCTGTGTAGCCTCCTTTACCTTCGAGACGAGTTACGCCTTTATGCATCGAGTTAATGAACTTGCTGACTTCATCAGGAATATTCGTGATGATTATCGCCTGTTTACGTTTGTCGAAACTCCTTGTAACGTTATCGAGAGTTATTCCGTTCACGTATAATCCGACAGCTCCATAAACGACCGCTTCAAGTCCGACGACTCCGATTGACAAGCCCAGAATGAAAAAGTTAATGAACATCGTGAAGCGTCCGATCTCAATTCCGTATCTTCGTCTTAACGCCGCGCCTAAAATGTCAGTTCCTCCGCTTGAGCCTCCAACGTTGAACATTAAGCCGCCGGCAGTTCCCTTCATTAAGCCCGTGATGACAGTAGCCATAAATTTGTCGTCAGGAAGAGGAAGAGGATAAAGCGCGAAAACTGAGAGCATCGTTGAGAAAGTGAAAATTGCTATTAGTGTCAACGCGAGAAAACGAACGTTCAAATAACGCCAAGCCCATAATACGAGGATAATATTGCCAGTTAAGATTACCCAGTTTGGAGAAATTCCGAACATGTAATTTGTCAGCACTGCGATACCCGATACGCCTAAGTCCGGAAATCTGTAGTGAAGCGTGAAATAATTTACCGCGAAAGCCTGAATTGAACTCGCAATAATTATCGTCAATACAGCCTTCCAGTCCTCTTTAATTATTGTGATTGTGTGATGAAAAAATTTGCGCAAAAAATTCTTCATAGTGTGCCTCCTCAGAATTAGAATGAAAGTAATATTAACACAGATAATATTTGAACTCGCTGTATAATATTCGCATTCATAATTTAAGGAGATGGTGCTTATTGGCCGAAGAAAAAGTTGCTTTGTTCGACTTCTGCGGAACGATGATTAATTTTCAGTCTGCAGATGCTTATGTTCAATTCGTGAAGGAGCATGTGCCTCATGATTTCCGGATGAATTTTATTGAGTTCGTGAGAAAAATTTTTGTCAAGTCTCAAGTTATGCGTGTGCTTGAGAAGTTAAACCGCAGAGGCTCAATTAACAAGAAAACTTTATTGAGGGAAATTCAAGGACTTTCGCAATCTGAAATGGAAAAACTCGCGGAAAAATTTTATCACGAGAGAATACGCCCTAATTACATTCCGGAAGTTATCGAGGCTGTGAAAAAATATCATGCTGAAGGTTACAAACTCTTAATCGTCAGCGGCGGCTATGATATTTACTTGAAGTATGTCGCTGATGAGTTCGGCTTTGATGATGTACTCGCAACATGCCTTGAGTTCAACGACGGGAAATTTACAGGACACTACAAAGGAGAAGACTGCATGAACAAACACAAAGTTATTCTGCTGAAAAAATATTTTGGCAGAGAAGATTTACGGGATTGCAATTCTGTTGCTTATTCTGACTCGAGAAGTGATGTCCCGATGATGAAATTTTGCAGACGAGGAATAGCAGTATTGCAGAAATTGCGTATGCCCCCCCCCCGAAATTACTTAGACGGCGAGAATGGGTTAATGCTAACGGTTTTGAGGTGCTCTCATGGTAGGAAGAATACTAAGGAGCATAAAGTCTTCATTGAAAGCAAATTCATTTCTTCGTCCATGTTATCTGAAAACCAAAGATGCTTGTTACCGATTTCTGCTGATTTTTTTAGGTGATAAAAGATTAATAGAATTACGTTATAACTTGTCTTTTGGGAAAAAGTTAAATCTTCAAGCCCCGAAGACAATGAACGAAAAAATACAGTGGCTGAAGCTGTATGATCGCAAAGATATTTACACCACACTTGTAGACAAATATGCTGTCCGTGAATGGCTCGCAAAAAGGTTCGGCGAAGAATATTTAATCCCCCTTCTTTTCACAACAACAGACTATCGCGACATAAAGCCTGAAAACATTCCCGATGTTCCCTGCATAATCAAGACTAATCACTCATCTGGGACAAATTTCATCTGCAAAGATAAAAATTCCGTCGATTTGGCAAAACTCCGTCGTAAATGTAAACGATGGCTGAAGTCTAATTTTTATTATCACGTTCAAGAATGGCAGTACAAGAATATTCCACCGAGAATAATCGTTGAAAAACTTTTGCTGACACACGAAGGCAAACTCCCGAATGATTACAAGCTCGAGTTCTTCAACGGAAGGCTTGAGTTCGTTTACTGTTCGATTGACCGTGAAGGCGACAATTTCAGAAATATTTACTCCGCTGACTGGAAGCCGCTTAATTTCGCGTGGGGAGGTCATCCGAATAGAGGCCCTGAGATTGAACCGCCTGCATCATTCCCGAAGATGCTTGAGATTGGCTCAAAAATTGCAAAAATGTTTAGATATGTCCGTGTAGATTTTTACGATGTTGACGGGAAATTATATTACGGCGAAATCACTTTACATCACGGATCGGGCTACGATCATTTTTCTCCTGACAGCTGGGATTTATACTGGGGCGAAAAATTAGACTTGAATGCCCCTGTTGAGGATGACGTGCAATGAACTTCATCAATAAATATCTACGAAGCCTCAAGCCCTATAAGACAGCTTCACATAAAATCTGGGCTGTAAATCCTGATGAACGTAAAAATATCCTCAAGCTCGACTGGAATGAAGCCGTTGTGTCTCCGTCACCGTCAGTGAAAGAAAAGTTGAAAGCATTGTTGAACTCGTCGGAATTTTTCAATCTTTATCCGCAGACTTTCAACCCTGAACTTATACGCACGCTCAGTGAATATATCGGCCTGCCGAGTGAGAACGTTCAATATTTTGCGAGCTCAGACTCACTGCATGAATACATTGCTAAGCTCTATATTTCACCAGGAGATCCAGTTTTGATTTTATGGCCGTCTTACGATAATTTTAGACTTACAGCCGAAGCTAACGGAGCAAAATTATTCTTCTCGGAACTTGGTGAAATTTTTAAGTTTGAGCCTGAGAAATTCACGCGTGATATAGAGACTTTCAAGCCCTCGTTAATTTACATCTGCAATCCGAATAATCCGACCGGGACTTTTATTGAACGTCATGAACTGGAGAAAATTATTGCGGCTAATCCCGAATGCATGTTCATAATCGACGAGGCTTATATCGAGTTCGCCGGTGAAGGAGTAAATCAACTCGTCCTGAAATATGATAATTTACTCGTAACACATACGCTTTCTAAGGCTTTTGCTCTGGCCAATTTCAGATTTGGCTATCTCGTCTCGTGCGCTCAGAATATTTCTGACATCTCAAATATTCGCAACTCAAAGAATATCACAACGTTTACTCAGGCGGCGGCAATTGCGGCTTTGGACGATGCGGATTACATGAGAGCTTATGCCGAAGAAGTCAAACGGGCACGGAAGTTTTTCATTGACTGTGTGAATAAAGACTTTTCTCGTGAATTTTATGCTTACGACAGCAAGGGAAATTTTGTGCTCGTGAGATGTAAAATTTCAGGCCTTAAGGAGAAAGTTATTGCGGGCTTAGAGAGTGAGAATATTTTTGTCCGTAACGTCTCACAAAGTAAATCTCTTCATGACTGCTTCAGAATAACAATAGGTACTCGTGAACAGATGCAAAGAGTTCTTGAGGTCCTGAGAGAAATTATGAATTAACAAAACTCCCTCCCCATTAATATCAACGAGGAGGGATTATTTTTGTGCGTTAATCATTTGGAGGTTAACGTTGCTTGAGCTTGTTCAGGAGAAACCAAGCCACCATTTACAGCCAAGGCCAAGGCCGCAGCACTTGCTCCAACCTCATTAATACTCTCTTTGTTGCCTGACAATCCCATTAGCGCACCAATACCCCCACCAAGTTTTGCCCCAGCAATTCCAGCGCCAGCCGAAGCTGCCAATATTTCCGGAATAGCAGCTAGCGTAGCACCGCCTGTGAACAATGCTCCAACAACACAAGCACCGATACCGATACCAGCACCCCATCCAGCTCCTCGTACTGCTCCTTCGCCGGTGTCTTTAAAGATTTGACCTACAGATCTCGAACTCATTTACAAACCCTCCTTAAGGTAATTTTCCTTATTATAAAAAAAAAAAAATGTCAAGCAAAATATTCAAAAGGAGGGGGAAATTTTTAACCGCCCAAATAAGCCGCCTGAACCTTCGGATTATTCAAGAGTTCCGCTCCAGTTCCCGACAAACTCACCGCCCCAACTTCAAGAACATACGCACGATGAGCTGCCTTCAACGCCGCAAAAGCATTCTGTTCAACAAGCAAAATTGTCCGGCCTTGAGCGTTAATCTCTCGAATAATCGCAAAAACTTCATCGACCAAAATTGGCGCAAGTCCTAAACTCGGCTCATCAAGCATTAATAACTCCGGACGGCTCATTAATGCTCGTCCAACCGCTAACATCTGCTGTTCTCCGCCGGATAACGTGCTGCCTTTCTGTTTATGTCGTTCTTTCAAGCGCGGAAAAAGTGTGTAAACGTATTCTAAATCCTCAGCAATTCCCTTCTCGTCGTCGCGAATGTAAGCTCCTAACGCTAAATTCTCTTCGACCGTCAATTGCGGCAAAATTCTTCGGCCTTCAGGGCTTAAAGAAATTCCGAGTTTAACGTGAGCTTCCGCAGGTTTCCCAAGAATGCTGACACCTTTATACGTCATCTCTTCGGCGTGCGATTTCGTCAGTCCCATTATCGAACGTATGACGCTGGATTTTCCCGCTCCGTTGGCTCCGATTAACGTAACAATTTCCCCCTTGTTAATCTCGAGTGAGACATCACGAACAGCATGAATAGCTCCGTAATTCACGTTGAGTTTGGAAATCTTTAACATAGTTTCGCTCATTTTATGCCGCCCCCTTGCCTAAATACGCTTCGATTACGCGAGGATTGGCCTTAATCTCGCCTGGTGTTCCCTGAGCAATATGAACTCCCTGATCCAGAACGTGAATATAATCGCAGACGTTCATCACAACTTTCATGTCGTGTTCGATTAATAATATTGTCAGGTCAAATTCATCACGCAATCTCCGGATAAAGTTCATTAATTCCTCGCTCTCTTGAGGGTTCATTCCGGCGGCTGGTTCGTCAAGTAATAAAAACTCCGGCTTAGTCGCTAAAGCTCGTGCAATCTCAAGTCGTCTTTGTGCTCCGTATGGAAGTGATGAGGCCTGTTCGTCAGCAAATTCTTCAAGTCCCAATTGGCCGAGTAATTCAAGGGCTTGTGCTTTAACTTCTCCGTCCTCGCGCAAAACGTCAGTGAAAATAAACGGTGCAAGTGTCATCCACCAAGAATAATTTTGTCGAACTCGCGAACCTATCATTACGTTCTGTAAAACTGTCTGATGTCCGAAAAGTCTTATGTTCTGGAAAGTTCGGCTCATTCCGGCCTTGCAGACTTCATCCGGGCTTAATCCTCCGATTGGTTTTCCCAAGAATTTTATTGTTCCTGACGTTGGCTTGTAAAATCCGCTGATTACATTAAACGCTGAAGTTTTCCCCGCACCGTTCGGGCCAATTAACCCGACAATTTCACCGCGCTTAATCTCGAAGCTCAAACTTTCAATCGCTGATAATCCGCCAAATTTTAACGTGATATTCTCAAGCTCTAAAACTTTTTCGGACCTCTCACGCTCAGACTTGCCGGCTTTCTTTTTGGGCTTCGGGAAAAAGATATTCCATGAGAACTCGCGCATTCCCATAATTCCCTCACGCCTGAAGATTATTACGATGATTAATAGCAACGAGAAAATTACCATTCTCATGCCGGGAATTCCTGGAATATTTATGCTCCATATTGTGATGGGGTTCTCGACAAATCTTAGCCACTCAAGCATCGTCGTAACAAGAACAGAGCCGATTATTGAGCCCGTAACGCTTCCAAGTCCACCGACTACGATAATCATTAATATATTATACGTCTGAGTAATCATGAACATTCGCGGGTCAATCGTCGTTATCAAATTTCCCATGAGCGCACCGCCCAATCCTCCGCCGAAACAGCCCAAAGTGAACGCGATAACTTTAATCTTGAAAGTGTTAATTCCCATCATCTTGGCCGCAACTTCATCATCACGTACAGCCCGTAACACTCCGCCGAAATTGCTTCTTAACATACAGACCGTGCAGAGCAAAACTACTCCGAGACATCCCCAGCTCATAAAAAGCGTTGTGTACGCAGGAATTCCCTTCAAGCCGAGCGGCCCGTTCGTTAATCTTGCAGCGTTAGTGATAAGTATTCGGATAATCTCAGCAAATCCGAGTGTCGCAATTCCCAGATAATCCCCGCCGAGCCTCAAAACTGGAAGCGCAACGAGTAATCCGAAGAATGCCGCGACTAATCCACCGAGAATTATTGACACGATAAACGGAGCGTTGACGTTCAGCAAAAACGGGTAAATGTCCTCCAATATCCACATTGAGTTTTTCTGAGCAGGACTGAGAACTAGCAAAGCTGAGACATACGCACCGATTGCCATAAATCCAGCATGACCGAGTGAAAACATTCCGGTAATTCCGTAAATCAGGTTAAGACTTAGAGCTAAGATTGCGTTGATAGCGATTAAGTTTAAGATCCTCTGCCAGTAACCATTGAGCAATAACGGAGCTTTATCAAGAAAGAACGCGAAAAGAATTACGGCTATGATTGTGAGCAATAAATTTCTGACGTTTCGCATTATATTTTGTCCTCCAATTTCTCGCCTAAAAGTCCCGTCGGTCTGAAGAGTAAGATTAATATCAACAGTAAGAAAGCAAACGCATCTTTATAGCCTGAGAGTGTCGGGAAAAATGCGACTGACATAATCTCTACGAAGCCGAGAATTAAGCCCCCAATCATTGCGCCTGGAACTGAGCCAATCCCGCCGAAAACTGCCGCGATAAACGCCTTAATTCCCGGTGTCATTCCCATAAACGGTTCAACACGAGGATAACGTAATGCCCACATTATGCCAGCGACTGCCGCCAATGCTGAACCAAGCCCAAACGCGAGCGCTATGATCTTATTCACTGATACTCCCATCATTCGCGTAGTCTCGATGTCAAATGAGATTGCACGCATAGCAAGGCCCGGTTTCGTTCGGTATAACAGCCACAATAACGCCCCGACAAGAACAAACGCGACGACAGGCACAAGAATTCCGAGCGGGATTAAGCGTACGCCGTTCTCAAACTCGATGGGCTTCATTAAAATTGGAGGCTGAACAACAGGGCGAGGCATTCCGGTAAAGACGACGACCGCGAAATTCTCAATGAAGAATGATACGCCGATCGCGCTGATTAACGCTGAAATTCGGGGAGCTTCACGCAACGGCTTATAAGCTATTCTGTCAACGAGAAGCCCGCAAATTGTCGTTAAGATTATCGCGATTATGACACCGACGAACCAGTTTAATTTATACACGATCGTAGCAAAGTAAACGAAATAAGCTCCGAGCATGAAAATATCTCCGTGAGCAAAATTTATGAGCCTTAATATCCCGTAGACCATCGTATAGCCAACTGCAACAAGCCCGTACAATGAGCCGAGACTTAAGGCGTTAATGAAGTGCTGAATGAAAATGTTTAAGTTCAAAATATCATAACCTTTCACGTAACAAAAAGAGGAGAAGGCAAAATCCCTTCCCCCCCTGAAAATTTCACATTGAGATTAAAGATTTATACCTCAGGCACAACAATTCCGACAAAAGTTTTTGCGCCGTTACGAATTTCGACAATTCCCATGTCCTTCTCAGCGTCATGTGTAGCGTTAATCGTCGTCATTCCCGTAACTGTCGGAAGGTCCTTAATCGTCTCGAGTGCGTCGCGGATTTTCGCAGGTTCAGCACTTCCGGCTCTCTCGATTGCGTCCTTGAGCATAATGTAGCAGTCATAACCGAGTGCGCAGTTTACGTTCGGAGCTTTATCGGGATGAATTTTGTTCCACTCTTCCGTAAACTTTTTCGCCGTATCGTTCATCTCAGGCATTGACGGGTCATAAGCAAACGTCGTGTGCATAAAGCCTTCGACAGCATCGCCGCCAAGCGTAACGATCTCGGGGTTGTCCATTGCGTCAGCTCCGATAAATCTGAACTCAGCACCAAGTTCTTTAGCCTGTTTGAGAACGATTGCTCCCTCAGCAAAATATGCCGGCAAAAATACGATGTCCGGTTTAGCGTCGATTAACGCCGTAAGCTGTGCTGTGAAGTCGTTATCGCCTGACTGATAGAATAAACTTGCTACGACCTCGCCGCCCATTTTCTTGAAACTGTCGCGGAAGAATTTTCCCAAGCCTACGCTGTAATCATTCGACATGTCAACGAGTGTTGCCGCGCGCTTAAGGCCTAAATTCCTGAAAGCGTATGTTGCTGCTCCTGCTCCCTGAAATGGATCAATGAAGCATGCTCTGAAGTAAAATTTCTTGTCCAACGTAACAAGGGGATTTGTGCATGACGTTCCGATTACGGGAACTCCGGCCTTCTCCGCAACTTCACCGCCGGCCATAGCTAATGAACTCCCGTATGTGCCGATAATCGCGTTGACTTTGTCGTTCTCGATTAAACGTGTTACAGCATTTGCCGCTTCAACTTTGTCTGACTTGTTGTCGACGATTACGAGCTCAACTTTTTTGCCGAGAATTGTGGGATTAAGAGTGTGAGCTAACTGTGTGCCTTCGAGTTCAAGTTGACCGCCGAAAGCGTTTTGACCAGTTAAGCAATTGAATATTCCGACCTTGATAACGTCATCGTCAGCACAAGCAACAGCACAAAGCATTAACACAAGCATTAATGCCGCTAAAAATTTACGCATAAATTAACAACTCCTTTGAAAAGTGTGAAAATATTTGCAATTATATCACTGAATATTATTCTGATTCTGTCGGCTGTGCTTTCTTCGTTCCTTTTTCGGCGTCTTGAGCTAAATACATGTTGAGCGTCGCTTCGATTTTGTCAGCATGTAGATAAATATCATCGATTGTTGCAACTGGAATTTTTTCACTCTCACTTTGAGGATTGTCATAGAAGATTACGGCTTTATTCTTGGGATTGTTGAAGAAAAACCGGCATAAGGGCTTTCGCGCGTTTCCATCAAGTAAAACGTTGCAATAATTAATCGTGTCCTTGAGAGTAATTCGCTTAACGTCAATTTTTGACCTCAGAATTGCTTTCACAGCGTTATAACCGTCAATCTCGTCTTGTGTCGTTACAATTTTGCTCTTTGGCTCTGCTGGAACTTCGGGTGCATTGTCGTCCTGTTTCTCTTCGGGAGTATTCGCGGCTTTTTCTTCGGATAATGCTGAAGCTAATCTGTCGCTGACCCTGTCGCTTATGAACTGGGTAAATGCTTTTTTCGTGATACTCTTGAACTTTTCCTTTGCGTTTTGCGTCAATTTCCCTGTGAAAACTTTTCTAGCCATATGTTCAACGAAATCATCCGAAGGCTCTTGAAGCTGTTCCATCAAATAATTTTTCATTGCGCCGGTATATTTCAGTTCAGAAGCTGTCGAAGCAATCTCCTCAATTTTGAACGCTGACTTCGTAAATCGTTTAAGCTCCCTCACAATTTGTTCATTAATATCACAAATCGAGAATTGTAAGAAAGGCATTGTGTCCATAATATTATCCTGGTCCAAGTCCGTGTAAAATCTGTATTCGTGGCCGTTAGTGAGAATGCCTATTTTTGCTGGAGTAACGTTGAAATATCGCATTAACTGGCTCTCTTTTCCTACGTCGAGTTCTTCACCGCTCCACTTTGCTTCGATTAACATTATGGGCTTGCCGTCGCGAATAATCGCATAATCAACTCTTTCGCCGCGTTTAATTCCCATATCTGCCGTGTATTCCGGGATAACTTCAGACGGATCAAAAACGTTGTAGCCTAAAGCCATAATGAACGGCATAATCAAAGCATTCTTCGTAGCTTCTTCGGTCTGGATTGTGTCTTTACGTTCGGTGTAAACTTTTGCGAGCTGCCTGACGGAATCGATTAGTTCCATGATATTACTCCTTATTAAAATGTAAGTATAGGATTATTGGTTGAAAATTATATCACTCATTATATGCTATAATTACTAAGATTTTGTTGCTTTAATCTTAATATAAAAGGATTAATATAAATGGAAAATAACGTACAATTAAACTCCAAGCCCTTTATTGTAAACTTTTTACTTCGCTTCAAGAAATTTATTCCAGTTAAATATTTCCCCGTATCATTAATTCCGTCATTCATATTCGATCCATACGATGTTCCTGCGGACAAAGATATTAATCATGACAATTGGCAGGAATACTTACGCTCAAACTTTGACAAAGAAGGCTTTGATATTCTAGAAGTCGGCTCACGATGCGTTACCGGTTCACTCTTTGGGAAAACTTTTCAGCATGCATCTTATACAGGCTTTGATTATTATCCTGGCAAGAATGTTGATGTTGTCGGTGATGCTCATAGTTTAAGCTCTTACTTTGAAGGAAGGAAATTTGATTTAATCTTCAGCAGTGCCGTCTTTGAACATTTAGCTATGCCGTGGAAGGTCTCAACCGAGATGATAAAATTGCTCAAGGTCGGCGGGTATGTTTTCATTGAGACTCATTACAGCTTCAGCAGTCATGAAAGGCCGTGGCATTTTTTCCAGTACAGCGAGAATGCATTAAACGTGTTATTCCCTGAGAAATTCGGTATTAAATGCGTCAAGAAGGGTTGCAGCAATTTACTCAAAGGGTGCTTTTCAAGTAAGGCCAGCAAGTATTTACGAGGTCATTTAGTGAGAGGCTTATATTGTCATTCCGAGTTTCTTGGTAAAAAAATCAAGGATGTCGAAAATTTATCTTGGGATGATGTCAGTCTTGATGATGCCTCCGTCGGGAAATATCCTGCTCCTAAGAAATAAAATAGATAACGCCCCCTGTTGATGTAAAGTTACAGGGGGTAAATTTTATGTTCGTAATTTTTTCTCCCAGCCGGAACGCTTAATATGAAGTGTCATTAACAACGTACAAATCATCCAGCCCAGAGGATAACCTATTGCGATGAAATATATTGATGTTGTGAGTTTCGAGATTATGAACAAATAAATTTGTCTGAACACTACGAATGAGCTTAGCATTATTAACATCGGAGTTCTGGAATCTCCCACGCCTCGTAAAGCTCCTGCCTCAATCTGATTAGTCGCGTTAACCGGATCAAATATACTGTTGAGCCTTAAGAATAACACGGCATATCCCAAGACGGCTTTATCCTGATTGAACATTGCGGCAATATACGGAGCGAAGATGTACAGCATTGTGATTATGCAGGCTGAAATTCCCCATGAGATAAATAATCCCTGAAGAAGTCCCCTGTGTATTCTGTCGGGTTTACGTGCTCCGGCATTTTGACCGACGAAAGTTGTAGTAGCCATTGCCATGCTCTGAGTGGGCAGAATTACGAACGCGTCAACTCGTGCATAAATTCCCCAGCCTGCTGTTGAGGCCGCACCGTAAGAGTTAATATAGGCTTGAACAAAAACATTCGAGAACGAAGTCAAAGCCATCTGGAAACCTGCGGGAAATCCGATTTGAATTATTCGCTTCAAGATTTTTCCGTCAATTTTCATCTCATGCCAAGTTAAGCTGTGAACTTCATGACTTCGGAACAATATCCAGAAAATTATTAATCCCGAAATTAACTGCGCAATAATCGTAGCATAAGCAACTCCAGCAACTCCCCAGCTGAATTTTATTACGAACAATAAATCCAGGAAGATATTTAATACAGACGCAAGAATTAAGAAATACAACGGACGCTTTGAATCTCCGACGGCCCGCAAAATTGCGCTTCCCATGTTGTAAAGCATAGTTCCGCCGAGCCCAAGCGAAAATATTTGCAGGTAAACAACGGCTTCTTTGAACACGCTTTCAGGAGTATTCATCATTCGTAATAAATAAGGTGTCGAGTAATAGCCGATTGCTGAGATAATTAACGCCATAATTATTGTTGAGACGACGGCCGTATGAGTTGCGCGCCTTAAGCTGGGAATGTCCTTAGCTCCGAAATATTGCGAGATTACGACACTTGCACCCATTGAGAGACCGATGAATAAGCCGATTAGAGTAATTACGACGGGAATTGTTGAAGTTACAGCACCGAGAGCGTCAGCACCGACGAAATTTCCGACTACGATGCTGTCGACTGTGTTATAGAGCTGCTGAAATATATTGCCTATGAACAAAGGGAAAGCAAAAGTTATGAGATGCCTCCAGATTGTTCCTTCGGTCATATCTTTAACGGTTGAAGATTTTTCCGGCAAGATTAATATTCCCCCTTTATGAACTCGAAAAATTTTATGCCATGAACTAAAGAGGGTCAAATTTTCATGTATAATTTAAGCTAGATTATTCAATATAAGGAGAGAAGAATTATGAAGGCTAGAGAAAAAGAAAAAATGAGCGAATTGCTTACACAAGCTCGAAGTTTATTACAAAATCATGTTACTAGTTCTGATATGGATTTTAAAAAATGGCATTTGAGGACAGAAAAATTCTTAAAGGCAGCTTTCGGTGAAGAATCGGACGAGTTCAAAAGATTTAATGCTAGAAATTTTTCCCCTATAATGTTGTCATCTTCAATGGATAAGCATGAAAGGCATATACTTTATGAGAAAGCATGTACTGACGATTTGAATAATACAATTTCAGATTTTGATGTATATCTTGAGTGTGAAGATGATGAGGAAGATAATGAAATGAACCAAAACAAGCATGATGTAGAGAAAAATCATCCGTTTGATAAAGTATTTGTTGTCCACGGTCATGACGGCGAACTTAAATTAGAGGTTGCAAGGCTGCTCGAAAAACAAAATATTCAGGCCGTTATACTCAGTGAACAAGCTAATCAAGGAAAAACGATTATCGAGAAGATAGAAAATTATTCTGATGTTGGAGCGGCAATTATTTTATTTACTTGCGATGATTTAGGAAGAGCAAAAGAAGCGAAAGATGATAAATCACGAGCTCGGCAGAATGTAATTTTTGAAGCAGGTTATTTCATGGGACTTCTCGGGCGAGACAGGACAATAATAATTCATGAAGAAGGCATTGAAATTCCCTCAGACTTGAACGGGTTGGTGTACACTGATAAAGGGAACTGGGAAATAAACATTTGCAAAGAATTAAAAGCTATTGGATTTTCTGTAGACATGAACAAGCTCTTTTGAAAAAAAGCCCTGCACGTAACAGGGCGTAATCTTCATATTAATAATGTATTACATTTTCAGTTCCTCGTATTCTATTTATCACACTCTCAGCTTCAGGACTTGTGAAAAATTTATACGTACTCTCAGGCACTAAGCCTTTCATCTTCGCAAATTCGCCGTCCTTAATCATTTGCCTTACGTTTGACGCACTGATGACTTCTCCGGAATTTTCTTTTTTTCGCGGGACAATCACGCATTTAATCCCGTGTTCAGGAAGTTTTGTTGACATTATCCGGTTGTAAATTCCAGTTACGAGACTTTTCGGCTCTTCTCCGACGTAACGGGAATTAATCCCTAAGGCTTCAGCAATCTTCACAAAAACTTCCAAGTCTAAATTCGCATGGCTCTCAATTACTGCGCTGTCGTCCTTCTGAAAATAGCTCGGAAATGTCGCACTGCTGATGATATACGGGCCTGTGTCGTGATAAATTATGTTGTTCAAGTGAGAAGTTCCCTCGATGACAAGTTTTTTGCGGACTTCAAACGGGACTAACGAAGCATCCTCACTCACGATAAAGACATGAAGCACATCATTTTCACTTGCAGCTTTCTCGACTAAAAATTGATGGCCGAGAGTGAACGGGTTAGCATTGAGGACAAGAGCCGCGACTTTCTCACCTTCACGTTTAGTTTTTGCGAGTTCAGCGAGATAATCACTGAAGCCGTTTTTCCGATTTTCCATGAAGACAATCTGATCTTCAATCCTGACAATCTCGTAAAACCCTAAATCCCCGAAGAATTTTGCTGAGTTGCATTTTGTGTAGAGAAATAAATTATAAATCTTACGGTCATATTCATATTGAACTAGATGTGAGACAACTTCATTCATTAAGCCCTCGCCTTGATGATCATGACTAACGGCCATACAGCGTAAAGTATTTCCGAAACAGCTTCCAGTTGCGATAACGTTATAATCATCGTCGTAGACTGCGCAAGTGTAATCAAGATTTTTATCGCGTCTAATACCTTCGGCCAGCAATAATTTTTCGATCTCAGAATTGGCCTTCTTGTCGGATTTATAAACTTTTGATATGGACATTAACAATACCTCCAAAAAATTTTTGCTCGTTTAACATTCTGGAAAATTTTAGACATTGTGATATAATTGCGCAAGTTTTCACGGAGAATTGGCCGAGCGGTCGATGGCGGTTGACTTGAAATCAATTGAGGTGCAAGCCTCCGGGGGTTCGAATCCTCCATTCTCCGCCATAAATTTTGATAATAACAGTCCTATAGAGTTTTTCTATGGGACTTTTTGTTATAGCTTTATTTATATTTCTATACTTTTATTCTTGACAAAATATTATTCTTGCAGGAGGTATAACATGACAATTCAGAAAAAATATTCAGCTTTGAAAGATTACATTGCTTCACTTGAAAGCGTCGCCGTAGCATTCTCAGGAGGAGTTGACAGCACACTTTTACTCAAAGTTTCACACGACGTTTTAGGTGATAAAGCTATTGCCGTAACTCTCTCGTCGGATTTGTTCCCTCATCGTGAACTTGATGAAGCTAAAAATTTCTGCGCTGAGAACAATATCACTCAAATCATCTTTCATGTTGACGAACTCGCTATAGAAGGTTTTGCACAGAACCCGAAAAATCGCTGCTATTTATGCAAGAAGGAGTTATTCACGAAAATTTTACTCGCCGCAAAAGAACATAACATCTCTCACGTAATCGAAGGCTCAAATCTCGACGACTTAGGCGATTATCGTCCGGGACTTAAAGCTATTGACGAACTCGGAGTGAAAAGCCCGTTACGTTTTGCCAAGCTCACAAAGTCAGATATTCGGGAATTATCGCGTGAATTAGGGCTTAAAACTTGGGAGAAACCTTCTTTTGCTTGTCTGGCTTCACGTTTCGTTTACGGCGAGACCATTACTCCTGAAAAGTTAATCATGGTTGAACACGCTGAAAGTTTCCTGCTCAACTTGGGATTTAAGCAAATGCGAGTGAGAATACACGGCGATATTGCCAGAATAGAAATTTTGCCGGAAGATTTTGAACGCGTAATAAACTTACGGACAAAAATTTATGACACTCTCAAGGATTTGGGGTTCTCTTACGTTACACTTGACCTGAGAGGCTACAGAACCGGCAGCATGAATGAAACTTTAATACGGCCATAATATTTTGAAGTCATATGCAAGTCTGTTGTCAAGATACTCGAAAATTTCAGGCCCGAATATCATCGTGATAAAACATCCGGCCGCTAAAAATGGTACAAGCGGGATTGAATCTCCTCTTCCCCATTTGACCCGGCCAATTAATAATAATATCAATACCCAAATCCCGCCGATCATCACACCCAGATAAAACGCCAGCAATGTAAATCTCCAGCCTAAAATTGCTCCCATTCCTCCCATGAAAACAGCATCACCCCAGCCCATTCCGCCGCGAGTGAGAAAAATTATCAGCGCGAAAATTCCCCAGCCCGTTAATGCTCCTTCGAGACCGTCAAGAATTCCCGGCCAATTTCCAGCAATCCTGATGATTAATCCCAAAATTCCCGGAGTTATCGCGAACACGTCAAAGACATCACCGCTCTCGTAATCCGTCAACGAGTTCAAGACAAGTCCGCAGGTTCCGACGCTGACGATTAAAGCTGCCCATGAGATTTCCCAGCGAACAAGAATTATCACAGCAAGAACGGCACAAATTATCTCGACGAGAATATATCTCACGGAAATTTTTGCCCCGCAATTTTTACATTTGCCGCGTAAAATCAGCCATGAAATTATCGGGATTAACTCTAACGCGCTCAGGACATGTCCGCAATTCTCACACACAGAACGTTCTTTTCCCCACCATGAACGCCCTTGAATGCTTCGATGTGCCGCCACGTTCAAGAATGAGCCGAGACATGCTCCAATTATCGCGGCTGTGATTAATAATTCTGCTTCTATCTTCATAATTTCCTGCGTGTAACTTTCATAGCGTCTTCGTTTTTTGAAGCTCGAGCGTAAATTATTCCGCCGTATGTCGTAATTCCGTTGCGTCTCATTTTTGCGAGTTCACCGTCGATAGCTTCAGCGATTTTCTGACGACTTCCCTTTTTTTCGCGGCTGTAAGTTTGCATGTCCCGTTCAATATAGCCGAGTTCAACAAGTGCTTGAACGTCAACCGGATTAATTTCCATTGCTTCGGCTAAACTCTCAACGTCAAAAATATCGTCGCCGTGATCCCTCATAAATTCATGAACTGAGCCGTAAAGTTCCTCAAGTTTTCTTATGCATTCTCCGCAGTATTTCCCGTTGTTGATGGAGTTAAAGAGTTTTCCGCACCTTCTGCATCCCGCTAATCCCATAAAATAATCCCTCCTCTTAAAAACTTATAATTTTGTAAGCGTAAATGTTTCATCTTCTTCAGTAGCCTGCAATAATCCCCCCAGAAAATTATGTTAATGGCATATAATACTTTATTGAATGGGGATTTGTCATTATATCTTGCTTAAATAAAATTTTCCTGCAAGCCGCTCATTCTCTGCATGTTAATATTATGAAAAATTTTACCAGGAGGAATTGTCATCACGTTAAACTTATTTGTGAAATTTTTACGTTTCCTGCCTCATAAACTCGCATTATTGTTCGGAAGATTAATCGGAAGACTTTTGCATTTAATTCTATGGAAGAAAGTTGATAGATGTGAAGCACGCTGTGTAAAATCTCTCGGCATTGGCATAACTTTAGCGCGTGAGATTGTCCGTAAATCCTTCATGAACTTGGGAATGTCAGCTGTCGAATTTATCAGGCTACCGAAGATTAAAGCAAGAATTTCTGACTATATCGATTTTCCCGAAGAGAGCCGAAAAACTTTACGTGAGGCCTTATCTCGTGGAAACGGCGTAATCCTTATGACTTCACATATGGCTAATTGGGAACTCGCCGCAGCTGTCGTAATTAGTTCGGGATTTCCTCTTCATGCTGTCTACACTCCTCAAAGCAATAAAGATGCCGAAGCAATAATCTCTGACATTCGCACACACACTATGAAGATGAACATAATCGATAATCATAAAAGTTTACGCGAAATCTTCAAGACGCTTAAATCAAATGGAATTGTCGTAATCATGCAGGACTTGGACGCTCGCAAAGACGGAGTTATCACGAACTTTCTCGGACTTCCAGCAAGCACTCATGACGGAATTATTAAGCTCTATCAAAAATTTCATTGTCCAATTGTTCCAGCTCATTACGTAAGAGACAAGAAGAATTTTTCTCATCATGTCGTAACAATGCCGGAAATTCTCAGCGACAGGGAAAATTTTTCTGAAAACGGCCTCGAAATTTGCAATGAAGTTATTGAAAGCTGGATACGTGAAAGACCGGATTTATGGTTATGGCTGATGGACAGATGGGAATTTACATTAGGGAAAAATGTTTAACTATGAGGAATATGCAGAATGTCAGATAAAAATTTAGTGCTCGCTTTCGATCCTGGACGAGACAAAACCGGCTATGCTTTCACGGACTTAACCGGCCAATTAATTTTGTCGGGAATATTCGAGACTGGAGAACGTGAAAATTTCTTTGACGGCCTTCAACAAGGGAAAATTGAGAATGTCATCGAGAAAAATTTAGAGCTTCTTCCGTCAGACTTGCTTGAACATGTGAAATTCATTGCGATTGGCAACGGGACAAACAGCAGAAATTTTGTTGAGTATGTGAAAATTTTTTGCGATAAAATAGAACGTGTTATATTTAGTGAACGTCTTGAGATTATAATAGTCGATGAGAAAAATACGACGCTTGAAGCCAGAAATCTTTACTGGAAAATTCATGAGCCTAAATTCTGGATGAAAATTTTTCCGGAAAGTTTGAGAGTTCCTGCAAGAGTTCTTGATGATTTAGCGGCTTGGGCAATTGCTTTACGTGCTGTGAAAAAATATAGAGATATAAGCGCGAATA
>ERZ842401.2453-NODE-2453-length-24799-cov-23.050598_pt1 | contig 24799 bp, 20 predicted proteins | sample MGYA00521270_ERZ842401 | MGnify/ENA primary metagenome ERZ842401 (study PRJEB31892, sample SAMEA3878208) | bioreactor metagenome | biome: Moose rumen | place: Sweden | collected 2011-10 | study: EMG produced TPA metagenomics assembly of the PRJEB12797 data set... | reverse complement strand
GATGTCTCGTAGCCATTGTGAAGGGAACCAAGGCAAAGGAGGTTACAAGCGTCCTAAAGAAGATACCGGAAGCCATCCGTCTGTTGGTTGAGGAAGTAACACTTGACTTCTCCGACAGCATGCACCAGATTGTCAGTGCCTGCTTCCCCAAAGCGATGATTACCCTTGACCGTTTCCATCATCAGCAGTTCTGTCTGGAGGCGCTTCAGGAGCTACGCATTGGGCATCGCCGTGAGGTAATGACGGAGGTTGCTAATGCCAGAGATGACTTCAGGGCAATGATTAAAGACCTGATCAAGAGTGGAAAGCCGCTTGTAGACGCAGAAGGCAATCCCATCCGGAGCAATGCCGCATACCATCCTGAGAGGCTGAAGAACAACGAGACAAAGGCCGAGCTGCTCATGCGTAGTAAATACCTGTTGATGGTATCACCAGAGAAGTGGACTCCAAGCCAAAGGGAACGTGCAGAGATACTCTTTGAACTGTATCCTGATATAGAGATGGCATACAGTCTGACACACTCTCTGAGGATGATCTTTGCCCAGAAGTGCGACAAGGAAGCCGGACGTAAGAGCATCAAGAAGTGGTATGCCAAAGTAGGCGAGTTTGATAACAAAGCCTTCAACGACATAGCCGCAGCCATGTACGACAGAGAGGATGAAATCCTCAACTACTTTGTCAACAGGTCGACCAATGCATCAGCAGAATCGCTCAATGCAAAAATCAAGGACTTCAGGGCTCAGCTAAGAGGTGTTATTGACAAGAAATTCTTCATCTTCAGACTGGTCAAGATTTTCGGTTAATCCACGCGGTTATACAGGTGACCCGATATTTATTACCCGTCAGACATATATGAATCTGGAAAGTTGAAGTCTATAATACAATTTTAATCAATAAAAACGAGAATGAATATGAAAAAGATTTTGCTATTTGCGGTAGGAGTTATGGCAATGTGTGCCATAAGCAGTTGCGGTGGTGCCGACACGCCTGCATCGGTGGCAGAGAACTCCATTGAGTGTCTGAAGAACAAGGACTATAGCGGCTATGTAGACCTTCTTGATCTTGACTTGGAGGGAAAATCCTCTGACGAGATTAAGTCAACAAAACTTATGTATGCCGGATTGCTGAAAAGCAAATTCGAGGAAACTTCCAAGAAAGACGGTGACATTAAGGATTACAAAGTGGTGTCGGAAGAGGTTCAGGACAGTGTCGCCAGCGTAAAGATGGCGGTGATTTTTGAGAACAAAGTTGACACAATGAATGTTTCCTTAAAGAAAGACAAGTCTGGTGACTGGAAGATTCAGCAGAAGAAATAGTTAAATAGCATTAAAGCAAAAAGAACGTTCCTTTCATCTATCTATATAAAAAGGAACGTTCTTTTGATTCTGTTTATTGCCGCTTAACGGTCTCCTATAGCTTGCATGATTTTCTCTTCGAGTTCCTCGCAAAGCTCGGGATTATCCTTTAGCAGTTGCTTGGTAGCGTCACGTCCTTGTGCCAGTTTTGACTCCTCGTAGCTGAACCATGAACCAGACTTCTTGATGATGCCATATTCAACCCCCAGGTCGACAATCTCTCCAATCTTTGAGATACCTTCACCGAAGAGTATCTCAAACTCAGCCTTGCGGAATGGTGGCGCGACCTTGTTCTTCACGACCTTCACGCGTACTTGGTTTCCCAAAACCTGGTCGCCATCTTTGATGCTGGTTACGCGGCGTATGTCGAGGCGCACACTTGAGTAGAATTTCAATGCGTTGCCACCAGTGGTTGTCTCAGGATTGCCGAACATAATTCCAATCTTCTCGCGTAGTTGGTTAATGAAGATACATGTGGTGTTTGTCTTTGAGATGGTAGACGTGAGTTTTCGTAATGCCTGACTCATAAGGCGTGCTTGCAAGCCTACGGCAGAGTCGCCCATGTCACCTTCTATTTCCTTCTTTGGCGTAAGTGCAGCCACGGAGTCAATGACGATAATGTCAATGGCAGACGACCGGATTAGTTGGTCGGCAATCTCAAGTGCCTGCTCACCGTTGTCAGGCTGGGAAATCCAGAGGTTCTCCACGTCTACACCGAGCTTCTCGGCGTAGAAGCGGTCAAAGGCATGCTCTGCGTCAATGAAAGCGGCTATGCCACCTTGTTTCTGTGCCTCTGCGATAGCATGGATGGCGAGTGTTGTCTTACCGGAGGATTCCGGGCCATAGATCTCTATGATTCGTCCTTTCGGGTAACCGCCTACGCCGAGTGCGGCATTGAGTCCTATGCTTCCAGTGGGAATAACCTCCACGTTCTCTATCTGTTCGTCACCCATACGCATGATAGACCCTTTACCGAAGTCTTTCTCTATCTTTGACATTGCTGCCTGTAATGCTTTCAGTTTGCCTTCCTGTAGACTCATTGTCTCTTCATTTTCGTTTTTCTTTGCCATAGCGTTATTTATTTAAGATTTGAAAATTAAATTATTTTACATTATAGTTGAGATTCTTTGTCCTTTCGCTGCTTTTCTCCTCGGGAGAGCCAGAACCTGTCAGTCCTAGAAGGCTTCTAATGATATACGTAGTCCTTTTGGTTCTTTTGCAGTAGTCCTTGAAAGTCTCATGATAGGGATCCATAATTTTTTCTTTCCATCCCTCATAAGGAGAGATATAGAAATAAGTGAGGCTGTCAATAGTGGAGTTTCCATGACTCTCCTCTTGTACCTCAGCCTCTAATTTCCGCAGGTTGTCTATTGTAGGATATATACATGTAATGTTTTTTTCTTTGCAAAAGTCGACTACTGGCTGCAGCAGAGTATCGTATTCTTTGCGAATCTTGTCAAGTGAGAAATTGCAGTACTTGGAGTTGCCGATTTTCTGGATAGGTCTGATTTGCAACACATTGGGTAGTACGTCTTTGAAAATATCCTTAAAGGTAATCAGTTCTTCCACATTGTCTTCGTTTATAGTGTAGTTGATTCTGATGTGGAAGCTTGGATACTCTTCCCTGACAGCCTGTAAAGCGTCTCTCAGTTGCAAAAATGCCTCATAGCTTCCTCCTTGCATCAGGGTCTCATACGTGTTTTTCGTAAAACCGTGTGTTGAAACCGTGATTTCGTCAAGACCATTATAAGCCAACTCTCTTAGTTTATCTTTGTTCAGCAGGTTACCGTTTGTTGTGATGGCAACGTATGGCACGCCATACTCCTTCGCAAGTTTCACAATATTTACAAGTCCGTGATATACGGTAGGCTCAGCTCCACAGCCTATTTGCAATTTAATTGCTCTTGGGAAGATAGCTTTTGCAAATGCTTTTATGTCTTCTTCTGAGAAGACTCCCCGCATCTGCTTTCTTGCCTCCGGGTCACTGAAATAGCACATCTGACATCTGAGGTTACAAGCTTGTGCCGGGTCTAAGAACACATTTACATATCTTCTCCCGGTAGCGTGTAACGCAAAGATGCCCAAAAGCTTTATTTTTGGACTCTTAATACTTCGATAGATCTTTAGCAGCCTGTAAAAGTTCATGGTTATAGTTCCAAGTCACCATCAAAAACCTCATTCCAAGGCAAGCCGTGGATGTTGAGTTGTTCCATGAATGGGTCTGGGTCAAAATCCTCAACATTCCATACCCCAGGCTTTTTCCATATACCTTTGACAAACATCATTGCGCCTATCATGGCTGGAACACCTGTGGTATAGCTTACACCCTGCATACCCGTTTCTTTATATGCTTCCTGATGTTTGCAGTTGTTGTATACGTAATAGGTATGCTCTTTACCGTCTTTCAGTCCTCTTATGCGGCAACCGATACTTGTCTCGCCGTCGTAGTTTTCTCCGAGGTCTTGTGGGTTTGGCAATACAGCCTTCAAGAATTGCAATGGAACAATCTTTACTTTGGCAGTTCCTGTTCCGTCAGCCAGTGGAGCCTCATATTCTATCTCATCAATGCGGCTCATTCCGATATTCTGGATTACGTCAAGGTGCTTCAGGTACTGTTCTCCGAATGTCATCCAAAAACGCGCTTGTTTGATGGTAGGATAGTTCTTTACGAGCGACTCCAGTTCCTCATGGTGCATTAGGTAGCTTTCCCGAGGACCGATGTTGGGATATGTTAGTGACTTGTGTATCTCTAAAGGCTCTGTCTCCAGCCACTGTCCGTCTTTGTAGTAAAGTCCTTTTTGAGTAATCTCACGGATGTTAATCTCAGGATTAAAGTTGGTGGCAAAAGCCTTATGATGGTTTCCGGCATTACAATCGACAATGTCAAGATAGTGGATCTCGTCAAAATGATGTTTGGCGGCGTATGCGGTATAGATGCCTGACACACCTGGGTCGAAACCACATCCGAGGATTGCTGTCAGACCTGCTTGCTCAAAGCGGCTTTTGTATGCCCATTGCCAGCTGTATTCAAAGTGTGCCTCGTCTTTCGGCTCGTAGTTGGCTGTGTCAAGGTAGTTGACGCCGCAAGCCAGACAAGCTTCCATGATGGTAAGATCCTGATAGGGTAGTGCCAAATTGATGACCAGTTCCGGTTTGTAGTCATTGAATAGTGTCTTCAGCTGTTCTACGTCATCGGCGTCTACTTGTGCCGTCTTAATGTCCATATTGTAGCCTTTAGCATGTATAGCGTCTACAATCGCATCACATTTTTCTTTCCTTCGGCTTGCAATCATAAAGTCAGTAAACACATCAGCGTTTTGTGCAATCTTAAACGCTGCTACTGTTGCGACGCCACCGGCGCCAATCATTAATACCTTACTCATTTTCTGTCTTTATTATTGTTTTTATAAATATTTATACGATAATCTCATCAGAGCGTATTCCCAAAGCATTCATAAGCGAATAGCCCAAGATTTCTTGTCTGAAGTTTCCACCTTGGCGAGGCTCCATTGTGAATACGGTGATACGCTTATTGTCGCTATTCGAGTCGCGTTGAAGCATTCTACGGATGTTATTATACAAATTATCGTCCTCGGCATTAGGTATAATCATAATACGCTTTACTTCTTCTGCATTGCATATAATTTCCGTAATGTCAAGAAAAAGGTCATCTGCCTTTACAATGTCTTCTACCGGTAAGCCCAAAATGGTAAATTCTCCTAAGTTGTCTTTGAATGCCTTGCCGTTTAGCTCTTTGTCAAAGTTGGAAGGCTGGAAGTTCTCCATGGCAGTCTTTTTCTTTGTATAAACTAATACTACTTGCGTGTCGTTAGCCCCCTCACGCAAGCCTCCGTCAAGTGCCACGCAGTCAATCCATCGAGCCATATCGGCTGGTGGTATGCGTCGCATAATCATACGTTCAAAGTTGACAATTAAGTTAAATGCGACTTTGTCAATATAGTCAGCATCGGCGATGATTACATTTTCGCTCCACTTTATAGGTGCAGCATATTGCTTTTTCATAGTACAAAGGTAGTGCAATTGGTGGTAATATCAAAAGAAATACAAAGTTTTTAACAAAAAAGCAGCACTCTGATGAGTACTGCTTTCAAAACATTATAAAAATATGACAAAATGGCTACGAGTCAATTTAAAGAGGATACTCCTCGAAGGCATAGAGAACAGTTGACAGATAGCGTTCTCCTGTATCCGGCAATAGTACAACGATATTTTTTCCTGCGTTCTCAGGACGTTTAGCTATTTCTGAGGCGGCAAATGCGGCAGCACCGGAAGAGATACCGACAAGTAAACCCTCGATGGCAGCAAGCTCACGACCAGTACGGATGGCGTCGTCATTGTCAACATCCAGAACCTCGTCTATTACATTAGAGTCATATGTCTTAGGAATGAACCCCGCTCCAATACCCTGTATCTTATGAGGTCCGCTCTGACCACCGTTGAGAACAGGTGATGACAGTGGTTCAACAGCGATAATCTTTACGTTAGGATTGAGTTCCTTTAGACGCTTTCCAACTCCTGAGATGGTTCCGCCAGTGCCCACACCGGCAACGAAGATGTCAACCTTTCCATCGGTGTCGTTCCAAATCTCATTACCTGTGGTAATGTAATGCTTCTCAGGATTGGCAGGATTCTCAAACTGTTGTAAGATAATACTGCCAGGAATAGAGTCGCGCAATTCGTTGGCTGCTTTGATAGCACCAGGCATACCCTCTTTGCCACTTGTGAGTTTGACGGTGGCACCATATGCCTTTACAAGGTTTCTGCGCTCAATACTCATCGTCTCAGGCATTGTAAGAATAAGTTTGTAACCTTTTACGGCAGCCACGAGAGCAAGACCTACACCAGTATTGCCACTTGTAGGCTCTATTATGGTAGCTCCTGGTTTCAATATACCTTTCTTCTCTGCGTCTTCAATCATTGCCAGTGCGATACGGTCTTTCACGCTTCCACCGGGATTAAAGTATTCAACTTTCGCGATGACATTACTCTTCAAACCTTTCTTGGCTGAAAACTTACCTAATTCCAACAATGGTGTGTTACCGATAAGCTCTGTGAGTTGTTTTGCAATCTTTGCCATGATATTTCTATTCTAATTTATTAATATTTTTATATGAAGAATTAATCAATGCTGTCAAGTGCCTGACTGATATCCTCCAGAATATCGTCTATATGTTCTGTTCCTATACTCAGACGGATGGTTGACGGATAAATATGTTGCTCTTCTAATTCCTCTGGAGACAGCTGTGAATGAGTTGTGGTGGCTGGGTGAATGACTAATGACTTCACATCAGCTACGTTTGCAAGCAATGAGAATATCTCCAGATGGTCGATAAATGCCCATGCTTCCTTTTCTCCTCCTTTTATTTCAAAAGTGAAGATACTTCCTCCTCCATTAGGGAAGAGCTGCTGGTAGAGCTCGTGATCAGGATGGGATGGTAGAGAAGGGTGGTTTACCTTCGTTACTTTTGGGTGATTTGCCAAGAACTCTACTACCTTTTGAGTGTTATACGCATGTCGTTCCACACGTAGACTCAGTGTCTCTAATCCCTGAAGCAAAATCCATGCATTGAAAGGGCTTATTGCTGCACCAGTGTCACGCAGAATGACGGCACGAATACGGGTAACGAACGCTGCAGCTCCGGCTACTTCTGCAAAGACGGCACCATGATAGCTTGGGTCTGGTTTTGCCAATGTCGGATATTTATCAGCATTTGCGAGCCAGTCAAACTTGCCTGCATCGACGATGACACCACCGAGAGAGCTGCCATGACCTCCAATAAACTTAGTCGCAGAGTGGACAACGATGTCAGCTCCATGCTCTATCGGGCGGATAAGATATGGAGTTCCGAATGTGTTGTCTACAATGACAATTGTGTGATGTTTGTGGGCAATCTCTGCAATTTTGTCAATGTTGGTTACGCTTGAGTTAGGATTGCCAAAAGTTTCTATAATTATTGCTTTTGTGTTGTCTTTGAACGCTGCGTCTACAGCATCGAAATCTGATGGGTCAACGATGCTTACCTCCACACCTTGTGTGGTCAGAGTGTGGGCAACTAAATTGTATGTGCCACCATAGAGGTTGTCTGCGGCAATAATATGGTCGCCGTTCTGTGCGACATTCTGTAGAGCGTATGTGATAGCTGCGGCACCGGAAGCTACTGCCAAACCAGCAATACCACCCTCAAGGGCTGCCACGCGATCCTCAAAAACCCCTTGTGTGGAGTTGGTGAGTCGTCCGTAGATGTTTCCGGCATCGCGAAGTCCGAAACGATCGGCAGCGTGCTGTGAGTTGTGAAATACGTATGATGTTGTTTGGTAGATGGGCACAGCCCTTGAGTCTGTTACCGGGTCGGCTTGTTCTTGTCCAACGTGAAGTTGTAATGTCTCAAAACGATAATTCTTCTTACTCATGATTGTAACCTTTCTTTTTTTTGTGTCCTTTTGCCCTAATGAGAGGCTTCAGGAACGTCGTTAATACATTTATTGATATTTACGACTGCAAAGGTACGGTGTTTTTACATGGTAGGAAATAACACAATGGCGTCATTTGACATACCACATTTATGGTATTTGGATGCTTTTTGTGCTTTTTGAGGACTAAATATAATACTCGGCGGCGTCAACAAGCCCGGATCGTAATGCATATTTAGTTGCTTCGTGTACATTGTTTACTCCCAGTTTGTGGAAGATGTTCTTTCTGTGAGTATTCACTGTGTGGAAACTTGAGAATCGTTTTTCGGCAATCTCTTTGGTCGTCATTCCCATGGCGATGTCTTTTAAGATTTCAGTCTCTGTGCGTGTTAGTTTGAAATCTTCTTTGGTGATTTGTTTTTCTGGGGTTAGCAGCAGCTCAGTCATGTGCTGACATATATATCGTTGGCAACGAATGGAATATGTAATACATTCCTTGATTTCCCTGAGAGAGGAGTCTTTAAGAAGAATACTGTATTGGGGACCTATTCCAATTAGTCGTTTTACAAAGTCTGTAGACAGTTCTGTACAGAAGAGAATCCATCTGGTTTGAGGGAATCGGAGGCTCAGTACCTCTAATTCTTCTATGTCATTTATGTCAAATGACGTATAGTCTATGATAACAATGCTGTCTGGATGTTCTTTCAGCTGAAATATCAGTTCTGTTTTGTCTTCCGTCTGACGGAAGTCCACGTCATTCATTCCTGACAGGATGTACATCATTCCAGCACGTGTGATGTCTTGGCGATCTGCTAAGTATACGAACATATTTATAGTCTTTATAGTTTTTGTTGAAGATGAAGATCTCTTTTGGATTTGCTCTTAGTTACAAGCCATACACCACAGAATATAAGTAGTACAGCCAATCCTTGTGTGGGTTTTAAGATGGCAATGCCGAGCGCAATGCTGACTCCGACAGAAACAATTGGTTGCACATTATTATATATAGAGACAACTGTAGGACGGAGAACCTTCTGTGCGTTGACAATGAGGATATAGCCGATGAAAGTGCCAAATACTACAACGTATGCGGTCTCTAACCATGTGATAGGGGCGATAGAGGCATAATCTATTTGCTTTACATGACTGATGCTAAATGGCCATATAATCAATGTTGCCCAAAGGAACATCCATTTGTTTACGGTGATAATTGAGTATTTCTTAATGAACTTGTTAAATAGAGACAAGAAAAGAGCATACGACAACTGTGCACCCAGTACAAGAAGGTCACCACGGATATTTCCTACCTTCGAGTTCGCGGCTGTTACACTCGTAACAATCAAGATGACAGCTCCGATACATCCAATGGCTACACCGCCAGCCTTCTTCATTGTTATGGGTTCATGCAAGATAATAAATGATAAAAGCATAGCGAAAATAGGCATGGAAGTTGTGACGATACTCGCATTTACAGGTGACGTCAGGCTCAAGCCTATTGTAAAGCAGCATTGATTGCAAACCAGACCAAACACTGCCGCTCCGGCAAATATAAATATATCGTGTAACGGTACATGTTCTTTTGGAGTGAACAAAGATGTAAGCCAAAACAAAAGGGCACCACCCCCCACACGAAACGATACCATGGATATTCCATCGATACCATGGAGCATAGCGTCCTTGCCTACTGGTGCCATTAATCCCCAGATAGCACATGCGGTAAACATGCACAAATGAGCTATTAATGGTTTGTTGTTACCCATTTATTTTTCTCTTATAAGAATAATTTCGCATGCAAAATTACAAAAAAACTTTAATACATGCTCATGCCATCCAACTTTTTATTATATTTGCATGCAACAAAAATACACGCCAAATGCAGAAATACGCAGAATACATCCAACAGATAGAGATAGAATCGCTATGGGGTGGTAGGAAACACATCGTTTGGAACCTTGACAGGCAGGTTAATATTTTAAGTGGAATCAATGGAGTAGGGAAGAGCACTATCCTGAATAAAGTAGTCAAAGGCTTGTCGCAGGGTGGTGAGTTTCCGTCCCACATGCTGAAAGGCGTCCATCTTAAGGTTGCCCCTGACGATGCAAAGTGGATAAGGTATGACGTTATACGCTCATTTGACCGACCTATAATTAATACGGATGTTCTTATGAAGATGGATTTGTCGTTAGCAACAGAGCTTGACTTCCAGCTTTATCAGTTACAGCGTAAATATCTGGATTATCAGGTGAATGTAGGGAATCGTATCATTGAGCTTTTGCAGAGTGGTGAGCCGGATACGGCTGAGCGTGCTCATGATCTGAGCCTCCCGAAGAAACGCTTTCAGGATCTTATTGATGACCTTTTCCAAGATACCGGTAAGAGAATAGTTCGGACAGAGAATGAGATTCGTTTCTCTCAGATTGGTGAGACGCTGGTTCCGTATCAGCTGTCAAGTGGTGAGAAACAGATGCTTGCGATCCTGCTCACGGTATTGGTGGAAGACAGTCTGCCTTATGTGTTTTTTATGGATGAGCCAGAGGTCAGCTTGCATATTGAATGGCAGAAAAGGCTTATTGATATGATTCTGGAACTGAACCCTAATGTGCAGATTATTCTGACAACCCATTCCCCTGCGGTTATTATGAACGGGTGGATGGATCATGTCACTGAGGTGTCCGACATCACAGACCAGCCAGCATAGTATAATCTTTAAAATCTGTTTTATGGCATATCGTCTCAAAGATCAGGTCTCTTCCGATTATGTCAATGCCGCCAACAAACTAAAGTCCCGATCGGCGCGCAAGAGAATCATCGCTTATGTTGAGAGCTATGACGATGTGTTCTTCTGGCGTTCTGTGTTAAGTCAGTATGAGGATGAGACACGTTATTTCGAAGTAATGTTGCCTTCGAAGACTTCTTTAGTGAAAGGCAAGAAATCTGTTCTTATGAATATGTTGCATAATAACGTTGGAGAGAATATGATTGCTTGTGTCGATGCCGACTACGATTATCTTTTGCAAGGGCGTTCCCCTGTGTCTAAGGAAATATTGGACAATCCGTATGTCTTCCATACGTATGTTTATGCTATAGAAAACTATCAGTGTTATGCTCCAAGTCTACATAATATCTGTGTTGGGGTAACGCTTAACGATCATTTAGTATTCGACTTCGTTGATTTTCTAAGACAGTATTCTGAGGCTATTTTTCCGCTTTTTATCTGGAATATATGGCACTATAGGAGAAATATCTATGGGAAATTTACAATCTCCGACTTCAATCAAATAGCTGTCATTGGAAAGTTTAATATTGATAATGCCTCACAGATAATCGCACATCTGCGACATAAGGTAGGGGTAAGGGTGCGGCAGTTTCAGAAAGAACATCCAGATGCTAAGGAGAGTTATCTTAAACTGAAGGCAGAACTGAAAGAGCTGGGTGTTACCCCCCAGACAACGTATTTATATATACAAGGGCACCATCTTTTTGACGCTGTAGTTGTTCCGATAATGAGGAAGGTCTGCGATGTGCTGATGCGTGAACGTGAGCGCGAGATCTACAAAAACGCCATTCATAAGACACAGCGCGACAATGAACTGTCTGGTTATGGACATTGCAAGGTTGATGTGGCATTGATGTTACGCCGTAATATTGCGTTTACGGCAGCCGCGCCTTTCAAGAGACTGCAAGCTGACATTGAAAGAGTCTTGGTAAAGGGGCAGCCGTCTGCGGCGGCAGATGATTAGATAGGAATATACCTTAGTTGTCTTTCCAAAAGGCAGGAGTGAAAAGTACAAGAACAGAGAAAAGTTCCAAACGGCCAACAAGCATCAGGAAAGCACATATCCACTTTGCGAAGTCTGGTAAAATGCTCCAAGACATTGTCGGACCGATTTCCAACCCAAGCGTTGGACCCACATTACCCAAACAACTAAGAGTGATAGTAACAGCATTGGTATGGTCAACTCCTGCAATAGTCATAACGAAGGCACAGACTATTGCCAACATGATGTAGAGTGTAAGAAATGCAAGGAGCGTAACACGTTTGGATTGAGGAACATTTGCTCCTTCTATCTTCAATGGCAATACAGCGTTTGGATGTAATATCTGCCGAAACTCATTCCGCACGATCTTCAATAACATCAGTCCGCGGATACTCTTGATTCCTCCACTGGTAGAACCGGAGCAACCACCAAGAACCATCAGACATGCCAGGACGATCCATGTGACATGGGGCCATTTTCCTGCATCTTCACTGAACAATCCTGTTGACGTGAGGAACGATACAACTTGGAAAAGAGCACTGCGGAACGCATGTTCAATAGAATAACTGCTGCGTGCCACTAACTCTGCCATGATAAAAATGGTAGCCAGTGTTATAACAATGATATAGAAACGGAACTCGCTATTGCGGAGGAGGCTCTTTATTCGTAATCTGGCAACAGAAGCATAGAGTAGTGTGAAATTCACTCCGGCAAGGAAACAGAAAAGTGTACACACATATTCCTCTGCGGGAGAATGGAACGTGGCAATGCTGCCATTAGTTGTTGAGAAGCCACCTGTGGCAGTACTTGTCATGGCATAGTTCACTGCGTCGAACCATCCCATGCCACATGCCATATAGCTAAAGATACATGCAATAGTGAGAAACAGATAAACCACCCAAATCCATTTTGCACCAGTACTTAGTCGTGGATGTAGCTTGCTGCGGATAGGACCTGTTGCCTCAGCGGAGAATACTTTTACGTTTCCGCCTACCATTGATGGTAATACGGCAATAGTGAAGAATACAATTCCAAGACCGCCAATCCATTGTGTCAGCGAACGCCAGAAGAGCAATCCCTTGGGTAATGACTCCACGTCATCAATGACGGTTGCACCAGTGGTAGTAAACCCGGACATCGTCTCAAAAAACGCATCAGTAAAAGAAAAACTCTGCATGGAGGAGTTGGCTATGTCGTTGAAAGAGAAATTCGGGAAAATAAACGGAATCATTCCAAAGAGAGAGAACAATACCCATGCCACGGTGACAACCAGATAGGCATCGCGTCTGCTCATGTTGTTGTCGGCATTCCTGCCTGCTTGCCTGAATCCGTATCCACATGCGGCAGTGACGGCGATAGTGAAGATAAACGATGCAATGTCTGTGTCACCATAGTATAGTGACACAATCAAGCATAGACACATCAGCGTTGCCTCTAAGTAAAGCAGCGAACCGAAGATCTTTGATATGAGCTTGTAGTTAAGCATCGGGCTAATTAAACAGTTTCTCGATTTTCTTCATGTCTACATTATGGCAGAACACCACAACGGAGTCGCCTGGCTCGATGATGGTGTTTCCTGAGACAAGATACCCTACACCCTCACGTACTATGCCACCTATCGTCATGCCGCGGGGAATATTGAGGTCTTTTACTGGTTTCAACGTTATTTTGGAGCCTTGTACTGGAACAAACTCAGCTACATCGGCATGGACAGTGGTAAGAAAACGTACGTTGTGTACATTAGCGTCAAGCATCATCTGGTAAATATGTGAGGCAGCAATAACCTTCTTGTTTACAATAGTTCCGATGTCGAGGCTCTCAGCCATATTTACATAATCGATGTTTTCAACCATTGCGACGGTCTTGCGCACTCCCATGCGCTTTGCTGAGAGACAGGCGAGTATGTTGGTCTCTGCATTGTTGGTTAGAGCTACGAACGCCTGCGTGCTGCGAATTCCTTCTTCTACAAGCAATGACAAGTCGCGTCCGTCGCCATTGATAATCAGTGCGTCCTCGGTGTCAATGAGGTCATTAAGCTCCTCACACCGTTTCTCGTCGCTCTCTATAATTTTGGTATTCATATACTCAGGCATAGTGTTTACGGTACGTACAGCAGTCGTACCACCACCCATGAGCATTACATTCTTGACATCAACATAATGTTCTTTACCTACAATCTTCCTGATATATGGTATGAAGTTTTTTGTAGTCATGAAGAATGCAAGGTCGTTGAGCTTTAGCTCGTCATTTCCTCCAGGGATGATAGTTTCCTGTCCACGCTTAATAGCAACTATATGGTAGGGGTCATCTGGACCACTGATGTCTTTGAGAGGCTTGTCTAATATCTCACATCCCTCTCGAAGCTTAATACCCAACATCACCAACGCTCCGTCATGTACGTCCCATCGTTGCCTTACCCATGACATCTTCAAACCATTGATGATATCCTTTGCTGCTAATATCTCAGGATATATGAGGGAGCTGATGCCCATTTTGTGGAACAGTTCTAAGTTGTTCTTATCCACATACTCATAAGTATCTACCTTTGCGACAGTCTTTTTTGCCCCAAGACTCTTTGCTATTGTGCAAGCCGCAATATTCATGTTCTCATCGGCAGTGACAGCAATAAACAGGTCGGTATCTGAGACTCCTGCCTCTTTCAAGGATTTTATGCTGGTAGGCGACGCTGCCATAGTCAGCAAGTCATAGTCGCGCCCCAGCTTTTCAAGGTTCTCCTCGTTGCTGTCCATCAGCGTGATGTCGTAGTTGTTACGCGACAACAGCTGTGCCAGATAGGTTCCAATGGCATATGCGCCGGCGATGATAATCTTCATTGGTGTTTGGATTAAGAGTTGTTGACGGAAACTTCTTGAGAGTTAGCATTTTCTATGGTCTGTCGGATGCTTTCCGCATCTATTCCGACAAGGTGATGTAGCTGTGCCACGGTGCCGTGAGTCACGAACTCGTCCGGGAGTCCCAAACGGGTTATGGCTGGGTGGTAGCCATGGTCAGACAACCACTCAGTGACAGCACTGCCAAATCCTCCATTGCGCACACCGTCTTCTACTGTGATGATTCGTTTGAATCTCATGCCGACCTCCTCAAGGATATCTTCATCGAGAGGCTTAAGGAAGCGCATGTCGTAATGAGCGACAGAGATCTTCCCGTCAGAGGGTAGGGTGGCTATAGCTTCCCGTACATTATTTCCAATCGGTCCCAGACTCAGTATGGCAATGTCATTGCCGTCGCTAAGCTTTCTACCTTTTCCTACAGGTAGCTCCCGCATGTCACAACGCCAGTCTTTCAGCGAACCTCTTCCGCGTGGATATCGTATGACGAATGTTCCTTTGTCAGGCAGTTGGGCTGTATACATCAGGTTACGTAGCTCATGCTCATCCATCGGTGCCGCAATAGTTAGGTTGGGTATGGGACGCAAGGCTGCCATGTCAAAGGCACCATGGTGGGTCGCACCGTCTTCACCTACAAGACCAGCTCTGTCTAAACATATCACCACTGGCAGGTTCAATATGGCAGCGTCGTGAATAATATTGTCGTATGCTCGTTGTGCGAATGCACTGTAGATATTGCAGAATGGAAGCAGACCGTCTTTCGCCATTCCGGCAGAGAAGGTTACTGCGTGTCCCTCGGCAATGCCAACATCGAAAGTGCGCTCTGGCATGGCTTTCATCATGATGTTCATAGAGCATCCTGTAGGCATGGCTGGTGTAACACCTACTATGTCCGGATTGTGCTCTGCCAACTCAAGAAGAGTATTTCCGAACACATCTTGAAATTTAATTGGTTTGTCGCTGACATCATCAGTGAGGCGTTCTCCAGTCTCAGGGTCAAACTTTCCTGGCGCATGCCATATCGTGGCACTTTCCTCCGCAGGCTTGTAGCCCTTGCCTTTCACGGTATGCAAGTGAAGTAGTTTTGGTCCCTTCATGTCCTTTATCTGTCGAAGGATGCGTACTAAGTCCTGAATGTTATGACCGTCGTACGGACCGAAGTAGCGTATGTTCATACCCTCGAAAATGTTCTGTTGACCTGTGAGGGCAGACTTCAACGCGTTGTTGAAACGCAGGATACCTTTCTTGCGTTTGTCGTTAAGGTAACCTTTGGAGTGCAGCCATTGTGACGCCTTGAATCGTAGGCGGTTGTAAGTGGCATTAGTATCAAGGTTCAACAGATATTTCTCCATGCCGCCTACAGCACGGTCTATAGACATGTCGTTGTCATTAAGAATAATGAGCAAGTCGTTAGGACTCGATGATACATTGTTGAGACCCTCGAAGGCCAAACCGCCACTCATGGCACCGTCACCGATGATGGTAACAACGTGCCTGTCTTCTTGTTTCAGCTTAGCGGCAACAGCCATACCCAACGCCACTGAGATGCTGTTTGAGGCATGACCGCACGTAAACGAGTCGTATTTACTTTCTAAAGGAGAGGGAAAGGGCATCAGACCACCCAGCTTCCTGTTTGTACAGAAACGCTTGCGGCGGCCTGTCAGTATCTTATGTCCGTAGGCCTGATGACCTACATCCCATACCAGACGATCCTCAGGGGTGTTGAAGACATAGTGTAAGGCTACGGTAATCTCTGTGACACCTAAACTCGATGCCAGATGACCGGGGTTCACAGCCACTTCCTCTACAATGTCCTCACGCAATTCCTTGCATACCTCTGCCAACTGCGTAATGTCGAGTTTCCTGAGATCTTCCGGACTTTCAATGTTGCTTAACAAATGGTATTTATCTTGTTCTGCCATGAAAAATCTCATGTATTTGGCGGCAAAGGTAATACAAACCGAAAACAATACAAAATAAAATCTGTTTTATTTTTATTGTTGAGGTGCAGTTTCTCTTACCAAAGGTAAACAAAATATCTTTTATAGTGGCAGACTCCCGTCCGTGGCGGGAGTCTGATAAAACATTGTCTATAAGTCTGCCGCCGTAGGCGGCAGACAAGCGTCCTCAGCAAAAAGCGGGTCTTCCGGCATTACCATGACAGGTTTCTGCTGTTCTGCCTGTAGGATATTCTCCGGAACGTATTTCTTGTCGACTACTAATCGGAAAGTATATTCATTGAACCAGCGGTTTGTCATTATAAGACAACCTTTCTGACCATAGTCGTTGCCCCATGAGTTCTCTACTTTCCACTTCTTTGGTTGCCCGTCGGCATCTAAGTCTACCGCGGTAAGTGTCATGGCGTGTGTCGAGCCACTGTCAAAGGTGCTGATGCGGTCGGCTTTATTCATAGGAAATGTGGTATTGAAGAGGGAACCGTAGTCATAGTTGTCAATATCAAGGAATCCTCTTTTTCGGTCGAGCTGCTTGCCTACATCATACGAGGAATACAGCTTTGTGGAATCACGGAGTGATGCGATAGCCATCTTTGAGATATCCTCCATCGGAAGGTTTATGTATTTCCAGTTGTGTCCATCGTAAGTATGCCGGTCGTATTCCACCTCGTAGGTTTTATAATACGGTCGGCGCGGATCATTCATAGCCATAATGAATGTCCCATTGATTGGTTCACCGACTGTTTCCTTATAGAAGGTTACAGGTGTATAGGTTTTAGGCTCTCCTATGGCTTTGCCCTTTTTGTCTTTGAAGGTGAAGGTAAACTCTTTGACGGGTTCACCGAGAGTCAATGTCAGCATGTGGTATATGGTGCCGAGCATCTCGGTTTTACGTGCTTTTATGGCATTGGCAGACTTCTTGTCGGCTACCATTTTTCGCAGCTCAAGTCCAAACTCTCGCAGCTTTGATGCAATGAGCTTCGAGGCTCTGGATGTGTTCTCAGCCGAATAGGTCTCTGGTTGTATCTCCATAGGTACTAATCCGTATTTCTCTGCTAAGTCAGCCACACCGCAGAAGGTGCCTCCGTCACCTATAGGTGTCTTAAAGAAGAATTGTACCCGGGTGTCATCGATAGGTTTCTTCGCATTGTCAATGGTGCCTTGCAGCATCAAGTTTGCTTTCTCCAGCTGATCATAGAAAAAGAGATAGTCTTGCGAGAATTCCACACTTAGGGTGTCTTTGTGTGTACGGGCAAATTTAGAACGGAGCACATTGAGTCCTGAGAACATCCAGCATCTTCCGGAACTTTTCTGGTCGTGTATGCTCTGGGAAGGCGTCTCCACACTAAAAAAAGTGTCTACCTTTCCTTTGTTCTTGAAATTCTGTGCAAGGTTGTCGATAGAGTTCGAAGCAATGGCGTTGAAAATGGCACGGTCAGATGATTGTGTTGTCTGTGCTTTCTCAATCTGCCGTAACATGTCTGTACTGATACCACCGTCTTTGACTTGTGCTTGGAGGGTGATGGTTGCCATCATGCTGATGGCGATTGTTAATGTTCTTGTCATATTGTTATTTGTAGTTTAGAAATTTCCTATTTAAGATTGTTGTTCAAGTCTATCGCTTTGTCTGGAATAGGGAATACTATTGTTGACTGGGAGGTGAGTTCCTCGTCAGTAGGTGTACGCTGGTCATAGGCTTTGTGGAAGAGTCCGAAGCGTATCAGGTCGTTGCGTCGCCACCCTTCCCATACAAGTTCGAGCAGGCGCTCCTTGAGTATGGCGTCAAGCGAGAGCGATGTGAGAACCTTTGCCCCGGCTCTTTTGCGCACGGCATTGATGTCGGTAAGTCCGTCTTCTCCATTCCTAAATCTCGCCTCTGCACGCATCAATAATACGTCGGCGAATCTGAAGAGCACGATATCATTGTCTTGTAGGTTACCGTCTGCATATGCGGTTTTGTCGGTTTCGTATTTACGCATTCGTGCGCCGGCAGTCTTCTCGTATGGAGAGCCTGTAAGGTCGAGTCTTACTTCTAATGGCTGGTATACAAGAGGTTTACCATCTGTCAGTGATACGATGTGCCCGTCTATGTACAAAGTGTCGGAATAGAAGTTTAAATAGAATCTGTCGTCGGGCTCTTCGCCTTTCATGCCGTATCCAAACGCCTTAACAGTGCTAATCGTTGCAACAGAGCCGTTTTCTGCCGCCATGCCTAAGGTTGCCCCATGTGCGTAGTGTCGGCTTCTGAAGAGATATTTAAACTGGTTTGCGTAAAGGTATTTATCCATCGGAATTGTGAAGATGTTCTCCGAAGAGTTTTCATTGTGTACGGTGAAGTTCTCAGCGTAGTTTTCCTCCAATTTGTACCTGTATTCGAGCTGATTACAGAAATATATGCAAGCTTGCCATGCGTTCATTTGCGTACCATCTATATCGAATCTCATGTTTTTACCATCGTTACGGACATTATTTGTCCAGTCATTGTCGGTATACACCTCAGCGTTAAGGAACAATTTTGCCAGAAGGAAGAATGCGACAGGACGTGTCATCCTTCCGTAGTATTCACCTTGCAGGTTGCTTTTTATATCTGGCAAGTCGTTGATGGCTTCCTGTAATTCTTTTATGATAAATGTGAAGACCTCGCTTCGCTGTGTCTTGCCAATGGTTTTCATATCTTGGCTTGTGCTCGTCACGACAGGAACGCTTCCCCATAAATCCATGATGTAGAAATAGAACATGGCTCGTATGGCTCTAATCTCCGCGACATACATATCGTACTGGTTTTGAGATAAGAGTGATTTGTTGGCTGCCAGAGTCTCTAAATGCCTGTTGCAGAACACAACAACTTTATACAGATAGACCCATGTGTCGTAAAGCGCATCGTCGGCAGAAGTCCATTTATGAAGATAAAGGTTCTGCCAGAAGCCTCCATCGTACCAATCTCCGCCTCTTGTTGGTAGCATAGCCTCGTCAGTGGTGAAGGTGTTCAAGTCGTATACTCCTCGATAGGTGCCCTGTAGCCCTTGGCTATCTACATTGCCACCGATATAATTATATAAACTCGCGATGGTGGCAAGCTCAAGTGAGCTTGCGCTTGTATATGCCTTGTCTTCCTCGATAGCACTCCTCGGTGACTCCGAGAGGCAGGAGGTGAGAGCGGACAATAGCAATATAGTTAATGTAGATGTTAACATCAAAAGGAACGGATATGTCCTTCTTCTCATGTGGCTTGATTGTTTTGTGGTCTTATGTTGTCTCATGATTTTGTTTTTTAATTTTTTCCGACGTTCCTATAATAATCAGAAATGTATGCTCACGCCGAGACTGTAGCTTCGGTATGGTGGGTACGTGCGTTTGTCATCGATGCCAAGAGTAGAGTTTACCGCCGATGAGTTAATCATTGGTGTAAGCCCACTATAGCTTGTTATAGTTGCAAGATTGTTAATAGAGACACTCAGACGCAAGGAACTGATATATTTGTTTCTTCCTGTCGGGACGTTCCAGCCAAGTGTAAGATAGTCGAAGTTAAGATAATCACCTCTCTCTAACCAATAGTCCGTGGCTGTCTGGTCTTTGATATTTGCCTCTGGTGCTTCGGTCATGACGTTATAGTCGGGGAATGAAGCCATGTTCATATATGTGAGAGCTGTGCCGTTGTATATTTTATGTCCGAAAGCTCCGTTCATCTGTAGTGATATGTCGAAGCTCTTGTATCGGAAGGCGATGTTTGAGCCAATCATTATCTTCGGCATCGCCTGCCCCGCAATATATCTATCGCCGTTGTCCTCAATGTTTACCTTACCATTCTTGTCGATGTCCTCAATACCATATGAGTATGATCCGTCGTTGTTCTCCACAAACCCTGTGCAGTGTGGAAGATAGAACACTCCGAGTGGTTGACCTATAATCTGGTATACGATGTTGTTATAGCCTCCGTGGAAACCAGCACCGTTGAGGTTGCCTATGATAGGCGTTATCTCAGGTGCGGTCATGTACGAGCCGTTATAATCGCCAGAGAGTGATATGAGCTTGTTTTTCTGGAATGACATATTGATGTTGATATCCAGTTCCATGTCTTTTTGTTGAATGGGTATTGCTCCTATTCCGATTTCCACTCCCTGATTACTCATCTCGCCTATGTTGGCAACCCACTTGTTATAGGGAAACGGTGGGACAGGAACGTCATATTGATAAAGCATGTCCCATGTCTTCGAGTAGTAATACTCTGCTGTTACCAATAAACGATTATTCAGGAACCCGAAGTCTGCTCCGACATTAAATGTTGAGCGTGTCTCCCATTTCAAATCTGGATTCACATTCGACACAATACCGTATGTGACTCTGTTGGAGCCTTCCCAGGGCACTATTCCCGTTGGGTAGAGCAATGTTAGTGAGTTATATGACTCTAAACTACTGAGATTGCCGCTGAGACCATATCCTATACGTAGTTTAGAAAGTGAGATAATATCGTTGTTTTTAAGGAAACACTCTTTCTTTGCGTCCCATGTGGCAGATATAGATGGAAACAGTCCCCATCTGTGTTTTTTTGCAACCATTGAACTACCGTCTTGACGAAGTGATCCAGTGAATGTGTACTTATTATTTATGTCATATTTTGCTATTATCATGAAAGAGGAGAGTGACGGGTTGTCGTAATTACTTCCTGTACCGCCGAAAGGTATTGTCGCACCTGCACCTAAATTGTCGTATCCGGAGGTGTTCTGTGTGAATCCCTTCACCGTCGTCCAGAACCCAGAGCGGTTACTTTTCTGATATTCAGCTATGGCAGTTAATTCAAGCAGATGTGCTCCCCATTGGTTTTGATAATTTATAGATACATTGCCAAGCCAGTCTTCTGTTTTTTTCTCAGCATAGTAAGCTTGTCCCTGTGCCCACACCCATGTGGGTAGATATTGAGCATTACCAATACTACTGTAGCTATATGCTCCGAATACTTTCATATGAAGCTCCTCATAAATCCTTTTCTTTTTGCCAAGCAAGTCAATGTCGAGGCTGATATGCGTATTGAAGTTCTGGTTTTTCTCATGATCCTTCTCTTTGAGCAAGGCATTAGGATTGTTAATCTGCGAGGCATTGGTATTACAGTCCCATCCTCCACCGGCATTCATTTCGTCTGACAGAGTGGGATTCATTGATGCTGCTGAGTAAAATAGTTTCCATTGGTCAAAAATATAATGGTTATTTTGGGAAGAGCCGATAACTCCCATGTTGATGGTTAAAAGGTCATCGAAGGCTTTTTGACTCAAGTCGAGTTTAGCTGCAAAATTCTTGTATTCGTTAACCTTAATAACAGTTTTATGGTCCATGAAACCAATGGAAGCACGATAGTTGGATTGTTCTGTACCACCACTGAAAGCCACATGATGGTTGTGTACATAGCCGATACGTGTTATGGATTTCAGGAAGTCGGTGTCGTAGCCCCCATCATTATAACTCAGTCCAAGTCGTTTTGCTGTTGAGACATATTCGTTCCTGTTGAGCATATCCAATTGTTTGTATACAGACTCAATTCCAATATTTCCATCGTATGAAATATGGAATTTGGAACTCTCTCCTTTCTTTGTGTTGACAACAATGACACCGCTCGCTCCACGACTGCCGAAAGGAGCTGTCTCTGCGGCATTCTTCAATATTGAGAAACTCTCAATATCAGCAGGGTATATGCCTATGAGGGTAGTAAGATCACTGTATACGCCGTCAATAATCACTAATGGGTCGTTGCCTCCAGTAAGAGAGGTCGTTCCACGAACTCGTACACTGGAAAGCATTGCCATACGGTCGGAGCCGCTTGATACACTTACACCCACTGCTTTGCCACTCAATGCGTCAAGCGATGATGTTATAAGTCCTTTGTTCATGCGATCTTGAGACACGTTGTCGGCTGTACTGAGATAGTTCTCAATACCAGTTACTTGGTGGCGTGTGGAGTCTGCCGCCTGCGGCGGCAGGCTCATAGACAATGTTTTATCAGACTCCCGCCTTGGACGGGAGTCTGCCGCCGCAGGCGGCAGACTCTTAGACAATATATTCTTCTTTTGCGCATAAATCGTGGCGCAAAGGATTAGTAGAAGGGTTAAAGCTATTGTTTTTCTCATGGTCTTGGTTACTTTACAAGTATTATATTTTGCAAAGATAATGCAAACCGAAGACAATACAAAATAAATCTATTTTTATTTTTATTGTTGAGGTGCAGCTTATCTTATCTAAAGATAATGCAAAATTTTGAATAAGCGAGAGTAAAAGAAATAAATTTATTTTGCCGATGAATTTTTGTATAATTTCTTTACGAGCAAAGTGAGCAAACTCGTTACCACGGCAAAGTGTGAACGTTTTCGATAAGCCAGATGACCAAAGTGATGCTCATTGCTGAAGACAGATTTAATATGTTCTTTCTGATTTTCAACATTATTTATCTTGTATTGCTGATTATTATGTTGTGTATTAGAATCCGTGAGAAGAATAAGACATTTACTAAACTATATATTTTCGGTATTGTTGTGAATGTTTTTCTGATATGGGCAGGATACATGATAGAAACAATAACTATTCGCTCATGACACCACTTCACTCGTCAAAAATAACATTCATATTTTTCGTTGTATTTGTATTGCGTAGCATGATAGTTTCTGCAGCTGACAATAAATCAACTACCATTTTACGTGGTTATTATTGTACCCAATATTTAAAAAGTGAAAAGATAAATCAGTTAAATCAACTCGCGCGATTGTCTATAATGATAAATTATATGGATTTGTTAAATAATAGTTATTATTAGCGGAAATGTAAAGAAAAAATTATATTTCCGCTGATTATAGAAATATTTTTGGTATATTTGCAGCGGATTTTGGGTTCAAAAGAATATTTCTATGATCATAGGACGTGAAAAAGAACAACGTGAACTTCTGAGTCTTCTCGACAAGGAGGAGTCGCAGTTTTGTGCTGTCTATGGCCGCCGACGTGTTGGCAAGACGTATCTCATCCGCGAGACCTTTAACTACCAGTTTTGCTTTCAGCATACAGGAGTAGCCAAAGGGACGCTTCGTCACCAATTGACGGCTTTCCGTAACTCCCTGATGGCAGCAGGCATGGTCAAGTGCAGCATACCAAAAAGTTGGATTGAAGCCTTCGAACTGCTGAAACAACACATTGATAATGCTTCGGCAGGGAAAAAAGTGCTCTTTATTGACGAACTTCCATGGATGGATACCCCGAAAGGGAATCTGATTGGTGCTTTGGAAAGTTTCTGGAATGGTTGGGCTACAGCCCGCCGCGAGAAAGACATCGTGCTGATAGTCTGCGGCAGTGCCACTTCATGGATCAGCAAAAAATTGCTGAAGGACAAGGGAGGGCTTCGCGGAAGACTGACTAATCGCATAAAACTCGTCCCGTTCACACTCCGTGAGTGTGAACTCTTTGCTAAAGGAGCCAACCTCGCACTGGGTCGTAAGGACATACTGGAACTATACATGATTCTCGGTGGCATACCCTACTACTGGAGTTTCCTGAAGAAAGGATTGAGTGTCGCACAGAATGTAGACCAGCTGTTCTTCACGGAGACCGCCCAGCTGCGAGACGAGTTTGAAGCTCTTTATGCCACGCTGTTTAAGCGTCCTGAGAACTATCTCAAAGTCATCGAATGCCTGAGCGACGGCAGACGATCTGGCATGACGAGGGAGAAAATACTGGCAGTAAGTAAACTCTCGGACGGAGGCACATTCTCAACTATACTGGAGGAATTGGAAGAGAGCGGTTTCATCCGCCGCTTCGCTTCTGCCGATACTGCTGAGACAAACGCATTGTATCAGTTGATAGACAACTACACGCTGTTCTATTACCTCTGCATCATGAAAAATGCCTTCAGCGATGAGCATTATTGGCTGAACACCTGCACGTCGACATCTCATAACACCTGGAAGGGCCATGCCTTTGAACGAGTCTGCCTCCAGCACGTCCCGCAGATTAAAGCAGCCTTAGGTATCTCTGGTGTACAGACAAACGTATGTTCATGGTTCGTCCGTAGTACAAAGGAACGGCGAGGAGCACAGATAGACTTGGTCATGCAAAGGGCTGACGGTTTTACGGACATCTGCGAGATGAAGCATTCCGCGAACACCTTTGTCATAGACAATGATTACGCAAAGGACTTGCAAAACAAACTTGATGCATACAGCGAGTTGTCGAAAGACAAACGCACTCTTCATCTTGTCATGGTAACAACGAACGGCGTTGCCCACAACAATTACTACAACATGGTACAGAAGGAGATAAATATGGATGAGTTGTTTACATGAAGATAATTTCAGACAGTAAGAAACTCTAAGAACTGCGGTTACTTTGCGAGCAAAGCGAGTACTCAGTTACCACGCATAAGCGACAATCTGCTAAAAACCAGTTTTAGAAAAATGTAAATTTGCGTCACGCGTCACACT
>ERZ842401.2452-NODE-2452-length-24804-cov-5.865166_pt1 | contig 24804 bp, 16 predicted proteins | sample MGYA00521270_ERZ842401 | MGnify/ENA primary metagenome ERZ842401 (study PRJEB31892, sample SAMEA3878208) | bioreactor metagenome | biome: Moose rumen | place: Sweden | collected 2011-10 | study: EMG produced TPA metagenomics assembly of the PRJEB12797 data set... | reverse complement strand
TCGACTTCAACAAGGATGCCAAGCACATCATCCTGTCGCACAGCCGCATCTTTGAAGATGAGCAGCGCAAGGAGGCTCGCAACGCACGCCGTCAGGCTGCCGCTGCCAAGCCTGCTGCCGAGGCCGCTCCCGCCGCACCCCAGGTCGAGAAGACCACGCTGGGTGACGTGACCGACCTTGCTGCCCTGAAGGCTCAACTCGAGCAGAACGAGGGCAAGGACGAGGCTCCCAAGACCGAGGAGTAAACCCAATCAAAATCAAGAAGTATAACCATCGCGTTATATTGACCTGTTGCCGGCACCCTTCATTGGGGTGCCGACACTTGTTTTGCCCCTGAAGCGGGCAGCCCCGCCGCAATAATAAGGCAATAATAAGGCATGGAAAAATAACTGAAAAAGGGAAAAAGTGGGAGTGAAAATGGGGTAAAAAGGCATGAATTCTACTGTTTTGAATAATTATTTGCGTAAAAATTTCCGTAATTGAAAAAATAAGAGTAATTTTACACCCTGAAAATACCAAGCATAACCTACATTTCAACAATAACTAATTCATTTCAAAAAAAGTGAAGATACTTTCTATTAACGACCTAAACAGTCTGAGAAAGCGTGCGCAACAAGCGTTGGCGCTGCGCGAGGAGAGTTCCGAAAGCTCGTCGGAACAGTGTTGTGGTCTTGCAACGGGAGCCGATCACCTGCAAGTGCTGTGCTGCGGTGGTACCGGTTGTAAGGCATCCAACAGCCACAAAATTGTCGATAACCTCAAGGCTGCCATCGAGGAGAATGGTATCGCCGACAAGGTTGAGGTAATCACGACTGGCTGCTTTGGCTTTTGTGAAAAGGGCCCGATCGTGAAAATCATCCCCGACAACACTTTCTACACACAGGTGAAACCCGAGGATGCAGCTGAGATTGTCAAGGAGCACATCATCGGTGGTCGCCGTGTTGAGCGTCTGCTTTATGTCGATCCCAAGACCAACAAGACGGTGAGCGACAGCAAGCACATGGACTTCTATCGCAAGCAGATGCGCATTGCCCTGCGCAACTGCGGTCTGATCGACCCCGAGAACATCGAGGAGTACATCGCCCGTGACGGTTATCAGGCCATTGCCAATGCGTTGCTCAACCAGACCCCCGAGGAGGTGATTGAGATCATCAAGGCCTCTGGTCTGCGTGGACGTGGTGGTGCCGGCTTCCCCACTGGCATGAAGTGGGGCTTTGCCCGTGGCTATGAGAGCGACGAGAAATATGTGGTCTGCAATGCCGACGAGGGTGACCCCGGTGCATTCATGGACCGATCCATCATGGAGGGTGACCCCAACTCGGTGATTGAGGCAATGACCGTCTGCGGTTACTGCATCAACGCCCACAAGGGTCTGATTTATATCCGTGCTGAGTATCCTCTGGCCGTTAACCGCCTGAAGATTGCCATCCAGCAGGCTCGCGAGTATGGTTTCCTGGGTAAGAACATCCTGGGTACAGACTTTGACTTTGATATCGAGATCCGTTACGGTGCTGGTGCATTTGTCTGCGGTGAGGAGACCGCGCTCATCCACTCGATGGAGGGTAAGCGTGGTGAGCCCACCTTGAAGCCGCCGTTCCCTGCCGAGGCTGGTTACAACATGAAGCCGACCAACGTGAACAATGTTGAGACCCTGGCCAATGTGCCCATCATCCTGACCAAGGGTGCTGACTGGTTCGCATCGATCGGTACCGAGAAGAGCAAGGGCACCAAGGTGTTTGCTCTGGCTGGTAAAATTAATAATGTGGGACTTATCGAGGTTCCCATGGGCACCACCCTGCGTGAGATCATCTACGACATCGGCGGTGGTGTGAAGAACGACAAGCAGTTCAAGGCCGTTCAGACTGGTGGCCCCTCGGGTGGCTGTCTGACGACCAAGCATCTGGATACCCCCATCGACTATGAGCACCTGGCTGCTTCGGGCTCGATGATGGGTTCTGGCGGTATGATTGTTATGGACGAGGACGACTGCATGGTGAGCGTTGCCAAGTTCTACCTCGAGTTCACTGTTGACGAGAGCTGCGGTAAGTGCACACCCTGTCGCATCGGCAACAAGCGAATGCTGGAAATCCTGACCCGCATCACCGAGGGTAAGGGAACCATGGAGGACCTGGAACACCTCAAAGAGCTGGGCGAGATCATCAAGGACACCGCTCTGTGCGGTCTGGGTCAGACCTCTCCTAATCCCGTGTTATCGACGATTAACAACTTCTGGGACGAATATGTTGAGCATGTTAAGCAGCACACCTGCCGCGCCAAGCAGTGCAAGGCCCTCGTGACCTACAGCATTGAGGCCTCCAAGTGTAAGGGTTGTGGCGCCTGCGCCCGCAAGTGCCCTGCCAATGCCATCATGGGCGACATGCGCAAACCTCACATTATTAACCCCTTCGAGTGCATCCGCTGCGGTATGTGCAAGTCTAACTGCCGCTTCGACGCCATCTCGGTTTATTAAATTTCGATAGCATCATGGAAGAAAAGAATATGATCACCCTGACGATTGATAAACACGAGGTTACAGTTCCCGCAGGGACTATGCTTCTCGATGCCGCCAAGACTGTAGGCATCAGCATTCCCACCCTGTGCCACATCAACCTGGAGGGCACCTGTGTTCAAAACATGCCCGCCTCGTGCCGCATTTGTGTTGTTGAGATAGAGGGTCGCCGCAATCTGGCCCCCGCTTGCGCTACCCGCGTGACTCCGGGTATGGTGGTTCACACCAACAGTGCCCGCGTGATTCGTGCCCGCAAGACCGTTGCCGAGCTGATGCTCAGTGACCATCCCAACGATTGCTTGACCTGCCCCAAGTGCAGCGACTGTGAGCTGCAGCGCCTTGTCATGCGCTTCAACATCCGCAAGATGCCCTATAACGGTGGCGAACAGAGCGAGCGCAAGCAGGAGTTGACTCCCGCCATCTCGCGCAACATGGAGAAATGCGTCTATTGCCGCCGTTGTGAGAGCGTGTGCAACAATGTGCAGTCTGTTGGCGTGCTTAGCGCAATCCGCCGTGGTTTCAACACCACCATCGCTCCCACCTTTGACAAAATGTTCACCGACACCAACTGCACCTATTGCGGTCAGTGTGTTGCCGTTTGTCCCACTGGAGCACTCACCGAGCATGATTACACCAACCAACTCATGGACGACCTCACCAACCCCGACAAGGTGGTTGTCGCTCAGCCCGCTCCCGCCGTGCGCGTAGCACTGGGTGAGGAGTTCGGCATGCAGCCTGGCACCATCGTTACCGGCAAGTTGGCTACAGCATTGCGCGACCTGGGATTTGACTACGTGTTCGACACCGACTTCGCTGCCGACCTCACCATCATGGAGGAGGGCACCGAGATTCTGCAACGCCTCAATAAGTTCCTGGCAGGCGACAAGGACGTGAAACTTCCCATCATGACCTCGTGCTGCCCCGCTTGGGTGAACTTCTATGAGCACGAGTTCCCCGATCTGCTCGATTATCCCTCAACGGCCAAGTCACCCGCCCAGATGTTCGGCGCTGTGGCTAAGACCTATTGGGCCGAGAAGATGGGCATTCCCCGCGATAAACTCGTTGTGGTTTCGATCATGCCCTGTCTGGCCAAGAAGTTTGAGAGTGGACGTGAAGAGTTCAAGGTGGATGGCAATCCCGACGTGGATTACAGCATCTCGACCCGCGAGTTGGGCCGCCTGATCAAGCGAGCCAACATCGACTTCACCAACCTGAAAGACGGAGACTTTGACTCGCCTCTGGGCGAATCGACGGGTGCTGGTGCTATCTTCGCTAACACTGGTGGTGTGATGGAGGCTGCATTGCGCACCGTCTATGAGGTACACACCGGCAAGACCCTGCCGCACATCGAGTTCAACAACGTGCGTGGCCTGGACGGCATCCGCGAGGCCGAGATCGACCTGAATGGCTTCACACTGCGCGTGTGCGTGGCTCACACCTTGAGCAATGCCCGCAAGGTTATGAACCTGCTGCGTGCCGGCAAGCTCAACTACCATGTTGTTGAGGTGATGGCATGTCCCGGTGGTTGCATCGGTGGTGCAGGCCAGCCCTATCACCATGGCAACATTGAGATTCTCAAGGCCCGTGCTGCTGCCGTCTACCGCGAGGACGAGGGCAAGGCCCTGCGTAAGAGCCACGAGAACCCCGATATCCAGAAGCTTTACAAGGAATTCATGGGTGAGCCTTGTGGCGAGAAAGCACATCACCTGCTTCACACGCACTATTTTGATAAGAGCATTCATTAATCGACTAAAACATCAATTACGATATGAAGAAAAAAGAAGAAATCAAACTGGCGTGTACCGTGGTTCAACAGGTTGAGGAAATCTGTGACAAGCACGGCAATAAGCCTGGTGAGCTGATTAACGTGTTGCATGAGTGCCAAGCACTGCATGGCTATCTCCCCGAGGAGATGCAGCGCATTATTGCCCGCAAGTTGGGTATTCCCGCTTCCAAGGTATATGGCGTAGTGACGTTCTACTCGTTCTTCACCATGACCCCCAAGGGCAAGCACCCGATTTCGGTCTGCCTGGGTACCGCTTGCTATGTGCGCGGCTCGGAGCGTCTGCTTGAGGAGATCAAGCGCATTCTCAATATCGAGGTGGGTGAGACCACTCCTGACGGTAAGTTCTCGCTCGACTGCCTGCGCTGTGTGGGTGCCTGCGGTCTTGCACCGGTTGTCATGATCGGCGAGCATGTGTATGGCCGTCTTGATGTCAAGGACGTGCGCCAGATCCTCGAGAACGTTGCAGCCGAAGACTGATTTTTAAGTAGAACAGTCGATCATCAATAAAGGAGGCAGGAGGCCATCAACAGGCATCCTGCCTCTTTTACCCTTGTCGAATGATGCGCGTCTCTTTCGGGAGGTGCGTTTTTTAGTCATTTGGTCAAAAATATATTTGTCCAGTCGGTGGAAAATCCGTAATTTTGTGAACTGAAATGGACACATGGTCTTTAACGGCCGATTGGGGAAACCCGCCAATCACTTAATTGTCAATGGATACTCAACACGACCAGTACTCAAACACAACCGGCATCAACGAGCGACAGAGCAGTGACCAAGTCACTTATGGCCTGATTGCAAGCAGTCATGTTCAGGTGCTATGCTGCTGCGGTTCGGCGTGCTATAACTCAGACAGTCTGAAGATCATTGACAATTTTATCCGTGTCATCGCCAGTTACGGACTGGGCAGTCGTGTCGATGTTGTGGCGACAGGATGTTTTGGCTTCTGTGCAAAGGGGCCTATCGTCAGGATTATGCCCGACAACACGACCTATGTCCAGGTTCACCCCGAGGACGTTGAGGATATTGTCAAGACCCATATAATCGATGGCCACTTGCTTGAGCGGCTGCAATATGTGGACTTCATGGCCCAGCAGCTGGTTGACGATGCCAAGCACTGGAGCTCATTCCCCAAGCAGCTCTCGATGGACGCCATGTTGCATGACTACATCTACGAGATTGGCGGCAAGCGTTTCCTGTCGGTAATGTCCTACAAGATTGATGCCGACAAGTGCAAGGGGTGTGGTGCTTGCAAACGCGGTTGTTCCAGTAAAGCCATCGTAGGCGACCTGCGTCACCCTCATGTGGTCAACCCCTACAAGTGCACATGTTGTGGCCATTGCACGACAAAATGTAAGTTTGATGCCATTCATGGACCTGTAGGTGCGCTCATCGAGCGCAACTACGTCGAGGATTTGCTCGTCGACGTGGCCGACCCAGAGAAGATCGTGGTGGCCCAGACGGCACCGGCTGTGCGTTATGCCTTGGGCGAGGAGTTCGGTATGCCCCCAGGCACCATCGTGACGGGCAAGATGATCACGGCCTTGCGCAAGGTGGGTGTGGACTATGTGTTTGACACTGACTTTGGTGCCGACATCACCATTATAGAGGAGGCCGCCGAGATTGTTGACCGCTTGCGCAAGTTCATTGCCGGCGACAAAACAGTGCGCATACCCATCACCACCTCGTGCTGCCCGGCATGGGTCAATTTCTTTGAAAACGATTATCCTGACTTGCGAGAATATCCCTCGACTTGTAAATCGCCCGCTCAGATGTTGGGTGCGGTGCTCAAGACTTATTGGGCGCAGCGCATGGGCATTCCGCGGGACAAGTTGGTTGTTGTATCGGTCATGCCCTGCCTGTCCAAGAAATATGAGTGTGCCCGCGATGAGTTCTATACTGACGGCAACCCTGATGTGGACTACTCGGTCACCACTATCGAACTGGCTGAGTTGATCAAGCGCATGAACATCAACTTTTACACGCTGCGCGACGGCCTGTTCGACTCGCCACTGGGCGACTGCAGCGGAGCTGGTGCCATCTTCGGTACCACGGGCGGTGTGATGGAGGCTGTGTTGCGCACGGTCTATGAGGAATTCACAGAGCAGGAGTTGCCCCATCTCGAGTTTGAACAAGTGCGCGGTCTGGACGGTATCCGCGAGGCTGTTATTGACCTTAACGGCTTTGAGTTGAAGGTCTGTGTAGTCAACACGTTAGCCAACGCCCGCATTGTTATGGATAAGCTGCGTTCTGGAGAACTTGAATACCATGTTATCGAGGTAATGGCTTGTCCTGGAGGCTGTATCGGCGGTACAGGCCAGCCCTACCACCACGGCGACATCGATGTCATCAAGGCACGTCAGCGGGCCATCTATAGCGAAGACGTCGGTAAACGGCTGCGCAAGAGCCACGAGAACCCCGTCATTCAGCGCCTCTATCGCGAGTTTCTGGGCACACCCCTGCATGGCATGGCCCACGATCTCTTGCACACCAAGTACCGCGACAAATCGATATTGTAAGTTCGGATTAGGGGAGAGATACTTTCCCTAATATGCCCTTGATGTGGGCAATGGTGATTCCATAATTGGTCATCGGGACACCCTGGCGGCGGCATTGTTCCACCCGTTGTAGCATGAAGCGTCGGTTGAACATGCACCCTCCACAATGAATCACCAGGTCATAGCATGAGACGTCTTCAGGAAAATCCTTTCCAGAAACGATGTCAACCGTTAATCCACTACCGATGCGTTGGCGCAGCAGGCGGGGTATTTTCTCCCGACCAATGTCCTCAGCCAGTGGGGCATGGGTGCAAGCTTCGGCAATGAGAACACGGGATTGCTCTGTAAGGCGGTCGATGGCCGCAGCGCTCTTGACAAAATAGTTGATGTCTCCCTTGTGGGCTGCCATCAGCACTGAGAATGAAGTAAGCTTGCTGTTGGCTGGTTTTTTCTTTTCCACAGTGTCAAACACCTGTGAGTCGGTAATGATCAGGTGCGGCGGTCGTTGCAGTGAAGCCAAAGAACGATCTATGTCATCGGTCGTCGTGCAGACTGCAATGCATCCCTTGTCCATCAGGTCGCGCAGTGTCTGCACTTGGGGCAGGATAAGGCGTCCCTTGGGCGCTTGGGGATCCTGCGGCATGACGAGCAAGACCACGTCTCCCTGAGCAGCAAGATTACCAGTCAAGGACACCTTCTCGTTGTCGGGCACCAGCCTGGCCAATGTCTGGCGCAGCAAGTCGAGACCGGTCTCATGGGTAGCGCTGACGGGTATCACGTCACACCCCAGGCATTGAGCGGCCTCGGCCAATAGGGTAGAGTGGGATTCCATCAGATCAACCTTGTTGAGAGCGGCGATAAAGGGGACTCCACCCTGCTTGAGCAGGGTGGCCCATGCCGATTCATCGACAAAGTCGCCACCGTCGGTCACAATGATGGCGATATCGGCCTGCTTGATGACCTCGTGCGTGCGCTGGTTACGCAATTCACCCACTGTCCCCGAATCGTCAAAACCCGCTGTGTCGATGATGACACACGGCCCCAGAGGCTGTATTTCCATCGCCTTGAGCACAGGGTCGGTGGTGGTGCCGGGCACGTCACTCACCAGAGCGGTTCTCTGTCCCGTGATGGCGTTAATGAGCGAAGACTTCCCCACATTGCGCCGTCCGAACAGCGCAATGTGCAGGCGCTCGCTATGGGGCGTCGTGTTAAAAGTAGAAGTCCCGCTTGCCATCGGCAATATCGTTGATGTGCTGGGATGCAATCTCGCGGACACGCTGGTTATATATCTTGGCCAATTCCTTTTCAATCAAGATGTTGCCCTTGGAGATCGTGTCCTCGCTGGCAAAGTCCATGAGGTACTCCTTGAGCGTCATCAAGGCATTAGGCGTGCAGATGTCGCCAATCTTACCTGCCTTGACAAGCTCCATGAAACGGTCACCAGTGCGTCCTGAGCGGTAGCATGCTGTGCAGAAGCTGGGCAGGTAGCCGATAGAGAGTAGCCAGTTGATGACCTCGTCGAGGGTGCGTGTGTCACTCACGTCAAATTGTGCGGTCTCGTCATGACGTTCAACCGTGGTGTATCCACCCACGCTGGTGCGGCTGCCACCACTGATTTGGGACACGCCCAGGTCAAGCACCTTGGAACGAACGTTTTGGCTCTCACGTGTTGAGATGATCATGCCGGTATATGGCACGGCCAAGCGAATCACTGCGATGATGCGGCAGAAGATGTCATCGGGCAGCACATCGGGGAATTCGTCGAGCGTGATGTCCTCGGCAGGGCAGATGCGGGGCACACTAATGGTGTGGGGCCCCACGCCAAAGCGGGCCTCGAGGTGCTCGGCATGCATGAGCAGGCCGACGAAGTCATATCGGTAGGTGGTCAGACCATAGAGCACGCCGATGCCCACATCGTCGCAACCGCCCAATTGGGCACGGTCCATGGCCTCGGTGTGATAACAGTAGTTGCTCTTGGGGCCAGTGGGATGTAGGGCCTCATAGTTCTTGCGGTTATAAGTCTCCTGGAACAGAATGTAAGTGCCAATGCCTGCAGCCTTCAGCTTTTCATAAGCCTCGACCTCGGTGGCTGCAATATTGACGTTGACACGGCGGATTTCACCGTTCCCCACTCGGGTGTTATAGACGGTGTGAATCGATTCCAGAATGTACTCTAACGGGTTCATGACAGGGTGTTCACCAGCCTCCAGTGCCAGACGCTTGTGTCCAATCTTGACAAGGGCCTCGACCTCGGCACGGATTTCGTCCTGCGAGAGTTTCTTGCGCGGGATGGTCTTGTTCTTGGCATGATATGGGCAATAGACGCAGCCGTTGATGCAGTAGTTGGACAGGTAAAGCGGTGCGAACATCACGATGCGGTTGCCATAGAAGCGGCGCTTCACGTCCTTGGCCAGTTGCTCATAGCGTGCAATCAGGTCGGGCTGGTCGCAGTCGAGCAGCACCGCTGCCTCGCGGTGGGTGAGGCCCTTACACAGGGCCGCCTTATCGATAATCTGCTCTATCAACGCGCGGTTGCTCTTGTTTTGCTCGGCGTAGGATAGGGTCTCTAATATTTCACTGTCGTCGATATATTCATCGGCGTGATTTGATTTGACGTTATACATTTGGTATTATCAATAGTAGTTATTAGTTGTTTCAACCCACAAAATTACTAATAAAAATGACACGTTAATCAATTGAAAGCTTTTTTTAAAGAAAAACTGTACACGACGAACGAATCAATAGCCTGATAATAGGAAATTTGCGATGCTTGTGTTTAAATCTTCCATTTTATTAAAAAAAGTTGTATTGGTTGTTTGAGTTGTTTTTATTACTACCTTTGCGGTTGTATTGAACATTTGAGGCATTGACTACAAGGACTCTTCATATTATTCTTGCACTGGTGACGGCGATGGCGTTGCTGCCATCGTTGTCGCATGGACAAGTGTCGGGTGATGTGGTCGATGTCACAAATATTGTGGACTCGATTGTCAAGGCTGATGGCGATTCATTGCTAAAAACGCCCCCTGTGTTGACCGACACAAGCCGCTTTGCGCGTGAGCGTGTGGACCTTGACCACGTTGTTGAATTTACTGCCAAGGACAGCATTATTCTGTTCGGCCGCAACCATGCAGTGATGTTTGGTGGGAGCAAGATTCTGTATGGTGACATCGACATGAGCGCGTCGCAGATCAGCATGGACATGGACAGCAGCCAAGTGCAGGCCGTCGGTGTGCTCGACAGCATCGGGGACTTGACGGGCAATCCGGTGTTCAAGGACAACAGTGGCGAGTATGAGTCCCGAGTGATGAAGTACAACTTCAAGACCAAGCGCGGCTACATCACCGACATCATGACCGAGCAGGGCGAGGGATTCCTCACCGGTGGCATTACCAAGAAGACCGAGGACGATTACTATTATATCAAAGACGGCCGCTACACCACCTGCGAGGACCATGAGCACCCGCACTTCTACTTCCAGTTGACCAAGGCCAAGGTAAAACCCAAGAGCAACGTAGTCACCGGCCCCGCCTACATGGTGCTGGAAGACTTGCCGTTGCCCATTGCCGTGCCCTTTGGCTACTTCCCGTTCAGCGAGAAATACCAGAGTGGTATCCTGGTTCCCACCTTCGGCGAGGACTACAATCGCGGTTTCTATCTGCGCAACGGTGGCTATTACCTGGCATTGGGACAATATGCCGACTTGGCCATCACGGGAGAGTTATATACCCGTGGGTCTTGGGGACTGAATGCTCAATCATCCTATGCCAAGCGATACAAATACTCAGGGTCCTTGAGTGTCAACTACCTGACCACGGTGACAGGCTTAAAGGGTGACCCCGATTACAACAAGATGAAGAATTTTCAGGTGCTGTGGAGTCATTCACAGAACCAGAAGGCTAATCCGTTCCTCAGTTTCTCGGCCAGTGTGAACTTTGCTACCACCGGCTATTCCCGCAACAGCCTCAACACCTATTACACCAGCGCATTCACCGAGAACACCAAGAGCAGCACGGTGAATCTGACCTATAAGATCCCGAACAGCAAGTGGACCATTTCGACAACCGCTAACGTGTCGCAACGAACTGCTGACTCGACCATCACCGTGTCGTTCCCTAACTTGACTATCAACATGGCTCAGATGGCTCCGTTCAAGCGCAAGCGCTCGGTGGGCGATGAACGGTGGTACGAGAAGATTAAGGTCAGCTATTCAGGTCGTTTCCAGAACTCGTTGACTGCTAAGCAAGACGAGTTCCTGCACAAGAGTCTGGTCAAGGATTGGCGCAACGGCATGAGTCACACTGTCCCAATTCAGGCTACATTCAATGTGATGAAGTATTTCAACATCACGCCTTCTATCACGATGAATGACCGCATGTACTCGAGCAAGATACGCCAGCAATGGGATCCCAATGCGAGCGCGGTGGTGCGTGACACGACCTATGGCTTCTACAACATCTTCGACTTTAGCTTTGCTGTGTCGTTGAGTACCAAAATCTATGGTTTCTTCACCCCATTGAAATTTTTGGGTAAACTTAGCGAGAAGCTGCAGACGGTACGTCACGTGATGACACCGTCCATCTCGTTCTCGGCGGCTCCTGACTTTAGCGCCCCATTCTGGGGCTATTATGGCAACCTTGATTATGAGGACAATAATGGTGTTCACCGCAATTCCCGATACAGTTATTTCCAGCATGGATTGTATGGCAATGCCCCTTCAGGAAAATCTGGAACGATATCGTTCAATATTGCCAACAACCTGGAGGCCAAGGTAAAGAGCGAGAGTGACAGCACGGGGTTCAAGAAGATATCCCTGATTGAGAATTTCACCCTGAGCCAGTCGTGCAACCTCGCGGCCGACTCAATGAAGTGGAGTAACCTCAACACCAGTATCATGCTGCGCCTCACCAAGGGGTTCAACCTAAACCTGAGTGCGACGTGGGACGTTTATAAATATGGATTGAACGATGCCGGTACTCCTGTCCGCATCAATAAGTTGCGCCTGTTCAATGGTGGTGGATGGGGGCGTCTGTCCAGCACGGGCACGTCGTTCTCCTACACGTTCAACAACGACACGTTTAAGCGCAAAAAAGACAAGGACAAGACTCAAGACGATAAGAAGAATCCGCCCCAAGGCAATCTTAACCGCAACCGCGATAACGCTGAAGAGAACGAGGACTCGGCAACAGGACCGATCACCGATTTGGAGCTCATCGACGGATATGCCAAATGGGATTGTCCATGGAATCTGACCGTGAACTACTCACTGTCCTATGGTTACGGCACCTTCAACTACGATAAAATGGAGTATAACGGCAAGTGGACTCAGAACCTGAGTATGAATGCCAGCATTCGCCCCACCAAGAACTGGTCATTGACTGCATCGGCCAGTTATAACTTCGACACCCACAAGATTGCCTATATGAATTGTAGCATCTCGCGGCAGATGCACTGCTTTGAGATGAGTGCCAGCTTTGTGCCCGTGGGTCCCTACAAGAGTTACAACTTCCACATCGCCGTCAAGTCCTCGATTCTGCAGGATGTGAAGTATGACAAGTCCTCAAGTATCAATAATGGAGTCACCTGGTATTAGTATCCATAGGGTTTTATTGACACTGATGCTTGCTGTGATGGCCATGCCCGTCTCAGCATTTCAATTGGCTGAGGGTGACTTGTTGTTTGCCTGCAGCGACACGGCCAATGCCATCACAGCGGTGACAAGCGGCATCGACGAGTTGCCGATAGACCATGTGGGCGTTGTCCACCGCATTGGCGGCCCTACGGGTCCCCTGTTTGTCATCGAGGCTATCAAGCCACAAGTGTGCATCAATTCTCTCGACACGTTCCTGTGCAACAACGGCGAGGTGATAGTGGGGCGGTTGAACGAGGAATTTGATGCCAAAGAATCTGTTAGACGTTGCCTGAACATGGTGGGCAAGCCTTATGATGACCTGTATCTGCCTGGCGACAGTGCGGTTTATTGTAGCGAGTTGGTGCAGATGAATTATGTCACTACAGCTGGCGAACGCATCTTTGGCACGATTCCCATGTCTTTCCATGACCAGTCAGGCCAAATCACACAGTATTGGATCGATTTTTACCGCACGCGTGGCATGAATGTGCCCGAAGGTTGGCCTGGTACCAACCCTGGGGAATTGTCCCGCCGTCCACAAGTGACAATACTTGGTCCCGTTCGTTAAAAACTGCAAACTGATTTAGTGACTTATCACATTTTTTAGTACTTTTGTAACTTCATTGTGATAAGCGCCACCAGTGGGTACAATATTATCAATAATAATAGGCTGTGTGTCGATAGGTATCATCCTGTCGGCTCCCATGGGACCCATAGGGATCCTGTGCATCCAGCGCACCCTCAACAAGGGGCGAGAATCGGGATTCTATACCGGAGTGGGCGCTGCTGCCAGCGACTTGTTCTATTGCCTGCTGGTGGGACTGGGCATCTCGCTGGTGACTGATTTCATTGCCGATCATGTCAACCTGTTGCAGATCATCGGCAGCGCAATCCTGATTGTGTATGCCGTTTACATGATTTTCCACAACCCTGTGAGCCAGATCAAGGAGAATATTGACCAGCGCGACAATCACTGGCGCGACATGGTAACCGGTTTCCTGTTCACGCTGAGCAATCCGTTGATCATGTTCCTGATTATCCCGTTATTTGCCCGCTTCAGTTTCCCCTTGCCCGAATATAAGTTTTATCACATCATCATTGGCTATGCCTTCATTGTGGGCGGGGCGCTGTTGTGGTGGATGGTGATCACATTCTTTGTTGACAAGGTGCGCACCCACTTCAACATCCGTTCCATGTGGCTTATCAACCGCATCATCGGCTCCATCATCCTGATTTTGTCCCTCTACGGCCTTGTGACAGGCACCATCGCCTATCTGCAACAGCTCCACATCCTTTGATTTTAATTTTCTTAAACTTTCTCTTGGTTTTCTCGTTCTTTTTTTGTTATTTTGCCGATGATAATGGGTGTATAGTTCTATCCCCGTTTTTTCAAAGGACTTTGTGCATTTAATCTATAACCATGCCATAGCCACAGAATCCCATGTGGATTGCTGTGAGTGATGGTGCACTGTGACATTTCAATACCTGTAATATTATTAACGATAAAACCATTGATCGAAATGAAAAGAATGTTTTTATCCCTGTTGATGGCGTTGTCAGCCATCGTGTTGTGCCAGGCCGAGGTGGTCACTGCCGACCGTGCCCTGGCCGTGGCGCGTGACTTTGTCAACCAGGGCGGCTACAGCCTCAAGGCCGGGGCAACCCTCAAGCTCGCCCATCAGGCGCGCTCTGTTGACGGCAAGCCCGACTACTATGTGTTCAACAACGGCGATGACGGCGGCTTCATTGTCGTCAGTGGTGATGACCGCACTGTCCCCGTGTGGGGTTACAGCACGAGCGGCTCGTTTGACTACGAGTCGCTGCCCGACAACGCCAAGTGGTTGTTCGGCGAGTATCAGCGTCAGCTGCAGTACCTGCGTGACCACCCCGAGGTAAAGGCCCGCAAACCGGTAAAACTCAATACTAGAGTCGGACCCTTACTTACCACCAAATGGGATCAGTGTTATCCATATAACAAAAGATGCCCTTTTGCTTATGGAGGGAACGACGAAAATCAAGAACATGCATTAACAGGTTGCGGACCGACTGCTGTGGCACAGATCATGAGATTCCACAAGTGGCCAAAGGTTGGCATTGGAAGTAACCGTTATACCAGCGAAGTTACACAATATGTTCCTTATCCTTACGATCCTACAGGAGCATTGTTGCATGAAGAAAAGTATCAGGTCACTATGAGTGCCAATTTTGCCAATTCCTACTATAACTGGGATTTGATGCAAAATAATTATACAGATGGCAATACATATACCATAGAGCAAATAGATGAGGTGGCAAAACTAATGTATGACCTTGGCATAGCAAGTGAAGTTGAATATGGAGCTCGTGAAACAGAATCAACTGTGGGTGGCATAATAAATGCTGTTTCTAAACATTTTGAATATGACTATACTGGAAATCAAAGAGCGAATTTCAATTCTGTTGAGGAATGGGATGAGTTGTTAAGGCAACAATTAGATGAACAATTACCCATTATATATAGTGCCGATGATTCGAAGTCTGGATCAGGTCATGCTTTTATTTTTGATGGCTATGATGAAGATGGCAGATTTAGTGTGAATTGGGGATGGGGTGGTGTTGGTGATAACTATTACTATAGTTATTTGCTAACAGTTGAAAGTTATGATTTTTCTGTTTCTCAACAGGCCTTAGTTTTAACGCCGTTAAGAAATGAGAAGTCACTCTCGACACAGTTGACGGGCAGGCGGTTCGGGACGGTGAACACCAACTCACAGCACACAGCCTCGCTGTCGGTGGTAGGTCAGAATTTGGACCAAGATGTGAGCATCTCTCTCAGTGGGGCCAATGCCGGGATGTTTTCTGTGGTAAACTCGGTGAGTGCTGCCGATGCCAATGCCGATGGAGGCAAGACCGTTAAGGTTGTCTATAATCCCACTGCTTCGGGCGACCATACCGCACTGCTCACAGTTAATGCTGGTGATGGTATTGACCCCGTGACCTATACATTGACTGGTACGTCATGCCTGAACTATGATGCCAATGGTGACGACGAGGCCGACATTGGAGATGTGGTAGCCGCTATCCAAGCTGTGCTCAATAATGGGTCTGTTGCGTTTTCCGATGACCAAATAGACATAGCTACCATTGTCGCTATGATTGGTGCTATCCTTGATGGCGAAACCAATATTGACCTTAACGACGGCCTTGTGGCCTATTACCCCTTTGATGGCGATGCCCGTGACGCCAGTGGTAACGGCAATCATGGCGAGGTGCATGACCTGTGGGCAACCCATGGCGTGAACGGTGATACCAATGGCGCATGGCACTTTGGCGGCTACAGCCATCCGGGCTACATCCGCATCTCTAACAGCCAGTCCCTGCAGTTTACTGACGGTTTCACCTTTGCCTGCTACGTCAAGCCGCTCGATTGGGCAGGCATGGATGGATGGGGAAGCTATAGTAGTAACGGAGCACATTGCATCTTCGCTAAAGATCATGATCGCAGAGGACCATATATGAATATTGGTCTCACAGGCAATTCTAACATGCAAGTTAACACTGGTACGGGAGGATCATGGTACCATCAAACAGGCTGGGCTAATTTGTACTCTAATGATAAGATTGAAGGCAATAAACTTAATGAATGGGTACACGTCGCAATAACTTACAGTAAGAAGAAGGCGCGCATGTATATTGACGGCATGTTGGTGGATCAACGCGAAATTACCGCTGACTTTACTGAGATGAACCGCAATGACCTGTATCTTGGCAAGTTTTCGGATTATTGGTTCCCCTTCAATGGGGTGATGGACGAAGTGCGCATCTATAACCGAATGCTGACAGCCGACGAGATCAAGAACCTCGCCGCCGACAATGTTGTCACGCAGGAAGAGAAGCACCCCTTCAAACTCTCCCAAAAGTCTGTGACCCTTGCCGTGGGTGAGAGCGTCACCATCGAAATGCTCAACGGCAGCGGCAGCTACAGCGTGGGCTGCAATTCCAACATCGTCGACTACACTCTCGACCGCGAAAGCGAGACTATCACCCTAAAGGGAATTGCCGAGGGCACCACCAACGTCACCGTCATAGACGTCAACAGTCAAACCACCATTATGCTTCCCGTCACAGTCACCGAACGAGAATACTTCAACGGTCAAATTGTGATGGAAAGAAAATACTTGCTTCAGCATGCAAATCAATATAATTATATGAATGTAACTTTCCAATTTGATAATAACACGACATTAACAACTGGATATTATGATTCACATTACTGGGACGGATCATATTATAACCACTTGCATGGAATTCATATCATTTCAGCAAAAGACGGATGGTATCATGACCCTCAATACCGTACTCATGATTGGTATGTTGCACCTATTATTTTAGGAGAGTGGGTTGATGAAAAAGTTATTATTAATCATGACGGAAGAGTCAAATACTATATCAACAACGAGTATATGGGAGAAGAGTTATTTGACAAATTGGATTTAGAAAGGGCCTCAACTGTTATTGTCGATATTGACCCATGGGGATGGTGGACTGGTCAAAAGCATTATACTGACGATTTCAAAATCACAACATCATCAAGTGCCATAAGTGATAATTTCAATGATGGGGTAATTGACTTGAATATTTGGCAAGCTCCTGTAAATCCTGATGGTGTGAGAGAGGAGGATGGTATCTTGAAGACAGAACAGCTTCGCACTGATCAGGATTTCCACCTGCGAAGTAAACCTATAAAGCTGTAATACAATCTAGCTGAACGATGGTGAGAGGATTACTGCTTCCAACAGTAGTTCTCTCGCCATTGAAAGGTATTAGAATCATAATAAACCGATTTAATGCTACAAAGAATTGATGAAAAAACGAATAATATACATATTTGTTTCCTTACTCTCAATGCTGATATTGTTCCATGTTGCACCAAATGTTCAAGCGGCAAACAATTCTAAAGTTGACGTGAATGGGGACGGTGAGATTAGCATTGCCGATGTTAACGTCGTCATCGACTTTATTCTTAGCAATAAAAAAGAAGGAGATGCAAACAATGATGGTGAGGTAAATATTGCCGATGTTAACTACGTCATCCAGTATGTACTGGATAACCAAATGACACAGTGGGAGGATAACTCCAGAGCTATAGAACAAATCCAGAACCTGGTAGCCAATGGTACTGAAATTGTAGACGTAAGGAACGCGACAAATGGTATAGAGGTTGTGATGTCCAATGGCTCCATCTTCACGATTTCCAACTTAACCTGTGCTACCGTCTGGACGGTCGGCAGTGATGGTTACTGGCATAAGGATGGAATAAAGAGTGATTACTATGCAATTAGCAATGATGGTGCTCATAGTACTTACTATGTGCCTAATTCCTCAACTGGTTGTTGGGATATTTACAACAGTGACGGTACGATAAAAGAGCGCACCTCAACACAGTGGAAAGACACTGCTGAAGGAATTACTGCGGTCATGGATAGAGCCAAACTCAAGTTGTATAACGTCAGAATCACAAGCGGCTATGATGACTACACACTTGCCATAAACAACAGACCGCAATTGACCAGTCTAATTTTCCAGCCCAATCTTTATGTTGACGGAATTCCGGCATTTCGTGTTGCTTTGTTCGGTTATTCACCTTATCAAATGACGAGAATGGACAATGGCCAAAATGGCAGTAGCATGGGTATTGAGGAGTTCTCAGGTTTTGGCTCTCAAACCTACAAGGCTAGAAAAACCTACATACAGTATCATGTGAATCCTGCAAATGCTAATGTTGAGGATTTGAAGAACCTTAGGTTTGTCATTAAGGCGAACAATAAGAGAAATGGTTCTGCCCATAATGCACGAGCTTCCAGTGACTTTAACGCAGAAGCTCATTTTATGAGTTACACAAATGGCACACTGACTGTTGAAGTAGTCATGACAGGGGCTCCTGCAACCGAAGAGTACATCTCAGTTGTAGCGTTGCAAGCCACTCGAACTGACGGTGTGACTGTTACCTCTGATTATGCCGCTGTTGATGCGACTTCCATGAATGATATTCACATTGCAGATAAAGCTAGATTTAATGCTTCCAGGCAAGAGTACCACTATCGAACCGTTCTCCATAGTGCCGATAATTCCTGTCCTTGTATTGGCATTCCTGAATATCCTGTTACCTACATGCAGGACTATAATGGGGAGACGTGCGATCTTCAACTCAAATGGAATGGTCAGTTAAACATTTGGAATTATGTGATGGCACACTTTTATAGTGATTACTGTATTGCTTGTGACATTGAGAGGGAGTTTGGATTTACGTGGAAGCTTGAACTCTTGAAGAACTTCTATTGTGGCAGCAACCTAACTGATCAATCCGAATATGTTGACTTTGATCCTGAAACCGGAATCTTGAAGGTAAAGGAGAAATATGGAACATCTGCTGTTGATCGCACTCCAGTGATTCGCATTCGCATCATGGACGGAGACAAGACAGTTAAGTTAGCCTATATCAAAGTAAAAATCGTTAACGCAAATTATAGCGAAAACAGTATCGTTCCCTTGTGATGGTTTCACAATTAACGGCAACTATCAAAATTGGCATTCGCATAGACAAAAATGCGAATGCCATTTTTGATAAATAGTATTAATTCTATCTGCGAGAAATGGACTAACAATAGTAAAATTAGTATTTCTGGACTTTGATTTCGCCGTTGAGGGCTGCCTCGGCGTTCGCGGCCAGGGCCGACATCTCGTCCTCGCCGGGATAAACGTGGACGGGAGCCATCCAGTCGACGCGCTTCTTGAGCTCATCAACCATGTACTGCCAGTAGGCGATACCGCCAGTGATGAGGATGGCATCAATCTTGCCACACAGCACAGCACCCTTCTCGGCAATAGCCTTGGCGATATGATAGATCATGGCATCGATAACCAGTTTGGCATGCTTGTCGCCAGCCTCAATCATCTTCTCGCACTCGATCATGTCGGTGGTGCCCAGGTGAGAGAACACGCCTCCCTTGCCCGAGAGCATCTTGAGGATCTCTTCCTTGCTGTGTTTGCCGCTGAAGCACAGGTTCACCAGATCTTTAGCAGGCAGGCTGCCGGCGCGCTCGGGCGAGAACGGACCCTCGCCGTCCAGGGCGTTGTTCACGTCAACGGCGCGGCCGTGCTCGTGGGCAGCAACCGAGATGCCGCCACCCAGGTGAGCGACGATGAGGTTCAGGTCCTCATAGCGCTTGCCGTTCTCCTTGGCATAGCGGCGAGCGATGGCGCGCTGGTTGAGGGCATGCCAAATGCTCTCGCGCTTGAACATGGCCAAGCCGCAGATGCGTGCATAATCGTTCAGCTCGTCGGTCACAACGGGATCGGCGATGTAGCAGGGGCAGTCAAGTCCCTTGGCAATCTCGCGGGCAATGACGCAACCCAAGTCGCAAGCATGTTGATGCTCGCTGGCATAGGTGGCATCAATCATATTCTGGTCAACAGCATACACGCCGCCGGGCAGGGGCTTGGTGAGACTGCCGCGGGCAACGATGGCATCAAACTCAACGGGGATGCCGGCCTTTTCGAGTTCGCCCAGAATCATCTGGCGGCGGAAGTCGAACTGGTCGGTAATCTTGGCAAACGGTGCCAACTCCTCGGCTGCATGGCGGATAACTTTAATCAAGCTGGGTTCACCATTCTCAACAACAGCCATTTTGGTTGAAGTGGAACCTGGGTTGATGACTAAGATTTTCATATTTTTAGTTTTTAGTTTTCAGTTTTCGGTTTTTAGTTTTCGGTTGATGAATTACTCGGCGGCCATGGTGGCTACGGCCAGGCTGTAGAACTTGGACTGGGCGCTGTCGGCGCGAGAGGGAACCACAGCAGGGCACTTGGCACCCAGTAGCAGACCTGCGGTGCTGGCACCGGCAAACAGCGTGATGGCCTTGTAGAAGACGTTACCGGCCTCGATGTCGGGCATGATGAGCACATCACTGTCGCCCTGCAGGGGAGAGGTGAGTCCCTTGGCCTCCATGGCGTGCATGCTGCAAGCACACTTGGCATCCAGCGGTCCGTCGACGATGCACTTGCCCAGCTCACCCTTGTTGGCCATGTCGATGATCACGGGATAATCCTCGGTGAAGGGGAAGTGCTTGCCGTTGACCTTCTCGGTGCAGTGAATCAGGGCGACCTTGGGTTCCTCGACCCCGAAGTTGCGGGCCACGTTGGCCATATATTTCACCATCTCGATGCGCTGCTCACGGTTGGGGTAGGGGATAACAGCTGCATCGGTAAAGATGAGGAACTTGTGATAGGTGGGAATCGATGCTACGGCAGCGTGGGTGAGTACATTGCCCTTGGGCAGGATACCAGTCTCCTTGTTCAGGACGGCGCGCAGCAGGTTGTCGGTGTTGATGAGTCCCTTCATGAGCACGTCGGCCTTGTCCTCGCGCACCAGGGCCACAGCCTTGGCAGCGGCATCATCGGCGTCGGTAGCGTCCACATAACTGATGCTGGCGGCAAAGGGCTTGAGCGCCTCGTTGGCCTCCAGTTTGTCCTGGCAGCCCACAAAGATGGCCTCGATAAAGCCGGCCTCCAGTGCCTGAGCACAAGCGGCTGGAGTCTTCTCGTCGGCAGCCCAGACGACAGCAACACGTTTCTTCACGTTGTTTTCTTTGAGATGAGCAAGCAACTCATCAAAATTCTTAATGGTATTCATTCAATTATTAAAGTATAAAAGAAGTTAATGGTTTATGATGCCACAAAGGTAGTGCAAGCCGAGCGAAATGGCAAGAAAAAAAGGTAATTTCTTGCCATTTTCCAAGGCGCAGCCTACCTTGCCCGAGATTCATAGGCATCAGGGAAAATTACAACTTTTTTGTCACATGGCACAAACTTTTCGAGTGATTTTATTCAATTGTCGATTAAGTGAAAAAAAAGTACTATATTTGCGACAGTATTTACACTAAAAAGACAAGTGACATGGCATTGAACGGAATATTGACTTTCTTGAATTTGGGAACGGGCGAGATCATCGCTATCGTCCTGGTGATTCTGCTGTTGTTCGGCGGCAGGAAGATACCTGAACTCATGCGCGGCCTGGGCAAGGGCGTCAAGAGTTTCAAGCAAGGGATGAATGAAGTCGAAGAAGAAATCAAGAAGCCCTTTGATGATCTTGATAACCCCGACAAGAAATGAATAAATTGTCCCTACGCTAAGACACAAAGCCGCAAAGTATTATTCTCTTCGCGCCTTCGCGCCTTTGCGTGAGGTCTCTGTATTAGATGGCTGAGGACAAGCTGCAGGAGATGTCGTTCTGGGATCACATTGAAGCGCTGCGCTCGGTGTTGATACGTATTCTCGTCGTCCTTGTTGTGATGACGATTGGGCTTTTTTGCGTCATGCCCACAATCTTTGACAAGGTCATCCTGGCGCCCTGTCACGGCGATTTTGCGCTTTACCGCTTGTTTGAGCGCATGACCTCGTCAACGCCCTGGCTGCCGCAGTTCTCGACCCAGGGTTTTGAAGTACAGCTAATTAACATCAAGTTGGCATCCCAGTTCTTTATTCACATGTCCACATCGTTCTGGCTGGCACTGGTGCTGACGTTCCCCATCGTGCTCTATCTGCTGTGGACCTTTGTGGCACCAGCCTTGTATCCTAACGAGAAGAAAGGCGTCAAGGCCGCTTTCCTTATCGGGTGCCTGATGTTCTTCCTGGGGGTGGCTGTGGGTTACTATGTGGTGTTCCCAGTCACATTGCGTTTCCTGGCTGATTATCACGTGAGCGCTCTGGTTCCCAACCAGATCTCGCTCGATAGTTACATGGACACCTTCCTGATGCTCATCTTTGTGATGGGCGTCATCTTTGAATTGCCGTTGATGGCATGGTTGCTGGGCAACTTGGGCGTGCTGCACCGCGACTTCTTCGGCACCTATCGCCGCCATGCTGTGGTGCTGTTGCTGGTTCTTGCCGCCATCATCACCCCCACGGGCGACCCGTTCACCCTGATGGTTGTGTTCCTGCCAATTTATCTGCTCTATGAAGTGAGCGCCTTCCTCGTTCCACAACATCGCCAGAATAACTAATTTCCAATTTTTTTAAGAATAATTACTGTTTTTTTGTTCTATCTCGCATTTTATTTATATTTTTGTCTTTTAAAACCATTTAATATTAACATTTAACTTAAACACTTTATGAAGAAACTTATCTTATCCTTAATGAGTTTTGCGGTTGCCGCATGTGCATTTGCTGCAATTGTGACACCTGCCAATCCCACCAACGTGTCGTGGTATGACTATGGACGCGAGGACGGTTACAACCGCCTCTCATTCACCTTGCCCACTGTTGATGTGAATGGCAACGCCCTAAACAACGAGAATCTGGGCTATCGCATTTACATCGACAACGATCAGATTTTCACCTTTGAACGCAGCGTCTATAGCAATGATGCGCTCTATACCGACGCTACCAGCATCTATTACTACACATGGAGCGGCGGATCGGACATTCAGAGAAGTTGTGTTTATTTCTATCGCACCAATGCCGAAGGTTACGAGCGCTTCTATACCTGGCGCATCGGTATCCAGGCCTTCTACACCAACAGTGACGGAACAGGAGAGTCTGAAATCGTCTATGACGAAGTGTTCCCGCAGACCACACTGCCCAAGCCTGCAAGGCCCTCTATAACAGAATGGATTGATTAAGAGCCCATTACTTGGCCTGGTGGCTACCTCGCTTCATGTATGATGGGTTATGATATTCCCTATGGTATTATGGATGAGATTGTCGCTGATGATGGGACGACTGTGCTTGAAATAGATAAGGTCTCGTTCAGCCTGTTCACCGACAATGACAAGATCTTTACTTTCACTCCTGAGATGTTTGATCAGGTTGATGAGCCATTAACCCAATTCCCCTGTGATCTGGTTACAGCAAGTGGTAGTGTTGGCTATTGGATGATTGATTTTGAAGGTTTGACTAATCGAGTTGAAATCCTTGCTGAAAATGGAATTGAAGCAGAACGCTTCTTTGACTGGCGCATCGGTATCCAGTCCTATTATACCGATGGGGACCAGACGAGTGCATCTGACATGTATTACATGGAGATTTATCCCCAGTTGCAGGAAGCAAAGGAAGTGACCTCAACCTCATTCTTTGCTGACTGGTCATGCAATGCCGAGAACACTTACCTGATCAATAACTTCATTGGCAATAATTGCGGTTATTTCCTTTATGTTATTAACAAGGAAACCCAGGATACAGTGTTGGTCGAGAATGTTGCGCCTACTAACCCGATTGTTGATGAAAACAACCACGCTATCCCTGATCCCATCCCCGGTGCAACTTACACCGTCGAGGGTCTTTCTCCTGGCACCACCTACCAATACTATGTTGTGGTTGTGCAGAACACAGGAATGACCTACCAGTCGGTAGTTCGCGAGGTGACCCTGCCCACCGAGGATGTTACCCACTACACCCCCGGAGATGTTAACCATGACCAGGTGGTCGACGTGAACGATGTCACAATGGTGATTTCTCATATCCTTGGTACCGAAGTAGAAATCTGTCCCATCTGCGCTAATGTGAATGGAGATGATGCTATTGATGTCGCTGATGTGACCACAATTATCAGCATTATTCTGTCGGCAGAATAACTTGAAGTTATATAGGGTTAAGTAAACCCAATATAAAACGCGGGCAACTGTCTGACTCAACGACTGTTGCCCGCTTGATGTGTTATAGGGTGGGGGTTATTACTCGCCCAGCAATGCATTTGCCATGTTGAGGGCGGCACGGCGTCCGTCACCCATGGCGAGGATCACGGTAGCACCGCCACGCACGATGTCGCCACCGGCGTAGAGGTCGCCCACCGACGACTGCATGGTGTCCTCGTTGACAACGATGGTGTTGCGCTTGCTGATGTCCAGCCCAGGGATGGAGCGGGGCACGAGCTGGTTGGGCGATACACCCACAGCGACAATCACCAGGTCAACAGGGATTTCCTCGATAGCACCCTCGATGGGCACGGGGCTGCGACGACCCGATGCATCGGGCTCACCCAGTTCCATCTTCTGCACACGCATGGCTACCACACGGCCCTTGTCGTCACCGATGTACTCGATGGGGTTGTGCAGGGTCTTGAATTCCACGCCTTCTTCCTTAGCATGGCCTACCTCCTCGCGACGGGCGGGCATCTCCTCCTCGCTGCGGCGATAGATGAGGATAACACGCTCGGTGCCCATGCGCAATGCGGTGCGGGTCGAGTCCATGGCAGTATTGCCGCCTCCGATGACAGCGATGGTCTTGCCGCGCAGCACGGGGGTGTCACCACCGCGGCCAGCCTCCATGAGGTTGATGCGGGTCAGGTACTCGTTGCTCGACATGATGCCGTTAAGGTTCTCGCCAGGGATGTTCATGAAGCGGGGGA
>ERZ842401.2451-NODE-2451-length-24809-cov-7.479236_pt1 | contig 24809 bp, 14 predicted proteins | sample MGYA00521270_ERZ842401 | MGnify/ENA primary metagenome ERZ842401 (study PRJEB31892, sample SAMEA3878208) | bioreactor metagenome | biome: Moose rumen | place: Sweden | collected 2011-10 | study: EMG produced TPA metagenomics assembly of the PRJEB12797 data set... | reverse complement strand
GGCCGTAATCGGGGATGTATCCAAGGAATTCTTTTAAAAAAGTCGCAAACTCCTTAGAGTAGCGAGTGCCCTTGGCAACCATCTGCCAGTCCTTCGAAACGCTCTTGCCTTCAGTGTCCTTCCACCTGCGACGACGCACATGAAGTACGGTGCGGTACTCACGGATGGGGAAGTCGTTCATGCAGGACTCTTCGTAAAAACCGTTTGGAGACAGGTCTGTACGAGCATCTGGAGCTTTGTCCTTCTCGTCAAGATAAAGGTGAAGACGTGGCTCTCCACTATACTCGTCTGTACGGACCTTAACCAGGTCGAAATACTCTGTCATCTCGCTGGGAAGGATAACCTTTGCCAGCATCATGTAAGGATTCTCGGTCATTGATGTACTATTTGAGAGCAAAGGTACTAACAAATGGCGAGAAATAAGCAATTAAACTAATTTTTCAACACAGGGTTTTGCAAGTGACCCGAAATAGTGCCATAAAACAAATTACTTCCTGGATACGAAACAATAAGGGCAGTGTACGGATTATCATTCCTCGCTATGGGAAGTCAGATTTTGATGTAACTGTGCCTACATTCCTGTCTCAAAAGCAATCAGGAACAAAACCAAGACCAAGAGGAACAACAAAAAAGGGAGGCGCGAAATCTTCTGTAAGAAAGAAATAGTTCTGATGTATAGTCTTTTCTCATTTATAGTATATGAAAAAGTTTTCTCTTACATTCCTACTTTGCTTGATGACCATTCTATCTTATGGTCAAACCAAACATCTTACCATTATGGGAATCCCCATAACAGGAAGTATCACCACGTTCCAACAAAAGCTAATTTCTAAGAATTATCGTTTGGATACGAAAGAGAATAAACAACTCCCTGTTGGCGAGAGAGCTTTTAAAGGAAGATTCTCTGGGCATGAGTGCACTTTGAAAGCCTATTATTTCCCTGATGACAAGACCGTCTATAAAGTCAGAGTGTCAATCGATTTCGCTTACGAATCGAGTGCTGACAATGCGTATAAGGAGATTAAAAGGAACCTTCTGAGAAAATACAAATATGCTGATACAAAGACTGGAAGAAGTAGTAACGGTCATGAGTCATTGTCAGCATTGATTATTGATGATGAGGACGACATCCTCGGAAATATCGTTCTATTTGTATTTGACAACGATGACCCTTACGAGAGTGAACTTGTTGTTGGCTATGAAGATATGGACGGATTGATAAAGGCTGAGAAGAAACATACCGACGACCTCTGATGCGTTTGTACTTCTATTTTATTCAATATTGATTAAGAGAATCGTAGTTATGAAGAATCTACTTTTACCAGTTCTTGTGTTACTTCTTTTTACATCATGTGACAAGAGGATAGACCAATGCGAAAAAACTGCAGAAAGTTTCTTTGCTGCAATTATGGAAGGCGATGAAGAGGCTATGCTAAAGGCATATCCTTTAGCTTACCATTTACACTATTTCCCACATACGGACTCACATAAGATTAACTCAGTTAAAAAGATTTCAGATAATCGTTACGAAGTTAATCTTGCAAATACATATACAAAAGGAGACAATCCTATCACCAAAGAAGTCTCTCTTTATCTGGAGCCCATCAATGATGATTCGATGAAGATTGTCGATTCAAAAGGCCTTTATCCCAAAGACAATGTAAAACTCTATAAATATGCATATAGACACGATATGATTCCTAATGGCACAGAAACCGACCAACAATTAGGTGCTGTTACAGATTCCGTAAGAAGCAAATTGACAAGTGTAATCATGAAAATGCAATTCTACACTAATGATTACTTTGAGATAAGCCATATTAAATGGCAAAAATTAGTAGATTCGGCAACAGGATCATTCCTTATTACCAATAAATCCTCATATACTCTTGATTCTCCCAAATACAAATTGACTTACTACAATAGCAGAGACAATATTGTGGCTGTAGATGACGGACGCATCACTTATTCAAAGTTCAGACCAGGTGACCAAGTTAAGGTAGATATTTTTACACTCCACGTAGGGTCTGCCAACTCTTTGAAAATAGATTTAGACATTGATTTAGAAGAAACGTTAGATAATATTCTTGAAAACAATTGATAGCTTATGAAAAATGTTGATTTTGTAGCCATAGACATCGAGAAACTTGACGATAGTCCACTTTCTGTTTGCGAAATAGGCATGGTAAAGGTTATAGAGGGCAAGTGTACAGAATATCATACATATATTAACCCTAAAGCTGGTTTGTCTCGAAACTTGTTTGGGGAAACAAAGCTAAAGCACATTACAGATTCTGTCCTAAAGAGTTCTCCAACTTTTAAGGATGTCTATTCTGATATGAAAGAATTTATAGGAGGCTTGCTTCTTGTTTGTCATAATAAAGGGGCTGACCTTAACTATATATATTATAATGAACAAGCTGATGGGCTAAAAGGCTTGTACAACAAGTTCATAGACACATATGACATTACGTCCAAGGGGTTGGAAATGTCATATAAGACTGTTTTGGGCAAATCACTCCCAAACCATCATCACGCATTAGAAGATGCTCGCCATACTGCGGAACTCTTTATTCATATTCAAGCAGGAACAGACGTAAGTCAACACATCAAGTCAGATTATATTCCTTCAAAAGAGAAATCTCATTCTGGAAGCACAAAATACCAAACTGTGCCTATAGAGGGCTTGGATTTAGAGGATGATCTCTTGGCCGATTATTCTTTTTATGGGAAAACATGTGTTATCTCTGGAGAATCAGCATATCGTGATGCTATAAAGAAGAGGCTTGAGGATATCGGTGCCAAAGTCACAGGCAGCATTAGTGGTAAGACTAATGCCCTAATTGTTGGGGAAGAAGTTGGTTCAAGTAAGAAAGAAAAAGCTATCAAACAAAAGGCCAACAACCCCGAACACTTCCATGTCTTTTCGCAACAATCTGTTGCCGATATGCTTGGAATTAGCTAACCACATTTTCTATACAGAAAATCGACTATAAGGACAAGTCCATCTTTCTCTAATTTATTTGAGCGAACGGTGTTTATGGGCCAAACAACGGAACCAGATCATCTTAATTCAAATAAATCTATTGGAAATATCAATATGCGCTGACAAATTGGAAAAGAATCGACAAGAAATTGATTTGCTTGAAAAGGAAGCGGGCAAGAGTCTTGATTGTGACGATTATCCTATTGAAATATAAAAGGAGATTGAAAAGAGTTGGGAGTCCATCTTTGACTTAGACAGACGCGATAAGGAAGTAGGTCGCACACATAAGTGCAACCACAATATTCAGGCAACATTCTGGATTCAGAAACTATAGCATATTATTTCCGTAGAATTTCTTGAAAGGAAAGGCGAGGTTGTAAAGATAACAAATAGAGAATAGGGTTAGAAGAAAAAGATGTGAATAGATTTTGTTCTTTCAAAAAGAATAGTTACCTTTGCACCCGATGATGAGCCATAAAATGGCTGGTGGCTCAGCGTCGGGTGTTCTTTGAATGCAATCCATAGCAGAATGTGGAATTGAGTATGGTTGCCAATTCGTAACCCCGATTTTTCCCAATCCCTCAGACAGCCTTTATTTAAAGGAATCCTGCAATTTCTTACAAAGTTACGAAAAATAATTTGTAATTCGTAATTCGAAATTCATAATAATTTCTTACCTTTGCAAAAATATTCAAATATAATACCTAATTCTAAGCATTATGAAGAAAAAAATCAAGTTCAGCCTTGTCTATCGTGACATGTGGCAGTCAAGTGGGAAGTTTCAGCCCCGTAAAGACCAGTTGGAACGCATTGCCCCCGTTATCATTGACATGGGGTGCTTTGCCCGTGTAGAGACCAATGGTGGAGCATTTGAGCAGGTGAACCTGCTGGCCGGTGAGAATCCCAACGATGCCGTGCGTGCCTTCTGCAAACCTTTCAACGAGGTGGGCATCCAGACGCACATGCTGGACCGTGGCCTCAATGCCTTGCGCATGTATCCTGTGCCCGACGATGTACGTGCCCTGATGTACAAGGTGAAGAAAGCCCAAGGTGTAGACATTCCCCGTATCTTTTGCGGCCTGAACGACACGCGCAATATCATTCCCTCGATCAGGTGGGCCAAAGAGGCTGGCATGATTCCGCAGGCTACGCTCTGCATCACCACCAGTCCTGTGCATACTGTAGAGTATTACAGTGCCATTGCCGACGAGGTGATTGCTGCCGGTGCCGAGGAAATCTGTTTGAAGGACATGGCCGGCATCGGCCAGCCCGCCCTGCTCGGAGCCCTGACTAAGAGCATCAAGACCAAACACCCCGACATCATCATCCAGTATCACGGCCACTCTGGCCCGGGCCTGTCCATGGCCAGCATCTTGGAGGTTTGCAACAATGGTGCCGACATCATCGACACCGCCATCGAGCCGCTCAGCTGGGGCAAGGTGCACCCGGACATCATCTCCGTGCAGAGCATGCTGAAGAACGAGGGCTTTGAGGTGGCTGACATTAATATGAATGCCTATATGCAGGCACGCAGTCTGACGCAGGAGTTCGTCGACGAGTGGTTGGGCTATTTCATCAATCCTGCCAACAAGCACATGACGAGCCTTCTGCTGGGTTGCGGTTTGCCGGGTGGCATGATGGGTTCCATGATGGCCGACTTGGGCGGCATCCACAGCAGCATCAACAAGCTGCGCGCCAAGAAGGGCGAGCCAGAGCTGAATATCGACGACATGCTGGTGAAGCTGTTCAACGAGGTGGAGTACGTGTGGCCAAAGGTGGGCTATCCCCCATTGGTGACGCCGTTCTCACAATACGTGAAGAACATTGCGCTGATGAATCTGCTGACCATCGAACAGGGCAAGGGCCGTTATGTCATGATGGACGATGCCATGTGGGGCATGATACTCGGCAAGAGCGGCAAGATTCCCGGCACCATAGCTCCGGAACTTGTAGAACTGGCTCAGAAGCAGGGCCGCGAGTTTACCGATGTTGACCCGCACACCTTATTAAATAATGCACTCGATGACTTCCGCAAGGAGATGGACGAGAATGGCTGGGAGTATGGCAAGGACGACGAGGAACTGTTTGAACTGGCCATGCACCCCGAGCAGTATCGCGTTTACAAGAGCGGTATGGCTAAGAAAAACTTCTTGGCTGACCTGCAGAAGCAAAAGGATGCCAAGCTCGGCTCAAAGCTCAGCCCAGAGGAGTTGGCAGCTTTCAAGCATGCCAAGGCCGATCCTCTGACGGCTCCCATTGCCGGACAGGTCTACTACGAGTTCTCGGGCGAGGGTGCTTGCGAGCCTTGTCTGGAGCCGTTTATTGGCCAGAAATACAAGGAGGGCGACACTTTCTGCTACATCCAGGCACCGTGGGGCGAGATTGTGCCCATCCCCGCAGCCTTGGGTGGCAAACTGGTGGAGGTAGCTGCCAAGCAGGGTGCCAAGGTGCGCCGTGGCGACAACCTCGGATGGATTGAACGCGAGCAATAATGGATTATCAAGCAATTATCAATAAATATTACCCTGCGGACGATGCGCTCCGCAGGGTATTATTAAAGCATAGCCGCCAAGTGGCCGACCGCTGTCTGGCAATCGTCCGCAAGCATCGTGAACTGCCCGTTGATGTGCAGTTCTTAGAGGAGGCCGCCATGCTGCACGACATCGGCATCTTCCAGTGTGATGCCCCCTCGATATGCTGTCATGGCACGGAGCCCTATATCCGCCACGGACTCCTTGGGGCTGAAATTCTCCGAAACGAGGGCTATCCGCGCCACGCCCGTGTCTGCGAGCGCCATACGGGGACGGGCTTGACACGCGCGCAGATAGAGCGTCAGCAGTTGCCGCTGCCCTTGCAGGACTTCGTGCCGGAGACGCTGGAGGAGCAGATTGTGTGCTATGCCGACAAGTTTTATAGCAAGTCCAAACCTGACCGGGTGCTCACTGTGGCGCAGGCCGCAGAGAGCCTTGAGAAGTTCGGGGCAGAGGGTGTGCGCCAATTCTTAGAGTGGGCCACCCGCTTCGAATAACTTGCAAAGTTACGTCAATAACATGCGATGTTATCGGAATAATATGCGATGTTACGGCGATAACTTCGCATGTTAATTGGATGAACATAATTTTCATTTCGCGCACGCGCGCGTATATGTATAGCTTAACGGAAAATTAACCCGCGTTACCCGCCTATCCCGCACCTGAGGGGGTGCGGGTAACGCGGGTTAGGTGGCAGATATCTCAAAAAATAGGGCTTGTAACTTGCTGAAAATCAGCATTAGGGGCGGGTAACGCAAGATAGGCGGGTTATTTTGGCCATAGCGTACCATTACGCGCGCACGCACAAGGCCCAATGCCAAGGAAACCTCACCGGATGTATGACAGGATTTGTTTCAACCCTGCAAAATTGTACATTTTCTTGTGAAAAGTTTTGCTGTTTCACAATTATTTACTAATTTTGCAGCATTGACACCTAATACTAAGACTATAAATATAAATTAAAACCATAGAGAAATGAATAAGAAAACGGTATTTTCATGGATGGCAGCAATTGCCATTTGCCCCATGCTCACGTCATGCTTCCTGTTTGACTTGTTTGGAGGTACACCCCGTGTTGATGACATGTCGAACATTGGTGCTTTCCACAAAGCCACGACCAGCAGCAGCAAGACCCAACTGGCCACCGACAAAGACGGCAAGGGCGGCAGCTGCGTGGATCTGTACATTGACTATTCTGACTGCATGACCACGGCCATCCAGTCGGAGTATTACAAGAATGTGCAGCCGGCCATCATTGCCTGCAATCCCAACTACTACAGCATCAAGGGTGGCGACATCAAGTTTGAGACCAACGACAAGATGAAGGTGCACCAGTTGCTGAACGGCATCCGCAACGTGGACTACAGCAACCTGAAGGGGGCTGTGGACAGCATTTTAAAGAACAAGCATGAGGCCATTCTCATTACCGACGGCGAATACTATCAGAAAGGCATTGGAGCCAACCTGAACAATCCATATCTGGCCGATGAGTTCAAGGAGTGGCTGACGCAAGGTCTGGACATCTATGTGTATAGCGAGCCTTACCAAAGCGGCAAATTCATTAAAAACCGCTACTACATGCTGTTCACTGACCACCGCATCGACAACAACATCCAACAGATTTTCTCGCGCAACGCTCCTGCACAGAGTGATGTCAAGATGGTACACCTGTATAGCGGCATTCCTGGTGCCAAGATTGCAGAGAGCGGCGTGAAGCTGAACGAGCAACTATTAGACGACGGGCAAGGCAAGGTGTTCTTAGGACAAGGCTATGAGTGGCACATCCTGGATGCCGAATGGGATGACATCTACGAATATATTGCCCAAGCCGAAGACAAAAAGGACCGCATCGTGCTGAGCGGCATCAAGCTGACCGTGGGTGAGGAAGATGCCTACCGTCCTGAGGAAATCGAGGTTAAGGCTTATGAAATCAGTGATGCCTATGCAAACTTCAATCCGAAAGCCAAGCAGCGTCCAGAGCTGGGCGAGGAGCTGGAGGACTTCTTGGATGTGGATGACAATGCATGGAAGAAAGGCGAGGTCGTGCTGAAGTTCGATGAAGACTTCAACGGCAAGGGACTTGACGGCAACGAGGGTAACCTGTTGCGCATTGACATCTGTGTGGAGAAGTCGAAGGAGAACTTCACCGACAATCCCAATATTGGCGGCAAGTTCCAGTTTGACTCGCCCTACGGTCTGAACACATCGGTCTATGAGAGCCTGAAACAGACACTGCTTGACCCCAGCATCAGCCCGGAGAAGAAAGGCAACCCCATTATCTACACCATCTACCTAAGCACATACACCCGATAAACAACCCGCAGACAATAATAAACAAGTAATCAATTTTATAAATTAGGAATTATCATTATGGCAACATTCTCTAATGCTATCGACACTGCAGTAAAACTGCATCAGGCTGAAACAGCCACCTACATGGCAGATGCCGTCATCGGCATAGTGTTCATCATCCTCATCCTCATCGTGGCCAACTTGATTGCATGGAAGCCGGGCGCCTATGACTCGTCGCCCGCCAAGCGCCGCCTGTGGTTCTGGATACTGGGAGCTGCCACGCTGGTGGTAAACTTAGGTGTTAACTATTGGGCATGGCTGCGCCACATCAGCAAGCCACAGTTTGTCAGTGAATATACCATCCACATGATTGTGGCTGCCGTGGTAGGTGTGGTTATTTATCTGGCCATCACCTTCGGTATTTGCAAAATGCAGAAGAAAGACACTAAGCTGGCATCTATCTTCAAATAGGAACTAAGCAGATTAACCGATATGGACGTATATAACATTATTGCCATAGGCGGTACGGGCATGAGGTGTGCGGAAAGTCTCGTACACCTCTGTGCTATGGGCATGTTTGATGACACACAAATCAACTTGCTGGCCCTTGACACCGACTATAAGAATGGCAATTTCAAGCGACTAAAAAACCTGGTAGACAACTACAACCGCATCACAGCCGACCGTGACGGCGTGGCTTCGGACACTCTGTTCTCAGCCAAGATCAGCTATTTCACCTTCAGCCCCGACTATGGGCGCGGCACCAACTTCGACACTGAGGCACACTACAGCGACGCACAGGCCATTATCCACGACGAGGAGGGTGTAAAATGGCGCGAAAGTGACCTGTCTGACCTATTCCTGACACAGGAGATGCGCAAGATGGACCTGCAGCATGGCTACCGTGCACAGACACAGATGGGGTCCATGCTGATGTATCATGCCATCATTGAAGAGGCTTACAAGGCCAAGGTGGGCGCCACGAAAGACAGCGGACTGGCCAAGTTTGTGGAGAACCTGATGAACAACCCCGGCTCGAAAGTATTCCTGTTCGGCTCCGTCTTCGGCGGCACGGGGGCATCCTCTATCCCCATCCTGCCCCGTTCCCTGCAGCGCGCCGCTCAAATTCTGTCGCGCGACGGGCAGGGCGACGTACTGTCGAAAAATCTGTTCGGCACCGTCATGCTGACCAACTACTTCTCATTCGAATCGCCCAAGAACCAAGGCGACGTAGTGGCCACCAGCGACAAGTTTGCACTGAACTCGCAAGCCGCCCTATTCTTTTACCACAACGACAAAACCGTGCGCCACACCTACAAACGGCTCTATCTCATCGGTCGCGACACGCCACACAATGTCACCAAGGGCAACGCACAGAGCCTGACCGGCGGTGAGGGACAGTGCAACCCTGAAGACTATATCGAGCTGCTGGCTGCATCGGCTGCCTACGACTTCTTCAAAGCAGCCCAGAAACATCAGGAAAAGCCGTTGTTTGGCCCTGAGGGCGAGACGTTCTACCGCACACTGAGCAGCGATGAGGGCGATTGCCTGACATTTGAGGCTTTCTTTGGCGACGACAAGGACAAGTTTGCCGAGAAGTGCGGCATCATGATGGCATCGGCATTCCTCTATGGCCCGCAGAACTTTGCTGAAAACCGCCGCCGCCATGAGACGTTCAAAAGCCTGACTGAGGAAAACGTCAACGATCTACGTCAGTTCTTCCGGTCATTCTACGACTTGGAACGGCTCGACGAGCAGAACCCCGGCAGCGGATGGATCAAACAGATGCAGGAGTCGGCAGCCGACATGGGTTACAAGGGATTCCTGTTCCACCCCGATGTCTACATCACCGATCCGCGCAAGGTGGGCGACTACAAATACAATACCAAACTGTTCCCCGAAGGCTCGCGCTTCAAGTACGAGGTCAGCATGGTCTCCAACGCCTTCAGCAAATTCAAGGACGAATTTGGCAAGCAAGACAAGGTGCAGGGCATGCAGAACACGGTATCAAACCTGCTGAAGCGCACCTATACAACGTTCCACGACCTTTACGGCTTTTAAACGACACGGACCATGATTACAAAGAACCTACTACCCAAGTGTGTCAAAGGACAGGACACACAGCAGGCCAAGCCCAACAGCTGGGCCAAAATGGAAAAGGAAGAACAATTCATTGACAGCATAGACACCAGTGGTGGCGAGATGTCGGACGCGGCCAAGTTTAATCTGCTTGTGTCGAGCGTACCATCGCCCTGGTCGCGTGTGCACCTGACGTGCCACGCCATACAGAGTGAGATTCAGCAGGGCGAGACACGCACACTGATGCAGTTCTACGACTTCATGCGCAGCGAATGGCGCGGACTGGTGGCTGCCTACGTGCTCTACCCTGAATACTTCGAACTGACCAAGCCCGTGGAGCTGGTGTCCAGCGACATCACCTCGCGCAAAGGCAAGTTTGACATCATCAGCACCTACACCGACATGCTGTTCGATGACGCCTCACTCTGGAAATACGAGAAAGGCGGACAGGACACGCCAAAGATGCAGCTGCTCTACTACCACTCCGGCACAGAGCGCCAACTGGTGGGCGGTACGTCACCTTTCAGCATCTTCTTCACTGGCATGAACTACGATGTCAAGCAGGACGAGGAGCGCATCTACTGGGTCATTGACGGCAAGTTCTGCGACCCCTTGTCACAGTGCTTCGAAATATATTATAAGGAGGGTGAGTCGAAGTATAACGACAAGCACTTTGGCAACCTGAAGAAACTATACTCATTCCTGACCAGCGTACAGGCCAACCGCAAAAAGTACATGGAGGAACTGGAGGGCATTTGGGACAGCGAGCACCAGAACGACGACCTGTCGGCTACGCCTGGGTCGCGTTGCAGCTTTGTGAGCGATGTGCTTGACAAAGCTGTCGGACAATGGATGCACGATCTGGAGCGCGTGCTGGGCAAGACGGTGGCCGAGGACTCGACCAATCTGCCCGTCCACCACAAACGTCCCGCAGGCCCGTTGGGCACGCTGCTCTATGTCAAGAGTGTCTACTACTGGTGGAACAATACTTTCTACACCCGCATCATCGAAGATGCCAACCAACAGGTCATCGACGACATTGAGCGACTGTTCATTGACAGTGATTATCTGGCCGTATGGCGCGACTCGGCTTACGCCGTCACAGACGAGCAAGGCAGCAGAGCCGCCCTAAAGGAGCATGACTACCGCCGTTCGCCCGTCTACTTCTTAGAAGTGAAAGAAAACGGGCAGTCGTGGTTTGTGGCACTGCCCTTGAGCAACTATGCGCTGGATGACATTTTCAAGGAGGAGTTTGCACCCATCATCATGGGTATGAGCGACAAGGTGAAGCTGGAGGCAGAGAAGCACGGCAGCAAGGTGGATGTCTACCTGAAAGCACGCATTGACGGACAAGGCGAATGGGTAACCATCCGCAACCGCACGTTCAACACTGTTACGCCGGACCAAGCACAGAAGGTGTTTGTGTGGCCCAACTTCTGTTCTGACAAGTGGGGCAAATACTACTATTACAGCGAGTTCCCCACCAATGCACCCGACGTGCAAATGGTACCTGTGTTCGACGGCATCGACAACGTGGAGGATCCCAACCTACAGAATAAAGACAAGAATGTGTTCTCACATCTTATCAAATATCCTGACACAGCCACTACTGGTGACCATGTGTACGAAATCATGCGTACCAACAGGCCACTGCGCCGCATCATGGTACGCAAGCGCATCGGCAGCAGCTTGGAGTGTCTGGGCTTCCTCATCATCCGCCAACAAGACAACAAACCCGGACTGGGAGAGCCGCAGGCCATGTTCCGCATCAACAAGAATCTGGAGAAAGCCACCGTGGGCTTCGACTTCGGCAGCACCAACTCCTGCTCCTACTACAAAAAGGACATGCAGGAAGACATCAAGCCTGTACCGTTTGCCAACCACCGCCTGGCCATCATTGGTTTCGACAACAAGGCTGGCGAGACAGCAGGTCCCGACGAGTTGCTGTTCATCTCAAATGAGGAACCCATCAACAAGAACGGCCAGATTAAGTCGTGGCTGCACGAGCACGACGAGAAGTTCACCAATGCCACATTCATGGACGAAGAACTGGTGGGCGGCGTACCCGTCAACGAGACCAATATCACCGTCAAGAGCATGGATGCCTACGAAATTACAACCAACGCCGGACGCCTGCGCTACAACATGAAGTGGCTGGTGGACGACGTAGGCAAGCGCCGCAAGAAAGCATTCATGAAGATGGTGTGGGTGCACATCTGCGCCGACCTGTTCGAAGAGGGTGTCTATCCCCGCACGCTCAACTGGTCGTACCCCAGTGCCATGGGTTCCAGCGACATGGAGGCCCTGAGCGACATCTTCGAAGGGCTGCCCACTCCTTGTCCCAGTTACCCTGTGGAGAGCAAGAACTCGTTTACGGAGGCCGAGGCTGTCTGCTCTTACTTCCTCGATAAGAACATTGCCCTGCGCAACACCAATATGTTCTTAGGCATCGACATCGGTGGTTCCACAAGCGACATTCTGATTCTCGGTCGCGACATACAGCCAGCAAAGAATGCTGCGGCCAGCGTTGCTGATAATGCAAAGAAACCAACGACAAGTGTTTCGACAAACAATGTTCAAACAGATTACGACGAACTCAGTCGCAAGGAACTGTGCGTACTTGTCCGCCAACGTGGTTTGGAGAACAAAGTAGATCTTGATGAACTTAGCAGATCGGAAATTGTAGATTTCCTTAAAGCGAATGAGAATGCAGGACAGGTTGATTATGACGAACTCAGCCGTAAAGAACTCTGCGACCTTGTTCGCCAGCGTGGTTTGGCAAGCAAGATAGATCTTGATGAACTTAGCAGATCACAAATTGTGGATTTCCTTAAAGCGAATGAGAATGCAGGACAGGTTGACTATGACGAACTCAGCCGCAAAGAACTCTGTGACCTTGTTCGCCAGCGTGGGCTTGACGGTAAAGTTGACCTTGATGCCCTAAGCAGATCAGAAATCGTAGACTTCCTAAAGGCAAATTTCGATACTTCCAAAGCCCAGACGACAAGAGGCTCGGATACTACACCCGCACAAAGTGAAGGAAATGCCAAGGATGCCAGCCAACGCACAGGCACTGACCGCCGACTGTTCACCCAATGCTCAGTGCGCATGGCAGCCGGTGTGTTCTTCGATGCCATCATTAATTCGAAAAACTTCCGCGACTGCATTCGCCGCTTCCACGACTCACGCCAGACCCGCATCCGCGTAGAAGGCATAGGCAGTATGGAAGCAGACCCAAAGCGTGCGCCCTACTACCTGAACAACATCTTCGACCAGCTACACGGCGACGAGGACTTCAAAAAGTTCTACACATCGCTGCGCAGTGAGGTGCCGTTTGTGTTCTCATTGCCCGCCTACATCACAGGAGCCCTGCTGGCCTATGCCGGTATGCTGATGCGCAACACCATCCTGAAACAGCAACTACGCGAGGTCAAGGAGGTGCACTTGCGTTACTTCGGCAAAGGTGGCCGCCTGTTTGAGTGGTTGTTCTTCCCCTTCCGTCAAGAGCAGGTAGATGCCTACCTAAACGCCTGCTTCGAGGTAGGATTAAAGAACGAGGTCATCAACGAGGCCTTTGGCCGTAGCCAAGACAATGAGATACACTGCATCTTCGACAATATCAATGACCCCAATTTCGGACACAACGAAAATTCCGAAAACAAATCGGAAGTAGCCTATGGCTTGGTGTCGCAACACCCGATTGTCGGCATCGAGGCTAACCGCAAGATTGTCTATGGCAAACGCAAAGCCAATGCCCCCAAGGAATACGATGCCCGCAAGCAGGAGGTTATCGGTGAGCTGAACGTGCAACTGAATGGTCGAATGATGGGCGAACTGGACATCGTTGACGACAATTTCTATGAGAACGAGGGAGCCGTCATCATGCCAGACAAATTCCAGAACTTCAGCGAGTTTATTGATGTGTTCACCCAGTTTGTTAGTCGTGCCTCCAGCATCTACCCCAACGCTAACCAACTGGAGCAACGTGCCAAGGAGGTAGAGAACGTCAATAGCTTCATCATCCGCGACTCCGAATACCGCAAGTATATCGAGAACATCCGCAAGGGCAACGAGGACTCCTACCGCATGCCGGTATTCGTGGCCTCGGCACTCTACTATTTACAAGAGGTGCTGCTCAAGGAAGTGTTCAAAAACTAAGCATCTATGGCAAATACAAGTTATCTGCAACTTTACCTCGACACCGACTACATCCTACCCGTGGCAGTCGGTGCCGACGGTAATCTTGTAAAATACCAAAGCCAGGGTGACAGTCGGCTGTGGCTCTACTTCTCGAAGGCAGCAGGACGCGATGTCTATGAGACAGGCTCAAACCAAAAAGCCAACTTCGAGGCCAAGATGGAGGGTTATTTCGGTAATTTCTGGACAAAACTGGAAACAGGAGACAATGTCGGAACGGAGCATTTCACCTACATTGACCTGCTGGACGTTGCCGGCATCTATCCTGCATTGCACGAATGGTTCAAGGCATTGCTGATGACCGACACACCAGACGTGGTGCTCAACTTTGCCACCACCATCGGCATCAAAGCACGCCGCGCCTTTATAGACTACCTAATCCAGAAAGGACTGCATATCCGCAGCTATAGTGTGGAAATCAACGATTTGGTAGCCGAGAAGGTGGTTTACGACAACCGCTTCACCATGAAGCGTGTCTTTGGTGACCAGCTATTGGTGATACAATCAACTGGCGACAAGATTCTGCTGTCTACGCTGACATGGTGTGGCGACATGTTTATGCAGGGTGACAAGCCAGCAAAAATTGACAAGCAGGGCGACGACTTTAAGAAAGTCGCACTGGCCCGCATGGTGGTCGAAAAAGCTGAACGCCACTACAACCTCCTTTCGCCTGACGAAGTAGAAGCTGAGATTGCCTATCAGGCACAATACGCAGAAAAGTGGCTGAAAAGCCGCGACGGTGACACCATTTGGACCGACGGCTTCCACTATTCTAAAAATCCAGGCCGCATCTATCCACCCGAACAGGTTAGCGCCGAACAGCTGGAGCTACTGGTCAAGGCCAACAGCCGCGATACGACCAACAAAATATCCAAATACTACGGAGAAAACATCGTCAACAAGCACCTGCATACCATCTTCCTTGGCGATGTATTCAAAGCCGAGAAGTTTCTGGCCGACTGCGTGGATATCACCTCCAGTCAGGGCAAGTTCACGTTCTTCAACGACAATGCTCTGCAAGAGGCTATGGGCCGCTACTACTACCTGCACGGACAGGAGACAGAGCCTGTTGAGGAACTGGAGAACCGCTACCTGACGTTGGAGGGCGAGCGCGAACGCATCCGCAAATATGTGAAGAATGCCGAGACGCTGGGCACCCTGCGCACGGCCATTGACGACAGCCGACAGGCAGTGAGTACGGCCATTGACAACCTGAAAAAGCGCACGACCAAGCTGCAAGAGTCATGGGAGGCCTGCATGAAGAAAAGCCTGTTCGACGAAGCAGAGAAGTACCTGAGCAACATGGCCACTGACGACGCACTGACCGCCGCCCTCGGCGACCTGTACGACACGCAACGCAAGGTTGAGGGACAAGCCAGTTTGTTGACCGACCTGAAGCGGCTGAACGAAGTACACGTGCAGGAAATCGTGGTCGCCATCGAACAGGGCTATGAGCAGTTGGGCACACTGAAAGCCGATGCCGACGGACTGCAGAACCTGCCCGCCGAACTGCGCGAGCGCACCCAGCACTACCGCGACGTCTATCCCGTCTACTTAGAAAAGAAGCGCGAATTGGACAACGAACTGTGGCTGGACGGCAAGCGCGACATTCTGAAAGTCATTACGGCCGACAACCTGACCATGGAGCCGCCCCCCAGCATTGATGTCAAGACAGTTATGGCCGAACTGACGTGCGAAGTACTGGTTAAGAAGTCTGGCCTGTTCGGACTGAAAAAAGAGCACTCCCTGCACATCACGTTGCAGGTCCTGAAACATGAGGAGTTACAGTTTGACTGCGTGCTCATGATTTCGGACAGCAAGCAAAATCTGGTGAACCGCCGCGCCTGGTGTGCTGACCTTAGCAAGGGCGACAACTATTGGGAGAAAACACTAACAGAGTCTGAACTGCCTAAGTCGGCCAACGGAGAACTGGTTGTTCAACTGCTGCCTAACGAGGAGAATGCACATTTGAGCAGCCGCATCTATTGCGAATCCAAACGAGTTAATATCTAAAAAACATATCCATAAGCTTATGAAAGTAACCTGTCCCTATTGCTACGAGCCATTCGACTCCAAGGATGTCCAGCTGCGTTGCAGGAGGTGCCCTGAAGAAGAAGACAAAGTGTATTCTGAATATTGGCAAAAGATACCCAATGCCAATGTCACCCCTATGCAGAAGCATGTCTACAATATCCGCCGCCGTTTCCTGCGCAAGGACGACCTGTCGTGCGACGTCTGCGGCAGCAAGGACCATGACTACGTCTGTCCCCACTGCCACAACGAGCTACCCTCCAAGATGGTGGAGAATGGTGCCGAAATCATCTCCGTCATCGGTGGTCCCAACAGCGGAAAGACACATTATATCATAGCTCTGCTCTATGAACTCCGCAAGCACGGCTACGAGATTGGCCTTGACGCTACACTGGAACAAGTGGGTGAGGACAAGGACTGGCACACCGATGAGATGTACCGCAAGGCCATCCGTAAGCTGAACACCGACCACGAGGTGCTGGTGAAAACGCCACAGCAGCAGATCTCGCTACCATGGATTATCCGTCTGGACAGCACCGACCCCAAGATTAACGCCCAGCAGGAACCGAAGAAATCCATCTATCTGGTGTTTTACGACACCGCCGGTGAAAGTTTCGAGGACAACAAACAGATACAGGCCAACGCCCAGTACCTGCGCCAGTCGAAAGCCGTCATCGTGCTATTCGACACTACGTCCATTCCCGCTATCAAGGACATTCTGCTGCAGAAGAATGAAGACCTGGGCCGCCCTGATGCTGACCGCGACGACTTCGACATCACATGGAACACGCTGAAAAAGTTTGTCATCGACAACGAGGAGATGAAGCAGAAGCCCGTGGCTTTTGTGCTCAGCAAGTTCGACGTGGTGCTGAAATACCATGAGCGACTGGGGTTCGACATCAACAGCTTCCAATCGCCCAACGGCCGCGTGGACAAGAGCTACATAAACGGTCGTAACGAGTTCGACATGAATCAGGTCAAGGAGGCCCACGACTCTATTGCTGCAGCCCTGCGCACGTGGGACATGGGCAACTATCCTAAGGAGTTTAGAACCATCTTCCCCGTGGGCCGCTTCTTCGGCATGTCGGCCCTTGGCAGCAAGCCCGACGGCAGCATTCTCACTAACGGCGGCATCCGTCCCTACCGCGTCATGGACCCCCTGCTGTGGACCATGTCGAAGATTGGCGGCTTTGCCTTTGAGACCATTAACGACGACACCCCCAAGAAATAAACATCCCCGACTATGAAGTACTATCACGTCATCTATACCTCGTCGCAGCGACTGCTCAGCGGAGGTAACGGTTTTGGTATCCGCACCGCCACCGAGGGCACTCCTCAGGAGTACCTGCAGCACGTGGTGAACTGCGTCACGACCAACAAGTTCAACAACAATGTAGACACCTGCGACAAGATGCCCTCCGCCACTGCCTTGATAGAGAACGACGGCAAGGCCATCCACGTCGTACCACCCCGCTATTTCTATCTGCATGAGACGGTCAACGACAAGCCGCTCTATATCGTGGGCCGCAACATCTATCTGGGCTTCACGGAGCCTTTCTACTTCCGTGGCCCAGACGGCCAGATTAGCGGCAAGAGCTGCCGTACGGGCAACTTCCTGCTCGACCTCTACCTGTTTGAGCAGCAGCCCTCGCGCAGTGTGTTCCAAATACTCTACGAGCACCCCGAGGACGGCAATAGCCTGTTTGTACCCAAGGATGCCGCCCCGTCTAAATCCAACGACGAGATGGCGGGCTATGCCACTGGCGACCCTGTGGTCCTGCCTGTCAGAGAGTGGCCCTTCGCGGCCGACAACAGTCTGCCCACAGAACCGCAGAAAGCCGTCGAACTGCTGTTTGCCCTCGTTGAGGCCCGCCTGTCGGAGCGGAAGTTGGTGGTAAAGTACCCGTGGCAGCAGACGCCCCAGCTGGTGGCCGACCTCCTCAAATTGCTGCCCGACAACCGGGTGGGCACCTTCACCTTCTCCACCTACTACACAGGCAACGGCTACAGCGTGCCCGCCGAGGTGAACTTCGTCAACGAATATTATAAGGTGCAGTATGTCGGCAAGGACCTGTTCGTCGACCTCAGTGCCACCCCCCTCTCTACCAAGGAGAGCGATGCTTACAAGCAGATTGTGCTGGATGCACTGAGCCGTGGCGACATTGCTACCGTGCGCCAACTGGCCGACTGGATGCTATCGGTACCCTATAAGGAGGTGCGCAACCTGAAAGCCCACACCAACAAGACCTTATTTATTTATACACAGCAGCCTGAGAACTTCACACTTGACATGCTGCACTTCAAAGTGGAGGACCAACGCAGGATAACACTGCCAGCTGACGAACAAACGGAACTACTCAGCGCGCTTGGGGCAATCATCAACCAACCCCAATCAACCAACGCCCAACGTTTCACCACTTTGCTGCGCCAAGCCATTGAGACAGCTACTTCCCAAGCCGATTCCGATGCAAAGGTAGAGCAGACGGCACGGTTAGTCGGGGCCATCGAGATTTACAAAAAGTACATCAGCGCCACTGACAGCGTGGTCAATAATTACGCTAACGAACTGGAAGATGCCCTCATGGCAAACCCCAAGCGGGCCATTGACACATTAAATGACGTCAGCATAATAAGGAAGTACACCCATAATCTGGCGAGCGGACTGAACCGGCCGGAACTGGCGACCTACATCTTTGACATGGTGAAGGAACAATTGCCGCAGACTCTCGCGAAAGCCAAAGAGCTCATTGACAAATATGGAACTAATAGTGCTGTGCTGGACCTCATGGCCACCCAGTTCTCTCAAGTTTTTGGCAGCCTATACGAAACAGTTATAGAGCGGGCTTCTACGACTGCCGACAAGGTCTTACTTGCCAGAGAACTGGATGCAAGCCTGCTGGATCCCATGGAAATGGCAAAGGGTGACAGTACATTCAAGAAGTTTGAGCAACTCTTTGAACTGCTGAGCGACACGGTACAGGTAGATGCCTACAACTATCGTGACCTGCTACAGTTGCTGCAGCGCGTCGACATGAAACAAAGCAAGACGGCAGAAGCCGTCAAGGCCCAGTTGTTCGACGAGAAGTCGCCTGCCGCCATTCCTACTCAGGTGAAGACATTACGCGATGTGTGGAACATAGAACCGACTGCCATCATAGAACGTGTTCAGCAACTTGCCAGCGAGCACAAGATGGACTCCATCTGCCTGAAGACCTACATCAAGGCTACCCTGAAAGATAGTGGAATCCCATTGGAGCAGGTCATTGAGACACTGAAGAAATTTAAATTCAGCGATAATGAACAGAAGACATTCTTCGAGGAGGCGCCAGCATACAAGTCTGCCTACAAGGCCTACAGCCGTAAGCAGCTTATCAGTGGCATCTTCGGCAAGATAGTCGGCATCTTCCAGCGCAAGCCCAAGACCCCGCAGACCCCCGCAGGCCCGCAGGCCCCGACCCAGCTTGCCGACCGCCCCAAGGCTCAACCCTCGACCCGACCCGCTGCGCAATCTGCCACCCAGTCTGAAGCAACCAGCCCGCGGTCGTCGTTCAATGCGGCCACACAGGAGTTGGACGCTAAGGAGAAATCCAACCTGAAGCGGCTACAGAACCTGTTGGAGAAGAACGAGTACAACAAGAGCACCGGCAAAAAGGAAATCCCCCTGAACGACTTGGAAGCACTGAAAGACAAGGTGGACTGTATCATCATGGACTGTCGGCGGCTGGGCAAGGAGATACCAGCCTCCTACAAGGCTTTCGAGCAGTACGTCACCACGCTGCTCGTGCTGCTCTGCATGATGCTATTCGGTTCAGTAGACGCACGGGCTGCCGGTCAGTATGAATATCATTCGGCTTACGGTGATGTCAAGGATGCCCAGAAGTGCTACATCGTCAATGCCAAGACGCTGAATGTCCGCACTTCGCCCAGCCTTTACAAAGGGAAACGAAAGAAGACCAAGCGTAAGGACAATGTGGGTTTTAAGCTCAGCCAGGGAGACACGGTGTTTGTGAGCTCCCTGGCGCAACCCATGACTGCCGACGGTGTGGAGTGGATAGGTTTCAGTCACGAAGGCAATGACTACTATACCGACATCACCAAGCTCAACGAGGTAGACAATCCCCGCATCCTGCCACAAGAGACTGCCGAAGAAAAAAGCGGTGGCTTCTGGGGCTGGCTGAAAGGGTTGTTCAGCAAGAAGGGCGACAGCTCTGCCGATGCCGATGCCGACGCCGATGTTGCTGCCGACACTGGCGGATTCTTAAGTTGGCTGCAGCGGTCGGCCCCCACCATTCTGCTGGGACTGACGGCTGTGCTGTTCATCTTGTGGGCATTAGGAATGTGGTTCGGCGACGAAACAGATTCAAAAGACTACTTTCGCGCCGAGGTACGCGACGACACGGGCATGCGTCCTATGTTCATGTACTCATTGCGTCCCTACAAATCGTCGGCTGCCGTATCGCTGGCCCTGTTGGGCTCATTCATTCTCTCCATCCTCGTCATGCTGGTTCTTGGCGGCATTATATGGGGACTGCTGTGGGTAGTCAAGCTGCTGTTGTGGGCCCTCATCGTCATCGGGTGGATTCTGGTGGTGGTCGGTGTCATCTGCATCTTCGTCAACTGGGCCATCGCCATCCCCGCACTCATCGTGGGCGGACTCATCACCCACTATCAGGAGACGCTTGAGGCTTGGGGCAACAGTTGCGTGGAGACAGGCATGGCATTTTTTGACGCCATCAACGTGTGGGACTTCTCGTTGGACCTCGTCCAGCGCTATTGGGTCCATGCCGTCGTCATCAGTCTCATCCCCATCGCCCTGTTCCTTCTGGCTGCCATCGTGGTGTTCTTCATTGCCCTCTGCCTGCGTGGCTACGAGGCATGGACTACCCACCGCTATAACGTGAAGAACCCCTGCCCCATCTGCAAGGAACCCTCTGAGCCCGCCCGCTACTTCGTCAACCAGACCGACGAGGGCGAGCTGCCCACCCAGCTGCGCCCCGGCATCTATGGTCTGCTGCATGTCACCCACCCCAAGACGGGTGACCGCATGCCGACGCTCATTGCCAACGGCCGCGACCAGCTGCTGCGCGCCTGTCCGCACTGCTCAAACTTCATCAACTTCCGTGCCGGTACTGAGAAGCACATCGGCTTTGTCGGCATGCCCGAATCGGGCAAGACCACGCTGCTCTGCAGCATCGTGGGCGAGATGAAGCACCGCAACAGCAACATGGAATTTACGGGCATTAGCGAGAACATTGCCAAGGACTTCCGCGACAGCGTGGACTACTACGTCAAAGAAGGACACTTGGACGACGACCATCTGCCACAGAAGACACAGGCCGTGCTCAAGTCGTCTACCCAGTGTACGCTGCCGCGCACCAAGGGCGGTCTGCCCTACCACCTCTACTTCGACGACGTGGCCGGCGAGCTGTTCACCTCCAGTGGCAACGACCAGAGCCTGCTGCTGTTTGCCAAGACGGTGGAAAACATCATCTTCATCGTAGACCCCATGACCATGGAACTGGAACTCGGTGAGGTGTCGCCAGAGCTAAAACGATGGCTCCAGCAAACTGACGTGGCCACCGCACGCAACAACCGCGAACTGCAAGACGGGCTGGTGGCTTGCGACAGCATTGCCAACGTGTTGACCAAGTACAACCGCGACCTGTCGGAGATTGACTTCACCTTTGCACTGGTCAAGAGCGACATGGGCTATCTGGGCAATACCCAGCAGGACAACCCCAACGCCCTGCGCCGCTTCATGTCCGATGACATGGCGCTGCCCAACCTCATCAGCAAGACCAAGGGCTACCGCTCGGTCAACTTTGTCGCCGTCAGCGTTTACGAAAAGAACAACAAAGGCATCCACACCCTCTGCAACAACCTGGAACAGCAGTTGGGACTGAACCAAGAAACTTAATTGTGCTATAAACTTATGTTAGGACCCATCATCGAAATACTTTTCGGCCTGGCGGTATGGAAGATACTGCCAGGCTTCATCCAGACCACGAAAAAGAAGAAGAAAAAGGTGGCATTCTGGTGCAACATCATTGGTGCCGTCATCGTCATCCTCGGCGTCATCCATTTAATTACCTCCCTGCTCACGTTTTGAACAGGGAGGCAATTTTTTCTCCAGATGACAATTCCCGTTTTCTACTGCTTCAGCAGGTTAAGGGCCTGCTGAGGCTTGAGCGCATTGTTCACCTTCTCGGTGTACTCCTTCAGCTTAGCCGTGGCGGTAAGCTTGATGTCACGGCTACTGGCACCGATGCGGAAAGTGTAGTTGCCTGCCTCGCCAAGCCACTGGCTATTGGCCTCATCAAAGGAGGTGAGTTCGCGTCGGGCTATCTGCATGGTCAGCGTCTGGCTCTCACCGGGCTGCAGTTCACGTGTCTTGGCAAACGTCTTCAGCTCCTGAACGGGCTTCTGCAAAGCACCGTCGGGAGCCGTCACATAGACTTGTGCAACCTCCTTGCCGCTGACGGCACCCGTGTTCTTGACGGTCACAGAGACGTTGATGACATCACCGTCAACACGCACCTTAGGCTGGGCGAAAGCAAACGTGGTATAGCTCAGGCCATAGCCAAAGGGATAGGCCACTTCGCGCTGGAAGGTGTCGAAATACCGATAACCCACATAGATGTCCTCCTCGTGGTTGGTATAGTCCTCACCAGCTATCTCACTCCCCCAGCCTTTCATCTCTTTATAGCTGTACATGTCGTAACCCTGCGGGAAGTTTTTGGTTGAGGGATGGTCGGTGGCACTGACGGGCCACGTCATGGTCAGTTTGCCTGAGGGGTTGGCCTTGCCCGTCAGCACGTCGGCCACGGAGTTGCCCCCCTCCTCGCCAGGCTGCCAGGCACAGAGAATGGCATCCACACGGTCACGCCACGAACAAGTCTCCATGACGGAGCCGGAGTTGATGATGACGATAACGGGCTTGCCCTGTGCATGGAACTGGTCGGAGACACGGAATATCATGTCCTGCTCCTGGCGCGTCAGGTTGAACTCACCGTCAATCTGGCGGTCCAGACCCTCACCGGCCTGACGGCCAATGGTAATGATGGCTGCGTCAGCCTCCTTCACCTCATGGGCCACACAGCGCTCACTGATTTCAATCTCGTCAAGCTTGGGCTGACCTTGGTCAAGGAACCACATCATGGGGTTTTTGTCTGCCTTCAGCTTGGCCTTGGCATATTTCACGTAGTTCTGGTAAATCTCAGTGAGCAGAGGTGTGGTGCTGACGCCTATGTTCTTCAGACCCTGCACCATGTCCACCACATAGGGCACGTTGACGGCACCCGACCCCAGACCACCTGACAGGAAGTCGTAGGAGTTGACACCAAACAGCGCCACCTGCTTCAGGTTGCGGATAGGCAGCACACCTGCATTTTTCAGCAGCACCATACCCTCGGTCGACGACTGGCGGGTAATAGCGGCATGTGCCTTCAGGTCGGGCTTCGAGGGCTTATATCCCTTGAAGCGCGGTGTCTTGACAATATACTCTAACATACGGCGCACGTTGCGGTCCACATCCTTGATGTCGAGGCGACCGTCCTTGACAGCCTTGATGATGTCCTCCACTTGTGCACCATAGCCCGGCATCATCAGGTCGTTGCCGGCCTGCACCTCACGCTCAATGGGCAACTGGGCACGCTTGCCTATCCAGTCAGTCATCACAATGCCCTTGAATCCCCATTCGTCGCGCAACACGGTGGTCAGCAGGTCATGATTGCACTGAGCGTACTCACCGTTAATCTTATTGTAACTGGACATGAGGGTCCACGGATTGCTGTTGCGCACCATCATCTCAAACCCCCTCAGGTAGAGTTCGCGGAGAGCACGCTGCGACACACGCTCATCCACCTTCGTACGGTCCGACTCCTGAGAGTTGACGGCAAAGTGCTTGGCCGAAACACCGACGCCCTGACTCTGAATGCCCAGCGTGACAGCCGTGCCGATGAGCCCCGTCACAATGGGGTCCTCAGAGTAATATTCAAAGTTACGCCCACAGAGCGGTGAACGGTGCAGGTTCATGCCAGGCCCCAACACCACGTCACAGCCATACTCCAACGTCTCATTGCCAATGGCCTCGCCCACCTGGCGCACCAGTTCCGTGTTCCACGTCGAGGCCAGACAAGTGCCTACAGGAAATCCTGTGGCATAATAAGTGTTAGGGTCACCCTCGCGCTTCGGGTCAATGTGCACGCCGGCAGGACCGTCAGTCAGTACCGTGGCGGGAATGCCCAGCCGCTTGTTCTCCACTGTGATGCCCGCAGCTCCGGCCACCAGTTTCTTCTGGTGACCCAGCATGGCACCAGAACCAACAAAGCCATCGCTGCCGCCACCCACCAGCAGCTGCGCTTTCTCCTCCAGAGTCATTGCCGCCATCACCTCGTCGATGTTGTCGGCTTTCAGTTTCGGTTGTCCACTCATTGTCGTTGCAGTTAGCAGGGCCGTAAGGCCTGTGATGAATAGTTTCTTCATAAATTCACATGATTTTACTGATGGTGCAAAGATAGCACATTTTCGCTACACACCCAAATAAATTCCAAACTATTCTATTACAAGAAAGTAAAATATCCTATAATACAGCCTCAAAAATAGATGTTTCACAGTTCCGCTGTCAAACATCTATCTTTGAGGGGTCCGAGTGTATATTCTCGAGGGGTCCAGCCATATATGTTTGAGGGTCT
>ERZ842401.2450-NODE-2450-length-24810-cov-42.803838_pt1 | contig 24810 bp, 22 predicted proteins | sample MGYA00521270_ERZ842401 | MGnify/ENA primary metagenome ERZ842401 (study PRJEB31892, sample SAMEA3878208) | bioreactor metagenome | biome: Moose rumen | place: Sweden | collected 2011-10 | study: EMG produced TPA metagenomics assembly of the PRJEB12797 data set... | reverse complement strand
ACTGTATTTCAATTATTTCAAAGACCGATTAGTCCACTTTAACGGGACAGTAGTGATTTAACATTTCTGCATAAGACACGGCATAGAAAATATGGCATCAAGTGGGATTATTCTGCTGCTCTGCGACTTCTCGAATGGCAGCATCATAGCCTACGGTCAGCACCAGTTGGTGCAACTGCTGAAACGAGTAATTGTTCTGGCCGATGAGATTATCACGGAGGTTGCAAGTCAGTTGGCACAGTTGTTTGAGGATATTAAGAAAGAAAACAAATCTTTATCGAAGAAGGTGTGTTCAATCATTGTTTTCGAAATATTTGATTGAATTATTTGTCATTTCGGAGAAAAAGCACTACCTTTGCAAGATAATTGCGATGAGAAAAAAAGGACTGGTATTAGAAGGTGGAGCGATGCGCGGGCTATGGACTGCCGGCGTGACGGACGTCATGATGGAACATGACGTCTGGCCCGACGGACTCATCGGCGTATCGGCAGGTGCGGCGTTCGGCTGCAACTATAAGTCGCGACAAATAGGACGCGCCGTCCGCTACAACATGCGCTTCGCCAAGGATCCGCGCTACAGCGGCCTCCGTTCCCTGTTCACCTCAGGCGACTATTTCAATGCTCAGTTCGGCTACCATGTGGTGCCCTACGAGTACGACATCTTCGACATAGCAACCTTTGAAAAGAACCCGCTGGAGTTTACCATCGTTTGCACAGATGTGGAGACGGGACAGGCAGTCTATCACACGATGAACCATGTCGACTACGACGAGTTAGAGTGGCTCAGGGCTTCGGCCAGCATGCCGGTGGTATCACGGGTGGTTGAGGTACAGGGACACAAACTGTTGGACGGCGGCGTCAGCGATTCCATACCCTTGGAGCACTTTGAACACCAGGGCTACCAGCGCAATGTGGTCATCCTGACACAACCCTTGGGATACCAGAAGGAGCATAACCGGCTGATGCCGATTATACGCATGACGCTGAGTAAATACCCGCTGATGGTAAAGGCATTGGAAGAGCGCCACCTTATGTATAACAAACAGTTAGAGTATGTGGCTCAAGCAGAGCGTGAAGGTCGCTGTCTGGTTCTCCGCCCTGAGGAGAAGATACCCATCGGTCACATCAGCCACGACCCAGAGCAGATGCGTCATGTCTACGAAATGGGACGCCGGACAGGCGAACAATATATAGAAAGAATAAAGGAGTTTTATGAGAATTGATATCATTACCGTCTTGCCCGAAATGCTGGAGGGCTTTGTACATGAATCCATACTGGCCCGTGCCGAGAAGAAAGGACTGGCGGAGATTCGCCTGCACAACCTGCGGGACTACACGCTGGACAAATGGCGCCGTGTGGACGACTATCCCTATGGCGGCAGCGCCGGCATGGTAATGCAATGCGAACCCATAGACCGCTGCATCACGGCACTCAAGCAGGAGCGCGACTACGATGAGGTCATCTTTACGTCGCCCGACGGAGAGCGTTTTGACCAGCACATGGCCAACGAGCTGTCGCTGAAGGGAAACCTGATTATTCTGGCCGGCCACTACAAGGGCATCGACCAGCGTGTGCGTGACCATCTGATTACCAAGGAGATTTCCATCGGCGACTTCGTGCTGACGGGGGGTGAACTGGTGGCTGCGATGATTGCCGATGCCATTGTACGTGTGGTGCCGGGCGTCATTGGCGACGAACAGTCGGCACTCAGCGACTGCTTCCAGGACGACCTGCTGGCAGCACCCATCTACACGCGACCTGCCGACTACAAAGGGTGGAAGGTACCCGAGATTCTGCTCTCAGGCAACGAAGCCAAGATTCGCAACTGGGAACTGGAACAAGCCTTGGAGCGTACCCGCCGCCTGCGCCCTGACTTGCTCAACGAGCAGTGAGGCCATTCTCACACTTCTATCACCTGACTATCGTAGGCTAACTGGATGTCGGGGGGCAACTGTGCGTTGACCTCGGCATGACGGCCGATGTCGTGACTGCTGTGGATGAGCCACGTCTGGCGTGCCCCTACCCTACGGGCAAAGCGGACGGCATCGGCAACGGTCTGGTGCGAGTGGTGCGGTTTTTCACGCAAGGCATTGACAATCAGCACGTCCGAACCATCGACATAGGGTAGTTCCTCGTCGTTGATGGTCTTCATGTCGGTGATATAGGTCAGGGCACCAAAGCGGTAGCCGAGGATGGGCAGGTCGTGGTGCATCACCTCGAAAGGCATAATGTCGATGTCGCCAATGCGCAAGGGTTCATGCTTATGTATCTCGTGTAACTGGATGGCGGGAACGCCGGGATAGCGGTGCTCGGCAAAGCAGTACGGCAGCATCTGGAGCATACCCTGCCGTGCCAGCGGGTCGGCATAGACATTGATTTCACCAAACTGGCAGTAAGGACGGATGTCGTCCATGCCACCCATGTGGTCGTAGTGGGCATGGGTGATGAGGATGCCGTCAATCTTGCGGAAGGGCTGAGGCATAATCTGCTGGCGGAAGTCGGGACCGCAGTCGATGAGCAGGCGTGTGGCATCGGTCTCGATGAGTGCCGAACAGCGCAGACGCTTGTCGTGCGGGTCGCTACTGGTACATGTATGACACTGGCAGCCAATGGTCGGCACGCCACACGATGTTCCTGTTCCAAGAAATGTCAGCTTCATCCTCCTTATCTAACTTAAATGATATTGACTTCAGGATATATGTCGATGCCAAAGGCATCCTTCACATCCTTGCGGATGATGTTGCAAAGGTCGACAATCTCCTGCCCTGTGGCGCCACCGCGATTGACAAGCACCAAGGCCTGGCGGTCATGGACGCCGGCACGACCCAGCGAGCGGCCCTTCCAGCCGCACTGGTCAATCATCCAGCCTGCAGGAATCTTTTCCCGCCGGGCATCGACGGTATAGTGCGGCATGCCGGGATAATCGGCAACCAATGCCTCATATTTCTCACGACTGACAACGGGATTCATGAAGAAACTGCCGGCATTGCCCATTACTTCGGGGTCAGGCAACTTGGCACGGCGGATGTCGATGACGACCTGGCGCAGCTGTTGGGCAGTGGGCTCCACAATACCACAGCGTTCCAACTCGGCACGGATATTTCCATAGTCCAGATGTGGGTGAAAGTCGGCAGACAACTGGTAGGTGACATGAGTGATGAGGTAGCGGTTCTTCCAGTCGTGCTTGAAGCGGCTGTCACGATAGCCGTACTGGCAGTCGGCATTCGAGAAGGTGCAGAGCCTGCCCGTGGCTATCTCCACGGCTTCCACCCCGACAATGAAGTCCTTCACTTCCACGCCGTAGGCACCGATATTCTGAACGGCACTGGCTCCCACATCGCCAGGAATCAGCGACAGGTTTTCCATGCCGTAGAGTCGGTGGTCAAGACTCATGGCCACGGCATCGTCGAAGACGACACCACTTCCACACACCATCCGGGTGTCCTGAAACGCACAGCCCTTCAAGACCGAATGTACCACGATGCCCTCGAAGTCACGTGTCAGCAACAAATTGCTGCCGCCACCTATTATAATATAAGGAGAGTCAGACGATGCCAGTACCTGAGCCACCAGCCGTGCCTCCTCGACAGTCTCATACTCCAGGAAACGGCTGCATCGGGCATCAATGCCAAACGTGTTGTGTGCCAGAAGGCTATAGTCGCGAAGATCTCTCATGTCGTCATCTTCTTGAGTTTCCACTTGCCACCCATGCGCTTGAAGGTCAGTTCCATCTCCAGACCATTGGCAATGCCGCGCAACACAAAAACCTTGGTATTACCCTCGCTGCGGGGCGAGCCGTAGACGATGTTATAAATCATCTTCTTGGGCAGGTCAGGGGCAAAGGCCTCCCACGTGTCGGGCGATATCTCACCTTCCATCACGGAGAAGTCGTCGTCGGGGTCAGGACCCACAAATTGGATGGACTCTGCAAGACTCTCAGTCTGGAAGACGGAATCAGTAGCAAACCGATAATAGAAGTCCAGGAATGAGGCGTTCACTGACTGACTGATGGGGATGGTCTCAATGGATGTCAGCATCCAAGTGCCGCGCAGACGGTTGAAGACGTGCTGGACGATGGCTCCCGTATTGAAGTAAATCATCTCTACCACAGCATGGCTGACCGACGTATCCTTGACAATCTCCATGTCGCGCTCGCTGTCGAAGAGCAGCGTATAGTAGTCCTGCCGCATAAAGTAGCGATCAGTACGCCATTGTTCCTTGGTAATGGTCTCCTCCTTCTGGCCGTTGATTTTCTTCAGCGGAAAGAGGATACGCTCCAGTTGGAGCTTCTTGTTGGCGGCGAAATTGAAAAAGAAGTCGTCGAACAGTTCATCGGCAGCCTTGGGCATAGGGATATTATCCAAGACACTTTCCGTCAGGCTGTCCACCGCATTGGCGGTAACAGAGTCGGCTGCCGTGACAGAGTCGGCAGGTGCATCTCCCTCAGAATGGCTGGTTTTGTTGCCTCCGCATGCCATCAGCAGCAAACAACACATCATGGCAAAAAAATACCTTCTCATGGAACTATTCTCTCAAATCACGGCAAAGGTACAAATAAGTGTGGAAACAAAAAAATAAAATGCGAACTTTTTTGTATTTCGTCGTAATTTCGTACCTTTGCAGATGATAAACGAAACATCAGGAGATTATGGCAAAAGACAAGACGATGTACGTCTGCAGCAACTGCGGACAAGAGTCGGCTAAGTGGATTGGCAAATGCCCAGCCTGCGGACAATGGAACACCTTCAAGGAAATCAAGGTTGCTGATACGCGTAAACAAGCGACAGCCACATCGACTGCAGCGTCGGCAGGTCACCAGCTGCGCCAAAACAAGGTGCTGCGACTGAACGATATCTCGTCGCACGACGACCCCCGTATCGACATGCACGACCAGGAACTGAACCGCGTCTTAGGCGGTGGACTGGTACCCGGCAGCATCGTCTTACTGGGCGGAGAACCTGGCATCGGCAAGTCGACGCTGTCGCTGCAGACCATGCTGAATCTCAGCGACAAACGTGTCCTCTACGTCAGCGGCGAGGAGAGTGCCCACCAGCTGAAGATGCGCGCCGAGCGGCTTGCTATCAGCGGTTTACCCGCTGATGAGAACTTCCTGATTCTCTGCGAGAACTCCCTGGAGGCCATCTTCGACCATATCAAGGAGGTGAAACCTGAGATTATTGTCGTCGACTCCATCCAGACCATCTCGACAGAGGACGTCGAGAGCTCTGCCGGCAGCATTGCCCAAGTGCGTGAATGTGCCGCTGCCCTGCTGCGCTTCGCCAAGACCAGCGGGGTACCCGTCATTCTGATTGGTCATATCACCAAGGAAGGAACCTTGGCAGGTCCCAAGATTCTGGAACATATCGTCGATACCGTCATCCAGTTTGAGGGAGACCAGCACTATATGTACCGCATTCTGCGAAGCATTAAGAACCGATTTGGAAGTACCTCGGAATTAGGAATTTATGAAATGCAACAGACAGGGCTAAGACAAGTGTCGAATCCTTCTGAACTGCTGCTTACCGACAACCACGACGGACTCTCTGGCGTAGCGATCTCCAGTGCCATCGAGGGTGTGCGTCCCTTCCTTGTTGAGACGCAGGCACTGGTATCGTCGGCTGCCTATGGCACGCCACAGCGCTCTGCCACAGGGTTCGACCAGCGCCGACTGAACATGCTGTTAGCGGTACTGGAGAAACGAGTGGGTTTCAAACTCATGCAGAAGGATGTATTTCTGAATATAGCTGGCGGTTTGCGTGTCACCGACATGGCCATGGACCTCAGCGTCATCGCTGCCGTGCTGTCATCGAACGTCGACACGCCCATTGAGGAAGGCTGGTGCATGGCCGGTGAGGTGGGACTGTCTGGCGAGGTGCGCCCAGTAGCTCGTATCGAGCAGCGTATCTCCGAGGCCGAAAAGCTGGGCTTCCAGCATATCATCATCCCCAAATACAACCTCTCCGGTCTTAACCGCAAGAAGTTCAAGATAGAGCTTGTCCCCGTCCGCAAGGTCGAGGAAGCCCTCCGCGCCCTCTTCGGCTAACGACAACGCTCTAGTTTAAACGACAACTGTTTTTATATTTTTAACGACAACTTGGACAACTTGGACAACTTTTTTTTAAAGGAGAGGGTAAAGATAGTTGTCCAAGTTGTCCAAGTTGTCGTTAATAAAAAAACTACATGTATGTTGTCGTGTCGTCGATGCCGGCTTCGGCAAATGCCTCCTTGCGCTCCACACAGGTGCCGCACTTGCCGCAATGTCTGTCGCCACCTTTATAGCACGACCATGTCTTGCTGTAGTCAACACCTTGTGCCTTGCCACGACGGACGATGTCAGCCTTCGTGAGATGGGTATAGGGTGAACGCAGTCCCACCTTCACAAAGGTTCCTGCCTGTGCGGCCGCATCGAAAGCCTCCACGAATTCAGGACGACAGTCGGGATAGATGGTATGGTCGCCTCCATGATTCGCCATCATCACATACTTCAAGCCATTGCTCTCGGCAATGCCGACAGCTATCGAGAGCATGATGCCATTACGAAAAGGCACCACTGTCGACTTCATGTTGTCGGCAGCATAGTGTCCTTCGGGAATCTCTTCCCCACCCTCGAGAAGTGAACTCTTGAAATAAGTTGTCATGAAATCCAGCGGAATCACAACATGCCGGATGCCTAACTTCCGGCAATGCCATTGGGCGAAAGGTATCTCCCTGGCATTGTGCTTCGAGCCGTAGTCAAACGAGATGGCCAGGGCGATGCGCTCCTGCTCATCATATAATAAGGTGGTGGAGTCTACACCACCGCTAAGTATTAATACACTGTCTTTTTCCATTTCAGCGGCAAAGGTACAAAATAAATCATAATAAACTATCTTTTATTCCCGATTATTTCGTACCTTTGCCGCAAAATATGACAAAACTATTACGATGGTTCCTTTTCACCTTGCTCCTGTGCTGGCATCAACTGGCAGCAGCAGGCGATGATGCCTTGATAGACTTCCAGGGCGACCACTATGTCATCAACGTCGGGGCTCTGAACCCTGACAGCGAGATGACGCTGATGGACGTGCTGATGCTGTGCCCGGAAGTGCTGACGGATAATGCCAAGATGCTGAATGGCAACTTCATCCTGTGTGTCGACGACATAGACCTTTATATGGATATTGAAACATTCCTGACAATGGTCAAGGCCAGCGAGGTAGAAACGATAGATGTCTATACCAACCCTTCGATATCACAAGGTGCGGGAGGCTCGGACGGAGTCATCAACATCGTCTACAAGGAGGCTGAAAAGGACGGCACGACAGGTAAGGTGGCACTGGAGGGCAGCACGTATGGCAACGGGCTTGCATACGCTGATGTCAAGACCCGAAAACGGCAAGTCAGCGTACGGGGCTATGCCCTGGGCAACCAGCATTTTGCCAGAGGGAACTACCTGGAAGGCGTTAGCTTCAGCCAGCGGGAGCTGGTGGAGGATGCACACGTCAGCGTGAACTGGGACATCAGCCCCAAGGACAATCTGACAATCAAGTTATTCCAGCAATTTATTGACAGTAAGGAATACTATCATAACACGAACGACACCTATCAGTCACCCATCAAGGATCGCCTGGGCGAACTCACCTTCAGCTATCTGCGCACACTGAACGACAAAGGGGCTGAACTGCTGACAGAAGCGGGTGGTGTCTTTGCCAACTTCAGCAATTTGGAAATGTCGCAACGCGATGCCTCCCCCTACTTCTTTACCGAGCTGACCACGCCATTGCTGATTGACGACCTCAGTATGATAGCAGGATGGGAGGTGAGCTACGACAACAGCTGGTATATAGGACTGAAACGCCAGCAATACCTCAAGAACGACCTCTACGTGCAGCTGAACTACCTGCACGGTCCATGGACCATTACGCTGGGCAACCGATACACGATACTTAACTACTGGAACCGTAATGATGACGAGGCACATAAGCTGTGGTCACACAATAGGAATGCCAACAGCTATCTGGTCAGCATAGGCCACAAGTGGGGACACCACTATGTGCAGGGAGCCTTCAACCGCGATTTTTACATCCCGATCATCGATGACTTCTATGAGGATGTCATGGGAGAACCGATGCTCAGCACCAGCTATGAAACCAACATGGTGTGGCGTACAGAGCTGCGCTACACCTACCAGCAGAAGAACCTGGCCATATTCGGCAGCGCGGTGCACAGTTGGAAAACCGACCTCCCCACCCCACGCGAGGAGACAACGGGCATCAGAGCGTCTGTCACCTGGCATCAAGGGCCGTTCAGACTAACAGCCGGAGCTAATTTCTACCACGAGCATTGTGCCGGCGACGACCTCATACCAGCCCAGTACGACAACTCCTTCACGCTGCGGCTCTCACCAGCCCTGCTGCCGGGTCATGGGTGGCGCCTGTCATCGACGCTGATATACCACAGCCGACAGGAGCAATACGGCAATCATCCCCACCTGTTTGCCTCGCTGAAGGTGAACAAGGACCTGGGACGCCATTGCAACATCTATGCCGATTTCCACGACCTTGGCAGGCATGCCCTCCATGTCCATGGAACTGCTGCCCTATATCTACCATAACCGTGCTCTCACACTTGGCGTGACCTACCGATTCTGACAATGACCTAATCAACCCCAAAAAAGAATAAGAATACGATGAACAAGAAAATTGAAGTTATTCTCCTCTTACTGTTAGTGCTCTCATCTCCCGTACGAGCCTACCGCACCGACGGGCAAGGAGGGATTTATTCCTTCTATCGGCTGAGCCAGACAGAAGGCAGCGGTGTGACGATGGAAATCAAGGACGGCACCAAGTACTACACGCTAAGCCAAAATGACACGATAGCTGCCGGCGATACCTTCGACGGCAGCGAAGCATGCATCGTCTATTTTGCCGACAAAGTGACGTTCGTCGTCGAGGGAAAGGCGAACTTCCAGGGTGCTGTGACGTATGCCGCCAAGGACGATGCTGACGGTGCCGTCGGCATCTGTCTGGACAACACCGAGGAGCCGACGAACTTCGGCGGATGCACCTTCATGGGCGTGGGAGTCAAGTTCATAGGCAGTAGCGGTGGAACACTACACTCCTGCACGTTCGCAGACAACAACTGCAGCATTGGACAGGCGGCACTGATACTCGGCGACAGCGACGACGAGTACGTCGTCAGCCACTGCCGATTCCGAGAAAACAGAAAAGCTGCCATCTCGAGCGCTGCCAACATCTTCAGCAAAGTGGTTATTGAGCACTCGGAGTTCCTCCAGAACGGTACCGCCAACGGAAACACACCCCAGTTGAACCTGACTGCATCGAGCAAAGTGGAAATCGTCAACTGCGACATCATCGGTGACCCCGAACACACCATGGTGGGAGGCATTGGCATATCGAATTTCTATGGCACCTCGGGGAACAACGTCACCATCAACAACTGCCGCATCAGGGATAACCGATATGGCATCGGCTCGGTAGGAACGATGGACGTCAGCATAACCAAGTGCGACATTATCAACAACAGCTATGAGACCAACCCCATGAACGGTGGTAGCGGCATCAGCCTTTACGACCCTTACATGAAGACGACTGCAATGATTTCCGACAATATCATTGAACGCAACCTATGGGGCGTGACCATCATCGGATGCAAGGACGTCAACTTAGGATGCATAGACCAGGGCGAGAGCTACAACCCTGGCGGCAACTGGTTTATCAACAACAGTAACAACGGCCAGCCCTACGACCTGTATAACAACTCCACCAATACCGTCTACGCCCAGGGAAATATCTGGAATACCGGCCCGCAGACTGAGGAAGAGATAGAAAAAGTCATATACCATAAGCATGATGACCCATCGCTTGGTGAGGTTATATACTGGCCGGCAAAATACGGCACTGGAATCCAGCAGACAAAGACGGAAACGGAAGACAGGCAGACAGTCTACCGGCTTGACGGCATACAACTGCCAGGACTCCAAAAAGGACTTAACATCGTTCATGGAAAGAAAGTGGTGCGCTAACATGCTGGCGGCATGCGTCCTACTGCTGGCTTCATGCCAGACGCTCAGGACGGGCGACCTGCTGTTTCACGTCGCCCATGAGGCCAATGCCATTACCGACGTAACGCCGGGCATGATAGACCATGTGGCTATCGTGCTCACGATCGACAGTGTCATCGAGGCTGTCGGAAATGGCGTCAAAACCACCCCACTCGACTCGCTACGTCAGCAGAAGGGTTATTACCTAATTGGCAGGGTGAAAGGGATTAGTCGCCGACAGTCGGCAGAGAACGCACGACGCTATCTGGGGCGGCGCTATGACCACCTCTTCCTGCCTGACAACGAAGAAATCTATTGCTCGGAACTGGTCATGCTGGCGCTGGTCGACAAAAACGGGCAACCCGTCTTTGCCCCCATTCCCATGTCGTTCCACGATGCCAGCGGCCGCATCACCGACTACTGGCAACAGTTCTACGCCCGTCGCGGACTCGATGTCCCAGAGGGACTTCCGGGCAGCAACCCAGGCGAGTTGTCACAGCGCGGCAACGTCCGCATCATAGGTACATTGCGATAAGAAAGGACATGGTTTTGCTAACCACACCTTACATTATTATATATAGTACGCAAAAAAGACTTAAATTATCAATTGACAATTATCAATTATCAATTAATCTTTGTAACTTTGCGCTTCGTAAGAACAATAGTAAACAACAAATAGTTTAATAGAACATTACATTATGACAATCAACGAAATGAATTTTGCCGGTAAGAAGGCAATCGTACGTGTAGACTTCAACGTACCCTTAGACGAGAATGGTAAGATTACTGACGACACCCGCATCCGCGGTGCCCTGCCCACGCTGAAGAAGATTCTGGCTGACGGTGGTGCTGTCATCATCATGTCGCACATGGGCAAGCCCAAGGGAAAGGTGGACATGAAGAAGTCGTTAGGTCAGATTCGTGAGGCTGTTGAGAAGGCACTCGGCGTTCCCGTGGCATTTGCTCCCGACTGCGCTAAGGCTGCTGACGCTGCCAAGGCTCTGAAGATGGGCGAGGCTCTGCTGTTAGAGAACCTGCGCTTCTATCCTGAGGAGGAAGGCAAGCCCGTCGGTGTCGAGAAGGGTACTCCTGAATACGACGAGGCCAAGAAGGCCATGAAGGCCAGCCAGAAGGAGTTCGCCAAGACGCTGGCTTCTTACGCTGACTGCTATGTGATGGATGCCTTCGGTACTGCTCACCGCAAGCACGCCTCTACCGCTGTCATCGCCGACTACTTCGATGCTGACAGCAAGATGCTCGGTCTGCTCATGGAGAAGGAAGTCCAGGCTGTCGACAACGTGCTCTCGAACATCAAGCGCCCGTTCGTGGCCATCATGGGTGGTTCGAAGGTGTCTTCTAAGATTGGTATCATCGAGAACCTGCTCGGCAAGGTTGACAAGCTCATCCTCTGCGGTGGCATGACCTACACCTTCGCCAAGGCTCACGACGGTGAGATTGGTGACTCTATCGTTGAGATGGACAAGCTCGATGTCGCTCTCGGCGTAGAAGAGCTGGCCAAGAAGAACGGCGTGGAGCTGGTGCTCGGCTCTGACTGCACCGCTACCAACGGTCTCGACTTCGGTACGATGACCGTCAAGGAGGGTGCTCAGATCATCACCTGCCCGGCCAACAAGGTTCCCGCCGGTTTCGAGGGCGTGGATGCCGGTCCTGAGAGCCAGAAGGCCTTTGCCGAGGCTATCAAGGGTGCCAAGACCATCCTGTGGAACGGTCCTGCCGGTGTCTTCGAATGCGATGCTTTCACCGCTGGTAGCCGTGCCATTGGCGACGCTATCGCCAAGGCTACTGCCGAGGGTGCTTTCTCGCTGATTGGCGGTGGCGACTCTGTAGCTTGCGTCAACAAGTTCGGCCTGGCTGACCAGGTGAGCTACATCTCTACTGGTGGCGGTGCCCTGCTGGAAGCTATTGAGGGTAAAGTGCTCCCCGGTGTGGCAGCTATCAAGGGTGAGTAAACTATGAAATCAGCATTTCTTTATATCACGATGGCCGCACTGCTCACAGCATGCGGCCATCGTGCATCTTTGTCAGCAATGACGGAAGCCGACTCCCTCAACACTGACAGACACTTCCTTTTTTGACTCCGGAGGCTGCCGAACTGATAAAATAAAACGATTACGTTAAAAAATTGCCAATTGTCATTTGGCCTTTGACAAATTTATCGTATCTTTGCATCACAATTATAACCAAAACAACAAACTATATGAAAACATTTGTAATCGGAGACCGTACCAAGGACGAGTGGATCTCAGTTCTTGACAGAGAGAAGAAAAAGCTTGAGTTTACCAATCACCTTGCCTCTGCCAAGGGCTTTCGAGGTTTTGAAGAGACGAAAGATGAGCTGAAGGCGCTTCAGGCAGAGACAGGCTACTTCCAGGATTTGCAGGTTTATGTGCTGGACGAGGACAACAAGGCCCACCGCCCAGACGAGCGCGACATGATGCCGTGGTAGGAAACAATTGACAATTGATAATTGATAATTGACAATTGTATGCAGTACCGCGAATTAGGAAAGACAGGAATGAAGGTGTCGGAGCTGGGCTTCGGCGCCTCTTCTTTGGGTGGCGTGTTCCACTCTTTCAACGAGAACAGGGGCATCGACGCTGTGTTTGCCGCCGTCGACGCCGGCATCAACATCATCGACGTGTCGCCGTACTACGGCCACTACAAGGCAGAAACCGTTCTCGGCAAGGCCCTCAAGGACATTCCCCGCGACCGCTACTACCTGTCGACGAAGGTGGGACGCTACGGCAAAGACGGTGTGAACACGTGGGACTACTCTGCCCGTCGTGCCAAGGAGAGCGTCTACGAGAGTCTGGAGCGCCTGCACATCGACTACATCGACATCATCAACGTCCACGACATCGAGTTTCAGGGACGTATGGAGGGTGGACTGCAACGCGTGGTCGACGAGACGCTGCCCGCCCTGCACGAGTTGAAACGCGAGGGCGTAGTGCGCCACGTAGGTATCACCGACCTGCAGTTAGAAAACCTGCGCTGGGTCATCGAGCACTCAGAGCTGGGCACCGTCGAGAGTGTCATGAACTTCTGCCACTACTGCCTGTGCGACGACAAGCTGGTGGACTTCATGGACTTCTTCGACGAGCGTGGCATTGGCGTACTCTCCGCATCGCCCTTCTCCATGGGTCTGCTCACTGAGCGCGGCGTGCCCGACTGGCACCCAGCCCCCAAACCCTTGGTGGAGGCCTGCAAACGTGCCGCCGAACATTGCAAGGCGAAGGGCTATCCCATCGAGAAGCTCGCCATGCAGTTCTCGTGCTCATATCCTCGCATTGCCTCGACGGTATTCAGCACCACCCGTCCGGAGGCCATCAAGACGAACATCGGCTACATCGAGGAGCCGATGGACGAGCAGTTGGTGAAGGAAGTGCGTGATATCATTGGCGACCAGCAGCGCGTCAGTTGGGCCAACACGTAATAAGTGAAGAGTGAAGAATGAAGAATGAGGAGTGAAGAGTGAAGAATGAAGAGTGAAGAATGAAGAGTGAAGAATTTGCTACCGCCGCAATGAAGATCATCGATGCCCATGCCCACCTGTGGCTGAACGTGGATACTGTGGTGAATGGTTCCCCCATTCACCCCTTAGAGCCCAACCGCTCGCGCTCGCTGTTCTTCGGCGAGGAGGTGCAGATGCTGCCGCCTTGGATGACCGACGGCCAGAACACTGCCGAGCGCTTCCTGTCGAACATGGACTACGCGCAGGTGTCGGCTGCCGTCATCACGCAGGAGTTCATCGACGGCCTGCAGAACGGATACCTCAGAGAGGTGAACCAACAGTATCCAGACCGTTTCTTTTGCTTCGGCATGCCGGAATGGCGTCATTCCGGCTATTACGAAGAGGCACTAAGCCTCATTGCGAAAGGATTCAAAGGGCTGAAAATCCCTGCCGCCCGTCTTCCAAAGGATTTTCTGGAGCAAGACGAGCTGCGCCGCGTGTTGTGGCTGATGGAGGGCAATGACATCATTCTTGGCATCGAGTTACACGACGGGGATGCACAAACAGGAATGATGGAGGAACTGATAGCCGACTTCCCCCGCTTGAAGATTGCCATCGGACATTTCGGAATGGTGACACGCCCAGGCTGGCTGAGCCAGATACGTCTGGCTCGTCATAAGAACGTCTACGTGGAGAGTGGCGGCATCACGTGGCTCTTCAACGACGAGTTCTACCCCTTCCCCTCAGCCATCCGCGCCATTCGTGAGGCCGCTGACGAGGTGGGTTGGCACAAGCTGATGTGGGGCTCGGACTATCCGCGCACCATCACGGCCATCACCTACAGGATGTCCTACGACTTCGTGACCAAGAGCAAGGAGCTGACCGATGAACAGAAAGCGCTGTTCCTCGCCGACAATGCCAAGCAGTTCTTCGGTTTTGGCGACCTCGTCGACCTGCCATACATCAAGAATATGAGTGAGTAATAAATAGTCAAATTGTAAATAGTCAAATTGTCAAATATGTCGATGAAAGCAATACAGATTACCGAGCCTTCCGTGATGAAGGTGGTAGACATAGACAAACCCCAGTGCAGTGCCGACGAGGTGCTGCTGAAGATTCATTATGTAGGTTTCTGCGGAAGCGACCTGAACACCTATCGCGGTCTGAACCCCATGGTCAAGATGCCCGTCATTCCCGGTCACGAAATCGGTGCCGAGATAGCCGAGGTAGGCGCCGCTGTGCCCTCTCATTTGGTGAAAGGTATGGCCGTCACCGTCAATCCCTACACCAACTGCGGCCACTGCCCCTCGTGCAAAAACCGCCGTTATAATGCTTGCCAGCATAACGAGACGCTCGGCGTCCAGCGTGACGGTGCCATGCGCGAATACATTGCCGTTCCCTGGCAAAAAGTCATTCCCATTGGCAACATCACCGTGGAGCATGCTGCCATCATCGAACCCATGAGCGTCGGCTTCCATGCCGTCAGCCGTGCACAGGTGGTCGATACGGACACTGTCATGGTGATTGGTTGCGGTATGGTGGGTGTCGGTGCCGTTGTACGTGCCATCATGCGCGGCGCCAAGGTCATTGCCTGCGATATGGACGACGAGAAGCTGGACATTGTCCGCGGCCTGGGTGCCGAGTACACCATCAACAGTGCCAAGGAGAACGTCCATGAGCGCCTGCAGGAGATTACCGGTGGTGCCGGTCCCGACGTTGTCATCGAGGCCGTCGGTGCCCCCGTCACCTACCAGATGGCTGTCAACGAGGTAGCCTTCACCGGCCGCGTTGTCTGCATAGGCTATGCCAAGCAGGACGTCTCGTTCACGACAAAGCTCTTCGTACAGAAGGAACTGGACATTCGCGGCTCGCGCAATGCCCAGCCTGAGGACTTCGAGGGTGTCATCCGTTACCTTGAGAAGAATAATCCTCCCTACGACATTCTCATCTCCAATGAGGTCACGCCCGAACATGCCGAGGAGGCCATGCAACAGTGGATGCAGGCACCGGCAAAGGTATTCCGCATCTTGGTGAAGTTCTGATTATAAAAAGGAGCGCCGGTTGGCGCTCCTTTTTTATGATTGGGAAGTTGTTGGCGGCAAAACCGCCAACAACAATTAATCTTCTTCCTTCATCTCTTCCTCGTGCTGCTTGATGAGGGCCTGCTGGATGTCGTTCGGTACAAGCTCGTATGAGCTGAACGAAGTGGAGAACGAAGCACGGCCGCCAGTCAGCGACGAGAGGGCGATAGAGTAAGAGGCAAGCTCCTTCAGAGGAATCTTGGCACTGAGCTTCTGGTAGCCAGCCTCGCTGTCCATACCCATGATGATGGCGCGGCGACCCTGCAGGTCACTCATCACATCACCCATATAGTCGCCGGGAACGAGCACTTCCAGGTCGTAGATAGGCTCGAGCACCTTAGGACCAGCCTCCTTGAAGGCTGCGCTGAAGGCGTTGCGGGCAGCGAGCATGAACGAAAGTTCGTTGGAGTCAACGGGGTGCATCTTACCGTCGTAGACGATAACACGGACGTCGCGGGCATAAGAACCAGTCAAAGGACCCTGTTCCATACGCTCCATGACACCCTTCAAGATGGCAGGCATAAAGCGCATGTCAATAGCTCCACCAACAACACTGTTGATGAAGACGAGCTTGCCACCCCACTCCAGGTCCTTCTCTTCCTTCGACTTGATGTTCATCTTGAACTCCTGGCCGTTGATGGTGAAACTGGTAGGATCGGGCATGCCGTCGGTGTAAGGCTCGACAATTAGGTGTACCTCACCGAACTGTCCGGCACCGCCCGACTGTTTCTTGTGACGGTAGTCGGCACGGGCCATCTTTGTGATAGTCTCACGATACGGAATCTTTGGCTCTTGGTATTCAATCATGATCTTCTCGTTGTTCTCCATACGCCATTTCAAAGTACGCAGGTGGAACTCACCCTGACCGTGAACGATAATCTGGCGCAGTTCCTTTGACTGCTCGACCACCCATGTCGGGTCTTCCTGACGCATCTTCTGCAGGGCAGCCATCATCTTCTCGGTCTCTGCCTCGTTGACGGCCTTGATGGCACGCGAGAACTTGGAGTTAGGATATTTGATGAAGTCAAACTTATTCTCGATATCCTTGGCATTCAGCGTGTTGCCAGTCTTCACGTCCTTCAGTTTCACGGTACAACCGATATCACCAGCCTTCAGTTCGTCGACCTGGATGCGGTTGGCACCAGCACAGGCATACAATGTACCGATACGCTCCTTTGAGCCACGGTCGGCATTGGTAAGGTCGTCGCCGCTCTTCACGGAACCGCTCATCACCTTAAAGTACTGTACCTCACCGATATGGGGCTCAACACCTGTCTTGAAGAAATAGAGCGAGGTGGGAGCGCTGGCATCGGCAGGAACCTCCTGGCCGGCAGCATTCTTGATGACGGGCATCTCCGAGACGAAGGGTACAACGTTGCCGAGGAACTCCATCAGACGGCGGACACCCATGTCGCGGCCTGCGCAGACACAGAATACGGGGAAGATTGAACGGGTGACGAGGCCCTTGCGAATACCCTCACGCATCTCATCCTCAGTGAGGTCTTCGCTCTCGAAGAACTTCTCCATCAGCGTGTCGTCACCAGCGGCAGCAGCCTCAACGAGGGCGGCCTTCATCTCCTTGGCCTTGTCGAGCTGGTCAGCGGGAATGTCCTCGATGATGGGAGCACCACCCTCAGGCTTCCATGAATATTTCTTCATCAGCAGCACGTCAATGACGCTGTTGAAACCAGCGCCTGTGGCGATAGGATACTGTACGGGCACGCAGTTGTTACCATAGACTTCCTTCAGATTGTTCAGAATCTGGTCGAAGTCGCAGTTGTCACGGTCGAGCTGGTTAACGAGGAAGATAACAGGCTTCTTCAGTTTCTCCGTGTTGCGGAAAGCATTCATCGTGCCTACCTCAGGGCCATACTGGCCGTTGACTAGGATGACAGCCTGATCAGTGACGTTCATGGCGGTGATAGAGCCACCCACAAAGTCATCAGACCCCGGACAGTCAATGATGTTCAACTTCTTGTTGTTCCACTCCACATGAAAAACAGTAGAGAACACCGAGTAGCCGTACTCCTGCTCAACAGGAAAATAGTCGCTCATGGTGTTCTTACCCTCTACGGTGCCGCGGCGTTTGGTGATGCCAGCTTCGTAGACCATTGCTTCGGCAAGAGTAGTCTTGCCGCTACCCGCACTGCCAATGAGTGCAATGTTTTTAATCTCGTTGGTTTGATAAACTTTCATAATACATTATATTTTAGGTTCATAATAATCTCAAAAAACGCAAAGCGGATGCTAAATTACTCATTTTCGTGCAAAAAACCAACAAAAACTTTCAAATATTAAACTTTATTAGTACTTTTGCACATAAATAGTAAATAGCAAATCGGCAAATTTTCAGTTCCATTGGCAGGTCTTTACATCCATATTCCGTTCTGTGCAAGCCGCTGTATCTACTGCGGGTTCTACTCCACAACCCAGCTCGAACTGCGACAGCACTACGTAGACACGCTTTGCCATGAGATGGAAATGAGAAGTCTCCCCGCAGTCAACTCCAAAGAGAAGGGGCGTATTGAAACCATCTATATAGGAGGGGGAACACCCAGCCAACTCACCATACCCCAACTGCGTCAGCTCTTTATATATATTAATAAGGTGTATGCGCCACCCCTCTACTTGGAGGGGGACGCAGATAGGCTTGAAATCACCATTGAGATGAACCCTGATGACGTTACAGCTGAGTATGCAGCTGTTCTACAGCAAGTCGGTATCAACCGCGTCTCCATGGGTGCCCAGACTTTCGACGACCAACGGTTACGGTTGCTTCACCGTCGCCATACTGCCAGCCAGGTAGCACAGGCCGTCGGTATCCTGCGTGCTGCAGGCATCCGCAACATCAGCATTGACCTAATGTACGGTTTTCCTGACGAAACACTCAGCGACTGGGAGCGCGACATCGATACGGTCCTGGCGCTTGACGTAGAGCATATCTCCGCCTACTGCCTGATGGTAGAGGAAGATACGGTGCTCTACGGGCTGGTAAATAAAGGAAAAATAAAAATGAATAGCGAAGAGTTGGAGCGAGCGATGTATGAACGGCTGATAGACAAACTGACAGCGACAGGCTTTGAGCACTATGAAATCAGCAACTTCGCCAAACCCGGTTATCGCTCACAGCATAACAGCAGCTACTGGCATGACGTGCCATACCTCGGACTTGGTGCTGCCGCCCACAGCTACGTTCCACCCTACCGACTATGGAATGTGGCAGACATCAACCAATACATGAGAGCCATAGAAGGCGGCGAGTTGCCATGCGAAAAAGAGTTCCTTGACGAAGATACCCACTACAACGACCGCATCGCCACGGCACTGCGCACTATCGATGGTCTTGACATCAGAATGCTCAGCGAGAAACACAGAAGCTACTGTCTGAAAGAAGCAAAGAGGTTTATAAACGAAGGACTGCTACGCACTGATGACGAAAGGATTATCATTACGAGAAAAGGTCTCTTCGTAAGCGACAACATCATGTCATCGCTGATGTTCGTGGAGTAGTGCGTATTAAAAAAACAGAAAAGATAGGACACGATGATGCTGTTCTCAAATTAATTGCTTACCTTTGCAACATATTATATAATCAGTACAAAGCATATGAATCAGATTCATCCCTTAGCTGTCGTTGACCCTGAGGCCAAGTTCGGCGACAACAATGTGATAGGCCCGTTTTGCGTAATTGATAAGAATGTGGTGATTGGTGACAACAACAAGTTTCTGAACAATGTTACTATCCATTTCGGGGCACGCATTGGAAACAACAACGAGTTCTTCCCCGGTGCCAGCATCTCGACGAAACCACAAGACTTGAAATTCCAAGGTGAGGTGACGACCTGCGAGATAGGCGACAACAACTCTATACGTGAGAACGTCACCATCAGCCGAGGAACGGCCTCGAAGGGTAAGACCGTCATTGGCAATGGCAACCTGCTGATGGAGAACATGCATGTCGGTCATGACTGCGTCATCGGCAACAGTTGCATCATCGGTAATTCAACGAAGTTTGCCGGTGAGGTCATCGTAGACGACTGCGCCATCATCTCTGCCACATGTCTGTTCCATCAGTTCCTACATGTAGGGGGCTACATCATGTTCCAGGGCGGAACTCGCACCAGTCAGGACATCCCACCATACGTCATTGCCGGCAAGGAGCCTGTGCGTTATGCCGGTGTGAACCTAATCGGTCTGCGCCGCCGCGGATTCCCCAACGAGACCATCGAGGCCATCCACGACGCCTATCGCATCATCTATGCCAATGGTATTTTGAAAGACGGTGTCGCCGAGGCCCGCGCCAAGTATCCTGATTCCAAGGAGGTAGAGTACATCTGTTCGTTCATCGAGAGTTCGAAGCGTGGTATCATCAGATAGAGGTGAGTGGTGGACAATACACTGATTGTCATTACAGGACCGACGGCTGTCGGAAAGACAGCATTGACTATTGACATAGCCCGTCAATACGACATACCCGTCATCAATGCCGATTCACGACAGATATACCGAGAGCTGAAGATTGGCACAGCAGCGCCTACTGACGAACAGCTTCGGCAAGTGCACCACTATTTCGTTGGCACCAAAAACATTCAGGACTACTACAATGCATCAATGTACGAACAAGATGTGTTGGCGCTTCTGGAGAGTTCAACCTCAGCTGTCAACATCCTTTCCGGCGGTTCGATGATGTATATCGACGCCGTGTGCAACGGCATAGACTACATCCCTACCGTCCGCGATGACATCCGTGAAGAGATGAAACGCCGTTATGCAGAAGAGGGACTAGAGGCATTATGCGAGGAACTGCGCCGACTCGACCCCGAGCACTATGCTATTGTAGACCGTAAGAATCACCGCCGCGTCATACATGCCTTGGAAATATGCTACCAGACAGGACAGACCTACACGTCGTTCCGCACCCAGACGAGAAAGGAACGCCCGTTCCGCGTGGTAAAAATCGGGCTCAACCGCAACCGCGAGGAGTTATATAACCGCATCAATACCCGTGTAGACCAGATGATGGACGAAGGGATGCTGGACGAAGCCACTAGACTCTATGATCTTCGGCATCTGAACGCACTCAATACCGTGGGCTATAAGGAACTCTTCGACTATATGGACGGCAAATGGCCACTGGACGAAGCGGTGGAACGTATCAAAGGTAACACTCGCCGCTATGCCCGCAAACAATTGACATGGTTCAAGCGCGATCCGGAGGTGCGCTGGTTTCATCCAGACCAGAAAGATGAAATCATGGAGTATATTGAGGAAAGTAAGAAGTTAAAAAGTTAGGGAAGTTAAGAAGATATGAAAAAATACATTTCGAAGTTTGGTCAAACTTTCAAGAATGGTTGGAAATGGTACAAGAATCTGTATCATGATAGGAAGTGGTACACGAAGGCAGCAGTCGGATTTGTCTCCCTGATTGTCATGTTCCTACTCTATCTGGTCATGGTTGACATCAACTTCCTATGGCTCTTTGGCAAGTCACCGTCGATGAACACCATCATGCACCCTAAGACCATACAAGCCTCAGAACTTTACAGTGCAGACGGAGTACAGATAGGCAAGTACTTCAGCGAGAACCGCACACCGGTGACATACGAAGATGTGAACCCCGTCTTCTGGCGTGCACTCATTGATACGGAGGATGAACGTTTCTACCAACATTTTGGCATCGACTTCCAAGGGGTGTTTGCCGCCTTCAAGGATTTTGTTGTCCACCGTGATGCCCGCGGTGCCTCTACCATCACCCAGCAGTTGGTGAAGAACATGTTCCGCGTACGCACTGAATACTCCACTGGACTGTTAGGCAACATCCCTGGTCTGAAGATGCTTATCATGAAGAGCAAGGAGTGGATAACAGCCGTCAAGTTGGAAATGTTCTTCGACAAGAAAGAAATTCTTACCATGTATGCCAACACCGTTGACTTCGGCTCCAACGCCTATGGCATCAAGACCGCTGCCAAGACCTATTTCGGCACGACACCTCAACAATTAACCACCGACCAGGCTGCTATCCTTGTAGGACTACTGAAAGCCACTACCTACTATAATCCGCGTATCAACCCTAAAAACTCCTTTTCACGCCGTAATGTCGTGTTAAACAACATGCTGGGACATAAGGACATCACACAGGAGCAGTACGACTCACTAAAGGAGATTCCTATCAAACTCGATTATAGCGTCGAGAACAACTACGACGGACAGGCGCAGTACTTCCGGGAAGCCGTCAAGAACTACCTCAAAGAATGGTGTGACGATAATGGCTACGATCTCTACAAGGATGGTCTGAAAATATATACCACCATTGACACACGCATGCAAAAATATGCTGAAGCAGCTGCCATCAAACAGATGCGGCAGGTTCAGCGCAACTTCAACTCCCACTGGGGCAACATCTCACCATGGCAGGACGAGCGCCATCAGGAGATTCCACACTTCATCGAAGACCTGGCAAAAAAATTACCCGTCTACAAGATACTTTCACAGCGTTATGACGGCAACCAAGACTCTATCAATTATTACCTGAACAAGCCCCACCGGGTGAAATTGTTCGATTATGAGAACGGAACCATCGAGAAGGAAATTTCTACGCTTGACAGTATCCGCTATATGGAGCACTTCATGCACTGCGGCTTCGTGGCCATGGAACCACAGACAGGACACGTCAAGGCATGGGTCGGTGACATTGACTTCCGTACATGGAAATATGATAAGGTGACTGCCATGCGCCAGCCCGGTTCCACTTTCAAACTCTTCGTCTATACGGAAGCTATGAATCAGGGACTTACTCCCTGTGACCGTCGTGTCGACGGGTATTTCGCCATGCGTGTCATGGATCACGGCAAGGAGGTTACATGGGCTCCCACCAACGCCAACGGTTATTTTACCGGCGATTCCATGCCACTGAAGGCAGCTTTTGCACAAAGTATTAATTCCATCGCAGCCAAACTGGGACAGGAAGTAGGCATAGAACGTATCGTAGCCACGGCCCACGCCATGGGCATCAAGTCGGAACTCATCCCCACACCGTCACTCACCTTAGGTGCCAGTGACGTCAATCTGCTGGAACTAGTCAATGGCTATGCCACCGTAGCCAACGATGGAAAAATGCATGAACCTGTACTGGTGATGCGCATTGAAGACCGCGACGGCAATGAGATTTACACGGCACCTTCAGCAGAGCATCAGGCCATACCTTATAAGAGTGCCTATCTCGTACAACAACTGCTCATGGGCGGTATGCGTGAACCAGGAGGCACGAGCATGAGTCTATGGGGCTATGTAGGAAAGCATAGTGACACTGAGTTCGGTGGAAAGACAGGTACGTCCAACAACCATTCCGATGCGTGGTTTGTCGGTGTCAGTCCTCGACTGGTTGCCGGTGCATGGGTGGGCGGAGAATACCGCAGTATCCATTTTCGCACGGGTGCCCTAGGGCAGGGATCACGTACAGCATTGCCTATCTGCGGATATTTCTTCGAAAGTGTACTGGATGATCCCGCCTTTAAGCAGTATCATGCCAAGTTTGGCAAACCTAAGGATGCTGATGTACGTGCAGAGATGTACACGTGTGCCAGCTACTACCACCGTCGTGACAGTGACTCAATAGCTGTCGACAGCCTGGCCAACGACATCATTGAACAGGAAATGGTGCTGGACGAAAACGGCAACATGGTTGTCAAGCCCAAGGAAAACAGTGAAGATGCCAGCCATCAGCAAGACAAAGAGCCTGTAGAGGCCGAAGAGCCCAAACAAAATGAATGATATTCTGGAGCACATTCCTCTCCAGAACATCATGACATTAAACCAGCTGAATAGGGCTGATATTATTTCGAACGGAAGCGTTCAACCTGTGACTGAATGAGTTCCTGATCGTCGAAATAGTTTATTTGCATGGCACGACGCACCTCATCCATAGTCTGAGTAGCGGTCTCACGGGCCTTCTCTGTACCCTTACGCAGGATGTTGTAGATTTCCGGAATGTCCTGTTCAAACTCATGGCGACGCTGGCGCATAGGCTCCAGAAACTCGTTGAGAATCTGGTTGAGGAACTTCTTACACTTCATGTCGCCCAAACCTCCACGACGATAGTGTTCCTTCAATTCATCCAGATTTTGGTATTCGGGCCAGTAAGCTGCAAAATGATCGGGCTTTGAGAAAGCATCGAGATAGGTAAATACAGCATTGCCCTCGACATGACCGGGGTCGTTGAGGTTGATATGCTCCGGATCTGTATACATAGAGCGTACCTTCTGCCATACGGTGTCGGCATCGTCAGAGAGGTAGATGCAATTGCCGAGTGATTTCGACATTTTCTCCTTGCCGTCTGTTCCGGGCAAACGACGGGCTGTAGCATTCTCGGGCAACATAATGTTGGGCTCCACCAGAACAGGAGCATAAATCTGATTGAATCGACGAACGAGTTCGCGAGTCACCTCAAGCATCGGTTCCTGATCTTCACCTGCGGGAACAGTGGTAGCCTTGAAGAGTGTAATGTCGGCAGCTTGTGATACAGGATAGCAGAAGAATCCGAGGGGAATACTCTCACCTTCAAAGCCACGCATCTTGACTTCTGTCTTCACCGTTGGATTGCGCTGAACGCGACTCACTGATACCAGATTCATCAGATAGGTGGTCAACTCGGCCAACTCAGTAATCTGGCTCTGGATGAAAAGCGTACACTTGTCGGGATCAAGACCTGCAGAGAGGTAGTCAAGAGCTACTTCGACGATATTCTGACGTATCTTCTCAGGATTGTCAGCATTATCCGTCAGGGCCTGTACATCAGCCATGAATACAAACATCTTGTCATAGTCACCGGCATTTTGCAATTCCACACGACGACGCAATGAACCGACATAGTGTCCCAAATGGAGCTTGCCTGTCGGACGGTCGCCTGTCAGTATAATCTTTCCCATTTTTTCTTATCTTTTAGAATTTTGGGTGCAAAGGTACTAATAAACGAGAAAAAGACAAAATAAAAACGTATTTTAATTTTTCATATTCATTGTTAAATGTTTGGCCGTTTCGGAATAAGTTTGTATCTTTGCAGCACAGCTACAAAGGCTTTCCCAATGCCTCGAAAGCGAAGTCGATGTAAGTAATCCACGTTTCTCAGTTTTCCCACTATAAATATTACAACTTAATACATAAACAATAGTTCGGTAAAAATATAGTTAAATTCATTAACATTCAAGATAAATCCCAA
>ERZ842401.2449-NODE-2449-length-24820-cov-26.002786_pt1 | contig 24820 bp, 10 predicted proteins | sample MGYA00521270_ERZ842401 | MGnify/ENA primary metagenome ERZ842401 (study PRJEB31892, sample SAMEA3878208) | bioreactor metagenome | biome: Moose rumen | place: Sweden | collected 2011-10 | study: EMG produced TPA metagenomics assembly of the PRJEB12797 data set... | reverse complement strand
AAAAGCCCCTGCTCTACTACCGCAACAACCTCACCTCGCTCATCAACCTGCTGGAACTGATGCCCAAGTACGACGTCAAGGGCATCATCTTCTCAAGCTCGTGCACCGTCTACGGACAGCCCACCGAGGAGAACCTGCCCGTCACCGAGAGCGCACCCATACAGAAGGCGCTGTCGCCCTATGGCAACACCAAGCAGATTAACGAGGAGATTATCCAGGACTATATCCATAGCGGCGCTCCTATCAAGAGCATCATCCTGCGCTACTTCAACCCCATCGGCGCACACCCCACTGCACTCATCGGCGAGCTGCCCAACGGCGTGCCCATGAACCTCATCCCCTTCGTCACGCAGACGGCCATCGGCATCCGCCAGCAGCTGAAGATCTTCGGCAACGACTACGGCACCCCCGACGGCACCTGCATCCGCGACTATATCTATGTGGTCGACCTGGCCAAGGCTCATGTCAAGGCCATGGAGCGCGTGCTCGACAAGCCCGAGACCGACGCCGTCGAGGTGTTCAACATCGGCACTGGGCGCGGACTCTCTACGCTTGAGGTCGTTGAAGGTTTCGAGAAGGCTACGGGCGTAAAGCTCAACTGGACCTACGCACCGCGCCGCGAGGGCGACATCGAGAAGGTGTGGGGCAACGTCGACAAGGCCAACAAGGTGCTGGGTTGGAAGGCTGAGACGCCTACCGACGAAGTGCTGAAGAGCGCCTGGCGCTGGCAGCAGAAGCTGCGCGAAGACGGCATTCAATAGGAAAAGACATACAGTCTTCCATAGACTGATTTTTTGTGTTTGTGTTGTGATGGGCCATCGATGTGATATCGGAGGCCCATTTCTTTTTCCACAAATACATAAGGAGTGCTCACAGGGCGCGCAACTCACGCAGCCGGCGGCGGTACAGCTTCTTCAGGCGCCGCACGGCACGGTCGCGAATCTGGCGCACACGTTCGCGCTTCAGACCCATGTCGGCGGCAATCTCCGCCATCGTCAGGTGGTCCTGCCCAATGCCGTAGTAGGCATTCACCACGCGGCTCTCGCGCTCGCCGAGCGACTGCAGCGCATACTCCACCGCCCGCTCCACATGGGCATTATACACACGCTCGTCGGCCTGCAAGGCATTGGCATCGGCCAGCACCGACAGCAGACTCATGTTGGTCTTGGCACCCAGCGGGGCATCCACCGACCGCGTGCGGCCGTCGGCGCCGCTCTCCACGCGCTGCTCCGAACTCTCGGCCTTCAGCGCACGCTCTATCTGCTGGCGCACAAACACCACCGCATAGTTCACAAAGCGCAGACCGCGCGAGCCGTCAAACTTGCCCGCGGCCTTCAGCAGTCCCAGGTTACCCTCGCTGACCAGGTCTTCCATCGACAGGCCGCGCCCCTGATACTGGCGGGCAATAGCCACCACAAAGCGCAGGTTGGCCTGCACCAGACGGTTCAGCGCACGCTCGTCGCCCTGGCGGGCACGTGCCGACAGGCGTTGCTCCTCTTCTTGGCTGAGCAGCTGTTCGCGCCCTATCTCATCGAGATATTTATTCAGTATATTGTCTTCCATAGCGACAAAGGTACGAATAAAAATTGGATTTTGCTTATAATTCGTGCTGTTTTTGCCACTAAAACCAAAAAAAATCCTTTTTATTTGGTTTTTCCGATGCTTATTCGTAACTTTGCAGTCCAAAATGAATCGTTCAACTTAATAAACATATTTAATTATGGCAGAAATGAATTTTGGTGGCGTTATCGAGACTGTTGTCACCAACAAGGAATTCTCATTGGAGAAAGCACGTGAAGTATTGAAGGACGAAGTGATTGCCGTCATCGGCTATGGTGTACAGGGCCCCGGACAGGCTTGCAACCTGCGCGACAACGGCTTCAACGTCATCGTAGGCCAGCGTCAGGGCAAGACCTACGACAAGGCTGTGGCCGACGGTTGGGTGCCCGGCAAGACCCTCTTCTCTATCGAGGAGGCCGCCGAGAAGGGCACCATCCTCTGCATGCTGCTCTCCGACGCAGGTCAGATTCAGCAGTGGCCCACCATCAAGCAATACCTGAAGCCCGGCAAGACGCTGTACTACAGCCACGGCTTCGCCATCAACTGGAGCGACCGCACGGGTGTCATCCCTCCCAAGGATGTCGATGTCATCATGGTGGCTCCTAAGGGCAGCGGCACTTCCCTCCGCACCATGTTCTGCGAGGGTCGCGGCCTGAACTGCTCGTATGCCGTCTACCAGGACGCCAGCGGCAAGGCCAAGGAGAAGACGATTGCCTTCGGTATCGGTATCGGCGCCGGCTATCTGTTCGAGACCACCTTCCAGCGCGAGGCTACCTCTGACCTCACCGGTGAGCGCGGCTCGCTGATGGGTGCCATCCAGGGCCTGCTGCTCGCCCAGTACGAGGTGCTCCGCGAGAATGGTCACTCTCCCTCCGAGGCCTTCAACGAGACCGTTGAGGAGCTGACGCAGAGCCTTGGCCCGCTCTTCGGCGCCAAGGGTATGGACTGGATGTATGCCAACTGCTCTACCACCGCACAGCGCGGTGCCCTGGACTGGGCTCCCCGTTTCCACGACGCCATCAAGCCCGTCATGCAGTGGCTCTACTACTCGGTAAAGACTGGCAACGAGGCTCAGATCACCATCGACGCCAACTCGAAGCCCGACTACCGTGCCGGACTTGAGAAGGAGCTCGAGGCCATGCGCAACCAGGAGATGTGGCGTGCCGGCGAGACCGTCCGCAAGCTGCGTCCCGAGAATCAGGAAGACTAACCCCCTTTCCGCAATTGTTTTAGTGCCCGATCCCTTCTTGGGCACGCTTTACATCTCAAAACACTTCACCTCCCGGTGGCGAGTTTTATGCCTCCGGGAGGTGAGTTTTATGCCCCACGCACTTGAGTTTTATGCCCCACGGAGGCGAGTTCTATGCTCCACGGAGGAACGCTCGCATATAAAACTCGCATGCGCTGAGGCATAAAACTCGCCTCCGTGGAGCATAAAACTCGCTAACGGGAGGCATAAAACTCACAGCTATGAGGCATAAACTCACAGCGCCGGGGTTAATCATGTCACGAATTTTCACCGAAAGAACAATTTTCCGAAGATTTTTTTTTGCGATTTCTGTTAAAATTATTACTTTTGCAGTGACATTACTTTGCAAGCTAAGACTAAGGGAAAAATGAGAGAATACTGGGATAAACACAACTTACTGAATGACAGGAAATTCATAAATTCTGTCGTGCTTTTTTGTGTAGTCTTTCTGCTCTCGGTGCTGCCGCTGACGCTGCAAGCAAAACCCGCCACCGCCTCCGTACCGATGAAGCAGGATGCAAGCGCCATCATGCTGATGGAGCAGGGCGACTCATGCCGACTGATCAGTCGGTACAACAAGGCCCTTGCCTACTTCGAGCAGGCGCTGGCCGACCCCTCGGTGTCTGACGATACCGACCTGGAATTTCAGCTGCTGGAGCGCATCATGCGCACCCACGACGTGCTGCGCCATTGGAAGGAGATGCCCGAGAGCTCCTACCGCCTCTTCATGCTGGCCAAGGAGCAGAACGACTCGGTGTACATGGCCAAAGCCCTGTTTATACGCGGCAAGCGCATGCTCATGCTCGACCAGACCGAGGAAGGCCTCCGCCTGTGCCTCGAAGCTCAGTCGACGCTGAAGCGCTGCACCTTTGACCACAAAGCCCACGAGATGGCCGCCCATTACGGCATCCTGGCCAAGATGCTTGAAAGTAAAGGTCGCTACGACGAAGCCCTGCACATGTCGCAGCTGGAGGAGCACTATGTAGACCTGTCGAAGGCCAGCCATGATGCCGATTGGTATCGGCGCAACCAGATTCGCACCTACACCATCCGGCTGGAGATCCTGACCAGGATGGGCCTCACAGCCAAGGCCGACAGTCTGTATCGTGCCTGCCATCCACCCATTGCCACCGACCCCATTAGCGGCGATGCCCTGCTGTACTACTTTCGCGAGCGCGGCATGCACGCTGAAGCCCTGCAGTTTCTGGATACCGCCATGCGGAACATCCGCGCCGACGGCGACTCTGCCGGACGCAACATGCAGCGTCTGCTGGACGATATGGGCGACACCTACTATGCTATGGGCGACTACAAGCGTTCTGCCGAGTGCTATGCCGGCGTCACCGCCATTGCCGACTCACTCGCCCTGCGCTCGCTAGACGACCTCACCACCGAGGTGCGGAAGGTCATCGACAGCGAACGCGCCATTGCCGTTCACCGCCAGTGGCTCATCATCATCGTTGCCGGCGTGGTGCTGCTGACGGTCATCTCCCTCATCCTGCTGCGCCAAGGCCTGCTCGCCCACAGGAAAAACCAGAAGATGACGGCCCTGGTCAATCAGTTGATGCACTACCGCGACATCGTCATCCAGAACGGCAACCCCGTCGAAGCGAGTGCCGACGAAGCCGTGAACGCCATGAACGAAGAGCAGCGCCGCTTCAAGGAAGCCGACAAGCGCATCATGAAGGAGCGCTTGTTTGCCAACCCCGACTTCGGTCGCGACGACCTGATGCGGCTGCTGGGTGTCGACAAGAACACGCTGCCTGCGATACTCCACAAATACGCAGGCACCAACGCCCCCGGCTACATCAACACGAAGCGCATGGAGTATGCCGTGTCGCTCATCAAGGAGCACCCCGAGTACACGCTCGAGTCCATCGCGGAGGCCTGCGGCATCAAAAGTTCAGCTACTTTCATCCGCAATTTCAAGGCTGCTTACGACATGACTCCCTCCGACTATCGCAAGGAATTGGCACAAGCGAACACCGATGAAATGGGGCAAAATTGGACTTTAGGGGGGGGGTAATTTGGACAAAATGATAACGGATTCTGACAAAATAGAAAAAGGCAATCGTTAAAAAGTTTATAATTCTGCGATAAAATGTGTAATTTTGCATCGTAATTACGCGCGCAATACACATATTTATGTACAGAAAGGTAAGAATCATATTCATAACGAGCCTGTTTTCATGGATGCTGACCGACGCCTCGGCCCAGCAAGTATCAATCAGCAACAACCTGCTCTACGATGCCTGGCTGACACCCAACATGCAGATAGGCGTGCAACTGTCTCGCCAGTGGTCGGCAGGGCTGACCGCCGGCTACCGCCCCTGGCCCACCGACGACAATGCCACCCGCAAATACCGCCACCTGCTGCTGTCGCCTGAGTTGCGCTACTGGACCGACTCCGTAGGCAGTCGCCACTTCTTCGGCACCAACCTCATCTACAGCCACTACAACGTGGGAGGCATCACCTTCCCCTTCGGCCTCTACCCCACCGTCCGCGACGAGCGTCGCGAAGGTAACCTGGGTGCGCTGGGCGTATTCTACGGCTATTCGTGGCAGCTGGGCCGCCATTGGAACATCGAGGCCGTGATAGGCGCCGCTGTGGGCTACACCCGTTTCGACCGCTACCCTTGCGAGCACTGCGGTCAGAAGCTGAGCACGGACAATAAGATTTTCGCCATGCCGCAGGCCGCCTTGAACATCGTCTACACCATCCCCGGCCGTGCAGCCAAGATGCTGCCCGCCAAGGAGCCTGCGGTGATAGAACCCTCGGCAGTCGAGTTGCAACCCAAGACCATCGAGACCGTGGAAATTCAGCCGCAGTCTGACGTCTTCGTGCCTGTAGTGCGTGCCCTGCCCGATGCAGACGCCAAGGTGATCAACGAGGCCAGCGAGCTGCTGACCACCGACTGCACCGACTGTCACCACGAGGCGCTGCGCCTGCTTTTGACCGTCCGCAACGACGAGCGCGCGCAGAACGCCCTGGGCACCGCCTACTGGCTCTGCGGCCAGCAGCAGGAAGCCATTGGCTGTTTCCGCCAGGCTGCCGCCCACGGCAATGCCGATGCCAAAGAGAACCTCAGGCAGTTAGAGGCCAGGGGCATACTGAACGAAACCAAATGAGAAAACAAAAACAAGTAATAACCAACCAAAGTGAAAAAGATGAAAAAGTTTTTCAACACGGTTCTACTGAGTGCCTTCGTCCTGAGCGGCAGTTGGCTGACAACAGCCTGTTCGTCCGACGACCTCTCGGAAGAGACCAACCCGAACTACAACCCGGTTACCGGTGAAGTCAATGTTGACTTTGTGTTCAACGTATCCACGGCCAATGAGCCGACAACCCGACAGTCGGCTGCCAACACGCAGGCCACGCTCTCGAACACCTTCCGAGGCATCACCAACGCCTATTTGGGAGCTTTCAAACTGAATAATGACGCTAAGTATGTCACCGACCCCAGCACGGCAGCCGACAAGCTTCACGAACTGGGTCCCGTGATTGGTGCCGGCAAGTTGGATCCCACCATCACTGAAGCCACTGGCGACGTCACCAAGTCGCGCCGCGTGCTGCAACTTACACTGGAGTCGGGCACCAACAGTCTGCTGTTCTACGGCAAAGCCATCAAGGATGGTACCGACCTCGATCAGGGGATGATTACCATGGACATTGCTGAGACCCCAGCGAACACATCCATCAAGATGTGTAAGATTGTGCCCGAGACGGCTTACGAGCCCAACTCGAAAATCTATCAGGCCGTACTTCAGCAGTACGAGAAGCTGATGGCTGCCGTACTGACCTATATCATCAACAGCGGCGTGTCGAGCAAGGACATCTCTTATACCCACGAGAATGTCACGGAGAATAAGACCATCACTCTGAACTGGAAGGACTATGCCACCGTGACGGGCTCTTCAGGCAGTTACACCCTGAGCCAGCCGACAAAAGACCCTGTCGATGCTAACGAAGACCTCTCTATCCTGGGTCAGCGCTTAGCCTACACCTTTGTCACTCTGAACACCATCCATACAGACGAGCTCCGTGCTGGCAGCGGCCATTCGGTAGCCAACACAATTACCGACCTGATGGCCAACATCAACCAAGTGGTGAATGCCACCCCCCTAAACATCCGCGAGGTGGCAGCCCAGGAGGTAGCGAAGGAAATCAAAAGGCGTGTAGAGTTATTCTTTACCTTCAGCAACGAGTCGGGCTACACGTGGAAGTCGGCCAGCGACGTAAAAAGTGCAGCCACCTTCGTGCTTGACACCAATAAAGAACTGGTCGACGACAACAGCAACCTGAACAACTTCCCCGCCGACTTCAACCTGCCGCTGGGCTCGGTAATCCTGGAGCTGGCCATCGAGGCCGCCAATACCACCGGCTACAATTACACTTATAACTATCAGGGCACGGTGCAGACCTACGCCATGGGCGGCGGCAACAACGCTTTCGACCCGAAGAACTACATGTATCCTGCCGAGCTCTGCTATTTCGGCAATAGTTCCGTGCGCGTGACAAACGAGACAAAAGTGGCTGGAGACTATCCCGACGGTGTTAGCAACTGGGAATTAAGCAGCGAATGGACCGGCTGGACCAACACCCATGTGACCTCCATGACCCGCGCCGTGGCCATGCGCGACAACATCAATTACGGCACGGCCCTGCTGGAGTCTAAGTTCCGCTATGGTGCCATGACCCTGCAGGACAATAACCACAACCTGCAGTGGCAGTGGAGCAACCATACGATTGACGAGGAGAACAATACCATCGACGTAGACGAACGCAACGACCATTTCGTCATTACCGGCATACTGGTGGGCGGCCAGAACCCCGAAGTGGGCTGGAACTACCTGGCCAAAGGCACTGAAACAGGCTTTGGAGCCATGGTGTACGACAAGGCCAAGAGCACGGTGGATAATGTTGAGGTACCGTATCTGCAAATTCCAAAGGCCACGACCGAAGGCGGTGGCAATTCCACAGAAGCTATGTACACCCTGCTGTGGGACAACTGGGATGCATCGTTAGCCGGCAATAAGCAGCGCGATGTGTATATCGCCGTAGAGCTGAAGAACAACTCGAAGAACTTCTTCGGTCAGAACAACCTGATTCGCAACGGAGCCACTTTCTACCTGATTGGTAAACTGGACCCAGACAAGCGTCCGTCCAGTGTGACCGACGTCAACGACACTCAGTATGCGGCAGAAAAGTCGAAGGGTGTCACCTGGCCCACCAACTACGCCTTGCCTCCTTACGATGCTGACGGCAATACCATCAAGCAGCGCCGCGTGTTCATGCAGGACTACATGACCAAGGCAACCTTCGTTATCGGCGAAACGTCGCTGCAGCACGCTCTGGTGTCAGTGCCCGACCTGCGCTCCGGCCAGATTTCGCTGGGTCTCTCGGTAGACCTGAACTGGCAGACCGGCATCAACTTCGGCGATGTTATCTTGGGAGATTAGTCAGAAACAGCCGTCGCGGCAAGCAGACATGAACAGACCGACTACAGACACAACAGCCAGAAACCTGCCCGGCACGACAGCCTTGCGCTGCCGGGTGGGCTGTGCGCTGTTGCTATTGTCCGTCCTCATCTCCTGCTCCACCATCGACGACGAACTGTCGGACTGCGGCTACGAGGTCAACTACGAGATGAAGTTGCAAACCAACATCCAGACGAAGCTGACGACCCAGCTACAGACCGACCTGTCCCTGAAGACCAACATAGAGCTGACATCGGCCCTGCGCACACACCTGGAGACCGTCTTCCGCGACTATGCCGACGACGTAGACCTCTCGTTCTACGACATACAGGGCGACTCAGCCCGTCTGGAGCACGACCAGCACGTGATGAACGGCAGCGAAGAGCAGTACACGCTGAACATTCCCCGCCGCCACTACCTGCACCTGGCCACAGCCAACGTGGAGCAGGAGCAGAGCGTGGAGAGCATAGATGCCGAGAACTGCCACACGGCACAGTTGACACAGACCGACCTCGACACCATACCGTCGCACACCACGGGACTGTTTTCCGCCCGCTACGATATGGACATCAAGGACAGCATAGACCAGACATTCAACGTGCAACTCTACATGGCCAACGCCGCCACCGTATTAGTGGTCGACACCCTGGGCAGCGGAGTCAGAGACATCAAGGTCTATGCCACCGGCTTTGCCACGAGCTTCCGCATGGCCGACAGCACCTATATCTTCAGCGACAAGGCACCCATCGTGTGCTCTACCCCCGTCAGCACCCCCGACTCGCGCTATGCGTGCTACAGCACGGTGAGCTTCCCATCGCGCGACGTGATGGTCATCCCCGTAGGAGCCGCCCGCAGCAACGAGCCAGAAAGCGTGGCCATGGGTCTGTGGGCGTACCACCTCTACATCACGACGGCCTCGGGCAGCATCACGCACAGCGTGCTGAACTCCTACCGGCCGCTGCAGGCCGAGCAGGTGCTGGTGATGAGCGTCAAGCTGGAGCCCAACGGCACGCCTGCCACCTCAGACCCCACGGTGGGTGTGAGCGTCACGCTGGACTGGCGACAAGGTCACAATCAGGAAGTTCCGCTTTAGCAGCTCACGGTCACCTCTTATATATAAATAGGTGTAATAGTCATGGAAGTTAAGACAATGCCGTTAGTGCTCGCAGCCATGCTGATGACAGCTTGCAGTCAGACCGACGAGGCGACAACCGCCGTCGGCGGCGAAGCCGTAGGCGTCAGCCTGTCGCTCTCGGTGGCAGATGTCAGTCAGAAGACTGCCACCCGTCAGGGCGACGACGTGGTGCAGGAGACCGGCGAGGCTTTCCGTGGACTAAAGAGCCTGCTGGTGCTTCCCTTCACGACCAACGGACAGGCGGTGACCGCCGACGACCTGCCGCAGATACCCACCACCACGAGCGACGCACCTGAGAAGATTGACGGCAGGAGCTACTATTACCTGAACAACTGCGAGATGGTGAACGGCACCGACCGCGTGCTGGTATGGGGCCGTTCGGCTGCCATCACCGGCAAGGAGAGCTCCGCACAGAACGGCCTGTTAGAGACCACGCTAACAGGACGCATGCTGCTGGAAGACATCACCTTTAGCCTGAAGTCCATCCGCAACGAATACAACGTCCACCCCGACGCACAGGCGCTGGCCGACTATCTGACTGCCATCGCCAACACAACGGGGTGGAGCACCACGCAGGACGTACAGCTGCGTACGCTCTATCAGAACTTTATCCATGCCGACGCACAGGGCACGGGCCTCCTGGCAGGCTCGGCCGCACATGCAAAGGCTTACGTCACAGCACTGAAGTCGCAGCTGCAAGCCATTGGCGGCGACCTGAGTGCTGCCATCATCGAACAAATAGACGGCGCAGGCAAGTCGTGTCTTGACAACGGCTATCCTTCGGGCAGCAGCTCCTTAGGACTGCCCGACGGCGCTGCCGCCCTGCGCTGGACGAGCAGCGGATTCACCGTTCGCACGGCAACGACCGCACTCGACAACATCAACGGCATCATGCGCTACACCTACCCCGCCGAACTCTGGTACTATACCGACAGCCCCATCCGCACCTCCGACAACCAGGTGGAGAAGACCACCTATGCCGCCAGGACCTGGAGCGACCTGCTTGACTACAGCTATCAGGGCGGTACGGCAGTCAGGAGAAACACCCAGTCGGTGGCCGTCGAAGAGCCGCTGCAGTATGGTGTAGGCCGCCTGAAGATGACGCTGGCCAAAGTGACCGGCGTGCTGAATGATGCCAACGACGAGAACGTCAGCTACCTGACGGCCAGCGAGTTCCCGCTGAAGGGTGTCATCATCGGTGGACAGCACACCGTAGGTTTCGACTTCCGGCCGAAGGAGCCACAGAGCGATGTCGATGCCCGCTTCATCTATGACAGCGTCGTGGGAGAATCTGAGGCCAACGGCGACCAGACGGTGAGCACGCTGGTGCTGCAGTCGTACGACAACGAGAAGGTGCCCATCGTGTTGGAGTTTGAGAACAAGACCGGTCATCAGTTTGCGGGTCAGGACGGCATCGTCTACCCCGACACGAAGTTCTACCTCGTGGGGCAGGTGAACCCCGCCGACCAAGGCTCCGGCGAATATGCCAACCGCGTGTTTACGAAGGACTTTACCACCACGATGACCATGAAGGTCAATTCGCTGGCAAAAGCCTATTCATGCTTGCCCGACCTGCTGGCACCGCGTCTGGAGATAGGCGTAGAGGTCACTACGCAATGGGTGCAGTCGACACCGACCGTGGTACCGCTGTGAGGATTGAGAATTGAGAATTGAGATTTGAGATTTGAGATTTGAGGATGGAGATTTGAAATATAGAAGGATACATAGAGAATGGGTGATGAGCGGCATCATGCTGATGCAGCTGAATGGCATGGTGCTGCTGACTGGCATGATGCTGCTGACTGCCTGCAGTACCTCCGACGAGGTGCGGCAGGACACCATGCTCACCATCTATGTGTATTCGCCAGACCATCCGGTGATGACGCGCGGCGACATAGGCGGCATCGATGCCTCGGACGCCGAGAACCAGGTGACACGGCTGCAGATATGGATATACGACACCAACGGCAACAAGGTGGGCTACCTGGGCACCACGGAGACGGCCACGCTGAACAGCGGCGAGGGTGCCGTCTACCAGATTCCCGTCAGCGACGACTTCGCTGAAAGGAAGCCAAACGTCGACGTGTATGTGCTGGCCAACGTGGCGCCAGCCAACTGCGGCATCACCACCACACTCACGGAACTCACAGAGCGCCCTACCCTGCTGGACAATGCCAAGATTAACTCCGCCCATTTCGGACTGGCAGAGGCGCTGACCACCGCCATTCCTGCCGACGGACTGCCCATGGCCGGCTCGCTGAAGAGTCAGCCCGTCATAGGCGATGCACCCGTGCTCCGCATCGGCACCACGACCCAAATTGCCACGGTGCCCCTGACGCGAGCCGTCTCCAAGCTGCGCTTCTTCTTCGCCAACACCGAAGGAGCATCGAACCTGAGCATCACCGGCATCACGCTGCAGGCAGGCACCATCCCCGACGAGGAGTATCTGTTCCCGCAGGCGCAGACACTGAGCTACAACAGCAGCACGGCCTCGCTGCTGGCTTCGACCATAGAGGAAGTGGCGACCAAGGCGCAGCCTTCCGCCTATGTCTACGACGGACAGACGGCAGAGGCCTACGAGGCGCTAATGACCGGCGCCGGATTGTCAGAGGCAGGTCCCTACTACCTGCGCGAGTCCGACAAGCGGCTGGAGGGCACCATCACCTATCAGGTGGAAGGGATTCAAGACCCCATGACAGCCACATTCAAGATGAAGGAACTGGGCGACTTCAGTCGCAACCACTCGTGGATAGTCTATGCCTACTACGAAGGACTCTCGGGCATGCAGATTAAGTATGTCGACGTGACGCCCTGGGACGAGCAGGACAAGAACCACGAAGTATATAACTGGTAAGAAGGAACACGATGACGATGTATAAAGAACGCACATACACCCGACTGTATCTGGCAGGACTCGCAATGGTCCTGGCCGGCATGCTCGCAGCCTGCAGCAGCGACCCGTCCCCCGTCGGCGACACGGGCAGCGGACTCAACGTGCTGTCGCTCACACGTTCGGGCGAGCCCATGACGGTAGGCGACGACTACTCGCCCGTAGGTATGTTCCTCGTGGAGAGTGGAGCGGAGACACAAAGCAGCCGCTTTACCTACAAACCCAACGAGACCCTCTGGCGCTCGAACCTGGAAGTGGTCTCGGGACACAACTACACCGTCTACGGCTATGCCCCGGCCGATGCCGTGTCGGCAGCCATCTCAGGCGAGTCGGCAGCCGGTGCCACCATGACATTCAGCAACCTGCCCACCGTCAGCAGCCACGACATCTGCTTTGTGGTGGGCGTACAGCAACTGACCACGATAGCCGATGCAAAGGCCATCCCCTTAGGGCAACTGTCGTTTACAGGCAGGCCCCAGGACGAGAACTTCGCCAACCTGCTCATGGACCACCTCTATGCCAGCGTGCGGTTCCAGATGTCTATCAACAGCGACTATGCGCAACTGCGCGGCATCAGAGTCAAGAAGATGGAGCTGAAGACCAGCAAGTCGACGGCTTCGGCAACGGTAGTGCTCGCCACCAACACCACCGGCGCCAGTCCCGTGCAGAGCGTGTCCTACAGCAGTCTGGCAGGCACAGAGCGCACGGCGACCTTCTTTGAGAGCACCGAAGGCCAGCAGCTGGATGCCACCGTGCTGACCGAGGCGATGTGCTGCTTCGTTCCGGAGCTGAGCCACCAGTTGACACTGGTGACTACCTACGACGTCTACGACAGGTACGACCATAAGATTAGTGAGCGCACGGCAACCAACAAATTGCCCAACCTGAACGCACAGCGCGGCGAACGCGTCACGATACAACTGAACATCAACCCCACTTACCTCGGAACGCTTTCAGACCCCGACCTGGACAATCCGGCGGTGGTGGTGAATTGAGAATTGAGAATTGAGAATTAAGGAGACCATAATAAGCATGACGGTGCTGCTGGCGGCTACGGCGGCACAGGCACAGATCACCATTGGCGGCAACGTCTATGGCGGCGGCAATGCCGGCAACCTGGGCGGAAGCACCTCGGTGTCGGTCTATGCCGGCGACATCAAACAGGTATATGGCGGCGCCCGACAGGCCAATGTCGGCGGCAGCACCTTCGTCAACATCGACGGTGCACACATGAGCGGCGACATCGTCGTCAACGCCGTCTATGGCGGCAACGATATTGCCGGCACCATTGGCGGCTCTGTCAAGGCGACTGACCCGATTCCCGCCGAACTCACGGATGCCGTCAGCAACAACATCACGACAACGGCAGGCCAGAACACCAAGCAATACAATGCCTTCGTGCTCACCACCCCCGAGCCGACGAACAAGCACATCTTCATCGGTCAGCTCTACGGCGGCGGCAACGGTGCCTACGACTATGAATCGACCGACAGTCCGTATAAGGGAAAGGTGAAGCCCGAACTGGGCAAGACCTATCTGGAAATCAGGGGCGGCACCATCGGCTTCGTCTTTGGCGGAGGCAACTGCGCCACGGTGACGGGTGCCACGGACATCTGCATCGACAACACCAGCGAAGTGACTACCGACACGCACCTGAAAGCCGCCTTGAACACCGACGATAACGGCATCGTTACACGCATGGGAGAGATGGGTCTGAACACCGTGCAGACGCTGGTGGCAAGCACGTCCTACCAGTTTGCACGCGTCTTCGGCGGCAACAATGTGGCCGAGATGGACATCCGTCCTACCTGGCACCTGAAGCGAGGCCAGATTCGCGACCTCTTCTCCGGTGGCAATGCGGGTAACATGACCCACCCCAACGGTATCCTCCTGAAGCTCGAATCGAACGACATCACGGTGAACAACGTCTATGGCGGATGCCGTATGGCCGACGTGAACCCCGACAAGAACGTCATCTCGGCAGAGGTCATCGACGGCACCAGCTTCCCCAAGGACTATGCGGCCCGTCTGCTGATAACTGGCGGCAACATCAACAACGTGTATGGCGGCAACGACATCTCGGGAAACATCTACGGCGGCAATGCCGTAGGCATCCACTGCAGCATCAACGGCGATGTATATGGCGGCGGCAACGGCTCGTATGCCTATACCGACCAGGAAGGCATGAAGAGCGACCCCAGATACGTGGACTATTTCTACGATGTGCCCAGCGGCAAGACATCGGTAGAAGCCCTCAACGCCTTCCGCCCCAATGCCGAGGCCGTGTCCATCCGCGTGGTGGGAACGGCAGAGAAGAAGACGGTCATTGGCGGTGCCATCTATTGCGGCGGCAACAGCGCCACGCTGCACAACGAAGATACCAGCAAGCGCGCCACGGCCCAGCTGAAGATCGGCTCGTACGTCATTGCCGACAAGGTGTTCCTCGGCAACAACGGCGAGAACATCAAGAGCACGGAGACGCTGCAGAAATACGCCGACTCGGACTTCAGCTCGCTGGACCTCACCGACGAGACCGTCTTCTCGAAATATATGGACGGCGTGGCCATGATGATTGAGCCCGAGGTGACCTTCGACGACGACTACGAGCCGTACTCCACCTATTTCGGCTCGTTCTTCTGCGGCGGCAACGTGGGCAGCATGAAGACCAACGGCGTCATGGAGGTCAGCTTCAACGACGAGGTGGTCATCTACGACAAGGTGGTGGGCGGCAGTAACGAGGCCAACGTCTACCAGTCGGACTACAACGCCCAGTATCTGGGCGGTCTGCTCGGCGGCACCGACAGCCACGGCAATAAGCTGATACTTAACTTCGGCGGACTGAAGATACAGCCGAAACGCTGGAAGATGAACGGCGACGACTATGTGCTGGATAGCGACGGCAACAGGCAGCTGGAGTGGAACACCGTCGACAGCAGGACATTCCACACCGACACCAAGAAGTACGAGCCCATGGAATCCGTGGAAGAGGGGGGAAGCACAACGTACGATCCAGACAGAGACCCATATCGTCGTTTCCAGGGTGGTAACATCTATGGCGGCTGCTATAGCAACGGTCATGTGAACGGCAACGTGGTCATCAACCTCAACGCTTCGCTGGTAGACCGCAAGGGCGAGAACTCTATCTTTGACGAGGTAGAGGAGATTGAAGGTGAAGCCAAACTGTATGACGACAACTATAATATCTCCCGTCGTTTCACGGGTGTGCTCCTGGGCGAGCAGGGTATGGACCCGCTGGGCCGCGCGCTCAACGTGTTCGGCGGCGGCTATGGCGGCGACTCGGAGATATGGGGCAGCACGACCATCAACCTGAACGCCGGCTATACCTTCCAGATTTTCGGAGGCGGCGAGCAGGGCGCCATCGGCAGGGCCATCAGTCATACGCCCGGCACGAATGCCCTGACCTACGAGTACAACCCGGCCTACAGCACCACTATCAACCTGAAAGACAAGAACGGCCATGCCGGCACCTACCGTGGCGACACTGACAACAGCGACGGCATTGTAGACCATGAGGAGATGGCCGAGGCGGAGTTCATCTACGGCGGCAGCTTCGAGGGAGTCATTGCCGGCGACACCCACATCAACCTGGGCAACGGTCGCATCTTCAACACCTTTGCCGGCAGCTGTAATGCCGACATTCTGGGACACACCGAGACCTACGTGGGACGCAACTCCGACAACGATGCCGATATGGGCTTCCCGTGGATTCGCGACCACATCTACGGCGGCAACGATCTGGGCGGCCGCATTCTGGGTACCACAGACTTCACGGAGCGGGTGAGCGAGGACGTGCGGAGTCAGATGTATAATACCGACGTGGTCAAGGCGTCGGCCTACACCGAGTACATACAGGGACGTGTGGAGTATATCTTCGGTGGCTGCTATGGCGACTATGACTACACCGACCCCTACTACAACACCTACACCTACGCCACTGGCGACACCGATGCCACCACCGAGAACCTGGGTACGCCCCGCAGTGGCTTTTATAAGCCGTGGATGCACAATGCTTTCGTGAACTTCCGCCCCAATCAGTCGAACCGCAATGCAGTGGCCAAGGTCTACGGTGCAGGACAGGGGCACGCCTTCGCCCATGCCAGCGATGCTGCCCGCGACGACATGCAGGAAAACAGCTACGTGCTGATTGATGCGCCGCAGAGCGTGACGAAGTATCAGAACATGGAGGTTTTCGGTGCCGGCGACTATAGCGGCGTGGACTCAACAGCCATCATCGACCTGATGCGCGGCCACGTGAAGGACGTCTTCGGTGCCAGCTATAAGGAGGGCATCACACGCCGCACCATCGTCAACGTGCCGACAGGGTCGACCATCCGTGCCAGCCGTCTCTTCGGTGGTGCCTACGGCGTGAGCAACGACAAGCCCTGCGACGTGTATGAAGCCCACATCAACTACAACAGCGGCGATGCCCTCGTAGGTGGTTACCGCACGGGCATCTTCGGCGGCAACAACAACTGCCGGCGCACACTCTACAGTTTCGTCAACATCAACGCCCCCGTATTCTACGACAAGACCAGCGACTACGTGGCCACCGTCTTTGGAGGCGGCTACGGCGAGAACACCTGGTCAGAGTATACCGAGGTGAACCTGAACGACGGGGCACGAGTCTTTGAAGCCTATGGCGGCGGCTATGGCGGACAGGTGCTTAACAAGGAGTCGCTGCTGGCCTCGGGCAAGATTATTGACCTGCCCACGGGCTACACCGCGGACTATCTTGACAGCGAACTCGTGAAGCCCAACAGACTGGGCACGAAGTGCAACGCCAACGTGAACATCAACAGGGGGGCAAACGTCAGCGGCTATCTCTACAACGGCAGCATCAGCGGCGGCTACTGCTACGGTGGCGGCTATGGTGCCACGGCCACCGTGAGCGGCACTACCTACATCGGTCTGCACGGCGGCACGGTATTCAAAGACCTCTATGCAGGCGGCACCAGCGGCGCCGTGATGGACCTGTACAAGGTGGCTCTTGACGGCAATACCGACAACGACTTCGTGGCCGGCACCAATGCCTATATCGAGGGCGGCACCGTGCGCAACGTCTATGGCGGCGGCTGGGAAGGCAACGTCGGCTATACCAAGATGGAGAACGGCACAGTGACCGAGGACATCCCCGGCACAACCAACGTCGTCATCGGCATCCGGCGCGACCAGCCTACCCTGCCCGACGGCTACGGCTATTACTGCGGCGTGCCGGCCATTCAGCGCAATGCCTACGCCGGCGGCGAGGGCGGTGCCGTCTTTGGCGATGCCCGCCTGAAGATGAACAACGGCTACATAGGCTATACCTACGACACGACCACCCGCCAGTATGAAGAGAAGATTCACGACGAGACGTGGTCGGACCATGTGGGTAAGGACCGCCTCTCGGACTGCGGCAACATCTTCGGCGGCGGCTACGACGACGACAGCAGCGTGGACCACTCGAGCATCACCATGTGGGGCGGCACCGTGCGCAACAGCCTGTTCGGCGGCGGCGAGATAGCCACCATCGGACGCGGCAAGACGCGCGAGAGCGGCGAGGACAACAAGGTGCGTGAGCTGGAGGCCATCTACAAAGCCGGCAAGACGGAGATTACCATGTACAACGGTCACGTCAAGCGCAACATCTTCGGCGGTGGCAAAGGCTATAACATCCTGGGCTATGGCGGCGTACACGGTTTCTATACCGACGGCTACGTGTTCGGACAGACTGAGATACGTGTACACGGCGGCGAGGTAGGCACCGAGGCCGGACTGGCCGAGGGCTACGGCAACGTATTTGGTGGCGGCGACGTGGGCTACGTCTACAGCAAGGGCTACTACAGCACGGGAAGCCGACAGACGGGCACCGGCTCGCCTAACCACTTCTATTACTACGACGACAACGGCGACCTGACCGAGGACTGCAAAGTCGTGGTGGCTCCCATGCTGCAGGTCAGGGCCAACGGCACACCCGTCACCTTCGAGGGCACGACCTACGGTCCCTACGACTACGTGCCCACCGACTACCTGAACACCCTGCCTGCGGACAAGACCGCAGCCGCATGGACCAACCTCTATACCGGCGACAAACTGTCCGACGGCAGTATTAACCCCGACGACCCCGAAGAGCGCGGCATTCAGATTCGCAACGCCGTCTTTGCCGGCGGCAACGTGTCGTCAAACAGCGAGAGCTACAACAACGCCACCACCGTCTTCGGCAACACCACCGCCACGCTCTACGATGTCTACCACCGCGACTTCATCACCGTGGGCACCGAACACACCGGCGGACTCTATGGCGGCGGCAACCTGTCGGTGGTCAACGGCTATCGCGAACTGAACATCACCAACTACGGCACCGACTACTACGGCATGGACGAGCAGATCTCGCTCCAGAAATACCAGACGCTGACCAACCGCGAGCGCGCCTACTTCAAGCTGGAGTACCAGTGCCAGAGGGACATCACCATCGGCAGCAAGGTCTATAAAAAGGACGAGCGCATCAGCGAGGACGAATACAACGACCTGCCCACCGACTTCAAGAACACCACTTACTGGATTCAGTACGGTTTCTGCTCCATCTATGCCGGCCGACTGCTCAACACCATACAGCGGGCCGACTTCTGCGGCGTCTATGGCAGCCGGTTGGTGCTGCAGGGAGCCAAGGACCGCGTGGCCGACGTGGGCGACGCCACCGAGTACACCATCAACCGCGTGGGCGAGGTGTCGCTCAACCAGCAGCGCTCCGTTGCTGGCGACATCGTCGACGGCGAGCCCCTCATCCACGGCAACTACTTCGGCATCTACAGCATCGTCAACTACATGGGCAACCTGACCAGCGACGTCACCTACACCGACCCACGCCGCTACGTAGAGCGCGGACAGACCTACACCGGCGATGTATCCTACTACGACTGGAAGACCACCCGACTGGACAAGCGCGACCGCAACAACGGCACCAGCTACAACCAGGTGGCCCTGGCTTCGGGCGTCTTCCTCGAGCTCACCTCCGAGAACAGCACCACGTCAAACAAAATCTACGGCGACATCACTGGTGTCGTTGAGCTGGACCTCATCAACGTGAAGAAGGACATCGAGGGCGGCGGCTACGTCTATGCACGCAACGAGCACCGCATCCCCAAGTTCTTCGCGAACAAGAAAAACGTGCTGCTCTCCGAATACAACAAGGCCAAGACCGTCGGCAACGTCGACTGGCGCGACGAGGCCTACACACACAAGCGCTACGTCTACAGCGCCGACGACGAGAACGCCGACGACGGCGCAGGAACGATTCTGGGTGTCAACGAACCTTACTCGCTGAAGTCCTACCAGACATCGGGCAACTTCATCCACAAGTCCAAGCGCATCGTCGACGACTGCTACCCCAACATCGGCCTTTACCAAGACCAGCTCGACGAAAACAACCAGGTGCGCACAAAAGCGTCGCCGGCACACTACTGGTACATCAAGGGCGAGGTCTACATCTACGACCAGCCTGTGTCGGCATACGCAGGCTCGGCATCGGCCTACAGCAAGGAGGTCAGGCTGCCCCTCACCATCACGGCCGGGTCGAATGGTCGTCTGAAACTGTTGAACGTACAACCCAACCGCTATGCCTACTATGCCGACGAGACCAGGACAGACCCCATGGGCACCGACGGTATCAAGGTCGACAACGAAAGCACCACCTACCACCTCAACGAGGTCATCTCGTGGTGGGACTGGAACCAGCTCTCGCAGAACGAGCAGAAGCTCTTCGTACGCGAGACGGTGGTCAACGTCGACTCGTGCACCATCGACGGCACACCCTACGCCGCCGGTACCTGCGTCCTTGAAAACGACGCCACCATACACGACGTCACCGCCTGGCAGACGTTCCTCGCAGCGGGCCACACCGTGCTCAATGCCGCCGGCACCCCCGTCAGCGACCTCACCACCCTCTTCCGGTCGTCAAACAACATCGGTCACGACACGGGCTACGTACTCACCTTCGACATCGACAACAACACCGATCCCTCACGACCCACCTACACGCTCCGCGAAGGACAGCCGTCGGGTCTCTATGGGCAGCGACTGTACGACGTCGGCGAGATTATCTCTGAAGAGGTCTATCAGGACTATACCACCACCGTGGTCAACATGAGCACACAGCCCGAAAACCAGGCTGAGGTACAGCCGGCATACGTGGCCATCACCGCCTTCGGCACCACGCAGGCGGGCAACGCCATCGCCGAGTCCGTCTATCAGGCGCTCTCTGCTACCGACCAGCAGCACTTCGCACCGGCTATGGTCTGCGTCAACACCATGCAGCTGGGTGCCGAGGACTACGTGCTCCTCGGTGAACTGGTGTCGGCAACGGACGAAAACCTCGCCAGCCTGGCACAGCGCTACCTCGCCTACAACAATGCCAAGACCAACGCCGACCCCATCGACCAGGCGCAGGCCCTGCAATATATCAAGGACAACCTCTCGAAGGCCTACTACTGCTCTACAGCAGGTCTCTATGGCGGTCAGTACTTCGAGAGCGGCGTCAGCTACGGCGCACTCAAGTCGTGGTGCTCGCTCACCGACAGCCGCGACAAGTTCGGCTTCAACTACGATGCATTCGACGTACTCATCGACCCGGAATATCACGGCGAGGGCTACACGGAGACCTACTATCACAGCCCCTACAGCGACACCAAGGCTATCGAGTACGAGGCCTACTACTTGGGCACGGGTACCTTTACTTATTATGACAACGACAACACGCAGCACACCATCAACTCCGGACAATCCATCACCAGTACCGAATACGAGCGGGTGCGCAACGACCAGCTGCACTACACACGCATTCAGGTAGAACAGGGCTCCGACATACAGACGGTCTATATCGTCAACGAGAACATCATCAACAACGGCACACCCTACGCCAAGGGACAGGACATCAGCCTGAAGGACTACAACGCCCTCACGACTGTCAATAAGGCCAAGGTCTCAGTAGTCAACTTCCAGAAGGGCAGCGCTGCCGCCGTCAAGTACTACTGCTATGAGGACTATACGCCGGGCACCACGTTCACCACCGAGAAGGGTACCGCCGGCGCACAGGGCTCCGTCATCTCCGACCAGGTGTTCAACGACAACGACCTCATACCCAACTACCAGAAGCGCTTCGACATCCGAGGCTCTGAGCCCACAGAGACCACCACGCTCTACGTGGCACGCGAGTCGAACGCCAAGGACGTCACCTCCGACAAGATTATCAGCGTCGTCTACCAATACACCTACTACGAGTCTGACGACGAGGGCGAGGGCGTCAGCCTTGTCAACGAGCTGCACGTGGTCAACATCCGACTCCGACTGGAGAGCGGAGCACCCGAGATAGGACCGCTCACAGCACCGCCCGCCGTACTGCCGGGCAAGACAGTGGGTCTGAAGGCACCCTCCGTCAACCCAGGTGTCTACGAGGTGCTCACCAGCGGATGGGAACTCTTCATGGACGAGCACGATGCCGAAACGCGCCAGAACGGCATTCCCTTCACCAACAACGGCACGCCCCTCTACTGGTATCAGGACAACAAGGTGTGGCTGGCCTTCTACTCCAAGACGTACCTGGGAAAGACCTACTCCAACTACGTGCCCATCACCGTGGCCAACTACCACGACATAGACGATGTCATGGCCGACACCGAGCACCACCTCTATGTGGACCATCCCGAGGTGGCACGTAACTCTAAGATTTATATTGATAACAGAACGTGTAAGAGTGATGCCACAAAGAGTGAGCTCGACTTGCTGAAGGACTTCTTCGACCTGAGTGTGAACAGCAGTTCTGCTGCAGTTGCCGGCCACGCCACGCTCGACCCGCACGTCAGGGGTGGTGCCGACTTGGAATTCATCCTCAACAGCGATGTCAGTCCGAAGGCATATACCGACTGGACACCTATCGGCACAGCCGGCGGGCAGTGCTTCGAAGGAAACCTGCATGGTGATGGCTATACCATCAGCAGACTTTCCAACTCGCTGTTTGGCAACCTCTGTGGCAACGTCTATAACTTAGGTGTCACCGGATCGTTCACTTCAGCAGGTATCGTCGATACAGGCGCAGGCTATGTGGAGAACTGCTGGATAAGCACCACAGGCGCCCCCGACGGCACCGTACACGCCGTCTTCGGCAATCCCACACGCGACAGCGGCAAGCAGGTCGTCAACTGCTACTATCCTGTAGACAAGCACTACGACACCACCGACAACGGACGCGGCTTGGCCACTCCGATGACGGAGACGCAGTTCTATAACGGCACAGTGGCCTACAACCTGAACGGCTTCTATCTGAACAAGCGCTACTACGACAAAAATCGTCCAAGTGCCAAAGCATATTCGTATAATTATCTGAAGTCAGTAAATGGCACCGTGAGCGAGGAAATGAGCACAGGCTACTATCCTGCATCCTACGCCTTCTATCCTCTGGACGAGAAGAAGAGCGGCAGCTATGGCTATGTGGAGGACCGCTTCGCCGATGGCGACTTCATCTACGCCGGCGGTACCGTTCCCGAGGCCATCGACGAGCGCATGCGAGTCATCACCAGCGGTACGACGAACACCGTCAAGTATGCGCCCATCTGGCCCGATGACTACATCTACTTCGGTCAGGTGCTGAGCTTCGGCCACGGGGCTAGCACCCATGAAGACTCGCCCACGCATATCGTGAAGAGCAGCGGACGCCTGCCCCACAGCAACACCAGCACGCGCGTCTATCGTGCTCCGGCCTACTACCAGAGCAGCGACATGGACAAGGTGCACTTCAACAGCTGGGCTGTCATTGCCGCCAAGTCGGCTCCGAAGACCATCACCGACACCGACCTGAAGTCTGCATATCCCAACATGACAGCCATCGACTTCGCCGGACATAACGACAACACGTGGGCACTCGGATTCCGGTCGCAGGGCTTTGCCGCTGGCAGTCCGGCCTTCTACCCGCCCCTACTCGACAACGACGACGAACTGCTCAACATTGTCAACGAGGGCGAGACACCCAACCTGCTGGTCTATGCACCTTCGGCCGACAGCAACGAGCAGACCCTTCAGGTGCTGACCACCTATTTTGCCGAACCGGACTACGCATCCTATGATGCCGGCGATGACTATCGCCGCGTGGAGCAGGCCGTCACCTCGTCTATCCACGGACACCTGGTGCAGAGCGACCTCACGGCTACCAGCGACCACCTGCTGGTCGACAAACGCGACTTCAACTGTCCCCTCGCCTACACGTTCGCTGCCGGCAAGCGCATGTGGTATCAGCGCACACCCGAGCTCTTCGTCAACCTGACCAAGGGCTGGGAGACGGTCAGCCTGCCGTTCACCGCCGAGCTGGTCACCACGCAGCAGAAGGGCGAAATCACCCACTTCTTCAGCGGCAGCCGCACCATCGAAGGAAGCACGGCAAAGATAGGACACGAATACTGGCTGCGGCAGTATGCCGGCAAAAAGGCCAACTCGGGCGACACATTCACGGCAGCGTTCAACTACCCGACTGCCGGTGGCGAGGACAAGACCGTCAGCAACACCTTCCTCTGGGACTACTACTATAGCCTCAACGACCAGCATGACAGCAATGCCGACAGCTATCAGACCTATTATGAGTCGAGTCGCACCTATGAAGCCTATCCGCTGCTGGCCCAGGCCAAGCCGTATATCGTCGGATTCCCCGGCCAGACCTACTATGAGTTCGACCTCAGCGGAGAATGGACGGCACAGAACACGGCCATCCCGGCACCGGCACAGCTGGACAAGCAGACCATCAGCTTCGTGTCGGCACCCGGCACCGCCATTAACGTCAGCGACAACGAACTGACGGCAGAGGCAGTCGACGGCTATCGCTTCGTGCCTAACTACATGAGCCAGGTTGTCGACGGCTATATGATGAATGCCGACGGTAGCAGCTTCGAGGCCACGCCGGCAGGAGGCTACGCAGCCACGCCGTTCCGTCCCTACTTCACCGCCGGCGCAGCAGCACGCGGCGATGCCCGCACCATCCTCTTCGACAGCAGCGACACCTCGTTCACCTTTGGCGACCTCAATCCCTCTGAGGACAACATCGGCGACGGTACCCTGCACTTCAAAGTCAGCCGCCACAAGATCAGCGTCACGTCGTCGCTCCGCCATGCCACCGATGTCCGCATCGTCAACACCGGCGGTCAGACCATTGCCAGCTTCACCATCCAGCCCGACGAGACCATCGATACTACCGTCAACAGCGGCGGTGTCTACATCGTCCATGCCGATGGCGGCCGATACACCAAGAAGCTTGCATTGAGATGACAACGACGTGCACAGTAACTAATTAAGGTAACGACAATGACACGAGATATGATCAGTAAGAAGCATATTGAGAAGAACATATTCCCACGGTGGGAACAAGTCATTCCCACGGTGGGAACAAGACATTCCCACGGTGGGAACAAAACGTCCTGACCTGTACTGATTTTGGTTGACAGTTTTGTTTGTTATTCCTAACTTGGTTTAC
>ERZ842401.2447-NODE-2447-length-24853-cov-66.803412_pt1 | contig 24853 bp, 17 predicted proteins | sample MGYA00521270_ERZ842401 | MGnify/ENA primary metagenome ERZ842401 (study PRJEB31892, sample SAMEA3878208) | bioreactor metagenome | biome: Moose rumen | place: Sweden | collected 2011-10 | study: EMG produced TPA metagenomics assembly of the PRJEB12797 data set... | reverse complement strand
TCCTGAAGATTGTCGGAGAACTTGACGCGATGGATGAACGCGGAGCGGAGAGAACTGCTGACTTCTTCCCCAAACTCATAGCCATAGTAGAAGCATTTGCCAAAGGCCTCTACCTCATAGCCATTGCCTGTGAGGCTGATGATATCCTCGGCACCGTCGTGCTCGAAATCGAACACGAACCGCTGCATTTCACTATCGTACCGTACACCCATAAAGCCTCGTTTTGTCTCCTTTGACCGCAAAAATAATCAGAAAAGATGGACAAAGCAAATATTCGGTTCTCTATTACAGAAGGATGGGAAGGCCGCAGACCCAACTTCTACTTCTGCATCAGCCAGGTTTTCATAAACTCATCGAGGTCGCCGTCGAGCACTCCCTGGGTGTCGGCGGTCTCGTAGCCGGTGCGCAGGTCCTTCACCATCTTGTAGGGATGGAGCACGTAGGAGCGGATCTGGCTCCCCCACTCTATCTTCTTTTTCTGGCCTTCGAGCTCGGCCTGCTTTTCCTGGCGCTTCTTGAGCTCGATGTCGTAGAGGCGGCTCTTGAGGATGAGCAGGGCCCTCTGGCGGTTGTCCTGCTGGCTGCGGGTTTCGGTGTTCTCGACCATTATGCCCGTGGGCAGGTGCCGCACGCGCACTCCGGTTTCCACCTTGTTGACGTTCTGGCCGCCGTGGCCGCCGCTGCGGAAGGTGTCCCACTCGAGGTCTGCAGGGTTGATTTCTATGTTTATGGAATCGTCCACCAGCGGGTAGACGAAGACGCTGCTGAAGGTGGTCTGGCGCTTGCCCTGGGCGTTGAACGGGGAGATGCGGACGAGCCTGTGCACGCCGCTCTCGGCCTTGAGCCAGCCGTAGGCGTAGTCGCCTTCGAACTGGATGGTGCAGCTCTTTATGCCGGCCTCGTCGCCCTCAATCAGCTCAGTGACAGTGGTTTTGTAGCCGCGGCGCTCGGCCCAGCGGAGGTACATGCGCATGAGCATCGCGCTCCAGTCGTTGGCCTCGGTGCCGCCGGCGCCGGAGTTGATGGTGAGCACGGCGCCCAGGTTGTCGCCTTCGGCCCCGAGCATGTTGCGGAACTCAAGGTCCTCCACTTTGGCGAGGGCGTCTTCATAGGCCTTGTCGAGGTCTTCCCCTTCGGGTTCGAGTTCGAAGAGCACGTCAACATCGCCCGCGGCGGCCTGCGCCGCGTCGAAGCCTGAAACCCACGACTTTACGCCGCTCACCTTCTTGAGGAAGGCCTCGGCCGCCCTGGGGTCGTTCCAGAAGTCGGGCGCCTGGCTCTGCAGCGTCATCTCCTCCACGTCGCGGCGCCTGTCCGCTATGCGCAGCACCTGCTGCAGGACATCGAGCCTGCCCTGGAGCGCCTTTATCATTTCCTGAGTTACCATCATCGTACAAAGATAACCCTTTTTCCGGAATTTTCCGCCTGCCCCCCGGCACCTGTCCCCCAGCTCACGGACAGGTGTTTTACGATTTCGCTGACAGTCAGGCACTTGGCTCCGGAACTTTTCGGCACCTGTCCGCCAGCTCACGGACAGGTGCCGGGGCAGGTGCCCGACCTGTCGGGCTACAGGCCGACAGGTGGAGGGGCAATGGTCCGACCTGTCACCCTACAGGCCGACAGGTGGAGCTCCGGAATTGCGATGAAACCAAAGATGAAATCAAAATAATTTTATACCTTTGTAAAAAGTCGTTAAAGTGGACCATAATGCCAGAACTGCATCCAATAGATTTCCAGATGATCCAGCGTTTAAGCGAGGATTTGAAGCGGGAGGTCGTCTCCTGGTCGGGGCATCCGATCTCCTGGGAAGAAATGGTGGCGCAATATCAGCGTCTCCAGACAGCGCAGACCTCAGCCAGGAAATAGCTGACCAGGAAGAAGCTGCCGTTGAAGCCTGGGCCCGGCAAAACGCTTGCTGGCAAACATCTCCCAATGAACAGACGTAACCTTGCAATAGACATTTTCCGGGGCCTGACGATGGTCCTGATGATAGCCGTGAACGATTTCTGGTCGGTTGACGGCGTGCCGCATTTCCTGGAGCATTTCGACACGCTGGAGGACGGAATGGGCCTGTCGGACTTCGTCTACCCCATGTTCCTCTTCGCGATGGGCATGTCCATCCCCTTCGCCATTGACCGGAGACGCGAAAAGGGCGTGGCCGACGGCCGGATTCTGGGACACATATTGTCCCGCACCTTCGCCCTTCTGGTGATGGGAGCGTTCATAGTCAATACGGAGGTGCCCATGGCCGGCAACAAGGGCGTCTACTGGCTGCTGATGCTGGCGGGCTTCTTCCTCGTCTGGAACGTATATCCTAAGGATTTCAGTGCGGCAAAATGGCTGAAACTTGCCGGCGCCGCCATACTCGCGGTCCTGGCTGTCACCTACAGAACACCCGAAGGCGGCCTGTTTACAGCAAGCTGGTGGGGCATACTCGGCCAGATAGGCTGGATGTACCTCTTCTGCGCAACGGCCTACCTCCTGAGCAACGGCCGCGACCTGATTCCGGCAGCGCTCTGGGCGGCACTCTGCATCATCAACCTTTCCGTGGCGCCGATGCGTGACGGCTCGCAACTTGTCGGCCCCAACTTCGCGGCAGATTTACCCGCCGCACTCAATCTTGGCAACGGACACAGCGCGATACTGGCCCTGGGGGGCCTTCTTACCGTGCTGGCTGAAAGGCGCCTGAAGCGCAACAGGGTGGCCGCAGGGCTCGGTGCAGCGGCAATTCTCGCCCTTCTGGCCTTCGCCACCCATCAAGGGTGGATAATCTCCAAAGGGCTCGGAACCCTTCCATGGTGCCTTTATGCAACGGCCGCTTCCGTAGCGTTGTACACCCTCCTGAGGGTTATGGAAAAACACGGGCTCACGGGCTGGTTCAAACCATTCGAACCTGCAGGCACCGCGACGCTCACGGTCTATATGATACCATATTTCTTCCTGGCGCTGTGGGTATTTGTCAATCCGGCGGTTCCGGCATGGCTCTGCGGCTGGCTCGGGGTGCTCAAATGTCTGCTGTTCAGCTTCCTGTGCGTAGCTGTAGCATGGGGGCTGAAGGCCCTTGGAATCAAGCTCAAGATATGAACAAGTCCCTCGTTCTGATATTTGCCGCCGTCGCGGCGGCAGCCTGCACCGCACGCTACGACGTGGTGGTGGCGGGAGGTGGCACCGGAGGCACGGCCGCTGCGATAGAGGCGGCCAGAAACGGCGCCCGCGTGCTCGTGGTCGAAGAATCCCCCTGGCTCGGCGGCATGCTCACTTCAGCCGGAGTGAGCGCCATAGACGGCAACTACCGTCTGCGCGGGGGCATTTTCGGGGAATTCACAGACTCGCTTGCAGCCCGCTACGGAGGCTATGAAGCCCTGCGCTCGGGCTGGGTGTCGAACATACTTTTCAACCCCGCCGCCGGGGCGGAAATTTTCCGGAACATGGCGGAAGAAGCCGGGGTGCAGCTGCGTTTCGGAACCTCCGTCACGGAAATACGTCCCGGCTGGAGGCTTACCCTCTCCGACGGCACGCGGATCAAGGCCCGCATCCTCATTGACGGCACGGAACTCGGCGACGTCGCCAAAGCCGCCGGTGCGGAAGCCCTGGATGACGGAGTCACCCTCCAGGACCTCACCTACGTGGCTGTCGTAAAAGAATACGACCATCCGGTGCCGGTCCCCGAACCGGAGGGCTACAGCACAGACACTTACCGCAGCTGCTGCCGGAATCCTTTAGCGGAGGACTGTGGCGGGGTGAACCCGCTCGGGCAGCAGCTCTGGAGCGCCGACATGATGCTCTCCTACGGGCGCCTGCCCGACGGGCACATAATGCTCAACTGGCCGGTAGCCGGGAACGACATCTACCTCGACTATCTGGACATGCCCCGCGACAGCGTGTACCGCCTGGCGAAAAACCGCACCCTGGGATACATCCGCTTCCTGCAGACCGGTCTGGGGATGGAGAATCTCGGAATCGCCGACGATGTGTTCCCGTCGGAAGACGGACTCCCCTTCTACCCCTACTACCGCGAAGCCCGCAGGATTGCGGGTCGCGACACCATGACGGTCTCCGCGGCCAGGGACCCCTATGCCACCGACCTCTACACCCGCGCCGTTGCGGTGGGAGACTATCCGGTAGACCACCACCATGTGCAGAATCCCCGTCGGGAAGAACTCTCGCACCTGTGGTTCGGGAAGATACCTTCGTTCAGCGTACCCCTCGGGGTCGTCATTCCGGTTAAGGTGGAGGACCTTCTGGTCGCCGACAAGGCCGTTTCGGTGAGCTGGGAGATGAACGGGGCCGTACGCCTGCAACCCGTCATTACAGGGCTGGGACAGGCCGCCGGAGCCCTCGCCGCCCTTGCGGTCAAAAAGGGCTGTCATCCTTCCGAAGTGCCGGTGGAGGAGGTCCAGTCCCTGCTTCTCGACCACGGCTGCTACCTGATGCCCTTCCTCGACCTGAAACCTGGAGATGACGGATTCCGCGAGCTGCAGGAAAAGGGGGTAAGGGGCGAAGTGAAGGGCACAGGCCGCACGGTGGGCTGGGCCAACGAGACCTGGGTGAAAGTCCCCGAAGAATAAAGCTTCAACACATGGACAGACGATCATTCCTAAAGAATGCGGCCCTTGCGGGCGCTGCGGCAGCGGTGGCGCCGGACCTCCTTCAGTCGTGCTCCGGAACCGCCAAGACAAAGGCCGGAGAGATTTCCGCGAAACTGGATTTCAGGGCGGACGGCCGATTCAAGCTTCTGCAGTTCACCGACACCCATTACATCTCCGGGGACCCTCGCAGCGAGAGAGCTTTATGCTGCGTGGAAGAGGCCCTGGACGCCGAAAAGCCCGACTTGGTAATCCATACCGGAGACGTCCTTTTCGGCCGTCCCGACATCGAATCGGCCCTTGAAATCCTGAAACCGGTCTCCGACCGCGGCATTCCTTTCGCGGTGGCCCTGGGCAACCACGATTCCCAGTTCGGCAGTTCGCGCGAAGAGGTTTTTTCCGCCATCAGGGCCCTTCCGGGATGCCTCAACAAGCCCCCGAAGAAAGATGTCTACGGCTGTTCCAACGACGTCATCACGCTCGGTTCCGAAAGGGTGTTCTATCTCTTCGATTCCATGGATGCGGTAATCCTCCGCGGGGAGGAAGAAATACATTCCTACGATTATATCCGCTACAGCCAGATAGGCTGGTACCGCGCCCGCAGCGAAGAGTTCACCCGCCGCAACGGCGGCACCCCGGTCCCGTCGCTCGCCTTCTTTCATATCCCCCTGAGGGAAGTGGAAGACGCGCTCGCCTCCCCTGACCATGAGCTTGTGGGCAACAACTGCGAACCTCCCTGCCCGTCGAGGGTAAACAGCGGCCTTCTGGCCCAGTTCCGCGAGATGGGAGACGTCCGGGTCATAGTCATGGGCCACGACCACGACTGCGACTACGTGCTGAGGCATGGCCCCATGTTCCATATCTACGGGCGTTTCAGCGGCTGCGACACCGTCTACAACCACCTCGGCCGAAACGGCGTGTCGGAAGAAAAAATCTCGGGCTGCCGGCTCTTCGAGTTCGAGCGCGGCAACCCGGGATTCAAGACCTGGGTGCGCCTTTACGGCGGTGAGATACAGCAGCCTCTCCGCCTGGAAGACGGCAGGATTACTCGCTTGTGAACATATCCCAGTAGTCGAACGCACGGATGTAGCAGAGGTCGAAAAGGAAGAATCCGTCGGCCTCTCCGAGCACGGTGCTGCGGATTTCCCTTATGGTCTCCTGACGGCCACCCTTCCCGAAACCCGGCTCGTTTCCTATATCAGGCCCCGCGATGAAGGGGACTTCCCCGCAAAGGCGTTTCTTTCCGAGCTTCACGAAGCCTTCCACAGTCTTTTCCCCGTCGCCGTGGACATTGTCCGCAGGGCAGTAGGCGCCGAGTATCATGAAATCCAAGAGATCGGCGAAGCCCGTGGCCTGATATTCGGGCGTGGCCCATGCGAAGGTTGGCTCTTCCGCCGCCAGGTCGTACGAAGGCGAAGTCCAGTTGACTCCGCTGCGGTAGTACTCGCTGAACCAGGCTCCCACATACACTCCCAGGGGAAGGTCTTTCCTGCAGGAATGGACCGCCCCGGCGCATCTTGCCACGAAGTCGCGGATTGTCTTGCAGCGGAAGGTAAGCCACTGTGTCTCAAGCTCATCCGGGGCCCGGTCAAGGAAGATGTGTCCCGGTTCGGAAAAGACCGGCCAGCGTTCGGGCTCCCGGCCGAGATAATCGGTGAAGAGGCTCTTCGCCACGGCCGTATAACCGGCATCGAGGGCATAGTCGTCATAGCGGCAGCGGTCCATCACGATGCCGTCCAGCCCCTCGTAGGAAGCAAGGTCGCGGAGCATCTGAAGAAGGAACTCCTGCACTTCGGGATTGGCCGGGTCCATGAAACGGCCTCCGACAGTAGTGCCGTCGTCAAGGTGGTTCACAAGGCCGCGGGAGCTGTAGTCCACCGCCGCCCAGTCCCGCCTTTCGGGATGGTCGTAAAGCATTCCGTGGTCCCCTGCCCCGCACTTGAAGCCGCCCACGAACATGTTCACGCCGGCAAATACCTTGAGTCCGGCGGAGTGCCCGGCATCGATGAATGCCCGCAGATAGTCGAAATCCGCCTTGCGAGGCACGTATTTCAGCCCTCCATCCTGCCAGCGTGCCACCTGGCGGAGTTCCGGCGCCACGCCGCTTTTGAAGAGTACGTCGCCGCTTGTGGGACGGACGTCCACCACAATGTGGGTGAATCCCCCGTCCGCAAGCCTGCGGCAGTCCCTGGCTATATTGTCCCTGGAATCGGCATACTCGGCGAAATTCGCCCCGACCTCTATCCACACCGCGGTGGGCTTCGCCGGTCCGTCAGACGCGCACGCGGCGAATATCGCCGCGGCAAGCATGAGCATCAGAAGGTTTTTCATTAAGACTTGAAAAGGGCGGCCGGGCCGAAGCACCGGTCGCCCCTGAGAAGGACAGTTGCTGACTAAAGTACGGGATAGACCACCTTGGTATACAGCGACACGCCGGCATCAACCACGTAGGCGACGAGGTCGTTGCCCTCGACTGCGAGCACGAGGTCGGCTGTTGCACCGTACTGCCACGAGCCTTCAGTGCCTGTAAGGTCGATGGGAGTCTTTGCAATTGCCTCGGGAGCTGTGGGATCGTCGATGTTGATGATCCAGAGGTAGCTGGGCAGCGAGCCCCATCCGTACCATGCGAAGTAGGTCTCAGCGACGAGGCCGAGGTACTTGTGGCCGTTCCACTCGATGAGGTCCATGCTGCCGTAGCCTTCAATCCAGCTGCTGCCGGAGTCAAGGACGTCCTGCCAGTCTGCGCTCATCGAAGAGGCATACCAGAGCTGGTAGTTTCCGTCATAACCCATGTAGAAGACCGGTCCGTTGGCATCGGTGTCGAGATGGATGCTGACAAGGTCTGCCGGAGTCCAGATGGACATGTAGGCGGGAACGGTCCTGCTGGCTGCGGGAGCGTTGCTGACAACGCCGCCCGTGACCTGCCATGCAACGGTGCGGCAGTTCCAGAACTCAGAAGTGGTACCCTCCTCCTGATATGCAGCGGATACCATGGCGATTACCGCATTGCCGAAGACGTCGCCGGTCACGCGGACATTGTCAAGTCCGTAGCCGTAGAACTCGTTGGCATAGGTGATTACGGGAGAGATTTCCGGCACCGAACCGGAAGCAATGGCTGCAGCGGCGTCCGCGGCGCTGATGAAGTAAACGGTAAGAGGAGTCTGCTCGTCCACGATAAGGCTCCAGAATTCTTCGTCGATAGGATAATCGCCGCCTGCGGTGAGGACTACATTGCCCTTGTCATCATTGGTGATACCCGTGAAGGATACGGGCGAGGTGATCTTCTTCACGTACGAGCCGTCATCCTTCTTGAACACCAGAAGGCCGCCGGTGGAATTGTTTGCGTCAACAGGGGCGTTGATTACAAAATAATCGCCTACAAGAGCGACGGAATGACGTGCTCCCTCGCTGAACATGGTCCAGAAGAAGTCCTGCGTCCATGCAAACTTCACGTTGCCTTCCTGGGCGACATATACACGCTCCACATGGTCTTTTGTTTCACCGGTATCATTGCCGTCATCATCGAAGACGGGATCCTGGATTGCGGGGATGGTGAACTTGACATAGGCTGTGCGGGCGTCGTAGCCGTTGTTGGCGGCGACGGTTATCTTGCCTGCTCCGGTAGTCTTGTCGAACTCAAGTGGAGCCCAGTCGAAGACATCATAGGTGGTGACGGTGTATTCGAGGTTGGTCACGAGAGTGAAGTCCATGGTGCCGCCTTCAACTCCGAACTCCGCCCAGGTGGAAGAGAGTTCAAACACAACGCCCTGATAGATGGTAACCACTGCACTTGCCTCGCCGGCAGTGATGGTTACGGTAGCGATACGGCCGTCCGTATCATCGGGGAGAGACTGGACGGTGGCTTTGAGTTCCACGTCTCCGGCCTCGCCGGAAGTTGCGTTGAGGACGATGAATTCATCGGAAGCCGCTGCAGTCCAGGCCGTAGTGGCGTTGAACTTGATGGGGACGATGGTGGAGGAGCCTTCAATGCTCACCACCGCATCGCTGGAAAGGGTAACGGCGTCGGCAACCACTACAGGATTGTCTTTTCCGCCATCGTTTCCACCGTCATTCCCTTCTTCAGCCCTTTCGCACGCAACAAGCGCTACCAGCGCCGCTGCGAAAATAAGGAAATACTTTTTCATGTTACGGTAATAAGGTTAATTGGTTATGGTTAATGAGTTCTTATAGTCTTGAAAAGCATTTTTGAATGAGTCCCAGTAATCGTACATCCTGATGTGGCAGAGGTCGAACACGAAATAACCGTCCGCATTGCCGATGCAGGCATCTACGGTCTTGGGAATCTTTGAGCCCTGTTCGCCTGCGTTCCAGCCGGAAGGGTTCCCTATGTCGGGACCACCCGCGAACGGGCAGTCCCCGAGGATGATTTCCTGCGCCTGCCTGCAGAAACCCTCCATTGTCCATTCTCCGCTGCCGTATATGCTGCTTGCAGCAGCATAGCAGCCGAGAAGCATCTGGTCGCAGTGGTCCGCGTAACCGTATTGGGAATAGTCCGGATCGGCCCATTTGTACATGGAGGCCGCATCGTAACGCGGGCTGGCCCAGTTCACGCCGCTGGCATAGTAGCTGGAATACCATGCGCCGACGTATACTCCGAAGCGTATGCCGGTATTTACCGAATGTACGGTTGCGGCGGCCTTCTCCACGAAATCGTGTATGGTCTTTGCCCTGAACGACATCCAGGATTTCTGGAGAGGTGTCATTATTGACGGGAGGGACGTGACGCCGGCATTGAAGACAGGCCACCTTTCCGGTTCGCGCCCCAGGTATTCCGCGAACGCAGCCTTGCTTTCGTCGGAGAAATCCGCCTGCAGGCCGGTGTCGTCGTAACGGCAGCGGTCAAGGATGATGCCGTCCACGTCATATGCGGCAAGTTCCTTCAGGAGGCTCAGCAGATACTCCTGCACTTCCGCATTTGCGGGATTCATGAACACTGTCCCCTGTACTCCGGAATAGAAACTGCTCCTGAGTCCGTCGGAAGTGTTGTCCACTGCAGCCCAGCTCTCCGGAATGTCCCCGCTGAAGACCGGCCCTTCGTCGGCGAGGCCGTAATATCCGCCATAGCCGCACACGAAAGTGTTGATGGCGGCGTGCACACGAAGACCCGCCGCATGTCCAGAATCTATGAAGGCCTGGAGATAGTCAAAACTTGCAGTGCGTTCCACAAACTTGTACGAGGAGTTCACCCATGCGGCCAGGCGGCGCGCATGCGGGGCCACCGAGGAATTCCACAAAACCGTTCCCTCGGTGGGGCGGACATCCACCACGATGTCGGTGAAACCGCAATCCGCAATCTTGCCCAGTTCTTTCGCGATGTAAGCCTTGTCGTCGGCAAAGTAGTGGAAATTTGCCGATGCGTCTATCCAGACATAGCGCGGCTTCCCTTCGGGGACCTGCTCTTCCGTTCCGGGATCGGATACGGGAGCCGGATCTTCTTCCTGCTGAATGGCTGCACCGGTGCAGCCGTACAGGAGGAAGAGAAGCGACAGGATATGCAGCTTACGTCCGGACATTGTCTTGCCTACTTAATATAGATGCAACTGCCGACCGAACGTTGCTTTCCGTCAGACGGTTTTATGGTTTCAAAGCCGTTCACAAGCAGGCAGCTGGACCCTCCGCCGTCAAGGTTCATGGCGTCGGTACAGCCGAATTCCAAAAGGATTTTCGCCACGTCCTCAGTAGAGTAGCCGACAACTCCTTCCGTCATTTCCCTGCCTTCGCAGACAAAGAGTACGAGCCGGCCGTCCGCGGTGATTCCGATGGCCGAACGGGGGTCGGGATTGGCGCAGTTCACGTCATAATCCCCGGGAAGGCACTCATATCTCCAGGTGTTCTTTATCTCCGAGTTCTTGACAAGGACGGGGCCCGCCCCTATCGCCGTCCTGGCTTCGAAGGCCTTTCCTTCTTCCGGGAAAGTCGCGGAAGGAGTCTTCTGCGGCGTGCTTCCGTAGGAGTTCTCCGCAGGAACCTGGTAAATCCAGTGGTTGTCCGCATCCCTGAAATAAGTCCATGACGCCTCTGCGGCGCCGTCGGCGTGCATGATGAACGCCGCCTTCGTGGGATTGTACACCGTCACCCAGTCCTCCGACGCGTAGTTGATGTTCGGGGAGAGGAGCACCCCGTTCTCGACCGCCAGGCTTGCCGGATAGTTGATGCCGCTGTCGGTGTAGAAGTATCCGCCGTTGATCACCAGCACGGGCGAGCCGAAATCATTGTACACTTTGGTGGGAGTGCGCAGGGCGTCCATGCAGCCGTCAAGTTCGGGGTCGTTCAGGCCCCATACATGGAATTCCGCCTTCGAGAGGTCGGCTGTGGCTATCCATGCCTCGGCTTTTTTGCCCTTGAGACGTTCCGGGGAATGGTACAGCTTCACATGGCCGGGCAGGGTTCCGAAACCTTCGGTTACCTCCACCCAGGGCTCGTCGTCGGCGTCGGGGTCATTCCACGGCCACTCGGACGGGATGCCTCCGCCGTTTGAAGTGCAGGCAGCCGCGAGCACGGCAGCCAGTATCATCATATACTTTTTCATATCTCGAAGCAGTCTGCCACGTAGGCGCCTATGGCCTGGGCGTGATGGTCATAATAATACACATAGAGTCTGTAGCCGTCGGCTGTGGGCACCAGCGCCACGTCTCCGGCAGCGCCGAATTCGCTGTTGGTGGCGCCTTTCTGGAAAATCTTTATGCCGTCGTTCTTGAAGAGGACCGACGCAGACGCCGGATCGGTGGCGTCGTAGAAGTGCAGGCGCGGCTTGCATTCCCACTCGGGGAAGTGGCTCACGGCGAGCAGCGCGAGGTATCTGGATCCGTTGAATGTCTTGGCGTCCAGGCAGTTGGGGTTGACGCTCCAGTTGCCTACGAGTTCAAGCCAGGTGTCCTTTCCCTTCTTGTCGATGTGGTGAAGGATATACTGGTCCGCCTGTTCATCCTCCACTGACGGATCCACGTTCGCCTCATAATAGTCGACAAACCATCCGTCCTCCCACGGGTCCGGGGATGCGGGAGCCACCGTGGCGAAATTCACCGGGGCTGCTCCCCATCCGAAACCGAAGGATGCGAAGTCCTTGGTCGTGACATCTGTCACCGCTCCGCCTTCTACCTTCAGTGCGACCATTTCCGATGAAACTGAAACTCCGGCAATGCCCTCTGAGGTGAACACTATCACGCCGTCCCCGGTGATGTCGCCCATAGCCTTCATCCTGTGCCCTATGGGGAAGGTCAGGGGATTCGTGAATGAGTACATGAGAGTCGGAGCCTCCGATACGGAGGAAGAGGTGTAGATGTTCACGGTGCCGGCGGCATCGCCGCCTTCAGCATAGTTGGCAATGAGCACATGCCCCGCATCGTCGTTGGTGAGGCAGTCGGCTACCGCCGCTCCGATATTCATCTCTCCGAGGTTTTTCCCTGTGAAACCGTCCACGAGAACGGGCTTGCGGCCTTCCCCGAGTCCCACAATCATGGTGGAGCCTATGCCTGCGAGGGACACATAGCACTTGACGGTATAGTTCGGAAGATGGACGGCGGTTTCGGGGTCCGCATTGAACAGAAGTGACACCGATTCCGTACGCAGCCCCTGCGAAAGCAGCGAGGGGATGCCCTTTGACATGGTGTAGGTCTTCGTGGTGGTGCCGTCGTATGCGAGCACGGTGATGGTGGCGCCGTCGTTGAGGTCGTACTTTGAGGACGCGTTGTAGTTCTTGCCGTTTATCTTCGACACCTTGGCGTGCGCGGACACCTGTGCGGTGACGCTCACGGAGGAGAGGTCGTCAAGATACGGGATGAGTATCTTCTCCGTGTCTTCGTAGATGACGGCGGAGGTTTTCACGTCCTCTACCATCATTGAAAGGAGGCTGCAGTCGGCAGGCTTCACGCGGGTACCGGTGATGGTGATAGTCCTTGAATTGCCGAACGGGTCCGTGAGCGTGAATTCGTTGTCTTCGGTGAGGTCCAGTACTCCAAGGGTAGGGCTTATCTTCCAGTTCGGCTGGAGCTCCGCCTGCACACGGAGGCTCATCATGTAGATGAGGGTTTCGTCGTTGGAGGCGGTGGGATAGAAGTAAGGTATGGGAATCTCGAAACGGGTCGCATCCCCATCCGTCACGGTAAGTTTTGCCAGTTCCTGGCCCTCGTATATGCCGGAAGTGATTATGGCACTGAGGCTCGTGAGGCCCTGCCTGTCGGCGGTGGGGAGCACATATTCGGGCTTGTGGCAGGATGCGAGGGCCACAACGCACGCTAGTATGGTAAGGTACTTTTTCATTTTATTTCCACTCGTCATACTGTTCAACCAATGCATTTGAATTGAGTTCGCTTTCCGGCATGGGGAAGCGGTAGAGCCTCTCGGGGAAGTTGCGGTCCTTTTCATCCACGGAGACATAGGTATAGCGGAAGGCACTCCCCTCCTGCTCTATCCTGAGGCCGTGCTGCTGGTAGCCGCTCAGGCCTTCTGGATAAGTCTTGGCGGCAGTCTTCCAGCGGCGGAGGTCCCAGTAGCGCAGGCCCTCGAAGGCAAGTTCCACCTTGCGCTCCTGAACTATGGCCTTCCAGAGGTTGTCTCCGGTCTTGTCGGCGTAAGGCAGGCCTGCCCGCTCACGTATGGCGCGCACCGCGTCGTTGGCTCCCTGCGTGTCGCCTGTGCGGTAGCAGGCCTCGGCCTTGTTGAGCAGGACTTCACCGTAGCGGAGGAAGGTGAAGGGCTGGCTGCTTCCGGAAGTGTTCACGTCGTAGCTTTCGTCCACGAGCTTGCGCATGTAGTAGCCGGTGACGGTCTTGCCCTTGGGCTCCTTGTCGGTCTTCCACGCGGCCCAGCCGTCGGTTCCGCCGACGTAAGGCTCGATTGTGCGGCCTTTCCATGCGGAGCCGTTGTAGAGTATGGTTGCCTGGAAACGGGGCTCGAGCTGGGCGTATGGCGGGGTGTTGGTGGTGGTTCCGTGCCAGGGACTCCAGTCGGGGAATCCGCCGGAGGCAAGCTCGTAGCTTTCTACGAGTTCCTGGGTGGGCACCGCATAGGCGCCGCCCTTGGAGTCGTTCACCGTGTAGTCTCCGCCGGGGGTGTAGTAGAAGTTGAATTCGTGGGTGATGCCGTTGGAGAGGTCGAAGGTGTACTGGAGAATGGCTTCGCGGTTGCCGGCGGCCAGGGATTTGGAGTAGGAATCGGCATAATTGCCTTCAAGCGAGTAGCCGAGCTCCGTCACCTTGCCGGCCGCGGCCACTACGGCGTCATAGCGCTCCGCATAGAGCATCGCCCGGGTTATGAGGGCATAGGCCATGCCCTTGTCAATCCGGCCTCCGGCAGCTGCCTGGGCGGGAAGTTTCTCCGCAGCGTAGTCAAGGTCGGCCTGGATGAAGTCCCAGACCTCGCTTTCACTGGAAACAGCCTTGTCCTTGCTGATTTTCGTGAGGTCCTCGTCATAGAGGATTACGTCCTTGTAGCGCTTTGCGAGTTCGAAATAGAAGTATCCCCTGAGGAAGCGGAGTTCGCCTTCGAGGCGCAGTTTGTCCTCATCCGGCATCTGCCCATATGCGTGAAGATAGCTGATGGCCTCGTTCGTTTCCCGCACGGCGGTGTAGAGGGACCCCCACATGCCAAGGTAGACGTCTATCGTCCCGGCACTTACGGTGGATTCGAAATATGCGATGTAAGAGGGGATGTAGGCCATCGAGTTGAAGTTGTAGGAAGTGTACTTCAGCTCGTCGGTGAGGGCTTCGGTGAGGCCAAGCTGGGTCGGATACGCGTTGTAGCTCCAAATGTACGACCAGAGGTGGTTGACGGAGTACTCGGCGTTGCGGGTGCTCTCCCACATGGTTTTGGCGGAGACCCTGTCGCGGGGGGTCAGGTCCAGAAGGCCGTTGCAGGATACTGCAAGAAGGGCCGCAGAAATGATAACGATTGTCTTTTTCATGTTCCTGCCTCCTTTAGAATGTGAGTGTGACACCGCCCATCAGGAGTTTCTGCTGGGGATAATAACCGTTGTTGACGCCCGGGGACTCCGGGTCTATGCCTTCCGGCAGACCGTCGAGGGTGAAGAGGTTCTGGCCTTCCACGAAGATCCTGAAGGCCTGCAGGCCTGTCTTTTCTATAATCTTCCTGGGGATGGTGTAACCGAGCTGGGCGGTCTTGAGGCGGACATACTTGCCGTCGCGTATCCAGAAGGTGGAGCTGAGGCCGTTGTCGCCGCCGTGGCTCGTCTTGGCGAGCGTCAGGCGCGGGAAGGTGCCGCCGGGGTTGTAGATACTGTAGGCGTTCTCCACAAGGAAGAGCGGGGAATTGCCGCCTTCCTTGAAGGTCTGGGTCCAGATGGTGTTGTCGTCGTTGCTGTTGTAGTATGTGCCGGTAAGCGACACGTCGAAGAGGGCGCCGCCCGTAAACTGGGCGTTGAGGTCGAAGTTCTTCCAGCTGGCGTTGATGTTGAGGCCGAAGGTGAGCTGCGGGCGGTTGCTGCGGCCGAACAGGCCCTTGTCGTCCTCGTCTATGCGGCCGTCGCCGTTGAGGTCGGTGTACTTTATGTCGCCGATGTTGGGGCGGGTGCCGTACCAGGAAGAGGCGTCAATCTCCTCTTCCGAGGTGTAGAGTCCTTCGGCCAGCCAGCACATTATGGCGCCCACCGTCGTGCCGGTGCGTTTGCGGTACTCGACGATGTTGGGGTCGTCATTGTACTTGAGCCAGCGGGTCTTCGACCATGTGAGACTTCCGGCAAGTTCATAGTAGAACGGTGAACCCAGCAGTTCGAAGCGGTTGTTGTGCTTGAGCAGCACGTCTATGCCTTTGGTATCTATTGCGTTGGAGTTCACCCAGGTGGGATAGTACCCGCCCATCGAGCTCGGGTAGCCGGTGGACTGGTAGGTGAGCATGTCGTAGGTGTAGTTGTAGAAGCCGTCTATCTCGGCGCCGAGCAGGCCGTTCCAGAGGGAGAAGTCCATGCCTGCGTTCCAGCTCTGCGTCTTTTCCCAGGAAAGGTCCGTATTGGGGATTCCGTCGGTATAGTATGCCGGGGATATCACGGCGGTCCCGCCCTTCTGGCCCAGGGCCACGTTGGCGGCCTTTGCGTATGTGCTCAGGAAGGCGTACTCGCTCACCGAGTCATTGCCCAGGAGGCCTACGCTTGCGCGGAGTTTAAGGTCTTCCAGCCACGACACATCCTGAAGGAAACCTTCCTTGGAGAGGCGCCAGCCGACGGACACCGAGGGGAAGAAACCCCACCTGGTGCTTGTCATGCCGGCGAACTTGTAGGAACCGTCATAACGGCCGGTGACCTCGGCAAGATACTTCTCGTCATAGTCATACCTTGCGCGGAACACATAACCGAGGGACCGGGAGCTGGACGACCAGCCGCCGACGGGGCTGTTTGCGGCAACGCCGTTGGAAAGTTCCGGAAGGGTGTCGAACGGGAGGGCCTGGGCGTAAGCGCTGAGGCCGTTGCCTTCATAATCGCGGATTTCCGCAAGGGCAAGGAGGTCGAGATGGTTCTTCCCGAAGGCGTTCACGTAGCCGAGGCTTGCCTGGCCCACCATGTTGCGCGAGAAGGTCACCCCTTCCCCGAGATTGTTCACATTGTTGGAGATATGGGGATTGTCCGTACGCATGACCCATTTCCAGCCGTCGTCGGTCCTCTCCTTCTGCATCATGGTGTAGGGCGTGGAGAGGTTCTTGTTGTAGGAGTTGTCGTAGTCATACGAACCGGACACCCTGGCGGAAAGGCCATTCACGAACGGGATGTTCCATGTGAGGGCCGCATTGATTTCCATGCAGGCGGAACTTGTCTTTTTGTAGCCGGACTGGTAGATTGCCGCAAGCGGGCTCACCAGGAAGCTCTGGTTGTCCTGCACCGCGCCGGTGTAGTAACCGTCATAAGTCTCGGGCAGATAGGGATGCATATGCACTACCTGGCTGGCGATGGAGAACCAGCCTACTTCATATCCATAGTTGCTGTCGGAACCTCCGGAAAGGAAGGCCGGAGTGGAGCGTTTGCCGATTATGCCCTGCAGGCCGACCTTGTAGCTCAGCTGCTTCGAAAGGTCGCCTTCTATATTGGTGCGGACGTTGTAGCGGGTGTAGTTGAAGTTGTCGATATTTCCCTTCTGGTCCAGTACGCCGAAGGAGGTGAAGAAGCGGGCTTTGTCCGTTCCGCCCTGGATGGTGACGTTATGCTTCTGGTTGAAGCCTGTTCCGAAAACCTTGTCCACATAGTCCACGTTGCCCCAGCCGTCGGTGCCGTCGCGCATGGCCTGGATGTTCTTTTGGGTGAAAGCGGGCACGTATTCGGCATCGGAACTGATTTCCCCGTTCGCCAGCATGTCCATCATCTGCGCCACGTTGTAGTAGTACGCGAACTGCGGACCGTCCATGAACTTCGGGAAGTTGGCATTCATGGAGGCGCCGACCGAGGCGTTGTAGGTGATGCGGGTGTCTCCCTTGTCGCCCTTGCGGGTGGTGACGACAATGACGCCGCCGGCGGCCTTGAGTCCGTACACGGCAGCGGAGGCACCGTCCTTGAGGACAGAGATGCTCTCGATATCGGCAGGGTCGAGATCGTTGATGCTTTCTACCGGGAAGCCGTCCACGACATAGGCGACGCCGTAGACCGAGCCGCGGATGCGGAGGCTGGCCTGGTCGAGGCCGGGTTCGCCGGATTCCTGTACCGATGATATGCCGGAGAGCTTGCCCGCCAGCACCTGTGAGATGTTGGTGGCGGGGGCCTTCATGAGTTCGTCTCCCTTTATGGCCGAAACCGCGGCGGTGAGGGTTTCCTTTTTCGCCGTTCCGTAACCGACCACGACGACATCTTCGAGGAAGAGGTCGTCCTCGCGCATGGTAATGTTAATAGGTGTGCGCCCGTTCCAGCTGCGCTCCTCGGTGGCGAGGCCGAGGCACGAAAATTCGATCACGTCCCCCTGCGAGGCGCTGAGCGAGTAGGAACCGTCGGCGGCGGTGAGTGTGCCGCGGGAGGTCCCCTTTATCATGACGGTGACCCCGGAAAGAGGGAGTCCGTCAGTATCGGAGACCTGCCCCCGCAGCGTGCCTTGCGCGAAGGCCGCCATCTGGGGCAGCAGCAGGAGCCCGAGCAGGGCTGCCTGGATGCGGATGATGAAGGATCTCATATCTTTTTGTTGTCGTCTGCTATTTCCTGAAGTATGGTGCTTATCTGGTAGAGGCCTCTCGGCACGTGGAAGCAGCCCTTCCATTTGCCGCCCTTGAGCGGGAGGAGCACCTCGCCGCGGCGGTTGAGGTAGCCGTACCATTCGGGATAGTCCTTGTCCTTGAAGTTCTTCCAGAGGTATGAATCGAGCTTCCCGAACCACTCGAGGCACTTTTTGTTGCCGGTAAGCCTGTAGCCCTTTATCATGGCTATGGCAGATTCTATGTGAACCCACCAGAGTTTCTGGTCCCACTCGAGTTCCTGGGTGGGACAGCCCTTGCGGTCCATGAAGTAGAAGATGCCGCCGTACTGCTTGTCCCAGCCGTATTCGATTACCGAAAGGGCTATCTCCACAGCCTTGTCTATCAGGGCTTTGTCGTTTCTGCGGACGCCTATGTTCATGAGGAACCACATGGCTTCCAGGTCGTGCCCGGGATTCACCTTGCGGCCCTCGAAGCAGTCGATCATGCTGCCGTCGGGGGCGAGGTTCTCGAGGATCACTCCGAGCTCCGGCTGCCAGAAGACGTCCACTATCTCGTGCACGCTGCGGTCTATGGTGGACTCGATGAGGGCGGGGTCGTTTATTATGTCCTCCACCTCGAGGGCCATGTTGCAGATTATCATGGGCAGGGCGAAGTCCTTCATGGGACGGGTGCCGGGGTGCGACTTGTTCCAGCGGCCCTTGGGGTTGGTCTGGCGGTCGAGTATGCGCCGGAATGTCTTCTTTGCGATTTCGGCGTATTCCGCGCTGCCCGTAGCTTTGGCGAGCTGGGCGAAGGCCATGCAGGCGAAGGTGTTGGAGAAGATGTTGTAGGGCTCTATGATGGGCCTGCCCTCGCGGGTCACGGAGAAGTAGAAGTCATAGTTGCCGTCGTGCCCGTACCTGCGGAGGAACTCGGCCCCCTGCATGGCGCATTCGAGCCATTCGGGCCTCTTTTCCAGGGAATTGTAGAGCATGGCGAACATCCAGACCTCACGGCCCTGCAGCCAGATGAACTTGTCCGTGTCGAAAACGCTGCCGTCGCGGTTGAGGCAACTGAAATAGCCCCCGAAGTCTTTGTCCTGAGATTTTTCCAGCCAGAAAGGTAAAACGTTATCGTACAATTCGTTGCGATATTTGGCTGCGAGTTTTTCAAAATCTTTGTAAGTCATGGCGTTATCACTTATGCCACAAATTTACAAATAAATGGAAAAATATCAACCTTTTTTAACGATATATTAAAAACTGCCGTTAATTTTATAACGATTCTTATAAGAAAGGGTTAATTTCAGAATTAATTATTTATATTTGCGTTCTGACAGTGTAATGGCATGAACCCTTTCAACAAAGACATTTCGGGGCATTACGCGTCTGAAAAGCGCACGATCCTCTCCCTTTGCGAGAAACTGGCGGGGGTTTCCCTCGCCGAACTCGCCCGCGTTTTGGACACCAGCATCCCCAGAATCTCGAGAATAGTGGCTGAAATGGTCGACGACGGTTTCCTCGTGGACCTCGGCAAGCAGGAATCCGCAAACGGCCGCAAGCCCAGCCTCTATGGCCTCAACCCCAAGGCAGGCTATTTCGTGGGCACGGACGTGGACGAAGACGACTTCACCCTGGCGGTCATGGACTTCCAGGGAAAGGTGGTCTGCTCCTGTGACGGCATCTCCTACAGTCTCAGGAACACCGAAGAATCGGTGCTCGGCTTCTGCGCCAAGGTGGACGAAGTCCTGGACGCGGCCCGGGTGGACAAAAGCCTGGTCCGTTCGTACGGCGTGAACCTCACCGGCCGCGTGAATTTCGCCACGGGCTACAGCTATTCCTACTTCATCTCCGAGGAAAAACCCATCAGGGCTATCCTGGAACAGGGATTCGGCAAGCCCGTATCGGTCGAGAACGACTCCTGCGGCATGGCCTACGGCGAATACATGACCGCCATGCCGGGAGACACCGGCACCCTGCTTTTCCTCAACCTGGGCAGGGGTCTCGGCATGGGCATGGTGATGGACGGCAAGCTGTTCACCGGCAAATCCGGCTTCTCGGGCGAAGTGGGGCACTTCCCTCTCCTGGACAACAACGTCCTCTGCCGCTGCGGAAAACGCGGCTGCCTCGAAACGGGTGCCTCAGGCATAGCTCTCCGGCGCATGTTCATCGAGCGCCTGCGCGGCGGCCAGACGTCCCTGCTCTCTCCCGCCTTCAACGAGAACAGGACCGTCAGCATCAGCGACATCCTCGGCGCCATAGACAAGGAGGACATCACGGCCATAGAGTGCATGGAAGAGGTGGGCTCCACTCTCGGCAGGGCCGTGGCCGGGCTCATCAACATCTTCAATCCCGACATAGTTACCATAGGCGGCCGGCTTTCGGCGGCGGAGCGCTACCTGATGCCCCCGCTGAAGAGCGCCGTCAACAAATATTCCCTCAACCTGGTGAGCAGCGACACCGTAATAAGGGTGTCTCAGCTCGGGGCAAAGGCGGGTGCGATAGGCGCCGGCCTGCTGGCCAAGAACAGGCTCCTGAACAATTAAAGAAAAACTCATATGCAAAGAAGAGACTTTCTAAAGACTTCCGCTGCGGTTGCAGCCGCCGCGGCCGCCACGGCATGTGCCGGCAAGGATGCCCGGTCCGGGGCGGGCCTGAAGGGTTCGTCACTGCCGGAGGGCAATCTGCTCGTCCCCAAGGGCGACGCACTTCCCATCACCGGCACCTTCCTCGATGAAATCTCCCACGACATCCCCCACCAGAACTGGGGCGAGAAGGAATGGGACAGGGATTTCGCCTACATGAAGGCAATCGGTATAGACACCGTCATCGACATCCGCTGCGGCTACCGCAAGTTCATAACCTATCCCAGTCCCTATCTCCTGAAAAAGGGCTGCTACATGCCTTCGGTCGACCTCATCGACATGTTCTGCCGCCTCGCGCAGAAGCACGGCATGAAGTTTATGCTCGGCCTGTACGACTCCGGAAAATACTGGGACACCGGCGACATGTCCTACGAGGTGGAATCGAACAGGTTCGTGATTGACGAAATCTGGGAGCGCTACGGCTCCAAATACAGGAGCTTCGGCGGCTGGTACATCAGCGGCGAGATTTCCCGCGCCACCAAGGGCGCCATCGAGAGTTTCCGCACCATGGGCCGCCAGTGCAAGGAGGTGTCGGGCGGCATGCCCACATTCATCTCGCCCTGGATAGACGGTAAGAAGGCCGTGGACGCCGCTTCGGGCAACCTCACCAAGGAGCAGGCCGTGTCGGTGCAGCAGCACGAGAAGGAATGGGACGAAATCTTCGACGGCATCCACGAGTACGTGGACGCCTGCGCCTTCCAGGACGGCCACATCGACTACGACGAGCTGGACGCCTTCTTCACCGTGAACAAGAAGCTGGCGGACAAGTATGGGATGAAGTGCTGGACCAACGCCGAAACCTTCGACCGCGACATGCCAATACACTTCTTCCCCATCAAGTTCGACAAGCTCCGACTCAAGCTCGAGGCCGCCAAAAGGGCCGGCTACGACAAGGCCATCACCTTCGAATTCAGCCATTTCATGAGCCCGCAGAGCGCATATCTGCAGGCCGGGCACCTGTACGACCGTTACCGTGAATACTTCGGAATATGAAAAGCAAAGCCAACATGGGATACGTGGTGTTCCTTTCGGTGGTGGCAGCCATCGGGGGCATCCTGTTCGGGTACGACACCGCGGTGATATCGGGCACGACTGAAATAGTCAAGGCCCAGTTCGGGCTCTCCACCGGCCTCGAGGGCTGGTATGTGGGCTGCGCCCTAATCGGGAGTATCATAGGTGTCGCAGTCGCCGGCATGCTGAGCGACAGCCTCGGCCGCAAGAAGACCATGCTCATCTCGGCCCTGATGTTCAGCATCTCGGCTATAGGGTGCGCGGTCTGCAAGGGATTCACCGACCTGGTAGTCTTCCGCATGATAGGCGGATTCGGGATAGGCGTAGTGAGCATAGTCTCCCCCATCTACATTTCCGAGGTGGCCATTGCCGAAAAGAGGGGCACGCTGGTGTCGCTCTACCAGCTTGCGGTGACGGTCGGATTCCTCCTTGCATATCTGGTAAACTATCTGATTCTCAAGGGAGCGGACATAAATGCCAACGACCCGTCGCTGGCCTCCCGCATGTTCAACGGGGAGTACTGGCGCGGCATGCTCGGCTGCGAGACCATCCCCGACCTGCTCTTCCTGCTGGTCATCTTCTTTATCCCCGAAAGCCCCCGCTGGCTCATAGTCAAGGGCCGCGACGCAGACGCTCTCAAAGTGCTCGGCCGCATCTATCCCGACTCCGGCGAGGCTTCGGCCCAGATGGCCTTGACCAAGGCCAGCATCGAGGGCGAGGTCAAGACTGAGTGGAAGGCCCTGCTCGAGCCCGGCATCTTCAGCGCCGTGCTCATAGGCAGCGCAATCGCCATCCTGGGCCAGTTCATGGGCGTGAACGCAGTGCTCTACTACGGCCCGAAGATATTCGTGGACGCCGGTCTCAGCAGCGAAGGGTCCATGTTCTCAACGGTGCTCGTGGGAGTCGTGAACATGCTCACGACTGTCATCGCCCTGCTCATCATAGACAAAGTGGGCCGCAAGAAGCTCGTCTGGTGGGGCGTGGGCGGAATGATATTCTGCCTCGTGATGACAGGCCTCTGGTTCCTGCTCGGCACGCTGCCCACCTGGTTCCTGCTGGTGTTCTTCCTGCTCTACGTGTTCTGCACCGCCATCAGCATCAGCGCAGTGGTGTTCGTGCTGCTGAGCGAGATGTACCCGAACCGCGTCCGCGGCCTTGCAATGAGCGTCGCCGGGCTCGCACTTTGGGTGGGCACCTATCTCATCGGGCAGCTCACTCCGTGGATGCTCGAGAACCTCACCCCGGCCGGAACCTTTTTCCTCTTCGCCTTCATGTGCTTCCCCTACCTGTGGCTGATGAAGAACAAGGTGCCCGAAACCACCGGCAAGACGCTCGAGGAGATTGAAGAATACTGGAAAACCCGGGGCAGGAAAAAGACTTGAATGATGGGCAGGGGAAGGATAGTGTCCGTGGACGTCCTGAGGGGGCTCACGATAGCCTTCATGATACTGGTGAACAACCCGGGCTGCGTCCCCACCTTCACCCAGCTTTCCCATTCCGCGTGGAACGGCTTCACGCTCTGCGACTGGGTGTTCCCGTCTTTCATGTTCGTTATGGGCGTGAGCATGGCTTTCTCCATGCGGAGGCCGGAATTCCGGCTGTCGTGGAAAATCCTGCGCAGGGCCCTGATTCTTTTCGCCGTCGGTCTGGCGCTCAATATCATAGCCCAGGCAGCGACAGGTCTGGGGCTCAATCCTGCGGAGTACAGGATACCGGGAGTGCTGCAGCGCCTCGGCGTCTGTTTCGGGCTGGGAGCAGTGCTCATCGCATGGCTCCGCAAAGACAAATGGCTGTGGATTGCCGCGGGCGTGCTTCTGGCCGCCTACAGCGCGGTGCTTCTGACAGGAAACGGCTATTCCCAGGGGCCCGACAGCATACTGGCCAAGGTGGATTCGGCGGTGCTCGGAGACAGGCATCTTTACGGCAACCACGCCCCGGATCCCGAGGGGATACTCTCCACCGTTCCTTCCGTCGCGCATACCCTCATCGGCTTCCTCGCCGGCGGGATACTGCTGCAGGGAGATTCCCGGAAGCTGGCCTTCACCGGGCTGATTCTGCTTGCGGGCGGACTGCTGCTGAGCATCCTGCTTCCCCTCAACAAGAGCGTCTGGTCACCGAGCTACGTACTCTTCACCTGCGGCGCCTCCACCCTGCTGCTGGCAGCGCTGCACTGGCTGATTGACGAGCGGAAAGTATTGAAGCACAACGGGTTCTTCCGGTGCTTCGGAACCAACGCCATATGGTGCTACGTGCTTGCCGAGCTCATCACCCTCATCTGCATTGCCACCGGGCTCACTGAATCAGCCATGGACTTCCTCGGCCGCACACGCTGGACTTCCCTCCTCTGGGCGGTCCTCAACGTGCTGCTGGTATGGCTCCTCACCTTGCCGCTCTTCAGGAAGGGAAAATATATACGGATTTGAAAATTTTTTCCGATATTTACGCATCCATAACTAAAACCAAAACAGTCATGAAAAAGTACTTTGCAGAATGTATCGGAACCATGGTGCTCACCCTCCTGGGCTGCGGCACCGCGGTCTTTGTCGGTTGCGGCACCCCCGCAGGGGTTGTCGGCACCGCCCTCGCCTTCGGCCTTGCGGTAGTCGCAATGGCCTACACCATCGGCGGCATCAGCGGATGCCACATCAATCCCGCCATCACGCTCGGAGTGGCGCTCAGCGGACGCATGTCCTGGAAGGACGCCTGCGGCTACTGGTGCGGCCAGATTCTCGGCGGCATCGTCGGCGCAGCCATCCTCTTCGCCATCGTCAAGGCCACCGGAGCTCCCGGAGCGATGGGCGATCCCGCCGGACTCGGCGCCAATGGCGTCGCCAATGCCGGCGGCCCCTGGGGCGCACTGCTCGTGGAATGCATCGCCACCTTCCTCTTCGTGCTCGTAGTGCTCGGCACCACCGACGAGAAAAAAGGCGCGGGCAAACTCGCAGGCCTTGCAATCGGCCTCACCCTCGTGCTCATCCACCTGGTGTGCATCAACCTCACCGGCACCTCGGTGAACCCCGCCCGTTCCTTCGGTCCCGCCCTCTTCGTCTGCGGCGACGCCCTCAAGAATGTGTGGGTATTCTTCGTCGGCCCCCTCGCCGGCGGCGCCCTCGCAGCCCCCGTCTGGAAGGCCATCAGCAAGTAACGCAGTATTTTTAAAAAAAGTCCGGAAAGAAGTCTTGCCTTTCCGGACTTTTTTATATCTTTGCAGTCCCAAATCGAAAGGGACCTTAGCTCAGCCGGTTCAGAGCGCATGCTTCACACGCATGAGGTCAGCAGTTCGAATCTGCTAGGTCCCACAAAAAAGAGGCCTTCCGGCCTCTTTTTTTTATTGCTTCCCTGTTTAGGGGAGCTGTCGCGGAAGCGACTGAGGGGTACCCCTCCGGCCTGACAGCCACCTCCCCTGGACAGGGGAGGAGTTCCAGTAAGACAGCCACTCCCCTGGACAGGGGAGGAGTTCTAGAAGAGGTATCCGGTGTTGATGTAGAAGGCG
>ERZ842401.2446-NODE-2446-length-24854-cov-9.336344_pt1 | contig 24854 bp, 24 predicted proteins | sample MGYA00521270_ERZ842401 | MGnify/ENA primary metagenome ERZ842401 (study PRJEB31892, sample SAMEA3878208) | bioreactor metagenome | biome: Moose rumen | place: Sweden | collected 2011-10 | study: EMG produced TPA metagenomics assembly of the PRJEB12797 data set... | reverse complement strand
GACCGCGACACCATGGAAGAAGTGTTCGAGAACAAGGAGCAGATCGAAATCTCCAAGTACTATGAGCGCCAGCCCAAACCGGACCTGGTGGCCATTTCCGAATTCGAGAACGGAGACTTGTTCTACCGCAAGGCTCAGAGCGAGAATCCCATCGACATCAAAGGCGAATAAGGCATGCTGACCGGCCTCCATGTCTCCAATTATATTCTGATAGACTCTTTGGATATTTCATTTCCGGAGGGTCTTGTCATTATAACCGGAGAAACCGGAGCCGGCAAATCCATCCTGCTGGGAGCCCTGTCCCTTGTACTGGGGGCCAAGGCCGATGCAGGCACCATCGGCCCGCACGCGGAGAACTGCGTGGTGGAAGCCACCTTCGATACCGGCGGGGCCCCAGCCCTGCTGGCGCTGCTCAAGGAGAACGACCTTCCCGTGGAAGACGGGGAGCTGGTCCTGAGGAGAGTGGTGTCGAAAAGCGGCCGTTCCCGCTGCTTTGCCAACGACGAGCCCGTTTCCGTGGGCGTCCTGCAGGAACTGAGCACCCACCTGGTAGACATCCATTCCCAGCACCAGACCCTGCTGCTCTCGGACGAACGCTTCCGGATGGAAGCCCTGGACCTGTATGCAGGAGCCCGCGGACTCCGGGAACAATGTGCCGATGCCTGGCATGCCCTGCAGGAAGCCCGTCATGCCCTGGAATCGCTTCGGGAGCAGCGCGCCGCCATGGAGCGGGAGAGAGATTACAACGAAGCCCTCTGGCAGAAACTGGACCAGGCCGGTCTCCGGGAAGGGGAACTGGAAGAACTGGAGGCCGAGCAGAAACAGCTTTCCCACGCCGAAGAACTGAAAGAAATCCTCTGCGCCGTGGAAGCCCTGCTGGGCAGCGGCAGCGAAGAGGAAGCCCCCCTGCCCCAGCGCCTCCGGGATGCGGAAAGGCTCATCCGGAAAGCGGGCAAGTTCCTTCCTGCGCTGGATCCTCTGGCAGAAAGGATGGAATCGGCCCGGCTGGAGCTGGAAGACATGGCCGATGAAGTGACGGCGGCGAACGCCCGCATGGACGTATCCCCGGAAAGGCTCGCCTGGGTGGAGGAGCGTCTGGGTGCACTGTACGCCCTGCTCAAGAAGCACGGAGTGGGCACCGTGGCAGAACTGATGGCGGAAAGAGACCGCCTTGCCCTGCTGCTGGAAGACGCATCGTCCCTGGACAGCCGGGAAGCAGAACTGCAGAAAGCGGCCGGCAAAGCCGGAGAGACTTACCAGGCGCTGGCAGAAGAGCTTCACGGGAAGCGCGCGGCAGCATCGGCCTCTTTTGCCGATGCCATCCAGGCCCGCCTGAGGGAACTGGAACTGGACCATGCGGTATTCCAGGTGGCGCTGGAGCCCGTGGCGGCCGGCCCCCACGGAAAGGATGCCGTGCAGTTCCTTTTCTCGTCGGCCTCGCGGACGCCCGTGGATGTGGCCAGATCGGCCTCCGGCGGTGAACTTTCCCGGATCATGCTCAGCCTGAAAGCGCTGATGGCCGGTTTTACGAAGATGCCCACGATGGTGTTCGATGAAATCGATACCGGCGTCTCCGGCAGCGCCGCCGACAAAATGGGGTCGCTCGTGTGCCGGATGGGGCGTGACATGCAGGTCTTCGCCATCACCCACCTGCCGCAGGTGGCCGCCAAGGGAAATGCCCATTACGTGGTATCCAAGGCCGATGACATCACTTCCATCCGCCAGCTGGGCCAGGAGGAACGCGTGCTGGAAATCGCCCGCATGCTCTCCGGTTCCACCATCACCGAGGCGGCCATCGCCAATGCCAGAACCTTGTTGAATTAGACCCATGGCTTCGCTGCAACCTCATACTGTCCCCTCCCTGGACGAATTCCGGACCCATCTCCGCCGGCACAACCTCAAGGCTACCCGGCAGCGGCTGGCCGTGCACGAAGTCATGATGGACCTGGGCCATGCTTCGGCCGATATGGTCTGCGAAGAACTGGGGCGGAAGGGCTCCAAAGTGACGGTTGCGTCCGTCTACAACATCCTTTCCCAGCTGGCCGACCTCCGCATTTACGGAAGGCGTATGTCGGCCACCAACAAGATGTTCTTCGACGTAAACACCACCCGCCACATCCACCTGTACGACAGGGAGAACCACACCTACAGAGACCTTGTGGACGATGAACTGTCCGCACTGGTGACTTCGCACCTGAAAAGGCGCAAATTCAAGGGCTTCTCTGTGGAAGACATCGACATTCAACTTATTGCCAGACCCACCAGAAAATCAAAAAGTCTATGAAAAAGTATATCCTCCCCCTGCTGGCCTGCCTGCTGGCCGCTTCGGCCTGCGAACTCAAGGACGAGTATTACGTCAAGAATATCCAGGATATTGTTACCGCCGTCAGCAAGACAGAACTGCAGAACGACTACGGTACCGTTTACACCGTCACCGTAGACAATACCGACGGTGCCTGGAAGAAGGACGTCCGCTACCTGATTTCCTTCGACATCACCAACCGCCAGTACGACATCGACCTGAATGCCTATAAAGAGTGCAACCTGGTTACGCCGTCCCCCCTTGCGGGAGAACTGCCTCTCGGAGATCCTGTGGCCATCGAGAGCCAGACCATCAGCGGCGGCTATTTCAATGTGTTCTTCTCTTATTACAAAAAGAAGGACAGCTCCTATCCGCACCGTTTTTCCATGCATTTTGTCGATGATTCCGAAAAGGGCATCCTGGAACTGTACCTGACCCACGACGGAAACGGAGAGAATCCGGCTTTCCTGGATAAGGAAGAACTGGAACTGACCTCCGACCTGTACTGTTTCCACCTGGCCGGGCTCCTTCCGGAAGGCACCTACCGCACCCTCTGGCTCTATATCGACGAGGTCGATCAGGAAGAAGGCGTAAAAGTCATCAAACGCAACGGCTACCGTCTCTACGACCAGAGCATCATCTTCTAAGCAGATTTATTTTGTTAATTCAAAATAAATCCCTACATTTGCATTCCCATACATGGTGGATGTAGTTCAGCTGGTAGAGCATCGGATTGTGGTTCCGAGTGTCGTGGGTTCGAGCCCCATCATCCACCCTCAAGCGCCCCAGAAGCCGTTTTGGCTGTCTGGGGCTTTTTTGCCCGTTGCTCACCCGAACGGCGGAGAAGAGAGTTTCCGGAGGGTTATTTTGATTTTCACGTGAAAAACCTTATATTTGTGTGATACACTGAACACACTTTTTTATATATGGCAAAACGCGAAATCAAGTTTTCCCTCGTTTACAGGGACATGTGGCAGAGTTCCGGACGATATACCCCGCGGGTAGACCAGCTGGTAGAGGTGGCTCCGGCCATCATCGACATGGGCTGCTTCGACCGTGTGGAAACCAACGGCGGCGCATTCGAGCAGGTGAACCTCCTGTTCGGCGAAAACCCCAACAAGGCGGTCCGCGCCTGGACGGCTCCCTTCAACAAGGTGGGTATCCAGACCCACATGCTGGAGCGCGGTCTCAACGCCCTCCGTATGAATCCGGTGCCGCTGGATGTGCGCGAACTCATGTTCAAGGTCAAGAAAAAGCAGGGTACGGACATTGCCCGCTCTTTCTGCGGCCTCAACGACCACCGCAACCTCAAAGGCTCCGTCATCGGCGCCAAGAAGGGCGGAATGATTTCCCAGGTTGCCCTGTCCATCACCTACTCCCCCGTCCATACCGTCGAGTATTACATGGGAATCGTGGACAAAGTGGTGGAATACGGTGCAGATGAAATCTGCCTCAAGGATATGGCAGGCGTCGGCCGTCCCAACATGCTGGGACAGCTGGTGGCCGATATCAAGAAAAAATATCCGCACATCAAAGTGCAGTACCACGGCCATACCGGTCCCGGTTTCTCCATCGCCTCCATGCTGGAAGTGGCCCGTGCCGGCGCCGACTATCTGGACGTAGCCGTTGAGCCTCTCTCCTGGGGCAAGGTGCATCCGGACGTGATCACCATCCGCGAGATGATGCGCGCGGACGGCTTCCTCGTAAAGGACCTGAACATGGATGCCTACATGGAAGTACGCCGCCTCACCCAGAAATTCATCGACGATTTCCTGGGCTACTGGATCAACCCCACCAACTCCCAGATGAGCTCCCTCCTGGTTGGCTGCGGCCTTCCCGGCGGCATGATGGGCTCCATGATGGCCGACCTCAAGGGCTTCCAGGGTGCCATCAACGCAGCCCAGCGCGCCCACGGCCGTCCGGAGATGAGTCTGGACACCCTCATGGTCAAACTCTTCGAGGAAGTGGAATACGTATGGCCCCGCCTGGGTTATCCGCCTCTGGTGACCCCGTTCAGCCAGTATGTGAAGAACACCGCCCTGATGAACCTGTTCAACATGCTCAACGACAAGCCGCGCTGGACCACCATCGACAAGGACACCTGGGGCATGATCCTGGGCAACATGGGCAAACTCCCGGGCGAACTGGCCCCGGAAATCGTTGCCCTGGCAAAAGAGAAGGGACTGGAATTCAGCACCGGAAACCCGCAGGACAACTACCCCGACGAGCTGCCCAAGTTCCGCAAGATGATGGACGAGGAAGGCTGGGATTACGGCGAGGACGACGAAGAGCTCTTCGAACTGGCCATGCACGAGCGTCAGTACCGCGACTACCGCAGCGGCATCGCCAAAGAGCGTTTCAACAAAGACCTGGCCGAAATGAAAGCCAAGGCCGGCGCCCCCATCGTAATCGAACGTCCCGTAGTGGAAATGCCCAAATTCAAGGTCGAGGACTATGTGGAACGCTATCCCAAGGCCACTCCGGTGCAGTGCCCCGTCAAGGGCCAGCTCCTCTGGGAAGTAGATGTGGACGATGCTTCCAAAGCCCCTGTCGTGGGCAAGAAAGTCAAAGCCGGACAGGTCCTGGGCCATGTCCAGACCTACTACGGCCTGGAAGAGGTAGTCGCCGCGGTGGACGGCCTTCTGGTGGCAGTCCTGGGCAAACAGGGAGACCAGGTAGCCAAGGGCGAAATCATCGCCTTCGTGCAATAATTCCCTTTCACACACGTATAATGGCTCCTGGTGATTCCCGGGAGCCATTTTTCATAAGAACAGACGACACTAGTCTTTTGTCAGGACGATATGGGAAGAATAGAACTTCCCTTCTTCCAGCGTAATGCTGGCTTTGGAAGTGGAATACGTGTCGGGATAGGTCCGGGCCGAGATGGTCACAGGGAAATCATAGTGCGGATACATAGAGACATAGATGACATCCAGATAAGGATACCACGGTTCAATCGTATACGCGTCGTCAGGGCCGAAGCTGATGACGAGCTGGTTGATTTTGTTGGTAATGTCGGTGGACCCGTCGGTGAACGTGAGTTTCCAGATGCAGTGGTCCACCCACATGTCAACTCCTCCGGGAATGGACACAGAACTGCCGGCAACGGAAAGTGTCCCGGTAGCGCCATAGGCCGAAAAATTCTCATTGATATCTGCCAGCGTCCCCAGCTGAACCCCTTCCTGCAATCCTTTTCCCTCTTTCCAGTGTTTGTAAGGGAAACCGAACAAGATGTCTCCACCATTCTTGGGGTCTGTCAGTTCAACGGAAACGGTGGCATTGCCGCTTCCGTCCACGGCCGTCACGATGCCCCTGGCCTGGGAACGGGAATACAGCCCGCCGTTGTCATCATAGTCCACCCAGACGTAGTCTCCCACTTCCCAGGTTGTGGCGATGCCGGAACCGGTATCGGCCATGATGCTGCGTGTGAGCAGATCCTCCTGGGAAGAAAGCATGGTGGTAAGGGTGAACACGGGTTTTTCCTGTGATTTGGTGCAGGCGCCCGCCACGGCCGCAGCCAGCAGCAGGGCTGTCATCTTCAGATATGTATTCTTCGTTTTCATCTTTCTGAATGATTAGTCGTTAAAGGGATCGCCGGCATTGGGCAGGGTGGGGATGCCGGGCATCGAAGTTCCGGAATCCGGCGCCACCACATAGGTCCAGGTGCTGGTGCCGTCGCCGTGGTCCACCCCGGAGACACTGAGCGTGTAGCCGGGAGCGGCGTGCACATTGAGCGGGACTCCGGTACTGGGGTTCCCCGCGGCATCGGCCGTCATAATACCCCGCGTTCCTATCGTATTGCAAACAGTGCCGAGAATCAGGGTTCCGCTTCCTTTGAAAACCACTTCCCCATACCCCCTGTCCACCAGAATGGCAGGATGCTCTGCAGAGCCCCATAACCTGGTCTGTCCATCCAGGACAAGGGTCAGCGGGCCGCGGTGAAGGTGTTCAATAAACGATGTTTCGGTTGTGGTGAAGCCCTGCGGCATTCCGTACGAAGTTCCACAGAACCGCACGGTGGCGCCCTCAGGCTCCGAGGAACTGTCGTTCCAGCGGAAACGACTTTGATCCCCATCTCCGCTCAGGGTGATGTCCAGCCCGGGATTCACATAGTAGTAATAGTTGTCCAAGTCCCCTATCTTATATAAAGCGGACGAAATCTGCGCGGGCTGAACGGGAGTTCCACTTCCGGTAAGGGTGACTTCCGGCTTGGGGAGCGGTATCATTGCAATGGTGGGAGTATAAAACTTCCCATTCGTGATTTTGCCATCCGTCATTTTACTCATGTCGTAGACGATTTTATTTACATCATCCAGAATAGCAAATGCCATCCAATCTGTCTCAGGACTCACAGAAGGGGCCTCATAACAAAGCGACAACCAGACGGAGTCGGTGGAATTACTGCGGAAGACCTCTCTGGGGATCTTTCCATCGGCCATTTCACCATAATACTCCCGCGTACCGTCCGGGCTGTCCTTGAATACTAGATTTCCCATGACCGTTTTGATCCAAAGAAACTGGATGGGAATGGGATTGCCCGTATCCGCATCCACAAAAGTGAAACGGAAAATGCTGTAGGGATTGGTGAAATGGGCGTTTTCCAGCGTGAGCTTCCGGTTCACTTCATCTACAGCCGTAACACTGACCGTAGCCACGCCAAAATCCCGAAGGGTTTCAAAAGTGCCGGTCTGCTCTTCATAATCGAAGATTCCGCCCCCAAAGGGGGAATAGGGACAGTAGCGCAGTTCCAGGACATCTCCAACGGCATATTCCCCTTGCAGGGAGCCCTGAAGATTGACAGAAGCGCCATCTGTATCCGGACTCAGGCACAGCGCATCCAGCGAAGCCCGCGTCTTGTTGTAGACATACACCTTGTCCGTCGTCTCAAAAGATGTGAGCACCTTCATATTCCCGGAGTCAAAGGCCAGCGCCTTGGTTGCCGCGTCCCCGCCTTTGCTGGCCGCTACGCTTACTTCCCAGACAAGGGTCTTTCCGGGTTCCGGAGCCTCCTCCGGTTCAGTGGCATCCACATCAGCCTGCTTGTTGCAGGCCGCCGCGCCCAGCAGCATGAGCACGGACAATACAGGAAAACAATACTTTTTCATATACACTCCTCCTACCATAATACCCAGTCAAAATCATCCCTGAGCCCGCCGAAAGGTTCCGGATCTCCGGAAACCACCAGCATTACCTCCGTGTCCATCTCTACAGGAACGGACTCCGGACATTCGTACAACATTTTTTTCTGTTCCATAGGCACTTTGTTTAAAAGCATTCCGACTATAAATCTATGGATAATCTGTCAATTGTTCCCCTGCTCCGAGCCCCCTTTTGACGAAACGGCCTCCCGGATTGACGAACGGCCCCGTTTTCTGGACGAACGAAAAAAAGCAGTTGACACACAGCCGGATACAACAAAAGAATGATACAAATTACCTATCTTTGCAACAATGGAAAAGTGTTTACAATACCTGCTGGCGGGACTGCTCCTTGTCTCCTTCCCGGCTATGGCGGCAGGGGCGGCCATGGAAAGCAGTATCAGCCACCGGCGCTTCACCACAGCCGACGGTCTGCCCCAGATGCAGACAGAGACTGTCTGGCAGGACACCCGCGGCTATATCTATATAGGCACCCTGTCCGGCTTCGTCCGTTATGACGGACGTACCATGACTCCCTTTCTTGGCGGAAGGAGGGAGAACATTGTCGCATTCCAGGAGACGGAGGGCAAGGTGAGCGCCTTCGGATTCGTAAGGAAATGGACTTTCCGGGGAGAAAAACTGGACATGAAACCCATCGACCCGGAGGGGCGGATGCTGCTGAACAACTTCAATTCCGCCGACCTTCCTCCGGGATATGTGCTGCTGGAAGACCGCCGGGAGCAAGGCCGGGTCCTCTTTCACCTGGAGGCCGGCGGAAGGAGGGTCCGCGTACTGGAATCCCCCCTGCTGGACGAAATGACGCCGGACCGGAAGCTGTACCTTGATTCCCTGGGCGTCTTCATCCCCACCCCGGAAGGGCTCTATGTGGCCGATGGGGGCAAAACCCGGAAAATCGGGACCCAAAAAGACGTCTTCTCCCTCATCCGGCGGGGAAGACAGCTGATCGCATTGTCGGGCGACGGCCTGTACACCGTTGAAGGGGACAGCCTCCGGCTGCTCTGCCCTCATACCTTCGAGGCCCCCGACTATGGCCTCTCCGCCCGCCTGAACTCCCAGGGACAACTCATCATAGCCGATTCCCACACGCTCTGGCGCTATGACTGCCTCACCGGCGGGCCGATGGAGCAGCTCGCCACGGGATTCAACCTGATCAAGAACCTGTTCATCGACAAATGGGACCGGCTTTGGGCAGCCACCTATCAAGGTGTATACTGCTTCTTTCAGGGACACATCGTCAACCACCGACTCACCGACAGGAACGATATCGTACGTGCCATCGCATTCACCGGCGGACATCTTGTGGAAGGGACGCTGAACGGAAGCGTCCTCATGGACGGAGAACTGCTGGACAGACAGGAGGGGAATTTCTATGCCTCCGGCGCCGCGGCCGTTGCCGGGAAGGTCTATCTGGCCGGCAACGGAGACGTGGCCGCCGCGGGAGAAGACGGCCTGCACTGGCTGGGGTTCCCTCCGGAGTATTACCGTTTTGTTTCCAGGATGGGGACGCAGGTGATTGCCGGCACCAGGAACAGCCTGCTGTCATACAACCCGGAAAACGGCCTCCTGGATACGCTCAGCATGGAAATTGCCCATCCCTGGTACGCTGTGGACGATGGTCTGGGACAACTGTGGGCAAGCGGAAATCCCGGGCTGTACTGCCTCTCCCGTACCGGGGAGGGAGAAACCCTGGTCCGTAAAGTGAAAGACACCCCGTCGGCCCTGGTCATCACCGCCCTTTCGTCGGATGGGAAGGGGCATGTCTGCTTCGCCCTCGGGGATTCCCTCTTCGTCATTTCCCAGGGGAAGATCCGTCCGCTCCGGGAAGTGCAGTCTTCCCTTTCAGGACATGAAATCCGTTCCGTCCATCTGTCGCCGCGCGGGTATCTTTCGGTTGCGGCCATCGACGGACTCCTGGTCTCGCGCATGGACGGGGACCTGCATGCAGAGGATGCCCGCTGGTTCGATTCCGGCAACGGATTCACGGCCATCGAACCGCAGATGGGGCCGATGGCGGAAAGCGAAGACGGCACCCTCTGGCTCGCCGGCCTGGAGGAAGTAACCTCCTTCCGGCCGGAGGATCTCCTCCTTGACGGAGAGCAGTCCACCTTCATCCCGGCCCCCCGCCCCTGGTGGCAGCGGGGCTGGGTGCTTCTTTCCGGCATCCTCATCCTTTCACTGCTGGTATGGCTGGCTGCCGGAAAAGCCGAACAGCGCCGGAGCCGCAAGCGGATGGAAAAGCTTGAGCGGGAGAAACGGCAGAAAGAACTGCAGCTGTCAGCCATCCGGCTCAAAGCCATTCCCCATTTCCACGCCAACGTACTCTCCAGCATAGAGTATTTCGTGATGAACCATTCTGCCGACGAGGCCTCCCGCTACCTGAAGCTGTATTCCGATTTCACCAACCAGACTTTGCTGGACATCGACCGGCCGGCACGGACCCTGGCGGAGGAAGTGGACTATGTGCACACGTACCTTGAGCTTGAGAAACTGCGCTATGGAGAACGCCTGCAATACAGGATCGACATAGCCCCCGATGCCGACCAGTCCCTGATGCTACCCACCATGCTGCTGCATACCTATTGCCAGAATGCCGTAAAACACGGCATCGCGTCCAAGGCCAGTGCCGGGAATATAGCCATCACTGTCCGCCGGCAGCTGCGGGACGGCGCCGACGGCATCCTCGTGAGTGTCCGGGACGACGGCGTGGGAAGGGCCGAAGCAGCCCGTTCCGGCGGCTATTCCTCCAAGCAGGGGCTCAGCATCCTGCGGCAGCAGATCGAACTGTACAACAAAACCAACCTGCACCAGATCGAGCAGCAGGTGACCGACCTCTCCGACCAGGAAGGCCACCCCGCAGGCACTTGCTTCACAATATGGATTCCGGCCGGTTACCGTTACTGAGAACAAGCATGGAAAAACTCAAGACCATCGTCGTCGAAGATGAAAGGCTGCCCCGCCTCGCCCTGCTGGCCAAACTGGAAGACTGGCTCTCCGTCCTGGATGTCATTGACGTGTGCGACAGCTATGAGAGCGCCCGCGACAGCATCCTGCGCAACCGTCCGGACCTGCTGTTCCTGGACATCCAGCTTCACGGTCAGGATTCCCTGAAGCTGCTGGAAGAGCTGAAACAGAGCATTCCCATCCCCCATGTCATCTTCACCACCGCCTATTCGGACCGCAAGTATCTCATGGGGGCCATCAAACTGTCTGCCGTAGACTATCTCCTGAAGCCGATCGGCAAGGAAGAACTGGCGCACGCCATTGCCAAAGCCGTAGAAAAGACCGTCTCCGCCCGGAGCGGCGGAAGCGGGAAACTGTGTTTCAAGACCGGGAACAGCCTGCTGTTCATGGCCCCGGACGAAATTGCCGGCTTCAAGGCCGAAGGAAACTACTCCACCCTCATCTCCTTCGAACGGGAGGAACTGGTCCTGGAAAGCCTGCTTTCGCTGGAACAGCGTCTGCCCGGAAGCACATTCCTCAGGGCGGACCGGAGCACCATCGTGAACATCCGGAGCGTCTGCCGCCTGAACCTTCAGGAACAAACCTGCACCCTTCAGGGGGCCGATGGACGGCAGAAAGCAATGAAACTCTCCAAAAACGGACTGGATCTCCTGACGGAAAAACTGCAGGAGAATCCGGATCTGATGAGAAAATCGTAAAAAACACGTAAAAAATCGGTTGAAACAGCACATCTGCCAGGGCGGGGGTGCCGTTTTTCCGTTCCAAGCATTATCTTTGACCGGACAATCGATTGTGGCGATATGAGGATCAAAGACTGGAGCAAGGCCGACAGGCCCCGTGAAAAAATGAAAGAGAAGGGCGCCAGGGCCCTCTCCAATGCCGAATTGCTGGCCATCCTGATAGGCAGCGGGACCGGCGGGAAGAACGTGATGGAGGTGGCGCAGGAACTGCTGTACGGAACGGAAGGCAGGCTGGCGGCACTGTCGGCCATGTCGCTGGAACTCCTGACCAAACAGAAGGGGCTGGGGGAAGTGAAGGCCATCACCATCCTCGCCGCCCTGGAACTGGGCCGGCGCTCCTTCGAAGACCTGCTGCAGGTGGAGAAGCGGGCCATCACCTCGCCGGAACTGGTGTTCCAGCTCATGCTGCCCCTCCTCAAGAACCTGGACCATGAAGAATGCTGGGTCCTGTTCCTGAACCGCGCCAATTTTCTGATAAGCAAGGAGATGATATCGTCCGGAAGCCTGGACTGCACCCCGCTGGACACGCAGCGGATTCTGAAACGGGGCATCGAGAAACAATGCCGCCACATCATCCTGGTACACAACCATCCCTCCGGATCCCCCCTCCCCGGCGAGGCCGACATCCGCCAGACCGAACGCGTCAGGAAAGCCCTGGACCTGGTGGGCATTTCCCTGCTGGACCACGTGGTGGTGGCGGAGGGTTCCTTTTTCTCCTTCTCGGAAGAGCGGACAGGAGGGCTCCCGTGAGGCTTGCCTTTCCCGGACTTTATTCTTATATTTGTCCTTCGGATAGTAAATTCGAAGCCACATGAAAGTCATCAACATCGGGGAGAACAACTCCGTCCTCAACACATTCATCGCCGAGATGCGCGACGTCCGCATCCAGAAAGACCGTCTCCGCTTCAGGACCAACCTGCAAAGGGTGGGAGAAATCTTCGCCTACGAGATTTCCAAGACGCTGGCGTATTCCATAAAGGATGTCTCTACCCCGCTGGGCATCGCACAGGTGTCCACCTACGACACCCCGCTGGTCATTTCCACTATCCTGAGGGCCGGCCTTCCCCTGCACGAGGGCATCCTGAACGTATTTGACTCGGCCGAAACAGCCTTCCTGGCCGCTTTCCGCAAGTATGGGAAAGGCGATTATTTCAAGATCCGGGCCGATTACTGCACCACCCCTTCGCTGGAAGGGAAAACCCTGATCCTGGCCGACACCATGCTGGCTACCGGCTCTTCCATCGAGATCGCCATCCAGAAGTTGGAGGAAGAAGGCGGCACCCCCGCCCATATCCACCTGGTCTGCCCCATCGCCAGCCACTACGCCCTGGACAACCTGGGCAAAAAACTGGACGACAACGTTACACTCTGGGTAGCTGCGGTAGACGAAGAACTCACCAGCCACAGCTACATCGTTCCCGGACTGGGCGATGCCGGCGACCTGGCCTTCGGTGAAAAACTGTAGCTCTACCTTCCGCTTGCTTCCATCGTGATAATGAGGCTCACCACCTCATTGTATTCCCTGGCTCCTGAACTGACGCCGTTCTGCTTGAGATTGGTGTCCATCAGCCAGGACTGGATTCGGTCTATCCACCCGATCCGCTTTTCTTCCCAGTATTTTCCTTCCGCCGCGTATTCTTCCCGGATATCCAGGTTGATCGTCCTGATCCAGTAGCGGAAATACTCTTCCGTCATATAGGAACGCACGCTCGTGATCACGTGGGGAAGGATGGAGTAATAGCCGCTGTACCGGAGGCGGTCGTCCTGCGAGCGGGTGCAATAGACATAGGCCCAGTAATTGGCCTCCGCCTCACTGGTAACCCCGGAAAGATGCGCCATTTCGTGCGCCAGCGTGAAGGGCCAGTCCGTTTCCAGGACATCCCGGTTCACGTGCACTTCGCAGAAAAACGGGCCCATGAAGCCGGTAACGCCCACGGCGGAATACAGCCGGTTGAGCAGGGGCCTCTTGGGATGCTGCCACGCCCGGAGCTTCGCATAGCCGCTTTCCGGCAGGGTCTTCTGATAGAAAGACCGGATATCGGCCTCCAGGGAATCCCGGTCGAAGGGTTCCCTCTGCGGCGCATATACTTTGTTCAGGGAGTCTGTATAAGAATAGAGGAACTGATTGAACGTGTCTTCCAGGAAAAGCTGTTTCTGGATGCCGAGACGGGGAAGCAGCGGCGTCCGGAAGTAGTTGCAGCCCCAGCCGAGATAGAACCAGACCGCCAGCCACATCACCACCAGGGCGCTTTTTCCCAGCCACCGGAAGAAGGACTTCTTCTTGAGAAGCGTCCCTGCAAGGACCAGCAGAAAAGCACCTGCAAACCCCAGGACCACCATTTCTTCCAGGGAGAACGGGACGATGGAAGCCGCGAACGAAAGCGCCGTCATGATGCCGGGATACAGCCTTGTCGCATAGAAATCGGCTACCGGAGTGAACCAGCGGCAGCAGAAGCAGAACAGCAGCAGAAAGAGGCCTATGCAGTGTACTTTTTTCATTTTCTGCAAAATTAGCAAATTCCGGACTGATTGCCAACCTCCCTTTCAGCTTATTCTCATGGAAAATGCTTAACTTTGCAGTCTATGACCAAGAAAGCATATATCGAGACATACGGGTGTCAGATGAACGTGAACGACACCGAGGTTATTTTTTCCATCCTGAAGAAGGCCGGATACGACCGTACCGAAAAAATGGAAGAGGCCGACCTGATCATGGCCAACACCTGCTCGGTGCGCGACAATGCCGAACAGCGCATCTGGGGCCGGATAGAAGTGTTCAACCAGGTCCGGAAAAAACGGCCCTCCGCCCTGGTCGGCATCGTGGGATGCATGGCGGAACGCCTGAAAGACAAGCTGCTGGACACCGGGAAGGTGAACCTGGTGGTAGGACCGGACGCCTACCGTTCCCTCCCCCGCCTGCTGGAAGCCATCACGCCGGACAGCCCCCAGATAGACGTCCTCCTCTCAAAGGATGAGACCTATGCCGATATCACCCCGGTGAGAACGGACAAGAACGGCATATCGGCCTTCATCTCCATCATGCGCGGATGCAACAATGTCTGCTCCTACTGCGTCGTGCCATACACCCGCGGGGCGGAGCGTTCCCGCGACCCGCATTCCATCGTGCGGGAAGCCTGCGACGTTTTCCGGAAAGGATACAAGGAGATCACCCTGCTGGGACAGAATGTCGACAGTTATCTCTGGAAAAGCGACACGGAAACCGTCAATTTCGCCGGACTGCTTTCGAGAGTGGCCGCCATCGACCCGTCGCTGCGCGTGCGCTTCGCCACTTCGCACCCCAAAGACATCAGCGACGAAGTCATTGAGACCATGGCCGCGTGGGACAACATCTGCAAGCACATCCACCTGCCTGTCCAGTCGGGCAGTTCAAGGATGCTGGAGAAGATGCGCCGCAAGTACGACAGGGAATGGTACCTGGAACGCGTGGCCAAAATCCGCAGCGTGATGCCGGAGTGCGGCCTCACCACCGACGTGATCGCCGGTTTCTGCTCGGAAACGGAGGAAGACCACCGCGAGACGCTGAGCCTGATGGAACAGGTAGGCTTCGACTGGGCCTTCATGTTCGCCTATTCCGAACGTCCCGGAACCCTCGCCGCCCGCAACTATCCGGACGATGTGCCTGCCGACGTAAAGAACCGCCGCCTGCACGAAATCATCGACCTGCAGAACCGGAAGTCACTGGAGCGGTACCGTGCGCAGATAGGGAAACGGCTCCGCGTGCTGGTGGAAGGGCCTTCCAAGCGGAATCCCCAGGAGCTCTGCGGGCGTGCCTCCAACAACATGATGTGCGTATTTCCCGCCGCCGGACAGAAGCCCGGCGATTACGCCGACATCATCGTGACCGACTGCACCTCGGCCACCCTCATCGGCAAAACGGCCTAGCCTCCCGGGCAACTTGGTACAAAAACTGCAATAGTCCCGAAAAAAACATTAACTTTGCATCGCGATGAAAGCAATCCGACATATCCTGCTGCTCCTTGCCACGGCGCTCGCGGTAAGCAGTTGCGCAGTCACCAAGATCAAAGACATCTCCCTGGTTTCCACCGGGGTTAAATATGTCGTCCCCACCTCCACCCGCTCCATGGATGCCATGCTCCTGCTGGAAGTGGACAATCCGTCCATCCATTTCAATGTGTCGGACGTGACCGGAACCCTTCGCCACGGAGACAAAGCCCTGGCCCATTTCGTCTCGGGCCAGACCTCCATCCAGGGCAAGTCCCATCAGGTGTATGAACTCCCCTGCACGATAACCCTGGCCGACGGAGTTTCCCTCCTGGACATTCTGGTATATGCCGCCCGCACCAACAAACTGGAAGGCCTGAAAATGGACGTAGACCTTCGCGCAGCCCTCAAGAACGGGCTCAGCAAAGTGCTGGAATTCCATGAAATCGACCTTTCGCAATTCTCCAGATAAGATGAAAAGAATCCTGCTCATACTCTGTGCCCTGCTGGCGGGAACCCTTCTCCGCGCCCAGGACACCACCGGCGTAGCACGGGTAGACACCACCTATGTGGGCAAGAACATCCTCTCCGTCATCGGCCCCCTCGCCCATGTCTCCCAGTCGGATCCGGTGCGTCAGGCCTTGCAGAAGTATATCAGTTCCAACGCCGAAAAGAAGATTTCCGGCTACCGCATCCGTGTTTTCTACAACAACGACCCGTCGGCCCGCAGCCGCTCGGAGGCTATCGTGAAAACCCTGGAAGACCAGTACCCGGACATCAGCGTCTACCGCACCTTCGAAAGCCCCAACTACAAAGTGACCGTAGGGGATTTCCGCACCAAGGACGAAGCCCTGCGAATTTATAACGCCCTGAAATCTTCCTATCCCACCTCCTATATCATCAAGGAGTACATCAACTATCCCCGGTAAACCATGGCCGCCATCAAACAGGGACTCGAGCAAAAGCTGCAGCAGAAGCTTTCACCGCTTCAGATTCAGACCATCAAGCTGATAGAGATGCCGGTGCAGGCCCTGGAGCAGCATGTCCGGGAGGTGCTCAACGACAATCCCGTGATAGACGACACCCCGCAGGGCGGCGGTGACGACGAGCCCCGAGACGTGTCCATCTCCGAGGTGGAGGAGCACGAGCAGAGCGGCGGTTCCCTGGAAGAGAATTACGGCTCGCAGGACGATGACATTCCTTCCTACAACCTGCATGTCAACAACTGGGGCAAGGACGAGAGGCCGGAGTACAACACTTTCTCCGTAAAGCAGAGTTTCACCCAGAGCCTGCTGGAGCAGCTGGGCTACCGGAATCTTTCCGAGCATGAGCGTACCGTGGCCACCTTCATCATCGGCTCGCTGGACGATGACGGCTACCTCCGGAGGGACATCGAGTCCCTGGTGGACGACCTGGCCTTCCGCGCAGGCGTGGATTCATCGTCCGAAGAGGTGGAAAAACTGCTGAAAGTGATCCAGGAATTCGAGCCTTCCGGCGTGGGGGCAAGAGACCTTCGCGAATGCCTGCTGCTGCAGTTGGAAGACAAGAAACGCACCCCTTCCGTGGACAATGCCATCCGTGTGGTGCAGGACCAGTTCGACGCCTTCAAGAACCGCCATTTCCAGAAAATCATGACCCGGCTGCACCTGTCGGAGGACGAAATGAAGGGGGTACTGGACGAAATCCGCCGGCTCAACCCCTCCCCGGGCGGCCAGATCGACGACTCGTACAACGACCAGGCCCAGCAGGTGGTGCCGGACTTCCGCCTGGACTACGAAAACGGCCAGCTCATCCTCTCCATGCCCCGTTTCTCCATCCCGGAACTCCGGATCAACCGGAAGTACTCGGAAATCATGGAAACGGGCAAGGTATCCCAGTCCAAGGCCGACAGGGACGCCGCCACTTTCGTGAAACAGAAGATCGATTCCGCCAAGTGGTTCATCGAGGCGCTCCGTCAGCGGCAGAACACCCTCTCCAGCACCATGCAGGCCATCATCGACTATCAGCACGACTATTTCATCGACGGGGACGAGAGTTCCCTCAAGCCCATGGTGCTCAAGGACATAGCCGAAAAGACCGGATTCGACATCTCCACCATTTCCCGCGTGGTGAACAGCAAGTGGATCGAGACGCATTTCGGCATTTTCCCGCTCAAGTACTTCTTCTCCGAAGGGCTGGAGAACAACGACGGCGAAGAGGTCTCCACCCGGGAGATCAAGAAGGCCCTCCGCGAGATGGTGGACGGCGAAAACAAGCACAATCCGCTCACGGACGACGAACTGGTGGACGGACTCGCCGCCAAGGGTTACAAAGTGGCCCGCCGCACCATCGCCAAGTACCGCGCCCAGCTGGACATCCCCAAGGCCCGCCTCCGCCGCGAGCTTTAATCCTTTCCCACACCCTGCTTTCCGTCCATGAAATCGGCCGGTTTTGTGGACGAAAACCTTATTTTACCCTTCCCATCCACGATCCGGGCCGATTTCGTGGATGGGTTCTTTTTTTGGCTGTTGAAAACTTTGTGGAAGAATTTGGAAAAAAGTGTAAGAAAATGGAAAACTTTCACTATCTTTGCAATCAGCGTGAAAGTATAAAGTTCAACTATGGTCAGATTTTACGGAACAGCCAGCGGAAAAGTAGACGACAAGGGGCGCATCGTGCTCCCTGCCGCCTTCCGTGAAGCGATGGTCCGCGGCGGTTCCGAAAATATGACCATGATCGTGAAAAAGAACGTTCAGCAGTGCTGCATCGACCTTTTCTCCGCGGAGGAATGGGAGAACAGAAGCGACAAGGTGCTGAGCGGAATAGACCCGGAACTGAATACGGAAGACGCTGATTTTTGGACCAAGTACAATGACGGCGTCTACACCATCGTCCCGGACGGAAAACTGGGCCGGCTGAACATCCCGTCAGAACTGCTTGAGAGTGCAGGTATTACCAAAGAGGTAGTGTTCGGCGGTGTCGGCTACAAGCTCCAGATCTGGAATCCGGAAACCCGGAAAGCCGGTCTTCTCTCTGACGAGAAGTTCAAAGAAACCGCATCGAGACTGTCCTCCAAGAAATAAAGGAGGGTCTCGAAATGTCTGAATATCATATCCCTGTACTCCTGGCGGAAAGCATTTCCGCTCTAGTCACGAATCCCAACGGAACATACGCCGATGCCACTTTCGGAGGCGGTGGTCACACCGCCGCCCTACTTTCACGCTTAAACGATGGCGGGAGGGTCATCGCCTTCGATCGTGACATCGATGCCATAGCCAATGCCCCGGAAGACCCGCGCCTGACATTGGTTCACAACAATTTCCGCTTTATAGAGAACTATGCGGAAGAGCTGAGACGATCCTTCGCTGAAGCGCAGGACGACAGATGCCCGGTCAAGCCGGGGGTGTTTGACGGAATCCTGGCCGACCTGGGGGTATCGTCCCATCAGTTCGACACGGCGGAACGGGGATTCAGTTTCCGGTTCGAGGACGCCCCGCTGGACATGCGGATGAACCGGGAAGCCGCACTGACCGCCCGCGAGGTGGTGAACACCTACACCGAAGCCGACCTGGAACGCATCCTGAAGTTGTACGGCGAGGTGGACGGAGCCCGGAACATGGCGAGGCTCATCGTACAGGCCCGTACCTCCGCCCCCCTGGAGACTACCGGAGACCTGGACCGTGCGATTGACAAGATGCTCCCCCACAACGCCGCCCACAAGGTTCTGGCCAAGGTTTACCAGGCGCTACGGATCGAGGTGAACCAGGAAATGCGTTCCCTGGAGAAATTCCTGGAAGGCGCCGCCCGCTCCCTGAAACCCGGCGGACGGCTGGTCGTGATCACCTATCACAGTCTGGAAGACCGCATGGTCAAAAATTTCATGCGCACCGGACATGTCGACGGGACGGAAGAAAAAGACACCTTCGGACGCGTTCACGCACCGCTGGAGGTGATCAGCCGGAAACCCATCGTCCCGGAAGAAGAAGAAATCGAGCGGAACACCCGCGCCCGCAGCGCGAAACTCCGCATAGCGGAAAGGAGGGCCGGAGCATGAGCATGCATACTGTCTGGACCGCCATCCGCAACTCGCTCAAGGCCATCCGCAACGGGGAGTTCCTGCTGCGCGTCAGGGCCGACAAGCTGTATATGCACATCCTCTACCTGTTCCTGCTGATGTGGCTTTCCATCATGCTGAGCCTGCAGGTAGACAAGACCCTCACCACGGCCGGCGCCAACAAGGCCGCCATCGAGGAACTCCGGATCCACCACGCCGAAAGGGAAGCCGCCCTGGTGAAACTGCGCAGTGCATCCGGCATGGAAGAAAGACTGGAGAAGATGGGCTCCAAGGCCACCTTGCCGTCGGAACCGCCCACTATTATCAAGAAACGATGACGAAGAAGAGCGAAATACAGGACACCATCGAAAACCGCGACAGAATCCACGTGGTCATGTTCTTCCTGTCCATCGTGTTCCTGATCCTGTCTGTCCTCATCCTTGCCCGGATCGTCCATATCCAGGCCAGCTATACCGTGGACTCCAAGGTCATCGGCCTGTTCCGTCCCAATTCGCAGCGGCATGTGGAAGAGCCTGTCCGCGGGCGCATCCTGGCCACTGACGGCCGTCCGATGGCCATTTCCGCCCCGCTCTACGACATCTACATGGACTGCACCATCCGCAAGCGGGAGTTCGAGGAGAAGGGAGACACCGAGGCCGAGAAAGCCTGGCAGGAGAAAGCCCGCGAACTCAGCGCCGCGCTCAGCAACGAGTTCGGCGACAAGAGCGCAGAGCAGTACCTCAATGCCATCCTGGGCGGCCGCAAGAAGGGAAGCCAGTATGTTTCCATCCAGAAGAATATCGACCTGAACACCCTCAGAAGAATCCAGACCTTCCCGCTGTTCAAGGAAGGAGCCTACCGGGGCGGCATCATCGTGGAAGCGCACGAGGAGCGCATCTACCCGTACGATTCCCTGGCCCGCCGCGTCATCGGCTATGTGAAAGACACCCTCCGGAGAGGCCTGGAGGCCAATTTCGACTATGAACTGCACGGAACCCCGGGCTACGAGTGGCGGCGTGTGACGGACGACAATTCCTGGATCCGCGACCTGGACTCCACCGTGGTCCGCGCCAAGGACGGCAACGACATCCGCACCACCCTGAACGTCGACTTCCAGGACATCGCCGACCGGGCCCTCCGCAAGCAGATCAACGAGAATGACGGCATCCGCGCCGGCATTGTAATCATCATGGAGGCCCAGACCGGCGCCATCCGCGCCATGGTGAACCTTTCCCGCGGTGAAACGCCGCAGACAACCCTCTGGGAGCGTGAAAACCTGATTCTCCGCGAAGTAGGCGAACAGGGTTCCGTGATGAAGACCGTCTCGCTCCTCTCCCTGGTGGAAGACGGCTACGTGAAGAGCCTGGAACAGACCATCCCGACCAACAACGGCTTCGTGCCCAACTACAGGCAGGACGTCCATATCCTGGACTACCAGCGGGAGACCGGCCGCCGGGAAATCAGCGTGATGCACGGATTCGAAATTTCGTCCAACTACGTATTCACCTATCTGGCGGAGAATTACTACAGCAACCGTCCGCAGGAACTCTTCGACCATATCTACTCGTACCGCCTGGGCGAGGCCTTCGACTTCGACATCAGCGGCCTGGGCACGCCCGTGGTGAACCGGCCCGGCACGCCCGGCTGGAGCAAGACCACCCTGGGCACCACCGCCTACGGCTACGGCATCAGCGTAACGCCGCTGCACGTGGCCACCTTCTATAACGGAATCGCCAACAAGGGGCGTATGATGAAGCCTTATCTGGTGGAAAGCGTGGAGAAAGACGGCCGCGTCATCAAGCGCTACGACCCTTCTGTCCTGAACAACATCTGCTCCAGGAATACGGCCGATACGGTGACCCGCGCCCTCCGCTCCGTGGTTGTGAACGGTACGGCCACCCGCCTCAAAGGCGCCAAACTTTCCGTCGCCGGCAAAACGGGAACCGCCCAGGTGGTCCTCACCCCGCAGGAGCGGAAAGGCAGCATCGACCCGTACCATGATCCGGTGGGCAGAAAGAAGAACCAGGGTACTTTCGTGGGCTTCTTCCCGGCCGAGAATCCCAAATACACCATTCTCGTCACCGTTTACTCCTACTTGTCCGGACAAAGTTTCTACGGCGGTACGCTGCCTGCGCTTGCCGTCCGGGAAATCGTGGACAAGATTTACGCCCTGGATCCGGAGTGGCAGCCTCAACTTGCCAGGACCGGGACTGTGCCCGTCATGAAAAAAGAAGAAAAATGAAACTGAGAGAAATCATACAGGATATGGAAATCCTGGCCCTGCATGGCCGGGACGATATTGAGATCACCGCCCTGTGCAGCGATTCCCGGAAAGTGACGCCGGGCGCCCTGTTCGTGGCCGTAAAGGGCTACGCCAGCGACGGCCACGCCTACATTCCGCAAGCCCTGGAGAAAGGGGCGGCAGCCATCATCTGCGAAGAGATGCCGGAAGGGGACACCCTTTCTGGAGCATTTGCCCGTACAGGGTCGCGAAGCGACGCGGAAGAAAGGGAGTCCCCTTCCCGCACCACTTTCGTACAGGTGAGCAATTCCCGCAAGGCGGTGGCGCTCTCGGCCGACGTTTTCTACGGCCATCCTTCCCGTAAACTCACCCTGGTGGGCATCACCGGCACCAACGGAAAAACCACCACCGTGACCTTGCTTTACAACCTTTTCAAGGAACTTGGCTACGCCTGCGGCCTGCTTTCCACCATCGCCAATTATGTTGATGACACGAGGCTGGAGACGGAAAACACCACGGCCGACCCGATCACCATCAACAGCCTGCTTTCCCGCATGGTGGAAAAAGGCTGCAGCTATTGCTTCATGGAAGTCAGTTCCATCGGCGTGGAACAGGACCGGGTCACGGGACTTGCCTTCAAGATGGGCATCTTCTCCAACCTCACCCACGACCACCTGGATTACCACAAGACCTTCGCCGAATACCTGCGCTGCAAGAAACTCTTCTTCGACAACCTGTCAAAGAATGCCATCGCCCTCGTCAACGCCGACGACAGAAACGGCAGCGTGATGGTGCAGAACACCAAAGCCCGGGTAGTCACCTATTCCGTGAAAGGCCTGGCCGACCACACCGCCCGCATCATGGAGCAGAGTTTCGAGGGCATGCAGCTCAAGATAGACGGCATCGAGACCTGGTGCAAACTGATCGGAGAGCACAATGCCTACAACCTGCTGGCCATCTACTCCACCGCCGTGTGCCTGGGTGCGGACCCGACCGAAACCCTGGTGGCCCTTTCCAAGCTGGAGAGCGCCCCGGGCCGGCTGGAGAATCTTCGCGGTCCCAGGGACCTGAGCGTAATCGTGGACTACGCCCATACGCCGGACGCCCTGCAAAACGTGCTCAAGACCCTCCGCGCCATCGCCCCCGAACGGCAGCTGATCTGCCTGTTCGGCTGCGGAGGCGACCGGGACAGGACCAAACGTCCGGAAATGGCCCAGGTGGCCGAAAAGCTGGCAGACCGGCTGGTCATCACCTCCGACAATCCCCGGACCGAGAATCCGGAAGAAATCATAGAGGATATCCGGAAAGGCCTGAGCGCGGGCGCCATGGTAAAGACCCTGGTGATCACGGACCGCCGCGAAGCCATCCGGACCGCCATCCTCACCGCCCCGGAGAGCGCCACACTGCTCCTCGCCGGCAAAGGGCACGAGACCTACCAGGTCATCGGCCACGAGAAACACCACTTTGACGAAAAAGAAATCGTGAACGAAACCTTCAACCTGCTTAAGAAATGATCTACCATCTGTTTCAATATCTGGAAAGCCAAGGCGTGGACTTCCCCGGCATCGGCCTGATGCATTATCTGAGCTTCCGGGCCATCCTGGCGGCCGTGACGGCCGTCCTTACCGCCCTGTTCGCCGGCAAGCGGATCATCCGCTGGCTGCAGCGTCAGCAGATCGGCGAGACGGTCCGCGACCTGGGACTGCAGGGCCAGATTGAAAAGAAAGGGACCCCCACCATGGGCGGAATCATCATCATCCTGTCCATCATGACAGGCGTGCTGCTGTTCTGCGACCTGACCAATATCTACGTCATTCTCCTGATTGTGAGCACAATCTGGTGCGGTGTCCTGGGCTTCACCGACGACTACATCAAGGTGTTCAAGCACAACAAGGAAGGCATGTCGGAGAAGGGAAAGCTTATTGCCCAGGTGATCCTGGGATTCATCATCGGCCTGACCGTCTGGATGAGCCCGGATATCGTGGTCCGCGAAAAGGTGGCCGTTCCCGAGAGCGTGGAAAGGGTCCTGGAGACCGAAACCACCGTTACATCGGGCCGATATGTGCATGAGGACGTGGTGAAGAGCACCAAGACCACCATCCCCTTCGTGAAGAACCATGAATTCGACTATCGTTGGCTCTCCCCCGTCAAGGGTGCATGGGGCTGGTACGCCAAGTGGGCCATCTACGTGCTCATGATCGTTCTCGTGATCACCGCCTGCTCCAACGGCACCAACCTCACCGACGGACTGGACGGCCTGGCGGCGGGGACATCGGCCATCGTAGGGGTGGTACTGGGCATCCTGGCGTGGCTGGGAGGCAACCTGATCGACTCCAACTATCTGAACATCATGTATATTCCGGGGTCCGGCGAGATCGCCATCTTCATGAGCGCCTTCGTGGGAGCCCTCATCGGCTTCCTGTGGTACAACTCCTATCCCGCCCAGGTGTTCATGGGCGACACCGGAAGCCTCACCATCGGCGGGGTCATCGGCGTGAGCGCCGTGCTCATGCGCAAGGAACTGCTGCTGCCCCTGCTGTGCGGTATTTTCTTCGTGGAAAGCCTCTCGGTGCTCCTGCAGCGCTTCTATTTCAAGGCGACCAAGAAAAAGACCGGCGTAGGACACAGGATCTGGAGCATGACGCCGCTGCATCATCATTACCAGGACAAGAAGGCGCCGGAAGGCCCGGTCATTTTCCCGAAGCCGGTTCCCGCCCAGCATGAGGCGAAGATTACGGCCAGGTTCTGGATTGTGGGGATCATTCTGGCGGTGAGTACGTTGGCATTGTTGAAATTAAGGTAGAAGATTCCCGGTCAGCCGGGAATGAAAAGCAGAAAAAAAAGACAAATAAGATATGGCAAGAGTAGTTGTATTAGGCGGAGCGGAGAGCGGTGTGGGCGCCGCCGTGCTGGCAAAAGTGAAAGGGTATGATGTGTTCCTCAGCGACAAGGGTCAGATCAAGGAGAACTATGCGGAGACCCTGAGAAAATGGGACATTCCCTTCGAGCAGGGGAACCATACGGAAGAACTGATCCTCAATGCCGACGAGGTAGTGAAGTCGCCGGGCATCCCCGGAACCGTTCCCATGGTGCAGAAGATTCGCGAAAAAGGCATCCGCGTGGTGTCGGAGATCGAGTTCGCCAGCCGCTTCGACACGGCCAAGAAAATCTGCATCACCGGCTCCAACGGCAAGACCACCACGACCTCGCTCATCTATTACCTGCTCAAGAACGCCGGGCTGAACGTGGGCCTCGGCGGGAACATCGGCCAGTCTTACGCCTATCAGGTGGCCACCGAGCACTTCGACTACTACGTATTGGAAATCAGTAGTTTCCAGCTGGACGACATCTACGATTTCCGTCCGGACATCGCCATCATCACCAACATTACCCCGGACCACCTGGACCGCTACGACCACAAGATGGAAAACTACGTGGCCGCCAAGTTCAACAT